>VOFI01001660.1_pt1 | contig 361601 bp, 445 predicted proteins | sample 5384131 | NCBI WGS metagenome assembly VOFI01 (sample SAMN12384728, study PRJNA508395) | human gut metagenome | isolation source: healthy gut H | host: Homo sapiens | reverse complement strand
AGAGTCCTGCTCATACTCAATTTGCTTTTTTCGTTTTTTTTGCTTCTGCATTTGTGCTGAAGGTTTCCCAACGCTGTCTGCGTTTTCCGTTTTCAATCATCAATCGCTCTCATTTCTTCGCGAGATACGCTTTCATGTTCATCCTCCTATGTTTTGAGATTTGATTATGTAAGAAGGAGGCTCTGCAAATTACAGAGTCTCCTTCAATTTAGCGCCTGTTTTATCCCTTACTTGTCCACGACACCCCAGGGACTTTGGGTAATCATTAAGCCGCAGGTGGCTGGCCTGCTTCTCAGGAATTTCACCTCCACTTCGTTTGGTCTTACCCATGGCCTGCGACGGTTGTTATCACGCTCGGACTATGGCTGTAAGAGAGCTTTCCTCCTTGTTATGCCATGACCGGAGGCCATCCGATGTATTCCAGCCTGATATATTTCTGATAAACCGCAAACTCATCTATACAGCAAAAATGGATTGGCCTGTTATGTGAGTGGCAGCTCTCAGAAAATATACCGCTGATGTAGCGGCTATTACGCCCAAAGAGGATCAAACTTAATGATTCGTATATGAGGTTGTCAAGGTGCAAGTGAAAGGATTTCCCTCTCACTTGCTACTGCCACTTTTTTTAGAAATCTATAACCAACTTTTTTATTTTTTCTTCAATTTTTTTCAATCGCTTATCTGCGGCTTGCCGAGTAATACCATATCGTTGGGCTAAACAAGTTGCATTTGGTATTTTCATTTCATAATAGGACAATATAAAATCTCGTTCTGCTGGACTCAGTTTCAATAGAGCTTGGTGTAAATCCTCAAGAAGTAAATTCTGAATAGCTTGTTCCGCAGTATCAACAGATTCATCCACAAACAAATCTGTATCCTGATAACCTTCCTCTGTGCCGTCACGATCTCCCACATGAGAAGCCGGGAATATAGAGCGACTTTTCTCATGTTCCTGGAGATAGCGGCTGTGGCGGTCCTCCTGTTGGTATTTTTCAAAATCTTTGCGAGAACATTCCATGATAATGCGGTCATCTTCATCACGGAACATTTTGACTGTTTCAACAAAAAAAGCGCCCAGTAAAGCAACCATTGCGGCGTGCCTTACTGAACGCTGAAAAACTGATTTCCTCCCATTCCTGTGGGCTGTTATTTTTCCAAATGAATACTCTCGTCATATCCTTTCCTCCGTTCAAATTCTTGGTAGTCAGCGAATTTGAACGGTGTCATGGATATTTTGCTATGTACGCCTCCCAGCGCATACCGGCCTCCTAATACCGGGCAAAGAAAAAGGCCGGAAGTGTTTTCACCTCCAGCCATGTTCCTGCCGCCATATTGCAGCAGGAATGAATGAAAAGCCCGGTTAATGCCGGGCCTTATGTAGAAAAGTATTCAATTTAGCGCATTCCTGCCACTATACCAAGTATAGCAGGGCGGAAGTCGGAAGGGAGTAGGGATTAGGTCGGGGATTTGTCGGGATTTAGTCGGGATTTAGTCGGGATTTAGTCGGGGCAGCTCCTCCAGGACTTCTGGAATAGAATATCCAAACAAGCAAACAGAAAATAAATAGATGGCTTCTCGTTTTCGGTCATAAAAGACACTGCGCTCTATATTTAGTTCTTCCAGCAATTCTTTCTCTGTGCTGTTGAACCGATAGATGAATTGCTTAGTCAAAATTTCATAGTAAAGTTCTCCTCGATCCGGATACCGTTTCAGACGAAGGAGTGCACGGTCAATAATATTGACTAGCATTTGATTTTGAACAAGGCAGCAAACTTTTTCTTCAAAGGCTTGCAGTTCAATATCTGGTGCAAAATTTTCAAGATAGCAGAGGCCAGACTCTATATCTTGTTCTCCCATAATCCAAGCAGTTTCTTGTAATTCTTCTGCCCGTTCACTCAGAACCCAGACTACATCACGGTAAATCTTTAGAATCAGCTTACTTCTATGAAACGCAGCGTCGCTGTTAAGCCCCAAAGCTGTTAGCCTGCTGTTACATTTTTGGATTGTTGTACTTTCTTTTCTCATAGAACATCCCTCCTTGTTCGCAATATTGCGAACATATTAGGTACAAAATAGCATAGCAGAGGAGCGTGAGAGAGGGCAGTGCCTCTCTCTATTCCCCCATTTGGTTATATCAGGTTTCTGGATTTTAGACGAATCTGCATTGCTTGCTTGGAAACCTCAAAAATATTTGCCATTTCAGCAATGAGCTGTTCATCTGTCCGGCCTATTTTAAGCCGGTAAAAACATTTTTTGATCTGCGGTAAAGGCATTAGCAGAGCAGAAGCCAGAGTATCCGCCTGACGCTCAATTATGCCATGACTTTCGTCGGAAGAAACATTTCCGTTATAAGCAGCAACATCTCCAGTACCGGAGTACAACTTCTTATGTAGTACCCAATGAGCCAGCTCATGGGCACAGGTAAAACGGAGCCGCCCTAATTTTGACGGATCACAAAGCCGTTCATCAATTAAGATTGTACCGGCTCTTACTGCAATCATTCGATACTGTCTCTGTATCTGGTCATATAAGACAACAGCACCGTCATCGAAAATTGTTTCCCCTAATATCTTGGGGTTTTTTCTTAGTGTATGAAACTCCAGGATTAGATCAAACTTTGTCTCGATAATGGTTTCGATTGGCACAGGACATGGTTGCCCGGATAGCAGAGAGGGATCATATTCCATCAGGATTTTTCGCCCTACCGCCTCGATTGCTTCTGTACGGATTTGTGGAATTGACAAAGCTATCCCCCCTATCGTTTACGCTCCTTTAGCATTTTCATAAATGTCTGCCATTCTTCATCGGTAGCGTCTACTTCTTTTGCCACACGCAAGGCTGCCCGAACAATATCTTTTTCCATGATATAGTCTGGCAAATCAGCAGATACTGTATTGCGTGATTTTGCAGCCAGATCCAAAAGCAACTCATGTTCTGATTTATCCAAATTCAGAAAGGCAGAGATGCGTTCCACAAAATCTCCATTGGGTGCAGGACGGCGGCTTTGCTCAATATCACACAGATAACCGTAAGCAATATTCAAATGCTTGGCTGTATCGCGTAAATTGAATTTGTGCGCCTTGCGTTTCTCGGCTATAAATGATCCAAAAGTTATATTGCCCACAGCATTCACCTCTCATTTGTTCGACGAACTGCGAACATCTTGCTTATATTGTATATCGAACATCTGTTCACTTCAAGGATAAAAATTTCATTTGAAAAGAGGTGTTAAAAATCAATAACACCTCTTTTGCGCTATATAAATTCCTGAGCGATTTGCTGCATTTCTATAATGCACTCTTTTGGGGATAGAATTTTTATTTTTCCCTTAAATTTGAATATCCAGCCATAAAAAGTTCCACTGGGGTTCACTTCAATTTTTGCTGTGAAGTGCGCGTCATCATATCTCTCAACAGGGGCATCTTCTCCATAATGATCTATGATTACTCTCATCAATTCGTTTTCACATAGAAGGGTTACTTCCTTCGATGACTCCGATGTAAACATATCAACCATTTTATTTGTATAGGAGGCTACATCAAATCCCTCTATCGGCATAAAGCAAGTTTCAAGATTTTCTACACTTGTTAGCCGATCTACACGGAAGTGAGCAATCTTCTGATGCTTCAGAGAAAATCCAATCAAATAGTAATGGTCATTTTTCCATTCAAGCGCATAGGGATTTACGACATAATAATATCCATCGTGCTTTAAGATTTTCTTTTTTTCCTGAGTATATTCATAGTATTGGAACCGAATTTGCTGATGGTTTCCAATCGCTGTTTGGATATTATCAATGATATAGTAAACCTTTTCATTATGCGGTTTGACACGGCTGGATAAAGCAGCAAATTTTTGAAGCTGTTCTGCCTGATGTGTGCTGGTCAGACGGCATAATTTCTGTACCAGTTCCTCGGATTTCTTGGCAGAAATGATCTTCGAGGATGCTACTGCGTCTGTCAGCATTTTCAGTTCAGGATACTCAAACGGTCGGCTTCCCATAAAATATTGGTTTTGGGTACTCTTGACCACCACAATATCAATCCCTGCATCGATCAGCGCATTGGTATCTGCGTAAACAGTCTGCCGCACTGCCTGAATTCCTTTTCCATTCAGATGGGCAATGATGTCAGATACTGTGGCGGGATGGTTTTCATCGGTCCGCTCATAGAGAAACCGGAGTAATTCCAGTATCCGCATATTTGTTGAATTCTGCATACTTCACCTCCTCGATTCTTAAAATGGCCTATTTTGTATGGTGTCCAGCCCCAAAGACCAGAAGCAGGGCGACAGCACAGAGAAGCAGGCCGATCCAATTTCGATCTATAATCAGCTTGATCACCGCCACAAGCAGAAGTCCGCCTACCAGGAGCACAACGCCATTCATTCAGCGTCCTCCCGAAGCATAGTTTCCCATGTTGATGTCCAGCACCCCTCTGGGCGGCTGGATCAGGGAGTCCTCATACTGGCACTTCCACTGGACCTCCCGGCACATCTGGCTATCCGCCACGCCGTCTATGGTTTCCCCATCCTGAATGGGGTTATCATGCTCCAGAATATAGGACGCTGCATTATAGGCGTGGTTTACCACCCAATTTGGGTTCATGTCGTGGAAGTGGTACTGGAGGTCCGGGCAGAAACAGGGTACTCATGCCCACCGTGTCGATGAGCATATCCTCAGTGCCCTCAATATTAAAGAAGCGAACATTGACGCCAAAGCGGATGAAACGATCCGAGCCTTCAATCTGGTGAGAACGCACAGCCTCCGCCAGAAACAGTTTGCCGCAGCTCTGGAAATAGAATGCCTCACAGGTGGGGTACAGCTCCGCCAGAGCCTCCAAAAAGTCGGCGTCCAGGTTGGCACGCTCCAGCGCCGGAAGCGCCGCAGCCAGCATATCGGTGGCTACCACCTGATATTTGCACTCCCGGAAGATCCGCTCCCGGTCCTCCTGGCAGTCCCACATCTGGCTCATCAGAAAGGCATCAAAGCCATTGCCCTTGAACTTGTCGCATTTCATCACCATCAGCTGCACCGGGCATTTTCCGTCCTTGAACTCTGCAATATGCTCCTGTGCGGAAAAGCCGGCCATTTTCTTATCATAACAGAAGCACTCTGTTGATCCGATGTGCTTCTCCATTATGGCAGTCATTTTTTCTTTATCCGGCATTTCTACCGGCTCTTTGAACAGCATCTGAATGAGATAGGGGCCTCCGGGCTGGGGGCCTTTTTTGTCATCCAGGTTTTGCTGGAACACTTTATTGCTCATTTGGTTTCCTCCTTAATAATCAAGCAGGATAGGCACCTGCTGTTCCTCGGCAAACCGCATGGCCCGCCAGAACATGGAGAAGGCGAACTTGGCAAGGGACTGGGCGTCATACCGGGTGTGTTCCGGGATGTCCGCCTTGCTGTACTGTCCATCCGGGGCCAGGGTCCCGTCTACCGGGTAGCCCTCGGTGTCTGCCCAGCCAAGGATGGTGTCCTCATCGGCCTGCCATGCCAGATGGTTCAGCTTTTCCAACTCCTTCCGCAGACCACCCAAAGTAGCGATCATCGTCTGATCATCGGTGGGCAGAGGGCCTTGGAATAGAAAGCTGTCGGTGAGGGGAAGCCACCAAGTCGCGCCCCGAAGCAGGGACCACACCCGCTCCTCGTCCGATGCAAGGCGGGCAATCAGGGGATGCTCCCCGAAGTCCCAGTCCTTCTCCACGGTGAGAGGCACCGGTTCCTCGTATGTATGACAGGCGGCCACCAGCAGCATAGCGCCAAAGGCATCCCAATCCGGCTTATCGGTGTAATAGGGCCGCTCGTTGTCCTCCGGCCATGGAGTGTAGGGCGGCTGGTCCGGCTGGGAAATGGCGGCCAGGATCTGATCCCGCCAGTTCTCCACCGCCGCCTGGATCTCAGCCGGGGACAGCTCCTCCTCGTTGTCGGCGGGTTCTCCATCCGGGGTGATCCGGTTAAAGGTGTATCCGTTTTCCTCCGCCCACTGCTGCACAACAGTTTTCCAGTTGTGAGAATAGTACCGGGTCAGCGTCCCGGCGTAGATGTCAAGTCCCATAGTATTGCCTCCTTTTCAATCAAAATCCATCCAGACCAGGTGCTTTCCGCAGTGGAGGCACCGGAACAGATAGCATTGCAGATGCCCGCCATTGACAGATTCCCGGATCATTTCCTTTTGCTCATCGTCCCACATCGGATCGTCCAGCACTTCCTCCAGCGCACCCAGGGCCCGCAGTTCTCTGGCGCCCACATAGCCCAAAAAGGCGCAGTAGTCGCCGCAGTGAGCACGCCAATATTCCTGCTGCCAGCCACAATAGCCGGGAGGTGCGGTGGATGAGCTCGTCCAGCTTTTCAGGATCGTCTACGCCATCATCCACAGAGAAATCGTCCTGAAAACTGCCGTCATATTTCCGGGCCGCCTCGCCGCTGGCGATACACGCCGGGCACAGATACTCAATATCCTCCACGGAAAAGAACGGATTTGTATAGAAAATATGGGTCATCTTGCCGCAGCAGTCGCAGACAACACCCTCTTTGGACTCCTCAAAGGCGCCGGTTTCCAGCGGGTTCGGGTGATACCGGAAGGTGGGCAGGCCCAGCTGGGCCTGCCGCTCCCTTCTCTTTCTGCTTTTCATCTGGTGTTTTGGGCTTGGGGATGGCGTATTGATTGCCCCAGTTCTCCGCGTAGTCCTTCAATGTGCCCAGCCGCTTGAGAGTCTTTTTATCGGAGCGATCTCCGATTTGGCAGAGCAGCTCGTAGGCGTCCTTCTTGAAGTCCAGTAGATCATACACATCCACCAGCACTTCTTTGGCCTGCTGATCCTCACTCTGCTCAAGTTCTTCCTTGAAGGTATATAGAGCGCGGACACTGTCCGGACCTTCATTGGTCGCAACAAACTGTTTTTTTAGTTCGATATAGGTTTTTTGATATTCTGTCATTGGTCGCACCTCCCATCAATCCCACCAGAAATACCAGACGGTGGACTGCCACAGGACAGCTGCCAAGGAGCCAATGCTTCCATCCTCATTCTGATCCAGATCTGGGCAGAAACCATATTGCTCCACAGCCACCTCCATAGCTCTTTCCTTGGAAATCGGAGTTGGAAGTTCAAACTCCAATTCATCGTGGCTCATGGCGGCAGGGATGGCACCATGTTGCTCGAACCAGTATTTCGCCACTGCCATCAGGTCCGGTGTGTCGGGACACTCATTCCAATTTCCAAAGGGCAGGTAGGCGAAGATCTCCCAGGGGTTCTTTACCGGAATTTTAGCCAGAATGAGCGGATATGTCATTCCGGTATCATCGTTCCAATAGTTTGCGAAGCGGTCGTTGGGTTCTCCGCCCTCCATCTCGCCCAGGACTTCCTCATCCCAGTTCAGATCATCGTCCTCGGCTTCTTCCTTGCGCTGACCGGTCAATTCCTCCAAAATCGCCTTTCCGTCCTTGATGGGAGCGGAGAGCATCTTCTTTCGATACTCCTCCACGGTTTTGAGGTCAAATTCATAGAAGTCCGCATCATGCTCCGGGTCAGCGTTCATCACCAGACACTCCAACTGCGTTTCATCATCCGCCTGGATAAGTACGGGAACAAAGCCCTCCCGTACCCCCAGCCGCCGGGCGTAGCTGTATGCTGACATGATGGGATCATCATCTGCCATAGACGGGAAATAGGTACACTCACAGTCCAGATACTCCATAATGGCCTGCGCCACTTCGGAAGGCTCCAGCGTATCCTCGTCAAAGTCCTGTCCCTGCCAGTTGGTGAAGCGTTCCTCAATTACCTCTGCCATAGCCTGATAGTAGTCCTCGTCAAAGGGGATGAATAAGTATGCCTCCTGTTGAAATTCATTGGAGTGGTATCGGGACGGACCAAAATATTTCAGGGCATAGTCATCAATGTCGGCAGGATAATAGGGGCTGTCGCCCTCTCCGTAGTAATAGCCTGCAAAGGCACGGCCTTTCTGATTGAACAGCACAGAGAACAGACAGCCGTCCAGCTCATCCCGGATAAACTCCCGCAGATCCACACTGGCAGGATCAGCTTTGACCTGTTTGGCCACTTCGCTGTATTCTTTCAGAAAGTCCTCGCCCATCAGGTCGTGCTCCATGCACCAGCGCAGGTAGATGGCCATGTGGTTATAGGCATTGATGGGGTCAATAGGAAGTTCCTTTTCCTCAATGCTCTCGATGTGATAGGAAGCATCATCCATCTCACCGTCAAAATCATCATTGGAAAGGGTGCCACGAGTGATAGCATCCTGACGGGTGGGATTTACGACAAAACTGATCCCCCTCATCCTGTTCAGCAGAGCGTCAGCGTCATGTTCCAGTTTATAGTCCAATTCATCCGCATAAAGAGGAATGACCTGATAGAAGTTGACCTCCTCGCCGCCCGGCAGAGTGCAGACCTCGCTGCCATCCTCCGTACTTTGGGGGCCGGTGAGAATGGCGGCACACAGCTTCGTATTTTCCGCAAAGTTCTCCTTGTTATCCATGGTATGGCCGAAGCCCAGCCAGGTATCGCTGGCAATGGGAAGGCGGGCCAAGGATTTCAGCAGGCGGATGGGCCAGTACCACTTTTCGTCTTTCATGGACTCCTGATCCAGCTTCCAGTCCGCAGGCAGCGCGATGGCCAGCTCCGCCCGCTCCAGCTTATATTCCGCCAGTTCCTCCGGCACATTCATCCGGTGAGCGCCCATGCCCATGGTGACCAGGGTGCAGTAGTCCCGCTCCTCAGAGGGCGGCACCACGCAGATGTCCACATGGATGTCGGGAGAAACCAGCTCATGGAACACATTCTCGAACTTGCCGAAATACTGCTCAATGTGCCCCTCGACGGCTTCCATCTCCTCCTCGGTGTAGACTTCGGGATTACTGAATTTTTCCTCATCCTGCGTGTCATCATTGTCTGAGTGGTCGCAGCTGTCATCCTCTGGATCTCCCTTTATAGGCTCGTAACCGATCTTCAGGGTCATCTGTTCCTCTGGCAGAGAGACACCGGGGCTGCGGGTGATAGTATGCTTATCGTCCGCAGAAAAACCGATGGTCTCGCCGTCTTGCAGCGTCACATCACACGCCAGCACATAGGAGGCAAGGCTGGCCAAAAAGTCCCGCAGATCCTCCGGCTCGGCGTCGGTGTTCAGCACCTCCATCTCCTCCTTGCCAAACACATCCATGCCGTAGGTGTAGCCGTTTAGGCCCCCCTCGCTCCGGTACAGACCGAACCAGACCCAGTTGAAGATGGGCAGTTCGTCCTTTTTGAGCATATCGGCAAGGCCCTCATAGAAACGGGGCTCAAACACCACGCCGCTGGTGTAGACACCGGTGGCGTATTTCTGCTTGCAGCATACTGCCATCGCCTTGGTGAACAGCTTACCTCGTTCCAGCAGTTTTTCCTCCTCGCCCAACACAGCCACCATGATATGGGCCTTGTGCGCTTTGGCCACTTCTACGGCCTCTGGCCACATATAGTTGTTTTCGGCGTTGATCTCTGCTTCATTGTCCGGGATGTGACCGTGGAATAGTGTCACAATCAGCATCATATTGCCGACCCGCATTACCACAGCGTCATCGCTGTTCTCAACATCTTCGTCGCCCTCATCCGGCTCCTCATCTACGATACCCCATTCTTCCCGCAGATCTCGGATCAACTGCTCCTTGTCCCACTCTGCTTTGGAGAGGAGCACAGATCCGGCAAAGGAACCCTTATGGTCGGTTTCCTCCTCGTCGGCGTCATCCTCAAGATCCTCTACATCTTCATCCGGATCATAGAGGGATTCATGCTCCAGTCCGCGGATGAACTCCTCAAAACTATCTGCCAGATGGGTAATTTTATAGTCATTTTCCTGATCCACATGGACTACCGCAGGCTCTCCCTGGGGACCGCAGGCACGGTAGTCCAGGAAAATCATATCATGTCCGGCGCTGGGGCAGTCGCAGATGGCCACGCCGATGGCAGGATACTCCCACTCATCGATCATAAACTGGCTGCCCAGCTCTCCGCAGAGGGAGCAGCTCTTTTCTCGTCCGATGCCGAAAATGCCGGTGATGGCCACATGATCATCTGACCAGCAGGTAGGCTCATCGCAGGGATAGCAGGTGTTCACCGGAATGCCGCCGTTGTGCTGCTTCATCAGCCAGATGTAGGCGGCGGGCAGCTTGTAGCCCAGTTCCTCCTCCACGCTGGCGATCAGCTCATCGGAAGGCGGATCACTGACATATTCTTTCAGTGCATACCAATTATCATCCCAGAAGTTGGTGAGGTCGAAGCCCTCAAAGGGAGTATCACCGGGCACGAATTTGGCCTTCTTCTTCCGGCTGCGCTGGCGTTTCCGAATCTCCGCCTTACACTCCCGAATCACCGCCGGAGCATTTTCATCCTCCGGGTCCAACTCTGCCCACCGCTGGGCGTAGGGGATGGCCTTTTCCTCCTGACCGTAGAGATACTGATAGCCGTAGGCCATCCGCATATTCCACTCCGCCTTGTCCTGACCTTCCTCCCGGACGGACTCCAGCACCTCAATGGCCCTCAGGAGGGCTTTGTCTCCCTTGGATTTCAAAGTACCTTCGTCATGGTCCCCGATGATGGCGTAGTTCTCCAGTGCACGGGCCAGGGCGTAGGCGGTGCGGTAGTTCCGCCAGTCCTCCGGGATGGCATTGAGTGCCTGGATGCAGCGGGTGTACTCGTCCTCGTCGTTCCACTGCTCCAGCTGAGCGAAGAATGCTTCGGCGTCCTGTTGGGTATAAGGAATATAATCCATGCCCATAAGCGTTTCATCCAACTCATCATCCTGATTCTCAGTTTCTGTCCCATCATCTTGTTGCTTTAGAGGTACAGAACCGGCTTCACGGCGGAAGGTGTGGAAGATGGCCCATGGGATATCCGTGCCTTCAAAGAACTCTTTCGCCATGTTCAGCGCCTCTCGGATGTCCCAGGCGATGAAGTCCACATAGCCACAGTAGAGGCCGGTGGCCCCGCCGGTGAGAGTGAGCACTTCCGATCCTTCATCAGTGGTAAACACTTCTTCCAGCTTGTCCCGGAAGTCGAAGATCTTCTGACTGTCTTCCTCCTCCCGCAAGGTGTCCAGAGGATAGCAGAAGAAGCCCGCTACTGCGCCATCGGCGTGAAGATCGTCCATAAAGTCATTGTCGGCATTCAGATAGCCGTTGATGAGCGGAACACAGCAAGTGGAGCCCAACATGGTATCCAACCGCCAATCGCCGTCGGGGTCTTCATTGGGTTCCATTTTGTAGCCAAGATAGCTCTCCAAATAGGCTTCCGGATCGGTGGAGAGCTCCAGGCCCTGCTCCCGCAGTTTGTCGGCCAGCTGGGACAGGAGGAAGGACGGCTCTGCCTTGGGCTTTCTCCAGCACATCAAAGCTGTCTATGTATCTCATGTGGGGGATCTCGCCCAGCACCTGATCGGTGAGGGTAGTGAGCATCCACCAGACCCGGCCTTCCTCCTCCCGGAGCATAGGCAGCAGTTTTTCACAGTACGCGGAGATGGCGAAGCTGTTTTCGCCCTGCTCCTCCAGCCAGATCTGCACATCCTCCCCGGAGATGTCCCAGCCGTCGTCGGTGCGCAGGCCGATGTTCTGGATGGGCTGACGGCCCACCAGGATGTTCCAGTGCTCCAGCACCTCCTTGGGGGCGTGTTTCTGGAAGTAGACCAGCTCAAACAGCTTGACCTTATTACCCTCCGGGGTGAGGATCAGCTCATGCTTCTCGCCATTGAAGCCCAGCTCGAAGGAAATCTCGTCAAAGACCAGATTCAGGGTGTCCTCCATTTGGGCCACGAGTTCGGCGCCGCGGGTATGATCCTTGTCCTCGTCCATCATCTGGCGCAATTCTGCTTCCATCTCGGCAAAGGTTTCCCACCAGTTCTCTGTCCTTTCCCGGAAGCACTCCGAGAACTGCGGCAGAGAAATACCTTTCTTGCACGAGTCAATTAGTTCCTCCATGTCCTGTCGGGTGTTGAGCTTAGGATCATCACCGGGATGCAGTTCCAGAGCTTTTTCAAAATGCCGCAGAGAGCGGCCCTCCTGATCCAGATAATAATAGGCATACCCCATACGGAAATTCCAGGAATAAGTATCTCCCAGTTCCTCCTCGTGGGACTGCATCAGTTCCAGTGCCTGGTGAAGCAGCTTTCTTCCCTCCGGCTCGCTGGAGTCCGCCAGATTGTTGTAGGCGCGGGCCAGCTCCATATCCATTTCCGGGGTACGCTCCTCGGCAGAGATTGCCTCCAGTGCGTCAACGATTTTCTGGTGTTTGTCCTCCTCATGCCACTTCTGGCACTGCTTCAAAATATCCATATCAGGGTCCTCCTCGTCCTCGTCCGGTTTCCAGTTTTTGATCTGCTGGAACACGCCATTTTCATCCCGCTCAAAGGCGCAGGGAGCGGGGGTGTTCAGCAGAGGAATGATGTCGGGATCGTCGTTGCAGATCGTATTCAGTTTGTAGATCCCGGCGTTGTTGGGATCGTCCATGTACGCCTCACTCTCGTCACCAGCGGTGAAGCGCCAGCCACTGTCCCAGCCGCCGTCCGGATTCTCCCGGTAACAGTAGCCGACCTTGTAGCCCTCCACCGTGATACGGTTGGTGGCGATACAGCCATCGGCACCCTCCCAGTCGGGAGCAGATGTTTTACATCTTCCGCCTTTACATGGTAGTTCCGATTACGGCCGGAGGCTTTGTACAGCTCTTTCCGCAGCATCTCCACCTGATAAGCCATATCTGTGATCTCATCCTCGCCCATCATCTCGCTGATGTCGTATTCCAGCGGGTTCTGGGCAAAATCCGCCAGGGACTTGTTCATTGCGTCATGCTCCTCTGGCGTAGCAGTGATGCGGATACGGCGGATGGGGGTGTTGTACTCGTCCAGATCCTGAAGGTTTACACTGCCACTGACGCTGCACTCCAGCAGGATGGCGGCCAGGTCGGCGACCACATCAATGGCGAAGTGGAAGTCCATTTCCACACCATCGGAATGTGTAAACTCCAGGTACTCCACGGTTTGGCGAAAGTCCCAGTTCTGCTTGTCCAGACCGATCTTGGCGAAAATCTCGCTGAGGGGGATCTCCTCCTTTTTCTGATCCTCTAAAAATGCCACAAGGTTCAGACTGTCATCGGAACCGCCAATAAAGTTGCCCCAATATTTTTTGATATACATCTGTCACGCCTCCTGTTCTGAATCCAGTCGATCAATGAGCTGATTCAAGTGTTCCAAAGCGGAGCGAACTGTTCCACACAGTCAGGACGCAGAGCGGGCATCGCCAAAAGTGCCCATATTCATTGGGGTCCTTTGCGAAATTCAGAATTATATCCCTGACTTCCTGACTACATGAGCATTCTGGCAGATAGGCGGCAAACTGCCACTTGGCCTCATTCTCATTGGAGGCTGCGGCCCTGCGGCAGAGGCACTCAAACCATTGGGGATGGGAAGTGGTCTCCTGTATAAATCCCTCCGCTTCGTTGGCCCTGGCAATTAAATAGACCATCTCATCCAGCAGAATGCTGTCTGCCATTTCTGCATTCATTTGGGTCAACACATGGCAAAAGGCATCAAATATATCATTCCACGCAGGGTAATCGATCTCCCACGCACCGCCAATCTCCTCGGTGGTTTTTCCGGGATAAGTGATTTCCTGCCACTGATGAAATTTTCCTGCCTGCTCCAGCAGGCGTTCACGAATGCCCTTTGCCATGTGCTCACCTCACTATTCTCCGAAATGTTCCAGATACAATTCCCGCACGGAATAAGGACCTACAAGGGTTGTTTCCTGTCGGCCATCCCAGGAATACACATGAATTTTGCCCTCGTCCCCAATGTACTGCTGCTCCTCAAAGGATGCAGGGAAGGGGAAACTTTCTACCACGCTCCAGTCAATCTTGGGTTTCAGCCCATCAAACTCCTCGCACTTGAGCCTTTTGAAGTTGAATACCAATGCTGCCCCGATTCCATCGAACAGCAAGTCTGCGTATTCTCTGGGGGTGATGCTCTCGCTTACATTGGCAGCGTCAACATTGACATCCAGAACTTTGTTGCCGCAGTTTGTCCAGATTTTATCAGGAGAGAACCAGGTGGTGCGATCCTCAGTGTCTGCAAAATTCTCACGGGGATACCATCCGTTTGCGCTGTCCGGCTTGACGCCTTCCAGAAGCGGCCCATTATACGGGGAAAGCGGATAATATTGGTGCCGCACCGGATCAAATCGGCCAAAGGCAATTTTCAGCAGATACTTGTGCTTTTCGCTGCGCATGAGCTTATGGGGCTTCACGATATGTTTGATTTCAACCATTGTCATTCCTCGCTTTTCAAAACGCTCCGCTATAAAATCGGCTTTCCCAGATGGCCTCAAATTCCGCTTTCTCTATGATGCAGGCGTGGAATTCCTCGCCCCAGATATGGGCGTTCAATTCCTCCACGGTGGGGATCGGCGTGATCTCGATAGCACCGTCGTAAAGGTCAGGGATGTTGTGGGTGCGGCCATCTGCAAAAATGTCGATGGAGCGATGGACCAGCCGCTCATTTTCGGTATCCACTTCATAGAGGATGACCGGTGGTTCACCCTCCGGTGCGCCCTCCCAAAAGAGCTTGATGTACTCGATTTTGCCAAGATAAGTCCGCATCGCTTTTTCATCAGCACAGGCTACTCGGATCATTTTGGCCAGCATCATCAAATCGTCGATGTATTGGGAATACACGCAGAACACATCCTCGTCAGAGTCGAAGTGAAACATACCCACACCGCTGTTGTTTTCCTCAAACTCCCGTATCACGCCCCGGACCAGCCGTTCCCAGTCTCCGCTGCTGCCGGTCAGTCCCAGCCGGCAGAATTCTTCTACCCGAAATCCATCGCTGATTTTCAGCAGAAGGGAGATCGCATAGGGGTGGTGGGGAATGAGAAAGAATGGCGCGATCTGCTCCGGCTTCACCCAGATTTTGAAGGGCGGGCGCGGATCTGGTATCCAGGGCAAGATTTCCCCTTCGTTCTCCGGCCAGTTTCCGTATTGGCAAAGGTCTTTCATAGTGTTCTCCTCATTCAATGTCGCTTCGTTCTTCTTTCACATCCAGCGGAGCGCCGTCCAGGGAAGTGATCTGTGCAAACTCCGTTTCAGTTAAATTTTTCAGGAAAATGCAGTATTCGTCCGGGTGGCCTCCCACAAATTCCATTTTAGGCATCCCGATCTGCTCTGGGGCGGTGATCCACAGGCAAGGCTCTCCTGTTGCCCAAAACCGGGTCAGAGTAAGAACTTGGCCGTTGTAAATAACTTTCTGCTCCATCCTCATTCCTCCTGCATTTTCTTCAGCAGCTTCACGATCCGCTCCCGGTTCTTTGCGGTTTTCATGAAGGTGGGGAGAGAGTCGGACTGGGTCTTTTTCGCTCTTCCCAGCGGCTTTTCCCGCAGGTCGGCGCTGAGATAGTCGATCAGATAGGCCAGATGTTCCCGGTTGAGTGCCCAGACCGGCTTACCCTGAAATGAGGTCAAAAACCATAGTTCCAACCCGAAATAAGGTTCTCGTCCATCCCTGATTTCGCCAATATATGAAAACGCCTCCGCTGTTTTATGAACTTCTCCCGACATGGTTGTTCCACAATAGGGACAGGCCACATGGAGAACGGAAAAGTGCTGTTTTGCTGTATCTTCAATATCCACCCGATAGTACCTGCCGCAGTTTTTGCATTGGTTATGGACATCATAGCGGTAGATCGTCCGGTCACGGGTCTCCTGATGGCCGCAGCTCAGACAGCGGAAATAGGCGTTGTCATCATCCGCTGTCACCACACCCGCACCGTGGCACTTGGGGCATTTCACCTGGATGCCGGAGGTCAGGGCGTTGTATGCACTGTATGTAAAGTAGGGTTCATCAACGATTCGGCTCATGCGCCCACACACTCCTCTCATCCGTCTTTCTCTAAATAAAATCCCCACACGCAGTTGGAGAACTCTCCGGCGGCAAAGCGGTGGATCTGCCCGTCGATCTCCACCTGCCAGACCTCGAAGGTATGGTCTTGGTGATAGATTGGGTCTTTGACTTTTACCCGCTTTCCGGTGGTTTGCCAGTCGTAGTCAAAGATGTTCACACCGAACAATTTGCATTGACCGTCTGGGCCAAAGGTTTCATATTCCCAAGCCATGTGATGCCTCACAATCCCGTGCGCTGCCAGCCGTTCAGCCGCAGAGGTCGATAGCCCGGGCGGGGCTTTTCGCTCACATACTTTTCCCAGATTGCCAGCAGGCGGGGCACAGCCTGGGCATCCTCAAATCCGGCCTGCTCCATATACTGCTCCCACTCTGTCATCTCAGCAAAGAAAGCGGACAGCACCCTGCGGCATTCCTCCGCCGCCTGCTCATCCAGCTGGACGGGCTTTTTGGCCTTTTCCCGCTGGAGCTGGAAGAAGTGTTCCATCTGCTCCTGGGTGAATTGCACATGGGCCACCGGCTCGATGCGGTTGTTGCCAGCGATGGCCAGCAGGCCCTCATAGGTAACGGCGGTATGGTCGATCTGGATGTGGGAGAGCTTGGGGATGGCGGCTGCCTGGAGCAGACCGGCGTCGTCCAGCCCGGTGCGGTTGAGGGTCAAAAGATCCAGCTTGCAGTTTTGCAGAGCGGACAGACTGCTGCCGTGGATGGCGGCGTTACCGTCCAGCAGCAGATAACGCAGCTTGGGCATAGCGGAAAAAACGGGGAAACAGGCGTCGGTGAGGGCGGCGTTTTCCACACCAAAGTTGACCATGCTTTTATGTCCGGCAAAGGCTGCAAGCAGTTCATCCGATACCGGGTAGTCCTTCACATGGAACCCTACCAGGGTGTAACCGGCCAGCCGTTCCATGAGGGCCGAGGTCAGCTCCGGGATCTCAAACTTCTTCTCTCCATCCAGGGTCAGGACACCGTTTTCCCAGTTCACTGTCCGCGCCCGTTTTGGCCATTCCATAGCGTGCCTCCTTACGCCTGCTCCTTGTAACTGGCTTCAATGTCAATGAACCGCACATACACGGCGCAGACTTCGCCCTTTGCGTCATAGCCGAAGTAGACGGGATAGTAGCCGTCACCCCAGCCGGAAGCGAAGATGGGCAGGTTGCAGTCCGTGTCCGGCACTGTCCAGTTGAGCCAGTCGCCGCAGTCCCCCTGATATTTGGGGTGAGCTTTGGCGTTTTCCTCCAGCAAGTCGCAGAACAGGTCGTTGTAGGGGTCAATGTCCGGGTCTTCTTCCAGACGCTTGGCCCAGTATGCCTTGAAGGCCGCCTGGGTCTGGATGTCCGCAATGCACCCCATCCCGGCGTCTACGCCAAAGCCAAAATAATCGTCCTCTCCCAGTTCCTCGTCCAGATTCTCGTTGCCCACCATCCCCAACTCATAGCGGACAGGCTTTTCCCGGCTGACCTCCACCTTGACACAGGCGTAGCGGTCACCATATTTCTCACTGGGTACCACGCAGATCTTTACCGGATAAGTCCCGGCGGGGATCGTTTGAAGGAACGGCAGAGTGTCCTCCAGCTCCACCAGCGGATCACAGGCGAAGATCTGCCCGGTAGGGAAATGGACGGTGCCGATGTCCAGCACATCCACCGCCATGTTCCCAATCACTTTTTCTGTGAAATGGGCCTCTAAGTCATCTTTGCAGGTCAGTCTATCCTTGATGGATTCGTATTTGTTCAGCCATTCGGTCGTAGGCATATCAGTTTCCTCCTGTTGATTCAGCTTCTTGATGTACACACTCTTTGAGCCGTCCCAGTAGCAGTTCACACACCGGCCATTCTGAAAATGATGGGGACAATTTGGGTAGCCATAGAGAACATGGGCACATTCCGGGCACAGCCCCATCATCTGTGAGGAGCCTTTCAAAAACAGGCTGCCGCACTCATCACAGAGGGCCAGTTCTTTTTCTGCCATGGGGTTCACCAGTCCCGTTCCCGGATGGCCTCCTCGGTATCAATGGGGATACCAAACCACTCCAGAATGTAGGCCACGTTTGCTGCAATACATTCCCGCGCCACGGTTTCGATCTCGCTGTCGTTCTCGTCAAACTCCTCCTGGAGATCATTGATGCCGCAGACCGCTTCGTCCAGCGTCTCCTGCACCACTTCGGTGTCGGTTTCGCCACTCTCCAGCAGGTCGATGACTTTCTGGAGTTCGTCCTTTACCTTGTCCACCAGAAAGGCAGGATAGTAATTGTCCTGATACATCTCGTCCAGCAGATTGTAATTAGGGTCAAATGCTTTCATAGGGATTGCTCCTTTCTCATTCAAACATCAGGCCGTATGATTCGGTCAGGCTGCCATCGTCCTCATGGAACATACACTGATACAGAGGCTGGCGCTGTGTTGCTTTGCGGAACCGCTCCAGAATCGGAGCCAGCGGCTCATCGGTAGGGATGCCGAAAGCATCAGCTACCCGCCGCCAGCTGTCCATATCCATATCTTCCAAGTTGATGTTGCGCTGCCTCTGTCCGTATTCCTCCAGTGTTTTGGAGTCCGCATACTCCTTTGCGTCACAACAGTCGTGCCAGCAGATACAGCTCACAATCAGTGAAAAAAGGTCATCCATACTCTCAGCCAGACGGCCTGCCTCACCTTCGCTGCTGTAATAGCCGATGGAGCCATCTTCCAACAGGTGGTATTCTCCGCCGGAGCCATCTCTGGCAAAGGCCATACCGGGCAGTGAAAAGGTGCATCGACCATCCGCGTCATCCCTCGGGGACAAATCATCCAGCAGGAAGAAGTCAAAAAGGGAATCAAATTCCTCTGCCAAATCAGGGTTTTCGTGCAATATCTTCAAATAGTCCATAGCCGTTTTCCTCCGTTTACGGTTCTTGGGTCATTTCGTGCAGCCGTTCCAGCCACAGCGGTTCTTCAATCATCTCATCGTTCTGGTAAAAATGTTCCTTGTCACGGGCCAGATGATCGGCAAGCGGAGCCGCGTCCAGAGGAGTGCAGACTGTAAAACTGTCCCAATCTGCCCCCTTAATCTCCCGGTTGAGGTAGTACACCCGCCTGGCATCGCGGGAATACCAGTGCCCAAGCAGTTCCCAGGAAGTCAGCTCTGCCTTGGGAAGCTGTTTACCGTAAGCATAGATTCGTTTCTCATCCCTGGCAAAATAGGTGTCGCCCAACGAGAGGAAAGAGGAAACTTCCGCGCCTTTGATGATCTTCACCTTGCCGTCTCCGTTGTGGAAGTAGACCTGCCGGCTGTCCTTTGCATATCCCTGTGGCGCGCCCGAATCGTTCTGGCCATTGTCCAACACCTGGAAGGTTGTCAGCTCTGCATCTGGGATTCTCCCGCTGGTGGTGTAGACGGTTGTTTTGTCCATCGCGTAGGCATAGTTTAACACCCGAAACGATGCCGGGTCTGCTCCACGCAGGCGAATCCCGCCGAGAAAGCAGGCCGTAGAGGATTTGCCCCAGTAACGCCAGCAGCAGAAGTCTTTGGGCGAAACACCCTTCAACAAGCCGTTTTCATATAGGCCAGAGAAATAGACCGCTCCATCCCGAAAGAAAAATTCGTTGTCCACCGGCTCTATGTTTGTGATCGGCTGCAGCAGTTCTTCATGATGTTCTGTTATGCTCAGTTCGATTTCGTCGTCGCTGTAAATTAAGTAGAGCCCATGAGGAGACTTTCTGTCGAAATGCAGTTCAATGTCACAATATTTGAGGATCAAAGGTTTTCCGCCGCTTCTCATGGTGGAAACGGCATCGGGCTTGCCGAAAATCTCTATCACCTCATCCTGTGACATTCCGAATTTCAGCGGTGAAATGTCCTACGGATTCTGCAATATTTGATTGCGCCAAATCGTAAAGTCCTGTTTCATAGTTTTAACAACACTGGAGGATCAGCCAGATCCGGTCAAAGCGGCGGGCGGCCAGATCCTCTTTGGTAATGTAGAAATAGATGTGCCCGCAGTCTCCGAACATCAGCTCAAAGTCGCCAAGCTCCACGGTATCCATCTGGAACAGCAGCATCCAGCGGTCACGGGCCGTTTCTTCCGCCTGCTGGCGGATCGTCTTCGGGATTTTATTCCAGCCGTTTCCGTCCCCCAGATAATACCCCTGGGAAGCCAGGTCACACTCGTCGAACATACTGTTCTGGATCACATCGGGCCAGCCCAGCAGCTGGGAGCGGTCATCCGGGTCCTCTGGGTCCTCACCGGTCAGTTCCTCCCAAGCATCGTTGAAAGCGTCGTCATCCTTCTCATCTGGGAACATCTCGCTGAAGTCCTGCCAGGAAGGATAGGAGGTCTTGGCATCCAGCTTGATCTTGACCATGGGAAACTTGAAATCCTCTCCCATATCCGCTGGGAAGTCAGCGGCGGACAGCGCGGACATGTCCTCAAACCAATAGACGCGGGCACAGCCCTTGTCATTGGGGTCATAGCCCCAGCACTGGGTGTCCGTTTCATAGAAGAAGGAGAGCAGGCCGTGATCGGGCAGAAGATGCTCTTTGTCAAACTGGGCCAGCTCCGCACAGTTGAACTGAGCCAGGAAAGTGAGAGGACGATCCTTCACCACATGGTCATAGCTCTCGCCCTCATAGGTGGGCCAAACGAAGTCTGGCGGCACATCCGGCTTCCCGCCGAAGCGGGTGGCGCCCAGCTTATGTTTTTCTTTCTCGGCAATTTTCAGCTGAATGCTGTTTTTGCCCAACGACTCCAGTTTTTCTTTCATACTCATGACATTTTCTCCTTATTATTTCGTCATACCTTTCCATCCAGTGCCTCCACAGTTTTCATGGCAGCGGAATCAAATTTGCACTGCCGCAGTTCCCGTTCAATCAGGGCAAACACATCCGGGAAGCACTCGATCTCGTCCTGATATTCATATTTCGCATACAGTTTCCCGCACTCGGAGATCCAAACCTCTGCCGGGTAGTAGTAGCCGATATGACCGATGGGCTGGCATTTTTCACCGGCAGCCTGTTCGATCTCTGCCAGTTCACAGCCGGACATATCCCGAAAATAGGCTTCTTCCAAATGGTTTTTGATTCCGTTGACCAGGTAAGGAAACAAAGCGAATTGAAAATCAGCCGCCCAGTTCAGTTTTTTCTGCTCCAGGTACCACTCACAGCACAGGCCGAAATACTTGCGATAAAACCGCTGGGTGGTCTTCATCATCGGGACGCCATGATCGGCGTAATACTGCTCCGCAATGGAGATGTCCACTTTTCGCCCTTCCTGCCATCCGGCGTACTCCATCAGTCTGGGGAATAGAACTTTGCCCGCTTTTGTCAGATCCTGATTGAGATAGACCATCCGCAGGATACGGCCCTGCCGGTCCAGAGGGTCCTTTTTCAGCAGTTCCTTTTCAAAGCAGAAGCGCAGGAATACCACATTCTCGTCGTAGAAGTCCTCCACCACAGCCGCGCCGATGCTGGTGTAGGTGATGTCGTACACCAAACGGCTCCAATCAAATTTCTCGGCATAGAGAAGTTTCAGCGCCTTCGCCCAATGTTCCTCCGGGATCACCAGCATCCTGTGCTGGGCGGTGCTGGAGTAGCCGTGGTAGACGGGTTCCGGCTGCCCCAGCAGTTCACTCACACTGTCGGCGTAGACGAAGCACAACTCCTCGTCGAACAGACCACCGATAAAGTTACCATTGCAGTACAGCATATAATTCTTGGACTTGGCCGGAGAATAAGAGAGGTTGTATTCCTGCGAGTCCAGGCTTTTATGTACTTTGTTCAGAAAGTCTATTGATGTCATGGGCTTGCTCCTTATTCCTCAAACTCGCCCTCGATCATCCCGTTCAGATATCGTCCGGGATCTGCGATGAAGTCATCCCATTTGGCCAGAGGGTGGAATTCCTCATGCTCGATGTCCAGATACCACAGCTTTTTGTCCCTGGGGCTCCACAGCAGCAGATAGTCGCTGTAATTGTCCATCTGCACCATCAGGGAGAGCAGCTTCTTCCGTTTCCAGGTCATCTCCTGCACATCCATGAAGGAGTAGAGCTCCGCCCACTTCACCCATTCCTGATCCGGGAACTCCAGCCGCAGGGGGCCGGTCTTCAAGTATTCCACCAGCTTGGCAGGCAGCTTGTAGGGCATGAGCTGCCGGAGCTTTTCCTGCTCGTTGTGCCATTCCTCCGGTTCCAGGGCTTTCAGGTAGTCGGCCAGCTCCTGATTCTTGTTCTGCACCGCCACGGTGTAAGGCCGGTCGCCGTATTTGTCAGCAATGGTGATGTCAGCTCCTTGCTCAATGAGCCAGCGCACCATGGGGAGATTTTTATGTCGGACCGCTTCGGTGACAGCGGTGGAGGCGTTCGGAAACACCATGTCCGGCTTGTGGTAATTGATGTCTGCCCCTTTTTCCAGAAGCAGCCGGGCAAGTTTGGTATTGCCCTCGGACACAGCGGCCCGGAATGCCTCGCCGCCAAACTTGTCCACGGTGATCCCGGCTTGCTCCAGCACCGGGATATTCTCCGCTCGCTGTCCCCAGCGCACTTCCTGGAAGGCCCGCTCTTTCTGCTTCGAGCTGAGTTTTGCGGCCTGTCCAGCAAAGAGCGCCACCACCTCCGGCCCACAACAGCGGGCGGCGGTGAGCAGCAGGGGCTGTTCCTCTGCCAGACCGGGATCAGCTCCATGCTCCAGCAGGAAGTGGATCATGGGCACATCATTCCGAAAAACCGCGATCTCCAATGGCATCAGCTTGATGTATTCGCTGAGCTGGATGGGAACATCTAAATCCAGACCGCCTTGTAGCAACGCCTCCAGCTTGGGAGTGTCATGGTCACAGATGGCGGCAGCCGTTTCCGGGAGGGTCTCCCAGCGGCCAATATATGCAATTTGGTACATAAGGCACCTACTTTCGTTGTTGTTTCACTTGATAGGGAATGGTCCGGCCCAGCACCCGGCCTTTGCCAACGGCATTGGCTCCCTCATAGATCAAAAATTCCGCATTGTTTTCCAGCGGAGCGTAGTCAATGGTATCTGGATAGAGGGGCTGGGCATTTCCCAAGGCCGGTGTATCAAATGTACACTCGGTTCCGTCCAGAAAGCATACACCCAGATATTCCGTAGTTCCAATAACCACAAAATGGGGACAATACTTTCCACTGACCAGGCTGGGTGGTATTTTTCGTTTGCCGCTCCAGAAGATGACCTCCACATGAAGCACCGCCCGGTTTTCATCTGTCCCGATCACGCTGTCGCCCTCCTTTATCCCGTCATCTGGCTGCGGTATACTCATGCCAGCTCCGCGTCCAATATCTGGACTGGTCTTCCTTTCTCGTTCACATAGTAAAGGGCGATATAGTCGATGCCGTCCCGCTTGACCTGCTCCCAAGGCATACGCTCGCCGTTGATCAGTTCCACGGTATCCGCCTCATCCGGTTCGAAGTCTTCTTTTTCGTCCTCGTAGTCCACGCTGTACCCCAGCTCCAGCACCAGCTTGGAGGCGGGGATCTCATACCGCTTGAGGGGACGGTGTTCCAGCTCAGATGGATCATGTTCATCGCAGAACAGATTGTCGTAGCCATGCCGTCCACCGTCAAAGATGACGAACTCCTCGTCGCTCTCCGGATCACGGGCTGCCACCAGTCCGGGGACCTCATCCCCATCTACGATATAGGATTGGGGCTCTCCTTTCACCGTGAGCAGATCTCCGTAATACCAAACCTCCAGCAGTTCATTGCCGGTAGTGGAACAGAGTGTCACGGTGGGCAGACGCTTCTCCGCCCACTCTTTCACATGGCCGGTGAGCCAAGTGGGATATTTCTCAGTCATCATAGTCTTTCTCCTCCTATTTCAATTTCAGTACAAATCCCCAGATGCTCACCACGATCAGGAGGACACCCAGCAGGAAGAACACCACCCGCCGGTATCCTCTGCTGTGGCGGTGGGCATCCCGCGTACCAGTGGGGTCGCAGAGCCAGTTCCAGTTGCGGATCGCTCCAATCAAAATCACGGCCCCGATGACCACTGAGGCAATATACCAATGCTCTTGCAAAAATGCTGTGATCTGTTCGCTGTTCATTTAGGTTTCCTCCTCGCCTTCGTCGTCGCGTATCACCTCATACCACGCTCCATCTTCTCCGCGCATCTGCATGGTACCATAGGGCAGGTTCAGGAGCGGGATAATGTCTGGATCGATGCGGCAGATGTCCCGAATATCATAGAAGCCGCAGTGTGACTCGTAGTATTCATCCCCTTCACCGTACACATCGCCCTCGTCCCCGGAGTAGAAGGCCCAACCGCTCTCCCAACCCATATCCTCACGCTCAGGGAACAGCCGGTCCATAATCTGCACCTTGCACCCATCCTGGGCGACGCGGTCAGAAGCGTAGCAGAACAGGGGGCCGTCCCAGTCAGGAATGACAGCTGGTTTTCCTTCCGCTGCCCGCGCCACCCGCTCCTCGGGGTCATCTACAAATTCCGCTTCCAGATACTGCTGAAACCGCTCATCCAGCAGATGCTCCACACTCTGACGGTTCTTTTCGGTATATGGAAGAAGCAGGTAGGCCGCTTCTTCTTCCGTAGAGCTGTTCCAGACGCGGTCTTTGAGCCCAGCCAAGACGATATTCCGGCAGTCCCGGCGGTAGATATTCAGCCGGTGTGGATTGATGACCTCCAGGCTCTCGTCTGGGCAGAGGTCCAGCAGGGAATCCGAGCCGTGCTCCAACTTGTATTGGATCTCCTCGTATAATAAAATAGTAGTATTTATAGACCGCTCTCCAGCGGAATGCTACAATAAGTTCAGGATGCTGTGGATTGGTGGAACATCACCTACCGCAAAGACGGTTTTCGGGAGGCTCCAACCACAGCTTCTTTGTTGAAATGTTAATCAGTTAGATACCGCCAGACGGTTTATTTAGAACGAGGTTACAAGAGCAAAGAAGTCTGTGGTCCTGAACAGCATCGAAATAAATATACCGGAGGTATCAAAATGGTTTGTGTTGGAATTGATGTTGCCAAGGATAAGCATGACTGCTGTATTCTTGATTCAGACGGAATGGTTCGTGCTGACTGCTTTACCATCCCCAACAACATGGATGGATTTAAGCAGCTGCTTCAAACGATTCGAAACTGCACCAAAAAGTCAGACAAAATAAAAGTAGGACTTGAGGCTACCGGACATTACAGCTACAATATTCTTGGGTTCCTTCTTGACAACGGTCTGCCAACTTATGTCATTAACCCTTTGCACACCAACCTGTACCGAAAAAGTCTCAGCCTTCGCAAAACTAAAACCGATCGTGTGGATGCAAGAACGATTGCAACTATGCTATTGTCCGATGTAGACCTCAAGTCCTACACGGATATAGCATACCATAACGAAGAGCTAAAGTCACTAACAAGATACCGATTTGATAAAGTTCAGGAATGCGCTAAACTAAAGCAATCGGTGTCCAGATTGGCTACGATTCTGTTTCCCGAATTGGAAGGGCTTGTTTCGTCTATCCATGGCACTTCAATCTACGCACTTCTCGGCGAATATCCCGGTGCAAAGCAAATTTCAGAAGTCCATCTTACCAAGCTGACAAACCTTCTTACAACAGCGTCCAAAGGACGCTACGGAAAAGAGAAAGCCATCCAGATTCGAGAGGCAGCCAGAGCTTCTATTGGCTCTGTCATGCCTGCTAAATCTCTGGAATTGAAGCATACCATTAAACTCATTCAAGAACTTGCCTCCGAGATCAACGAAATCGAAGATTCTATTCAGAAAATCATAGATGAGCTCAATCCACCAATTCTCTCGATTCCCGGCATGGGAGTAAACTCCGCTGCTGTGATCCTTGCAGAAATCGGGGATTTCTCCAATTTCAGTTCTCCTGACAAAATTCTTGCTTACGCTGGCTGCTCTCCATCTACATACCAGTCCGGAAAACTCACAAACTGCTATGCTCACATGGAAAAACGTGGCTCCCGCTACCTGCGACATGCCCTTTACAACGCAACCAAGTACGTCTGCTACTGGAATCCTGTCTTTGCTGAATACCTTGCCAAAAAACGTGCCGAAGGAAAACACTACAATGTTGCCCTGTCCCACGCCATGAAGAAACTCGTTCGGTTGATTTATGCCTTACAGAAATCCGGGAAAGCATATCTTGCAGCTGCATGATTTTCTCCTGAGCCTGAGCTAATTCCAACAGAAACTTAGCTGGCGCAGCGAACCCTTGACGAACCGAAGCATTCAAATGCTATCCTGTTTGTGCGAGGGCTGGCTGGGCTTGCTTTGCTGTTCTCTCCGTCGCCCTCGCTGCTCTGATTCCAGCATTTGAATGCTGTTTGTCAGGGGCAGCGGTCGGTTGGCGGATTTTTTCATTTTGGGGCTTGACTTTTAATAGTTAGTCTCCCGATAGAGGGGGATCACCTGATAGAAGTTGACCTCGTCCCCGTCCGGCAGACGGCAGAAAAAGGACTCCTCCCCAAACACACCGGGATAGAGCAGGATCTCGCCCCGCAGGTCCGTATTCTCTGCAAAGGGGATGCCATCCTCACCCTCCATAAGTGTAGTTCTGGATTCCAGCCCTACCTCCGGGTCCTCCATGGCGAAGTGGGCGGTGGCCAGCATCATCCGGATGGGCCAGCTCCACCGTTCCTCCCGGCAGTCTGCCTTTGTCAGCTTCCAGTCTCGGGGCAGGTTGATGAGCAGCTCTGCCCGTTCCAGTTTTTCCTCCCGACGCTCCTCCGGGAAACCCATCCTATGCCGGCTCAGGCCGACAGTGACCAGGGTGTAGTAGTCATGCTCCAGCCGGGGCGGGATGACGGCGATTTCCAGCGGGTGATCCGGGTCGCTGTTGTCCGTGAGGAGCTGGGTATAGACACCGAACTGCTGGTCGATATGTACTTTCACATGGCCGAGGATGTCATCGTCGGCAGGGGGAATGGTCTCCCGCCGGATGATCTCCTCCCGCTCTTTCCAATCCAGTTCCAAGGAATTTTCCTCCTCCAGATATTTCTCACAGTCCCGCACCAGCTTTTGGGCATCCGGGTCATCCGGGGCCAGGGACAGCCAGCGTTTTGCGTATTCATAGGCGGTGGCTGCGGAGCGGTATGCCATCAGGCAGGAATAGCCCATCCGGGAGTTCCAGTAAGGGTCGTTTTCTCCCTGGGTGCGAACGGACTCCAGCAGTCGGATGGCGTGCTGGATGAGATTTCCGTCCACTTCACTGTCGGTTCCGTGCTCTCCATGATCTCCCAGGACCGCCAGATTGCTGTAAGCCCGACTCAACTTGACGGTTAGCAAATAATCCCGCTCCTGTTCCGGGATGGCTTCGATAGCCTCAATACATCGGGAAAACTCGTCCGCATCATTCCACTTCTCAATCTGCTCCAGCAGCTCTGCTCTTTCTGCCTGATTCATCGTTTCACCGCCTTTTCTGTTTCATCCTTTGCCTTTTTTGAAGTGTCCGCTGCCTCGCCAGGTGTTGACTACACAGGTGAAGATCTGACCGCAGTGCTTGCACCGGATCATGTGGGCCATAATTTCATCCGCCCATCCATCCTCAGTCTTTACCTTCTCCAGCGGGCAGGTGGACTCCTCTGCTATCAATTCAAATTCCCCCTCCGACACCAACTGCTGAATGTAAGCAATACAGGCCAGATAGTCCTTTGGGGCGTCAAATTTTCTCCATGTTTGAATGTTTCGGCAGTGCTCGCACATAATGGATGCCTCCTTACGCAAATACCTGCTGGTATTTCTCTTTTCATACTGTGCGACTTTTTCAGGTCTGCTGGTGCTGCATGGACACGATCTGGCAGTCCGAGCAGAACTCCACATAGAGCGTGCCCTCCGCACAGTCAAACACCGTATCCCACTGGATCTGTGCCAGATACTTCATAGGCTTCCCACAGTGGGGACAAGTGGCATATTCTGCATCCTGCACCCAGTTGCCAAAGCCGCCGATGGTATTCACATCCTGACAGGCCGCACCGTAAAACAGGGGCACAGGCGCTTCGCCCAGCACAAAGGGATTTTCCGTGAGGGCCTTGTAGTCCTCGGGACTGACATAGCAATCCGTCTTCTCCGCTCCGTCAAAGAGTTCGGAGGGAAAGACCTCCACGCCGCCATCCAGAGTGAACCGGTTGAAGGCGGGGCCTTTGAGGAATCCCACGCAGTTGGGGCAGCAGGTGGCAGTCAGGATACCATCCAACCCCAGAAATTTCGGAGACGCTCATCCCGGCCGTCCAGCACCAATATATCCACCATGTGTCCGCCGCAGTGGGGACAGGTATCTTCCCGTTCCCGGCCAATGCGGACGGGAGATTTCTCGCCAGCGGTTCCCTTGACCATAGGATAGCAGGTGTCGAAGCTGAGTTGGATTTTCTGGCCCTCCTTGTCGAAGGTCCAGCCTCCGATCTGCGCATAGCTGGATGGGTCTACATAGAGGCCCTTGCGCCAGGGCCGGGGATTTCGCTCCAGCTCCAGCAGAGTCTCCATTGCCTTGTCATCTCCTTGCATAGCAAGGCAACTCATCAGGTTGGAGGCCGCGCTGGAATATTCCGCGGACAACAGCGCATGGATCAGACCATCCCGCACATCGGCGGGAGCGTGATAATAGATCTCACAGGGCCAGAACACCTCTGCGGCCAGTGCCACTCGCTGAATCTCCGGGGTGATGGCATCATGGTAGCCAAGCAGCTGCCAGAAGTCGGCGAACTCCGGGTCCTCCATATCAGCCAGCCTCTGGATGTTCTGAATCAGGTTTCTCTGCTTTTCGGCAATTTGTTCCGGCGTCCAGGCAAGAGCAGCTTGCCGTTCTTGCTCGCACTTACATTTCCAACACAATCCCTCATAGCCCAAGGGGGTCCCACAGCCGGGGCAGGTATATTTCAGACTCATGTTCTCATACTCCTTTCAGGCAATAAAAAAGCCCCACGCCGCACTGTCATAAAGACAGGCTGACGCAGGACATGAAGAAGCCGCGTTGAAGGAGCCGCATCCACCAGCAGATGTAGTTTCTTCAACAACCAAAATATTTTTTCGTATCTTAAAGCAGCAAATTGCTGTCCAATATATTTGTTCATAGCGGCACCATTTGTTCTGAGCGTAGTTTTATATCTTATTATATCACAGCACCCCTTCAATGAAAATATTTTGTTGGAAATGCTAATGAAAAATTTTTGTGAATTTGTTAAGGCGCAGGGGCTGTTATCTCCATAGTGTTGCTTCATCCGGTTCGGTAGGTGCTGCGGTAATATCACGGTAGAAAGTGGCCCATGCAGCTTCCTCATAGGGGCGTACAAAAAAGAAGCCAATGCTCAATGGAATTGTCAGCAGAAGAACAAGAGAAATCGCCATAGCCTCTGAACCGGTGAAATATCTGAGAACCAGAAAACCCTCGGCATACAGTGGCAACGAACAGAGCAGCTCCCAGCCAATGAAGCTGAAATCCAGACAGAACAGCCGCCATTTGTTGCCGTCCATGATTCGCCGGGATTCTGTGATCGCTTCGTTTGCAGTCAGCGAAGGATGCTCTGCCATGATATAAGGTGTCATCGCATAGCTGTATGTTTTCACGATTCCCGGAATCACCAACAGCAGCGACCAGAGGGCAATGTACAGACCCTGCAGGAAGTTCATGCAGAAGCCATCCCACAGACGGTCTTTCTGAGAGAACAGATCCGAGATGGCAGCATCCTTTCCATCTACAAGGTTCAGATTAAAATGAGCATATCCCAGTTGAACTGCACCGCTCACGATCAGTTGGAGGATTGCCCACAGACCAATGCCGACAAGCAAAACAGCAAGCAGCTGACCGCCGTTTGGCTGGGCGAACAGGTTAAAATGAATGTCCTTTGTCTGATTGGAATTGGAAACGACACTGTTGGAACTGCTCACAATGGTAGCACCGAGCGCACTGGCGGCAATACCTGTCAGAACAGCAGTTTTCCATTTTCCGCGCAGAGCATCGAGAGCGAGCATACGATAGTCGGCAGATATTTTCATAAAAGCAACCTCCTGTCTGAAAATGGCAAGTATGTGTGAAAAGGAATATGATATGCCACTTTAATTTAGATACGTTTGAAACGCTGAAAAAATTGCAGCATGAATGAAAAAGAGGCTGTTGCACCGGCTTTTATCCGTGTGCAACAGCCCCTTCCTTTACTTCAGCAGCTTGTCCAGTTCATCATATTGCATTACTGGAGCTTTGCAAGGATTTCTTCAGCCGTCATACCGCTGGCAAGCAGCTTCTTCAGCACATCTTCTGCTTCGCCCTTCTTTGCTTCTTCTGCTGCTTTTGCTTCGGCGGCAGCTTTTTTGTTTTCGGCTTTGGCAAGTTCCTTGGTGGCGGCTTTCAATTCTGCTTTCTTGGCTTTCAGCTGCGTTTTCAGATCATCGAGATTTGCAGTCAGCGTAGCAACCTCAGATTCGATTTTCTCCTTTTCAGCGGTCTTTTCTGCAACGACGGCTGCATAATCAACGCTGGCCTTTACAGTACGAGCCTTATTCTTGCTTCCCTTGGGTCTTGCCATAATAATTTCCTCCCATAAAGTGAAATAATTTGATCCTTACAAGTATATTTCCAAATAGTCAGAATTGCAATAGGTAACATGAGCCGTTTTCAACTGCCAATGCAAATCTTATTCGGTATGCCCGAAGATCGTCGCAAATGTATTCCTTCAATGGTAACAATCATGGAGATTAGTGTTTATCTGGAGATTGCCAAAGGATAAATAGAAGCAGTATTAAAGCCGTTCACCGCGCAGGTTTTCCAGCGTGGCGAACGGCTTTTTTGCTGCCCCTATATTTACAGGTAGGAGGAATCGAAGAAGTCTTTTAATGTAATTCCTAAACCCTGACAAATTCTTTCAATCGTCTCTACGCTTAACTGCCCTCCCCGACGGGCAGTGGTTTGAATCGTGGAGTACGATATTCCGCATTTCTTTGCCAATACACATAGATTCATATCACGCACTTGCATCAAATCCTGAACACGCTTGATCGTATCCACGAAAACTCCTCCCATCTTTTTAGTTCAAAACTTTTCCAACAACCTCGAATCTTTGCTCTGGAGATATAAGGATCGGTGAATATTTGGTGTTAAGAGAAACCAAAACCGGTTGGTTATGCACCACGCCATAGCTGTCGGTAAGGAATTCTGCTTGGGTTTTATCCGGGGTATGTTCATCGTATTTTTTCAGATATCCACAGTCATCATATACGAATATACCGATATCCCCGCATTCAAGTTCTTCGCAGCGCTTCACCCATACAATCTGTCCGCTATGATAACGTGGCTCCATACTATCACCGCTAACGTATATCCCGAACTCGGCACCAGCCGGAACGCTACTGGCAGGCACTTGTATCTGCTGGAACATTTCACCCTCAAGAAAAGCTCCTAGACCTGCCGATACTGGCAACTCTGATACAGGCATCATTATGTAGTCGATTTCCGCGGGCTCTTCTGCGTCTGGCTGGTAGCGCCGGGATGCAATCAAGTCCATTTCGTACTCAGCGACTTTTTTTTGCCCGATGTCATTTAGAAGGGCGGGTTTCTGGAAGTTCTTTGTAAAGTAGGAAGGACCCTCCTTGATGTTCAATGCGTAGCAGATTGCAACTAGTTGATAGATGCTAGGAGTGGTATAGCCTTTTTCCCATTTGCTGATTCCTTTATCACTGACATCGACGCCATAGTGACGGAGAAGTTCAGAGAAAGCTACAAGTGAATAGCCATTCCTTTTTCGTGTGCCTGCGAGAATCTGACCAACCTCATTGCTATCCCTCGCAGCGACTGCATCATAGCGCACTGTGGATGGGGCTATGTGTATTTTGGTGAGCGTGGTTTTCTTTTTCATAACAAGAACACTCCTTTGTGATCCGGTAGCTCTATTATAGTATAGAAAATACAGGAAATCAATAAGAAATCTCTAAAATAGCGACAAATGCGTAATTGACATCTCCATAAAGTAGGTATATAATCAAATCAAATCCACAAATAACAGCCTTTTGGTGTTATTTTCGTATGGGATTGTGTTTGTTTGGCGTTTTTTTGCGAGGTGATACTATGAGAAAAGAAAATGTAAGATGTCCAATGTGCGGAACCATGAACTATGATGTAGATCTTGATGCAACCGATGGCTAGACAAAATGCCGTCTGTGCAAAGCAGTAACCTGCTCTATGGATGAGTGGAAAAAGCATACAGTGTCCGTTCCTCTGTTAAACGAAAAACAGCTCGTGGCACGCAGTATGATTCGCAAGTAATGCACGCCGTGTTTTGATAAATCCGCAAAAAGGAGGAATTCTGATGTGTGGTGATTACAACCTTCGCCGTGAGAAAAGATACGTCGAAGTGGACGTTCGTTTTACTCCTGACGGTAAGATCCGCCCTCTTGCCATAAACTATGACAAGGCTCACACTTATGGAATTGATCGTGTCTTGGCAGTCAAACATGGGACATCACGCCTAGGCGGAAAAGGTCACTGCTTCACCTGCCTGATCTGCGGTCAGAAGCGGAATCTTTGGCTTGAACAGGGCAAGTGGTTCGTGGAAGCCTACTGCTCTGTGCCGGAAAGCCGTGTTTCGTAATGGCAAGATACTTATCCCGCGCAGATCTTTCGCACATAGCGGGTAAGTATATCGACCAGTACTATACCCGTTTCGGGATCAGTAAAGATGACCCAGAACCCATTGACCCTGAACGGCTCGCAAGTTCTGTTCTTGGGCTGAATGTGAAAATGCTGCCGCTATGCAGCGATGGAAGTATTCTAGGACTGACTGTTTTCCAGAAATGCGGTTTTACCGTAACCTTGGGGGACGGGACAAAGCTTGTGGAGGTGTTCATGCCGAAGGACGTTGTAATCGATTCCGCCCTTGCGGCAGACAGCTGCACTGGATGCCGGAATTTCACGATAGCGCATGAAGCGGCACACCATATTCTGGCTGACCTGTTCCCGAACGACTACGGAAAAGCAGTCATGTGCCGTGGGCACATTGCCTATCGGGAACGAAGCGGACAGCCCTCGTGGGAAGAATGGCAGGCGAATACCCTTGCAGCAGAGCTGCTGATGCCAACATTTCTGGTCAACGCCGAAATAGAACGTGCAGCGCTGTGCCTGCCAAATGGAATCCTGTACAAATCCGCATCGGACCCGAACTATGAAAGAATTCTGGAGATGGCTGCACGGATCGGGGTATCGTGGTCTGCGATCAGGATCAGATTACAGCAGATGCAGGTCATCAACGGAAAACCCATCCACTGCCATCCATTGGACGTCATTCGATTTGGAGAATAATATGACTTGGTCAAATAATCGCTCTTTTAAGAGTAAACCGCTGAACAATATACAGCAGGCACAATTCAGCATTGGCTGGAGGTTTTGTCCGGTTTGCGGACACAAGCTCTACCAAAAAAACGAGAGCTGTTCAGGCTCTATCAGCATAAAGTGCCTCAAGTGCGGTAACATAGCAACAGTTGACTTAGCCTACCGCAGACGCTGACTTTTTTAGACAAACCACAATTTCAAAAATCGGGTGCATTGCACCCTGAATATGGACTGTTCGTCACCGAGCAACGGGCCATTGCCGCAAGGCAATGTATGAAACGCGCACCAAATAGCCGGGCAACAGCTGATAGAGTGATTCTGCTTTAGAACCGCTCTGTTAGTTGGTTGTCCGGCTATTTTTTTAGCCTTCAGGTAGCCTGCTCCCGTAAAAAGGAGCAGGCTTTATGTTTGTCCGTTTTTCATGGATGCCCCAAGCGGCAAAATATCCGTAGCCTTCCAAATTTTCGACTTTTTACGACTTATCGAAAATTTGGAGGTTTACGATGTCTTTTAATAAAGGCTATGAGTTGAAGAAGTTTGAAGCACACTGGGAAAAGTTGCGCATCGAGTACGCAGCTGCGGGAATGACGAAAGAGGCCATCCAGAAGATGTACGATTATGACCGTCAGCAATTCAATTCGGAGCGTACCTTTATCGAGCGGACGCAGGAATTCACCGCTCCTGCGTATGAAAGCTCTGAGGAAGAAGCGTCGCCTTTGATGCTACGCTATCAGGATGCGATTACCGTGACAGATACTTACCACGAAACTAAAAGCCGTTTTGCATGGATTGGTGAGATTGAGAATGAGCAGTTGCTTACTGCACTCGAAACTTTGAAAACCGAAGATTTGGAAATCATCACCATGTACGCTTACGAGGGATACGACATCACTGAAATTTCTAAAGTCTACGGCGTATCTCGGCCCACTATTAGTATCAAAATCAAGAGAATTACTAAATTTTTGAAAAACTTCAATTTCAATGCTACGAATTGACCTTTCTCGTCGGCTACCAAGTGAGAGGACAATTTCCCAAGCGGCACCTGCCGCAGGGCGAAACGTCCGACCTCAGGGACCTTGAAAACTGAATAGTTCCGTCATCTGGTACTCCGATAATGATACTTCCGTAATTCGCGGCCCGGTCACAAAGCAGACGGGGTGGCTGAAATGCCAATGAAGCGGTACAAGTCCGCTGCCAGATGTTCATGCCCCACTCGCAGGGAGCCGAGGGCGAATATGCGAGACCTTTAATCATATTGATCCGGGAACTGTCGGGTACGTTCCACGCATCCGGCAGTTCCCGTTTTTTTACGTACTCTTATTTATTCTTTATCCGAATATTCACTTTTGATACATAGGAGGACACTTTTATGGACGAGTTGAACCCCACGGTGCGCGAGCAGGAGATCTACGAGGAGATGGAGCTGACCCCTGAGATGGTCAAGTCCATCCGAACTCTCTGCGGTACCTGTCTGCGGCACTTTGTGGATGCAAAGGCATTCAAGATCGCACTTGTACCCAGCGCAGACCGGAGCATGGACACCTGCACCGTCTGCCAGATTCGGCGCGGCTACGATTATGTAGTCATGCACCGCTGACCCAACCATACCACCATACCTTGAACGAAGCCCGCTGCGGAACATCCGGCAGCGGGCTTTGCACATAACAACATGGAGGTACAATTTTGCAGCAAAACTGGAAATTCCAACGCGGAGACATCTTCTTCACCCATTTCGGGGCGAGCACCGGCTCGGAACAGCACGGTGACCGCCCGGCGGTCATTCTTCAGAATGACGTGGGCAATTATCACTCTCCGACCCTGATCGTTGCGACCATGACAAGCAAGGCGGAAAAGAAAGTAAACCAGCCGACCCACTGCCTGTTGGAAAACGCAGGGTTGAATATGCCGTCCGTTGTGCAGGCAGAGCAGATCTTCACCATCGACAAGAGCCGGGCACTGAAGTATCTGGGGCATCTGACCCCAGAGGAGATGCGCCGGGTGGATGATGCGGTTCGCATCAGCCTTGCGCTGAACCCGATGGGCAGCATCCAGCAGATAGAGCCTATCCGACGCTCTACGGCGGTTTACGCGCCGCCTGAGGTGGTGGACGGCAAACCGCCTGTTTACCCCTATACGCCCATCCGGTCGTCCTTTGAGAACGCCGGAAGCATCGAGGAAATGATGCTGTACACCGAGCTGCAATCCGCGGTTCATGCCATGATCCAGCGGCTCGAATATAGCTTCACCTTCAATCCCAGCCTGCTCACCAGCCCGAAGCGGAAGCAGCAGGTGACTGAGATCTTAGAGGAAGCCGAGAAGTACATTTGGAGAATCAAGGAGGAAATGCGATGCGCCTGAACGACAACAATACTTTCATTGGTATCAACCCGCCGTACCAGCTCATGGTCATCCACAGCAGCAAGCTGATCTATCCCCGCGAGATCTACCAGCGGGGCGTAGAGCGCAAGCGGGTGGAGCTGATTGCAAGGGACTTCAACGAGTACATCGTTAACGAGCCGAAGGTCAGCTTCCGCAACGGCAGGTACTATGTGATGGACGGGCAGCACACCATCGAGGGCTGCATTCTCCTCAACGGCGGCGAGGACCGCCCGATCCTCTGCAAGGTCTACACCGGTCTGACGATGGAGCAGGAAGCCCTGCTCTTTGCCGAGCAGAACGGTCACGCCGCACCCCTGTCGGCGGGCATCAAGCTGCGCGCCAAGGTGGTGGGCGGCGATGCGCCTTCCAAGGCGTTTGTCGCAGCCACTAACCGGGTGGGGCTTTCCCTCAACTACGACAGTATGCAGCTGAGCGACTACCGCATCAGCTGCGTGGGCACGGCGCTGAAGCTGTACGACCAGCTGGGCGAAGAAATCTACTGCGAAGCTCTGCGGCACATCGTGGAAGCGTGGGAGGGTAGACCGGATTCCTTCCGGGCGGCTGTCCTGCGGGGCGTGATGTACTTTGTGCAGCTGTATCATGGGCAGTACAGTGCGGAGCGGCTTGTCCGTGCGCTGGGCAGCGTCCACCCCATGGAACTCTACCGCATCAGCCGGGATAACCCCGCCAAGCTCCCGGGCTGGCGGCGGTACGTTTACCCCATCTACACCACCTACAACGGCAAGTGCAGGAAAGACGCACTGCCGATGAAGTTCTAAGCTCAAATATCTCCTTTGGCAAGGGCGATGGTACCCGAAAAAGGCCATCGCTCTTTACATATAGTATTTTTTTTTGAATAATTGACATATTGAACTAGAAAGAGAGGACAGGAATGAGCGAGATCGCAGCCTGCACTTTGATTCAGGAAGAGCCTGACCGAAAGACGGAGAGGTATCTGACGATGTTCAAGGACTACCCGGATGTGGTGACGGTGGAGCATCTTCAGGAAATGCTTGGCATCTGCCGGAAGAATGCGTATCTGCTGGTCAAGCAGAATAAGATCCACTCGGCGCGTGTAGGACGCAGCTATAAGATACCAAAACTCTGCGTGATAGAGTACCTGCTCGATCAGGATCGGCAACTTGGAGGGATGCACCTTTCAAACTCCCTTGTGCCATCCTTGCAAAACACTCCAGAATCTTCTAAACTTATGATGCCTAAGCAAAGGACGTTTGGCTACGAACAGAAAGGAGCATAACTATGACAAATGTGGCCGGACATTTAAGAGAACAAAACGGTATGTATCAGATGATTCTGAGCTGGAAAGACACAGATGGAAAGCGCAGAACCAAATCCATCAGCACAGGACTTCCTGTTAAAGGAAACAAAAAAGAGCTGAATCTCTGTTGCGTAAAACACAAAAAAGAGTTTAACCCTGAAACGATGCAGCAGGTTTCCGACCTGCCGGTATCGGAATATCTGAACCGCTGGCTTCGGGAAAGCGTGATGAACCTTCCGCCCGAAACCTATGGCAGATATGCTTATGATCTGGGAAGAGTAGTTGTCCCATACTTTGAAAAGAAGCGGCTGTCTTTGAAAGCACTCTCTCCGCGCGATCTGGAAACGTTCTTCCGCTATGAGCGTCAGCAGGAGGAGGCCAGTGTACAGCAGCTTCTGGATTGGCACAAGGAGTTGACCGATGCCCTACAATATGCCGTTGACAATAATTGGCTGAAGGTCAGCCCCATCAAAGAAGTTGACCCCTGCCTTGATAACTCCCCGGTACTTTTCACCGACTTCATCACGGACTGGTTGAAAATGATGAAGTCACGAGTGGAAATCACAACCTATACCAGCTATGAAAGAGCAATCGTTCACAAGATCGTCCCATATTTTGAACCGCTCCACTATACATTGCAGGATATGGAACAGCATCCCAAATACATCCAAGACTTCTACCAGCATGAGTTGGATTGTGGCCTTACGGCAAACACCGTCATTCACTATCACGCCAACATCCGCAAATGCCTACAGTATGCTTTTTTTCAAATCGGCATGATCCGTTCCAACCCGGCAGATCGCGTTGAACGTCCTCGTAAGGAAAAGTTCAAGTCGGAGATTTACAGCGGTGAAGAACTGGAGCAACTTTTCAAGGTGATTCAAGGTGACCCTTCGGAGTTTGGCGTCATCATGGCTGCATTCTACGGGCTGCGGCGCAGTGAAATTGTTGGTTTGAAATGGGATGCCATTGACTTTGAAAACAAGAAAATCAGCATTCAGCATACGGTTGTGACCGCAAAGGTCAACGGAACGCTAACAGAAATCGCACGAGATAAGACAAAAACAAAGTCGAGCTGCCGGACACTTCCCCTGATCCCTGCCTGTGAGCAGATGCTCAATAAAATGAAAAAGGAGCAGGAGCAGAATCGGAAGGTCTGCGGCAAAAGCTATTGCACCGATTATCTTGACTATATCTATGTAGACCCGATGGGAAAGCGGATTAGGCCCGATTTCTGAGTCAGCATTTCCCGGATTTTCTGGTCGCACACCAGATGAAGCGTATCCGCTTTCACGATCTGCGCCATAGTTGTGCCAGTCTGCTCTATGCCAATGGCGTGAGCCTGAAGGAGATTCAGGAGTGGCTCGGTCACAGTGACATCAGCACAAAGCAAGCAACATTTATACACATCTGGATTTCTCCAGTAAGGTGTCCTCGGCGAATGCAGTCAATATCTTCCCAGAAAACACCAAAGTATAAGAAACTGAGCAGAAAAAAAAAACAGCCCAAAATCTTTCGATTCTAAGCTGTTTTATGATGGAGTGCCGATGGTGGGACTCGAACCCACATGGTTTCCCGAACGATTTTGAGTCGTTTGCGTCTGCCATTCCGCCACATCGGCTTATATTCAATTTTGGGACATTAGTACCGGTTTCTGAAGATTGGAGGGATGTTCAGGAGGGATGTAAGAAATCCTGCTTCAACAAACTTTCAAAATTCAACGAATACTCGTGGATTTCTTGCACAGACACGAAAAAATCACGAAGCGGATTTTGAGTCCCCCTCGTCTGCCATTCCGACACACTACACGTTTTCTGCTCCCGTTACCGATGCACAGCGTCAGCGGGACACTCTGCTGGGCGCGCTGGTGGGGCTGGCGCGCTCCACGGTCAATGAACCCAAAACGGAGGACACTGACCGCATACTGGCTGCCGGTCTGCGGCTGGCGGCTGGCCCCGAGGCCGCCGAAAGCGCACTGCTCCGGATGACTGACATCGTTGAAGCAGAGAAGCACCGGGTGGCTCCCAACTGCGCTGCCTGTGCCATGCCCTGCGGAAACACCAGCAATTATGACCTTGCCCGTTTGTGGGGCGCTCCCGCAGAAATTTGTGCCCTGAAAGTTCGACTGCTTTTCTGTGTCTGCGTCCTTGCCGGACAAAAAACGACGGCACAAATCCAGAAGGAGATCTGCGATGATCTATTTGTACTGGCAGAGGACTGGGACACCGAACTGCTGCTGCCCATCGTCACACGGGCCGAGGGACTGTGCGTCCAGTAACTTTTCCAGAAACAAAAAAGCATTTCCTGCCTGAAAACGAACCTTTTTTCACAAAACCTCTTTACAAATGCGCCGCAAAAAACTATTATATAGTTATATGCTGCCGTTTGAAGCAAAGTTTTTCTACCGGCGTAGTCCGGTATTATTCCCACACGCAAGACTATATGAGAAAGAAGGTAGAATCCATGTCAGTGAAAAAGCCTGTCGTTCCTGCCGCTGCAGAAGCTCCCGCAGCCGAGGCAAAGCCCGCACGCAAGACCGCAAAGTCCGCTGTCAAAACGGAGAAAGCTCCCAAAACGGAAAAGACCGCCCACAAGGGCCGTCCCCCGCTTTCCCCTGAGATCTACGTTGAATTTGCCGAAGCAAGCAGTATAACATCACCGATCTTGTGGACCGCGCCAAGGCCGATTACCGCCTGACCCACAAAGTGGGCGTGCAGTCCTGCAAGATCTACGTCAAGCCTGAGGAAGAGGCCGCCTACTATGTCGTCAACAAGGTCGGCGGCAAGCTGCCTCTGTAAAGGCTGCATTTCTGTTTTTCACCGCACAGAAAAAGACCAGAGCTGTTCTGCCAAGTGGCAGTTCAGTTCTGGTCTTTTTTTGTTTTACAATGTTACAAACCCATACGCTCTTCCCTGACGCGGAACGCGGGCTCTTACTTCAGGAACTTGTGCACGGCGCGGGCCACGATGCCGCCCAGGATGCCGGAGACGAGGAACTCAGCCACGCCCTGGACACCAACCAGCAGCACAACGAACATCAGGGGGTTGGCAGCGCCCTTAACGGACACCAGGTTCTGGACATAGTCGCAGTTGTAGAACGCCAGCACGATATAGCCCATGAAGAACAGGGTGTTCAGGGCCGGAGCACACATGGCGCTGACGATATAGCTCCAGGTGTGGCTCTTGTCCAGCTTGCTCAGGCCGTTGAAGATCAGGCCCACACACACGCCCATCAGCACACGCATGCCCACGCAGAGGATAAAGGTGTTGACAGGGCTGACCTGGAACAGAGCGCCGGTCATGGCGGAAGCACCGGTAATGGCATCATAGAAGCTCACCGCGCCGAACACGCCGCCCAGCACAGCACCGGCCACAGGGCCCATGGTGATGGCACCCACCGCAATGGGCAGGGTCAGGAAGCTCATGTAAAGCGGGCCCATGGGCACACTGCCCAGGCCGATGGCCTTCATTACAAGCTCGATGGCGACCAGCAGTGCCAGTCGGGTGAGAGTGCGAAGATCGTTGTTTTTCATAATTCAGTTTTCCTCCTGCTGCCGTTCCGCCCTATACGTCGGATACGGCGCAAATCTGGTTTTTGATAAAATGTCAGGGATGCTTGAAAATTTATAAACGACCTCACCCTCTCCGTCATTGCTTCGCAATGCCACCTCTCCCGAAGGGCGAGGCCTTGGCAATCCATGCAAAGTTTGCGGTTTTGTCAAAAGCTCCCCCTTTGGGGGAGCTGGCACGAAGTGCCTGAGAGGGTTAGGATGTTTATCTATCACAGGGAAATTTGATGTCGGCGCTCCGCCGGGCCACGGTCAGCACACGGCTGACGGCCACGGAGGTATCCAGCATCCGGCTGCACAGCTCCTGGTCACCGCCCTCGATGGCCTTGGCAAAGGCGTGGAACTCTGCCGCCTGCCGGGGCCTGCCGCCATTCAGGTTATAGTGCTCTTCCTTGCCCTCGTTAGGGTGGAAGGTCACGCCGCCGCACCAGTTTGCCGTGGATTTCTGCAGGATATAGCCCTTTGTACCCTGGATGACATATCGGGCAGGCGCACCGCAGTCCTTGGCGGCCATGCTGACTGCCTTGAAGCTGTTGTACTCCATGGTCAGGATACCGCTGGTGTCGATGCCGCGCTCCATGTTGGCCAGGTAGTGCACCTGATTCGGCTCACCGAACAGGCCCACGATATAGCTGATGTTGTAGACATTCAGATCCATCAGGGCACCGCCCGCACACTCCGGGTCAAAGGAGACCGGCGTTTCCCCGGCACAGAAGGCATCGTAGCGGCTGGAATACTGGCTGAAATTGCACTGCACCAGCTTCACCCTGCCGATGCGGGGCAGCAGCTCCCGGATCTTGTTGTAGTTTTCGAGGTACTGGGTGGTCATGGCCTCAAACAGGAACACCTTTTTGCGGCGGGCCAGCGCCGCCAGCTCCTCGGTCTGGGCAGCGGTGCAGGCCATGGGCTTTTCCACAATGACATGCTTCCCCGCTTCCAGCGCCACCTTGGCATAGCGGTAATGCTGCAGGTTGGGCACGGCCAGATAGATCACATCCACCCACTGCAATAATTCAAAATAGTTCGTGGTGCGCTGGGGAATGCCGTACTGTTCGCACATCTCGTCGGCCACCGGCGCACTGCGCTGGGTGCTGCAGAGCGCCTGCACCGTAAAGGGGCAGTCCGGCCCTGCCAGCCAGGGCAGAAACTCCCGCACGATCATCCCCGTGCCCAGGATCCCTAGTTTCATTGTTCTCTCCATCCTGTTTCGTCGTCAGCCGTTTTTGTTCTTCTCTCGCGGCGTTCCCGGCGCTGGGAGCGGGAACGGCGGCCCCGGCGGAAATTGTTGTTCGGGTTCCGCCGCCTGCCCCCGGCGGCATAGTGCGGCTGAGGGGCGTTCATCTGGTACAGCAGTGCCAGCCCCTTCAGCAGCAGCTCCGGGTCGTAGGTCAGCGGGTGGCGGCAGAGCGGCGTGACATACTTTGCCAGCCCGCCCGTGACCACCAGGGTGGCCGGACGGCCAAGCTCTTCCTCAATGCGCTGGGTGATGCCGTCCAGCAGGACTGCCGTGCCCAGCACAGAGCCCGAAAGCATACAGCTCTCCGTGTTCACACCAATGGCTGCTTTGGGGGAGCTCAGCCGCACCTGCGGCAGCTGGGCACAGCGGTCGCCCAGTGCCCGCAGCCCGGTGGAAAGCCCCGGGCAGATGACACCGCCCCGGAATACCCGGTTCTCATCCACAACATTAAATGTAGTGGCAGTGCCCAGATCCACGGTGATGACCGGCAGCGGGAAGTTCGCCGCAGCGTAAGCGGCATCCACCAGCCGGTCCTTGCCCACGGCATGGGGGTCAGGCACCCCCATGGTCAGGCCTGTGCGGATCTCCGGCGAAACGATGACCGGCTTTTTGCCGGTGTAATAGCGGGCGCACTCAGCCAGTGCCCCGGTGATCTGGGGCACTACGCTGGTCAGCACCGCGCCCTCGAACCGGATGGGCTTTTCCGGGTGGCGGCGGTGAGCAAACACCTTTTCCATTTCAATGCGGTATTCCGCGGCGGTACGGGTGCGCACCGTATCCATGTGGGCCACAAAGCATACACGTCCGTCCTTGATGCCGCCCAGGGCGACGGTGGTGTTGCCTATATCAATGGCTAAGATCATATTTTACCTTTCCTGCAAAACCTCTCAGGCGCTTTGCTCCGGCTCCCCTGCCAGAGGAGCCGGGTGGCTTGCCTCTCCCGGCAGGAGAGGCGGCAAAGACGCAGACCTTGACGGAGAGGTTTTATTCTAAGTCAAGCTATTTTACCGCATTTTTGCGCTGGATACAAGACCCAACCGAAAGATTTTGTTGTGCTGGCGGTGATTTTGGATTATACTAAAGAGGCAAACCCGCAAAACAGGAGGTTTTTTGGATGGATCTGCAGGGCAAATGCGTCCTTTTGGGCGTTACCGGCGGCATTGCCGCCTATAAAATGGCAAATGTGGCCAGCGCACTCAAAAAGCTGGGGGCGGACGTGGAGGTCATTATGACCGAGAACGCCACCCATTTCATCACCCCTCTCGTCTTTGAAACGCTGACCGGCCACAAATGCATGGTGGACACCTTCGACCGCGATTTCAAGTTCGAGGTCACTCACATCTCGCTGGCCAAAAAGGCGGATGTCGTTCTGGTGGCACCGGCCACGGCCAACGTCATTGCCAAAATGGCCCACGGCATTGCCGATGATATGCTCACCACCGTGGTGCTTGCGGCCAGGTGCCCCAAACTGGTCAGCCCGGCCATGAACACCGGATGCTGGAAAACCCCATCACGCAGGACAACCTCAGAACGCTGGAGCACTACGGCTTCACGGTCATCCCCTCTGAGAGCGGGGTGCTGGCCTGCAAGGATGTGGGCCGCGGCCGCCTGCCCAAGGATGGTGTGCTCATCGAGTACATCCTGCACACCATCGCCCGGCCCAAGGATCTGGCCGGTGTCCGCATCGCTGTGACCGCCGGGCCCACACAGGAGCCGCTGGACCCCGTGCGCTACCTGACCAACCACTCCACCGGCAAGATGGGCTATGCCATCGCCCGGGCCGCCGCCATGCGGGGAGCAGAGGTCACCCTCATCCACGGCCACACCGACCTGCCGCCGGTCCGCTTCACCACCGATGTTCCCATTACCACGGCGCAGGATATGTACGATGCCGTGACCAGCCGCTTTGAGGAGATGGACGTGCTGGTGATGGCTGCCGCCGTGGCCGACTACCGCCCCGTGACGGTGGCAAGCGACAAGATCAAGAAAAAGGACGGCGACCTCTCCATCCCTGTGGAGCGCACCGCCGACATTCTGGGTACCATCGGCCCGAAAAAGACCCACCAGTTCCTCTGCGGTTTTTCCATGGAGACCCGGGATATGGTGGAAAACTCCACGGCCAAGCTGACCCGGAAGAATCTGGACATGGTGGTGGCCAACAACCTGAAGGTCGCCGGGGCCGGTTTTGGGGTGGACACCAACGTGGTCACTTTCATCACCCCCCCCGACGGTACCCGGGAGCTGCCCCTGATGAGCAAGGCCGATGTGGCCGATGCCATTCTGGATGAGATTTTGAAACGCAGAGGTTTATAAAAACTTTTATCCCTCTCCGTCAACCCGGCGGAGAGGGTTGTTTTTGTAAGAAAAAACGTTCACTTTACCCTGCTTTTACAAAAACATTTTTCAAAATCCGGGCAAATCACTTTCCAAAAGTGCAATTTTGATGTATTCTATTCCTATCCGCTGTTCAGGACCACTGTCCGCGGAGGAACCACAAACGAAAGAGGGGTGCGCACAGATATGCTGAAATATCTGGCAAAACGCATCGGGCGTTCCATCCTGACGCTGTTCGTCATTGTAACGCTCGTGTTCTGCCTGCTGCGGCTGATGCCGGTGGAAGGCTACTTTGCAAACTACGAAAAAATGACCGAGGCCCAGATCCAGGCGGGCCTGCAGTCCATGGGCCTGCTGGACCCGCTGCCGGTGCAGATCGGCCGCTTCTGGTGGAATGCCCTCCACGGCGACCTGGGCGTGAGCCATATTTATAAGGTAAATGCCTCGGTCACCGGCATCCTGGCCAAAAAGCTGCCCATCTCCATCCAGATGGGCGTGTTTGCCATGCTGCTGAGCCTGGTCATCGGCATTCCCATGGGCCTGCTGATGGGCCGGTTCAAGAACCGCTGGCCGGATAAGCTGGGCACGGCATTCATCGTGCTCATTCAGGCGGTGCCTGCCGCCGTGTATTACCTCTATATTCAGATGTACGGCACCACCGCCATGGGCGTGGGCCTGCTGTTCGATGCCGCCAACTGGCGCTATTGGGTGCTGCCGGTCTGCTCCATGAGCCTGGGCAACGTGGCATTCTACGCCATGTGGCTGCGCCGCTATATGGTGGACGAGAGCAACAAGGACTACGTCAAGCTGGCCCGCGCCAAGGGCGTGAGCGAGAACAATATCGCCCTGCACCACGTATTCCGCAACGCCATGGTGCCGCTGGTGCAGTACATTCCCTCCGCCTTCCTGAACACCGTCGTCGGCTCCATCTACATCGAGAGCCTGTATTCCATCCCCGGCATGGGCGGCCTGCTGGTCACCTGCGTCCAGCGCCACGACAACACCATGGTGCAGGGCATCGTGCTGCTGTACGCCTGCGTGGGCATCATCGGCCTCATTCTGGGCGATCTGCTCATGGTGCTCATCGATCCCCGCATCAACTTTGGCAAGAAAGAAGGTGGCCGATAATGCTGTTCCACATGAAAGATCACAAGGCAGCTGTTCTGGAAAACGACCTGAACAAGCTGCAGAAGGACGGCCCCCGCCGCTTGGGCCGACCTGCCCGAGGACGAGCTGTTCACCCCCGCCGGGTTCAGCGAGGAGCGTGCCGAGGCCACCTCCTACTCCAACTACAGCTACTGGGGCAGCACCTTCCGTGCCTTTTTCAAGAACAAGTTCGCCGTGGCCCTGCTGATCGCGCTGGTGGTCGTGGTTGCCTTTGCCTTCATCCAGCCCCACCTGCCCGGTCAGGCAGATCCCAATCTCTGCCAGGTAGACCCCGCCACCGGCATCCAGTTCCGCAACATCGCCCCCGGGCAGGACGGCTTTATCTGGGGTTCCAACTCCATCGGTCAGGACCTGTGGGCACGCATCTGGGCCGGTGCACGCACCAGTCTGACTATCGCCTTCTTCGTGGCCCTCATCGAGGCGGTGGTGGGCATCACGGCGGGTGTGCTCTGGGGCTATGTCCGCCAGCTCGATTTCTTCTTCACCGAGCTGTACAACATCTGCGATAACATCCCTTCCACCATCATCCTGATCCTGATCTCCTATGTTGCGTCCCCCAGCATCCAGACCCTGATCCTGGGCATGTCCATCACGGGCTGGATCGCCATGGCGCGCTTTATCCGCAACCAGATCCTGATCATCCGCGACCGTGATTACAACGTGGCTTCCCGCTGCATCGGCACCCCCACCAGCCGCATCGTGCTGCGCAACCTGCTGCCCTATCTGGTCACCGTCATCATGCTTCGGATGGCTTTCACCATCCCCGCCGCCATCGGCAGTGAGGTGTTCATCACCTACATCGGCCTGGGCCTTTCTGTGGAAACGCCCTCTCTGGGCAACCTGATCAACGACGGCCGCAAGGTGATGATGCAGGCGGGCCTGCGGTACCAGCTGCTCTACCCCACCATCATCCTGAGCTTTGTCACCATTGCCTTCTACCTCATCGGCAACGCCTTCTCGGACGCTGCTGACCCGAAGAACCACCTGCAGTAAGGAGGGACAGAAGATGGAAAAAAAAATCAGCTCATCCTTTCTGTAAAGGACCTCAACATCAAGTTCAACCTGCGCGGCAAGGTGCTGCATGCCATCCGCGGCATCGACCTGGACATCTACCACGGCGAAGTCCTTGCCATCGTGGGCGAATCCGGCTCCGGCAAGAGCGTGTTCACCAAGAGCTTCATGGGCCTGCTGGATGCCAACGGCTCCATCACCTCGGGCACCATTGATTATTACGGTGCCGATGACGGCAAGCCCATCCGCCTTTCCGACCTGAAAAAGGAGAAGGACTGGCTGAAGGTCCGGGGCCATGAGATCGCCATGATCATGCAGGACCCCATGACCAGCCTGAACCCCCTGAAGACCATCGGCGACCAGATCATGGAAGCCGTGGAGCTGCACCAGCATCTCAAGGGCAAGGCCGCCCGGGAAAAGACCCTTGAATACCTGCGGGACGTGGGCATTGCCGACCCCGAGGTGCGCTTTGCGCAGTATCCCCACGAGTTCTCCGGCGGCATGCGCCAGCGCGTCGTCATTGCCATTGCGGTGGCCTGCAGCCCCAAGATCCTGATCTGCGACGAACCTACCACCGCACTGGACGTGACCATTCAAGCCCAGATCCTGCAACTGCTCAAGGAGATGCAGGTCAAGTACAACCTGACCATCGTCCTCATCACCCACGATCTGGGCGTGGTGGCCAACATCGCCGACCGGGTGGCCGTCATGTACGCAGGTGACATCGTGGAGATCGGCACCTCCGATGAGATCTACTACGACCCCCGCCACCCCTACACCTGGGCGCTGCTGTCCAGTATGCCCCAGATGGGCGTGAAGGGCGAAGACCTGTTCAACATTCAGGGTACGCCCCCGAACCTCTTCACGGAAATTCACGGCGACGCTTTCGCGCCCCCGCAACCCGCTGGCGCTGAAGATCGACTTCGTCAAGCGCCCGCCCTACTTTACGGTCAGCCCCACCCACAAGGCCAAGACCTGGCTGCTGGACCCCGGGCCCCCAAGGTGGAACCGCCTGCCGCCGTCAAACTGTTGAAAGAGGAGGGGATGCAGGATGCCTGAAAATCGTGACATTCGCGTTTGCGAAGCAGCGAACACCCCAGTGGAGTGTTCGAGCGAAAAAACGGTCTTGCGCCAGCAAGATGGAGAGGCCTCGCCCCGGCAGGTCCTGCTTGAGGTCAAGGACCTCGAGGTGACCTACGGCTCCGGCCGCAAGGCCTTCAAGGCCGTGAACCGTGCCAACTTTGAAATTTACAAGGGTGAGACCTTTGGTCTGGTGGGCGAGTCCGGCTCGGGCAAGACCACCATCGGCCGGGCCATCATGCGCATCCTGCCCACCTCGAGCGGCGAGGTGTTCTATAAGGGCCAGAAGATAAACGGCAGGATCTCCCACGCGCTGGACAAGCAGGTCATCAAGGAGATCCAGATGATCTTCCAGGACCCGCAGTCCTCCTTGAACGAGCGTGCCAAGGTCAGCTACATCGTGGGCGAGGGCCTGCAGAATGTCCGGCCCGACCTGACCGCCGCCCAGCGGGAGGAGAAGGTCCGGCAGGCACTGCTGGATGTGGGCCTGCTGCCGGAATTTGCCTCCCGCTTCCCGCATGAGTTCTCCGGCGGCCAGCGCCAGCGCATCGGCATCGCCCGGGCCCTGATCGTGGAGCCAGAGTTCATCATTGCCGACGAACCCATCTCGGCTCTGGATATGTCCATCCGCGCCCAGGTGCTCAACCTGCTGCGCCATCTGCAGAAGGAGCGCGGCATCACCTACCTGTTCATCGCCCACGATCTTTCCGTGATGCGCTACATCTCCGACCGCATCGCCGTCATCCACAAGGGCGATATCGTGGAGCTGGCCGATGCGGAAGAGCTGGTGACCCATGCCATCCACCCCTACACCCGCAGCCTGCTTTCCGCCATCCCCATGCCCAACCCCAGGCTGGAGCGGAAGAAAAAGCTGCTGGTCTACGACCCCGCCATGCACGATTACACGCAGGAGGCTCCCCAGTGGCGGGAGCTGCGCCCCAGCCACTGGGTGCTCTGCAGCGAGCAGGAGGCCAAAGACTGGCTGGCTGAAATGTAAACTTTCTCTTGCGTTTTTTTGACAAAGTTCGCCCTTTGTTTCTTGACATTTCCACCCTGCTCTACTACAATAGCTCTTGTACGTATTGTGTTGTTTTTGACAAACGGACGAAATTTAAGACCCCATTGAATCCAGCTGCCCCGGCTGCGGGTGCAGTGACTGCTCAAAGGACAAAGGACAATTTATGACAACATCCAACACCCCGATCTATGCTTCCCAGGCACGTCCCTGGCTGAAATTCTACGATCAGAAGTACATTGACCAGACCATGCCCGCCTGCACGGCGTTTGAGCTCGTCTGCCGAGCAGAACAAGAACCGGCTGGGCGAGACCGCACTGGAATACTATGGCCGCAAGTTCACCTACGCTGATTTTATTGTCAACGTCAAAAGACGGCAGCAGCCCTGCGGGCCGCGGGCCTGAAAAAGGGCGATATCGCCACGGTGGTCAGCGTGATGACCCCGGAGATCATCTTTGCGTTCTATGCCGCCGACATGATCGGCGCGACTCTGAACCTGGTGGATCCCCGTTACAGTGTGGAGGGCATCCGCGAGTACATTGAAGAGGTGGATTCCCACCTGCTGATCTGCCTGAATGTGGTGTATGAGCGCTGCCATCAGGCTGCCAAGCGCACCCATGTGGAGCATGTGGTGGTGCTCTCCCCGGCCGATTCCTTGCCGCTGCCTCTGGCGCTGGGCTACAAGGTCAAGAATCTCGACAAGAACAAGTATCACTCCAATGTCATCCACTGGAAGCAGTTCCTTGCTGCCGGGAAGGACGAGAGCATTGCCGCGGAGCCCTATGACCCGGAGCACGCCTGCGTGGTGGTGCACACCGGCGGCACCACTGGCTCCCCCAAGGGCGTGATGCTGACCGATAACAACTTCAACGGCATCGCCATGCAGTTCTCTGCCTGCGACACGCTGTTCTCCAAGGGCCAGTCCCTGCTGAACATCATGCCCCCCTTCATTGCCTACGGCTTTGCCTGCGGCGTACATCTGCCGCTGACGCTGGGCATCAAGGTGGTCATCATCCCCAACCTCGACCCCAATAAGCTGGGCAGCCTGATCTGGAAGTACAAGCCCGAACACATGTTCGGTGTGCCCTCCCACTACCAGCAGCTGGCTGTTGACCCCAAGCTGCAGAACAAGGATCTCTCCTTCATCCGCAACTATGCCGCGGGCGGCGATGCCATCGCCCGGGGTGCCGAGCAGACGGTCAACGACTTCCTGGCCGCTCACAACGTGGAATTCCCCATCGCCAAGGGCTACGGCATGACCGAGGCATCCTCTGCTGCCACCGCTGCTGCCGGCCGGAACAACAAGCCCGGCAGCGTGGGCCTGCCACTGGTCAACACGCTGGTGTCCGCCTTTGAGCCGGGCACCGACACGGAGCTGCCCATCGGCCAGCGGGGAGCTGTGCATCTCCGGCCCCGGCGTTATGAAGGGTTACTACAACAAGCCTGCCGAGACCGCCGCCATCCTGCGCACCCATGCAGATGGCCGGGTCTGGGTCCACACCGGCGACATCGGCTATCTGGACGAGGACGGCTTCGTTTACCTCGACTCCCGCATCAAGCGCCTCATCATCCGCCACGATGGCTTCAAGGTGTTCCCCTCCATGATCGAAAATGTGGTCAGCCAGCATCCCGCCGTGCATCAGTGCTCGGTGGTGGGCTGCACCGATAAGGACCATGTGCAGGGCCGCCTGCCTTTTGTCTATCTGGTGCTTGACCCTGCGGTTCCCGCCGCCAAGCGCAAGCAGATCATCAAGGAGCTGCGCCAGCTCTGCATCGAAGAGCTGCCCGAATATGTCCAGCCCGTGGGGTACAAGATCATCCCCGAAATGCCCCTGACACTGGCCGCTAAATTTGATTATCGCAAGCTGGAAGAAGAGATCACTCCCCGCGATTATTAAGCAGAATAATACACATTGGAAAGGATTCGTGACGACACCATGAAAAAGAAACTGATTGGCCTGGCCCTTTCGGCCGCCATGCTGTTCTCTGTCCTGAGCGTTCCGGCCTTTGCAGCCGCCCCGGAAGAGAGCGCAGACCCCGCCCGGCCACTGAACAGACCGCCGCAGAGGAGGAGAACTGTTTCTTCACCTCCAGCAGCACCGAAGAAGAGAAGGAGCCCAACTCCATCACCTATGTTGCCCTGGGCGACAGCATCTGCGCCGGTATCGGCTTGACTACCGTTCAATATGCACATAACTTGATGGGCGTGGACGTTTCCTTCAACTTCAAGGGTTACCCCGAGGCCTGCTATGTGGGTCAGGTGGGCAAAAGCCTGAATCTCGACCGGGATCATGCCATCAACCTTGGCCTGCCCGGCGTGATGAGCAAGGATATGGTGGAGCTGGTCAAGACCGGCACCATGGCTGAGATGAACACCCTCTCCGGCTGCCAGTACAATTACCCCGAGTTTGTAGATTACATTAAAAGTGCCGATGTTATCTCTATCCAGCTGGGCTCCAATGATGCTTTTGTGCCCACCGTGGTCTCCTTTGGCGAGGCCACTAACTGGAAAAGTGAGGACCTGGCTTCCATCGTGCTCAGCGGCAACCTGCGCGACCGCGACCAGGACACTGAGGCTGCACTGAACGAGAGCCTGAAAAAGCTCAGCCTGACCCGCAGCGAGAAAGATGCCGTCTGGAACCTGTTCTTCTCCGGCATGAACAAGATCTGCGAGAACGCTTATCCCGAAAGCAGCAGCAACCTGCGCCAGATCGTGGCGACCGTCAAGGAGCTGAACCCTGATGCCCAGATCCTGATCATCGGTGCCACCAACCCCGTGCCCCTGCTGCCCAGCTGGAGCAACTACTTCAGCAAGCTGAACAACTACGAAAAGCAGCTGGCCGATGTTTACGGTGCCACCTACGTTTCCATCCCCTTTGCTCAGACTGAGCTGGATGGCCACCCCACCGTCTCCGGCCACAAGTACATCGCCGACAAGATCGTCAAGGCAATCGAGGCCCAGCAGTAAAATGAAAGAGGAACAACCCTCTCAGTCAAAGCCTGCGGCTTTGCCAGCTCCCCCGAAAGGGGGGAGCTTTTTTTGATGCCGTAAAGTACAGCACCAAACCTCTCCCCTCGGGAGAGGTGGCATTGCGAAGCAATGACGGAGAGGGTCGTCCCTCTCGATGAAAAAAAAATATTACTTTTCGTAGCTCTGGGGCAGCTCGTTCTTGGGGTCACGGTCCATCAGGGAACGCACCGCCTCGGCGGCGCTCATGCCCTTGTTCACAACAGCGTTCACGGTCTGGACAATGGGCATTTCCACCTGATACTTGGCGGCAAGCTCCAGCGCGGCGGGCAGGGCGTTCATGCCCTCGACCACCATGCCCACCTCCTTCACGGCCTGCTCCGGGGTCTCACCCTTGCCGATGAGGATGCCGGCCCGGTTGTTGCGGCTGTGCATACTGGTGGCGGTCACGATCAGGTCACCAATACCGGCCAGACCGGCAAAGGTGTGAACATTGCAGCCCATGGCCACGCCCAGCCGGGCAAGCTCGGCAATGCCGCGGGTGATGAGGGCGGCGCGGGCGTTGTCGCCATAGCCCAGGCCGGTGGAGATGCCCACGCCCAGCGCAATGACGTTCTTCATGGCACCGCTGAGTTCCACGCCCTTGATGTCCTCATTGGTATACACACGCATGACGTTGTTGGTGAACACCGTCTGCACGAATCTGGCCGCTTCCATATCCTTGCTGGCCGAAACGATGGTGGTGGGCAGGTCGATTGCCACCTCCTCAGCATGGGTGGGGCCGCTCAGGGCCACCAGACGCACCCCCTTGGGACCGCCCTCTTTGCCCAGCTCATCGGCCAGGATCTCCGTCATGGTGAACAGGGTATCCTTTTCAATGCCCTTGGCAACGTCCACAATGATCTGACCGTCCGGCACAAAGGGCCGGGCCTTGGCGGCGGTGGAGCGCACGAACACCGACGGCACCGCGAACAGCAGGATCTCCTTGTCCGTGCACACCTCTTCCACGCTCTTGGTGAACTTCATCTCTGCCGGAATGGTCATGCCGGGCAGATTGGGGTGGACCCGGGTGGTGGAAAGGTTGTCGATCTCCTGTTCCAGCGCCGACCACACGGTCACGTCATTGCCGCTCACCGTCAGCATCCGCGCCAGAGCCATGCCCCAGGTGCCTGCACCCAGAATACCAATTTTATGCTTCATTGTGTTTTGTCCTCCGTATGCGCCGGGCTGCTTGTGTGCCCGGCCTGTTCCCCGCGCCCTGCACGGGGCCTGTCTGATTCCATTTTACACGAAACATCGTACCGCGTCAACTCCTTGCCAGTCTGCACAAAGTTAATCCGTGTTTTCTTTTGTTTTTGGCCAGAGTGAAAGATTTTCGCCAATGGATTGCACTTGTCTCCATTTCATGCTATAGTATTTTGGTAGGAATTGTAGGATATGCTCTTGACCTGAACCATCGTTCAAGGTGTATCCTGAAAATATTCCGCCGCTTTTTGTCAATAAGGAAGAAAAACATGTTTGAAGCACTTCTTACCAACCGCACGGTCAGCGTGCTGTGGGAGGCCCTGCCCCGCATCCTAACGGCAGGCCTGACCATGACCATTCCCCTGACCCTGATCTCCTTCAGCCTTGCCATGGTCATTGCAGTGGCTGTTGCGCTGGTGCAGTACGCCAATGTTCCGGTGCTGCGTCAGATTGCCCGGTTCTACATCTGGGTCATCCGGGGCACGCCGCTGCTGGTGCAGCTGTTCATCATCTTCTACGGCCTGCCCAGCCTGGGCATCATGCTGGATGCTTTTCCGGCAGCCGTCATCGCCTTTGCCTTCAACGAGGGTGCCTACTGCGCCGAGACCATGCGCGGCGCGCTGGAAAGCGTGCCCCAGGGCCAGCTGGAGGCCGGTTCCTGCGTGGGCATGACCTGGTGGCAGATCATGCGCCGCATCGTTCTGCCGCAGGCCCTGCGCACCGCTGTACCCTCCTTGTCCAACTCCCTCATCAGCATGATCAAGGACACCTCTCTGGCCTCCAACATCACGGTGGCAGAGTTGTTCATGGCAGGCCAGCGTGTGGCAGCCCGCACCTACATTTTCCTGCCCATCTACTGCGAGGTGGCTGTGGTCTACCTGCTGTTCTGCACCATCATCACCAAGCTGCAGGCGCTGGTGGAGCGGCAGCTGAACGCGCACGGTTTCCAGTGAGAAAGGGGTGGACGGTATGGCCATGTTAGAGATCAAAGACATCCACAAAACATTTTACACCTATGATGACAAGCCCCGCTTCCACATCGGGCCCTTCCCGCGCGGCACTGCCCGCCGGGTGCGCAGCGCGCTGCACGTCCTGAACGGCGTGGACCTGAGTGTGGAAAAGGGAGACGTTGTTGCCATTCTGGGCCCTTCCGGCTCCGGCAAGACCACCCTGCTGCGCTGCCTGAACTTTCTAGAGACCGCTGACAGCGGCACTCTGGTGTTCGACGGCGAATCCTTCGATCTTGGCAGGATCTCCCGGGCCGACATTGCCCGCCTGCGCAAAAAAACGGAACCTTTGTGTTCCAGAACTACAACCTGTTCCGGAACAAGACCGCCCTGCAGAATGTGACTGAGGGACTCATCGTGGCCCGCAGGATGCCCCGGGAGCAGGCCGACGCCATCGGCCGCCGGATGCTGGAAAAGGTGGGTCTGGCCGACCGGGCCGACTACTACCCCCGCCAGCTTTCCGGCGGACAGCAGCAGCGCGTTGCCATTGCCCGCGCCCTCGCCACCGACCCGGAGATCATTTACTTTGACGAACCCACCAGTGCCCTTGACCCGGAGTTGACCGGTGAGGTGCTCTCGGTCATGCGGAAACTGGCCGAGGAGGGCATGACCATGCTGGTGGTCACCCACGAGATGGGCTTTGCCCGCAACGTCTCCTCCAAGACGGTATTCATGGAGAACGGCGTGGTGGTGGAGCAGGCCCCTTCCCACGAATTCTTTGCCCACCCCCGCGAGGAGCGGACCCGGAGTTCCTGCGGAAGATCGAGCACACAGCATAAGGGATAGCCGACGGGGAGCTTTCCACGCAAATGCTTCGGGCCATTCCATCGCCCGCCCTATTGCCTTCGGCAACAGGGTCCCACCCCAGCGGAACATTTGCTTAGGAAACTCCCCGCCGTCCTCTTGATACAGCTTTTTCTATGAAAGGATCTTAACTATGAAGCGCAGAACTTTTATTTCGATGATGAGTGTCATGGCCGCAGCCGGCGTTCTGACCCTGTCCGGCTGCTCCAACAGCAGCACCTCCACCGCCGCAAGCGCCGGTGCATCCTCTGCTGCCGGTTCCTCTGCTGACCAGTTGACTGCCATTCAGGCCAGTGGCAAGCTGATCGTGGCACTGGAGGGCGCATGGCAGCCCTGGAGCTACCATGACGAGAGCGACACTCTGGTGGGCTATGATGTCGAGGTCTCCCGCGCCATCGCCGAAAAGCTGGGCGTGGAGCCGGAGTATGTGGAGAGCGACTGGGACAGCCTGTTCGCCGGTCTGGACGCTGGACGCTTTGACATGGTCTGCAACGGTGTGGAGGTCACCGACGAGCGCGCCCTGACTTATGATTTCACCACCCCCTACGGTTACATCCACACCGCTCTGGCCGTCCGCAAGGACAACGACGAGATCAAGACCTTTGAGGACCTGAAGGGCAAGACCACTGCCAACAGCCTGGCTTCCACCTACATGGAGCTGGCCGAGAGCTACGGTGCCACCGTGCAGGGCATCGACACCCTGGAGGAAACCATCCAGCTGCTGGCTGCCGGACGCATTGACGCGACCCTGAATGCGGATGTTTCCTTCTACGATTACCTGAACGTCCATCCGGATGCCGACTTTAAGATCGTGGCCCAGACTGAGGATGCCTCCCACGTTGCCATCCCCCTGCGCAAGGGCGACAACAGCGCCACCCTGCTGGAAGCCGTCAACAACGTCATCGACGAGCTGCGCGCCGACGGCACCCTGAAAGAGCTGAGCGAGAAGTACTTCGGTCAGGATATCTCCTCTGAGAATTGATCTATCCCTGAATATGCCAGGAGGGCGGCTGCCGATGCAGCCGCCCTCCTTTTGTTATGCGTGAAAATAATCATAGATGGTCTGTGCCAGCTGGGGGCCAACGCCGGGGGTATTTTCCAGCTGGTCGGGGGTGGCCTCCCGCACAGCACCCACGCTCTTGAACTGTGTCATCAGGGCCTTGGCCGTTTTGGGGCCCACCCCGGGCACCTCGGTCAGGGTGGAGGAATAGCTCTTCTTCCGCATCTGCTGCTTGCGGTAGGCATTGGCAAAGCGGTGGGTCTCGTCCTGGATGGCCGTGATAAAGGTGAAAGTCCCCCGGTTCATATTGATGGCGATCTCCCGGCCCTCACTGTCCACGATGGCGCGGGTGCGGTGATGGTCATCCTTGACCATGCCGTAAAGGGGCACATCGGCCAGCGAAGTGCCTGCCAGTGCCGCCTTGGCCGCGCTGACCTGTCCCCGGCCGCCATCCATCAGCAGCAGATCCGGCTTCTGCCCGAAATAATTATCGCTGCCCTGCCCCTGTGCGGCCAGCGCGGCGTATTTCTCATACTCTGCCGCCCTCCGGGAAACCGTCTCAGCCAGCGAAGCGTAGTCGTCCGTCCCCAGCACGGTCTTCATCCGGAACTTCCGATACCCGGCTTTGTAGGGCTTGCCATCCCGGAAGGTGACCATGCCGCAGACGCTGGTGCCATCACCCCAGTTGGAGATATCGTAGCTTTCAATGGTGCGCGGCGGCTTGGAAAGCCCCAGCACCTGCGCCATCTCATCCAGCAGCTTTTCCTCACGGGCGTAGCGGCCGCTCTCCCGGGCCAGCCGTTCCACCGCGTTGGTGTGGGCCATCTCCACCAGATGGGCCTTATCGCCCCGCTGGGGTAGAGCTGCACCTCACTGCCGCGCTTTTCGTTCAGCGCCTGCTGCAAAGCGTCGCTGTCCGGCGGCAGCTCGTCCACCGCAATAATCTTGGGGATCTGCTCGTCGTCCAGATAATACCGGGGCAGAAACTCCTCCCGCACGGCGGCAATATCTGCCGTATCGTGGAAAAGGAACTCCCGCTTATCGGTCAGCCGCCCCTCCCGGAAGCGCAGGACTGCCGCGCAGACACTGCTGGGGGTACCGGCCAACGCCACCACATCCATCTCCACCTCCGGGTCCACCACGACCTTCTGGCCCGCTGTCACCTTGGTGATGGCGTTGATCTGGTCCCGGAGGAGGGCCGCTGTCTCGAATTCCAGCCGGTCCGAGGCCTCCAGCATCCGCTCGTTGAGGATCTTCAGGATGTCCTTTTTGCCGTAGCGGATCAGGTGCACAGCGCTCTTGACGGCCTGATTGTAGTTTTCGCAGCTGATCTTGCCGCTGCATACGGCCATACACTTGCCGATATGGGCATTCAGGCAGGGCCGCCCCTTGCCGATATCCTGGGGAACCGCTTGCTGCACCGGGGCAGCAAAAAGGCATCCAGCGCGGTCTCGGCCATCTGCCGGGCCGCAAAGGACGAGGTATAGGGGCCGATGTATTCGGCATCGTCCTCCTCCTTTTGCAGCACGAAGGATAGTCGGGGCCAGGCTTCCCGGGTCACCTTGATATAGCTGTAGCCCTTGTCATCCTTCAGCAGGATATTGTACTTGGGGGTGTGCGCCTTGATCTGGCTGGCTTCCAGCACCAGCGCCTCGAACTCGCTCTGGCAGACGATGACATCAAACGCATAGGCGTGGGCGATCATCTGGCTGACCTTGTTGTCGTGGGGCACACCCTCGCGGAAATACTGGCTCACCCGGATGCGCAAGCGCTTGGCTTTGCCGATATAAATGATGGTATCGCTTTTGTCCCGGATGATATACACACCGGGCAAAAGCGGCAGCATACAGGCTTTCTGATACAGTTCTGCTTTGGTCATGGCAGCTCCTTGGTAAAACAAAAAGCGGCAGGAAACATCCCGCCGCCTCAAAAATCAAAGGCTCGAATTACTCTGCAAAGCCAGACTCGACCAGCTTGATCAGGCCATCAACAGCAGCCTGCTCGTCTGCGCCGTCAGCGATGATGCGGATGGTGGTGCCGCCCACGATGCCGAGGGAAAGAACGCCGAGCAGGCTCTTAGCGTTCACGCGGCGCTCTTCCTTCTCGACCCAGATGGAAGACTTGAACTCGTTAGCCTTCTGGATAAAGAAGGTAGCCGGACGAGCGTGCAGACCAACCTGATTTTCAACGGTAACTTCTTTGACGTACATAGTAAAACGCTCCTATCTATTATCGTTCTCGGGAATTCGATTCGTTTCTTGCCTGTTGCGTTGTACCTATTTTAGCGCAAGCCGAAACCAATGTACAGCCCCAGAACGCATTTTTGGCGGTTTTCCCAATGATGAGGGGGGTCTTTTTCGCCTTTTATACAAAGATAACAAAATTATTCCCCCAGTGTTGGCCGGGTAATACAAAAGTTTTCAACATTTTTTCGACCTTCGACGGTTTCCCGGCCCGTTCGACCCTGTTTTCAGCCCTGATAGCGCATTTCCAGCACCTGACTGGGGCGCACCACCAGCGGGTCTTTGGCCGGGTCGAATTTCTCCTTTGCGCCCATTACCTGCCAGCCCATGCGGCGGTAAAGAGCCAGTGCCCGGGTGTTGGTGTTCAGCACCGTAAGCACCGGGTGCTCATGCTCCGGCAGCTTCTTCCGGGCGAAATCCAGCATCTTCTGGCCGATGCCCCTGCCCCGGGCGCTCTCCGTCACAAAAAGATGCTCCACCTGCCCGGTCTTGTGGTGTACGCTGACCGTGGCATCCGGCACATCCTTGGTATAGTGGAGGTAGCAGACCCAGCCTTCCTGCTTTTCCTGCTGCAGCTGGGGCAGGAACATCTCCGGGGTCAGGGCATCCAGCGCTTCCTGCAGCCAGCCCCCGGCGCAAATGCTCCGGCGGCCCTCCGCAAACAGCTTTGCGGCAGCCTCCATCTGCTCGGCGGTCTTGACCAGCCGGACATTCTCACCCCGCTTCCACTTGGGGATCTCGGTCAGAGGATGGGTCTCACACCACTGCTCGTAGAGCTCCGGGCGGCGCAGACGGGTGCGCTCCCGGCTCTGCTGCCCCCCGCCAGGCATCGATCTTCTGGTGGTTGCCCTCCAGCAGGACAGGCGGTACAGCACGGCCCTCCCAGACCTCGGGCCGGGTGTACTGGGGGCACTCCAACAAGCCGTCCCAGTAGCTCTCCTCCTCGTAGCCCTTCTGCTCAGCCAGAACGCCGGGTTTCAGGCGGAGGACGCTGTCTGCCACCACCAGGCTGGCCAGCTCGCCGCCGGTGAGGATATAATCGCCGATGGAGATCTCCTCGTCCGCAAAGGCATCGATCACGCGCTCATCAATGCCCTCATAGTGGCCGCAGACCAGGGTCAGGTTGTCGTACTGGGCCAGCCGCCGGGCGTGCTCCTCGGTATAGCGCTGCCCACCTGCCGTCAGGAATACTATATGCGGCGCAGGCCGTCCCTGTTCCTGCACTTCCTTCTGGACTGCCCGCAGGCAGTCGGCAATGGGCTGGGCATAGAGCACCATGCCGCAGCCGCCGCCATAGGGATAGTCGTCGGTCTGCTTCTGTTTATTCAGGGTGTAGTCCCGGATCTGGTGGCAGTGGGTCTCAATATATCCCTTTTTTGGCGGCACGGCCGATGATGCTGGAATCCAGCACCTGCTGGCACATCTCCGGGAAAAGGGTCACGATGTCCACACGCATCCCCATGGCTCACTCCTCCTCCCGCTCACTGTCAAAATCGTCATCCAGCAGGCCCGGGATGGGGGTGACAAGGAGATAGCCCTCCGGCGGGTTGCGCTCTTTCAAAAAAGGCATCCACCCCGGGGAACATATATTCCTTGCCGCTGGGGGCCTTGACGGTGTAGATATCCTGTGCGCCGGGGTGGTCCACGCTGGTCACCACGCCGTACACCTTGCCGGTATCGGCATCCCGCACTTCACACCCGATGAGGTCGGCCACATACCACTTGCCCGCAGGCAGGGTGGCATCGTCACGGTCAAAGTAGACCACCTGCCCCCGCAGGGCACGGGCGGCATCCATATCGCTGACCCCTTCCAGCTGGAGCAGGGCCATCTGCCCCTGGGGGCGAATGGAGGTGATCTTGTAGCACCTGCCGCCCTGGGGGGGTGTACAGGCGGCCCACCTTTTTCAGAAAGGCCACGCCGTCACACCACAGCTCCAGCTTCATCTCGCCGCGCACACCGTGGGTGGTCACCACCTTGCCGAAGCTTCCAAGTATTTCTGCATTGCTTTTACTCCTTTAGCATCCTCACCCTCTCCGTCATTGCTACGCAATGCCACCTCTCCCGAGGGGAGAGGCCTTGGCAGTCACCACAAAGTTTCTGGTTTTGCCAAGGGCTCCCCTTTGGGGGAGCTGGACGCGAAGCGGCCTGAGAGGGTGAGCTGCCTAATAATACAAAAAAGCCCCTTGCCTTGCGGCAAAGGGCCCGTAGGGTGCTCAGTCGATCTCAACAAGGACCTTTTCATCGACCCGCACAGCAGCCGCGCGCATCACCACACGAATGGCTTTTGCGATCCGGCCCTGCTTGCCGATGACACGGCCCATATCTCCCTCTGCCACGCTCAGGTGGTAGACGATGGTGCCGTCCTCGCGAGGCTCGTCCACCGTGACCTTGACGGCTTCCTTGTCCTCCACGAGACCGCGGGCAACTGCCAGCAACAGCTCCTGCATGAGTCAGCCCTCCTACTTACAGAATGTTGGACTTCTTCAGCAGAACGCGGACGGTATCGGTGGGCTGAGCGCCGTTGGCGATCCAAGCCTTGGCCTTCTCAGCGTCGATCTTCACCTCAGAGGGCTCCTGGTTGGGATCGTAGGTGCCGATCTCTTCGATGAAACGGCCGTCACGGGGGAAGCGGCTGTCAGCAACAACAACACGATAGAAGGGAGCCTTCTTAGCGCCAACGCGGCGCAGACGAATCTTAACTGCCATGGTAAATATCCTCCAAAAATGTTTGTGCCCCGTTTGGGGTTTGATTAAATCTATCTGTACAACCCCTGCGGGGTGTATACCATTGTTATTTGAAGCCGCGGAATGCATTGGGGTTGCCCATCATGCCGCCCAGGCGGCGGGCAAAGCCCTTGGGGGCTCTTCTTGAACTGCTTCATCATCTTCTGCATCATCTCAAACTGCTTGAGCAGCTTGTTGACATCCTCCACCCGGGTGCCGCTGCCCGCTGCAATGCGGCGCTTGCGCTTGGGGTTGATGATGGAGGGCTTTTCACGCTCTTCCTTGGTCATGGAATAGATCATGGCCTCGATGCGGTCAAAGGCTTTCTCATCGATCTGGCTGGCATCAATGCCGGACATGCCGGGCATCATGCTCAGCATGGCACCTGCACCGCCCATCTTGCGGATCTGCGCAAACTGGGCCAGCATGTCGTTCATATCGAACTTGTTTTCCATCATCCGCCGGGCGGTCTCTTCTGCGGCCTTTTCATCGGCGGCATCCTGCGCCTTCTCAATGAGGCTCAGCACATCGCCCATGCCCAGGATGCGGCTGGCCATGCGGGAGGGATGGAACACTTCCAGATCGTCCAGCTTTTCGCCGGTGCCCTGGAACTTGATGGGCTTGCCGGTGACGCTCAGCACCGAAAGTGCTGCGCCGCCGCGGGTATCACCATCGGTCTTGGTCAGGATGATGCCGTCGATGCCCACCGTCTCGTTGAAGGTCTTGGCAACATTCACAGCATCCTGGCCTGCCATGGCATCCACCACCAGCAGCGTCTCGTCCACGGGAACAGCTTCCTTGATCTGCACGAGCTCCTGCATCAGGACCTCGTCGATCTGCAAACGGCCGAGCGGTATCCAGGATCACGATGTCGTTGCCGTAATCCTTGGCGTGGGCCAATGCCTTGCGGGCGATCTCCGGGGCTTGGCACCCGGCAGCGTGAACACCGGTGCACCGGCCTGCCCGCCCACCACCTGCAGCTGGTCAATGGCGGCGGGGCGGTAGATATCGCAGGCCACCAGCATGGGGCGGCGGCCCTGCTTGATGAAGTATTTGGCAAGCTTGGCTGCGTGGGTCGTTTTACCGTTGCCCTGCAGGCCGCAGAGCATGATGATGGTCTGACCCTTGTTCTTGACGACCAGGCGGGGGGCTTCCTCGCCGCCCATCGGGGCAACGAGCTCCTCGTGGACGATCTTGACCACCTGCTGGGCGGGGGTCAGGCTCTCCATGACCTCCTGACCCATGGCACGCTCGGAGACCTTGGCACAGAAATCCTTGGCAACCTTGTAGTTGACATCGGCTTCCAGCAGGGCCATCCGCACCTCGCGCATGGCGGCTTTGATATCGGCCTCGGTCAGCTTTCCGTGGCCGCGCAGCTTTTTGAACACACCGGCAAGGCGGTCGGTCAAAGATTCAAATGCCATGTTCGGTGCTCCTCTCAAAATAGTAATGGTGTCAGCTCTCGTTGACTTCGTCGATGGAGCGGATCAGCCCCAGCATCTTGTTCAGCGTTGCTGCATACTCAGTGGTGGTGAGCCTGGCATAAGGGCCGGTGCACTCGAACCGCGCGTCAATGACCAGCTGCTCCAGCTCTTCCAGTGTCTGCTGCACCCGGCGGTAGCGGCCTGCAAAACCGACCTTGGCTTCCAGCTCTTTCAGGGTGGTCTCGCCATGTTTGATGGCATCCCGTGCGCCCTGACGGGTGATCCCGAAGTTTTCCCCGATCTCACTGAGGGAGAGGTCATCGTTGTAATACTGGTTCAGCATCTCGCGCTGTTTGGGCGTGAGCACCTCGCCATAAAAATCGAGCAGATAGCCCATTTCAAAGTCTTTTTGCCATGTTCTGTCCTGCTCTGACCTCCGTTTGTTGTAAAGTTCATTTGCTTTACATACGGAGTATAGCAGACATTCTTTTCCTTGTCAAGGCTTTTTTTCCATCACTCTGCTGATTTTTCGGCAGGTTTTTCTCCCTTTTGTCCAATTGCGGCTTGACGCTGGGCACAGGATGCGCTACCTTATAGATATTAAACCTCTCAGTCTAGGCCTGATGGCTTTGCCAGCTCCCCCTAACAGGGGAGCCCTTGGCATGGCAGACAGTTCTGTGCTGACTGCTCAGGTTTGCGTAAGGGAGGAATTTCGTGGCAATCTATCCAAACATCTACCAGACCCTGGTCCCCTGTCCGATCGTGGAGCTGCGGGGCTATCTTGCTTCCTGTGGGCTCAAAGGGCGGCTGTATGCTTACCTTGATTATAATGGGCCCACCGGCACGTCCCGCGATTCGGTGGCCGAGGGGATGCTGGCCCTTGCGGCGGAAAAGCACAAGCTGCTCCCGGGCCAGCCCATCATTGAAGCGGCCTCCGGCTCCTTTGCCATGGCGCTGGCCCTTGCCGGGCGGACGGCGGGCCACCCCGTGGTGCTGACCATGCCGGAGGATGCCCCGGCCCTGCGGCAGGAATATCTGCTCCGGCTGGGGGCACAGATCCTGCATTCCCCCGCCCAGCGGGGCCTTGCGGGGGCCCGGGCGCTGGCAGAGACCACCGCCGCCGAAAAGGGCTGGTACTATATGAACTGGCTTGCCAACGACGATAACCCCGAATACCATCGCCGGGTGACCGGCCCCGCCATCGTGCAGGCCATCTCCCGGGAGGGCCGCAGTCTCGTGGACACCATCACCGTCGGCGTGGGCAGCGCGGGCACCATCACCGGCGTAGGCGAAACCATCAAGGCCTGGACCAACGATGTCCGCATCGTGGCCGTGGAGCCCTTTGAGAATCAGGCTCTGGGCGGCGGCTTCACCGGCGGGCACGGCATCCCGGATATCGGCTACGGCATCGTGCCGGGCAATTACAACGCCTATGTTGTGGATAATGTAGCTGCCGTTACCAGCACCGATGCCAACCGCGCTGCACAGCGGGTCCTCGCCACCGATGCCATTCCCGCCTCCCCTGCCGCCGGTGCAGCCCTCCACGCCGCCGCACAGCTGATTGCCACCGGCACCAGCCGCTCGGCGCTGGCTATCTTCAGCGGACGGCAGGCATTTAATCTATAAAGAAAAGAGAGTTCCAAATGACCAAGGATATGACGACCGGCCCGATCACACCGCTGCTGGTCAATTTCACCATTCCCCTTGTGCTGGGCAACCTGTTCCAGCTGACCTATAACGCCGTGGATAGCATCATTGTCGGCAAATTCGTGGGCGAGGATGCCCTTGCCGCCGTGGGCACCTCCAACCCGCTGATGACGCTGGCGATTTTGTTCATCAACGGTGTCTGCCTGGGTGCAGGCATCCTTGTCAGCCTGGCGTTCGGGGCAGGCAACACCGAGCTGGTGGAGCGTCAGGTCTCCACCACCGCCATTGCAGGCTCCGTCTTTTCCCTGGTATTTTCGGACCTGTGTGATTTTGGCAAATCCGCTGCTCCGTCTGCTGCAGGTGCCGGAAGAGATCCTTCCCATCGCTGTGAACTACCTGCGCATCGTGTTCGGCGGGCTGCTGTTCACCTTCTTTTATAATTTCCTCGCCGCCACCATGCGCGCGCTGGGCGACAGCAAAAAAAGCGCGCTGTACTTCCTGATGATCAGTTCGGTGCTGAACATCGGCGGCGACCTGTTCTTTGTTGAGGTGCTGGATTGGGGCTCCGAGGGCTGTGCCCTTTCCACCGTGCTGAGCGAAGCGCTCTGCTGCGTGTTCTGCCTGATCTATATCCGCTGGAAGGTCCCTGTGTTGCAGCTGGGCAGGCGCTGGTTCATTTTTTTGACTCCTCGCTGCTGAAAAAGACCATCAGCTACGGCTGGACCAGCGCCATGCAGCAGGCCACCGTTCAGCTGGGCAAGATCGCCATTCAGGCCATCGTGAACACCATGGGTGTCAACGCCATGGCAGCCTTTGCCCGCAGGCCGCATCGATGACTTTGCCTATGTGCCCCAACAGAACATCGGCCATGCCACCACCACCCTGATGGCCCAGAACCGCGGCGCGGGCAAAAAGACCGTGTCCGCGCCAGCTTCTTCTGCGGCCTGAAGCTGGAGTTCCTCTACGCCATTTTTATCACCGCTGTCTGCTTCTTCTTTGCCGAGCCCATCATCCGGCTCTTCGTCACCGATGCCGCCGTGGTGCATCTGGGAGTGCGCTTTTTGAAGCTGGTCTCCCTGTTCTACCTGATGCCCTCGCTGACCAACGGCATCCAGGGAGGCTTCCGCGGCCTGGGCGACCTTAAGATCACCCTGAACAGCAGCACGCTCAACATGGCAGGCCGTGTGGCGGCCGCTGCCGTCTTTGTGCTGCTGATGAAGATGGATATCGAGGCCCTGCCGTACAGCTATGTTGTGGGCTGGATCCTCATGCTGGTCTATGAAGCCCCCATGATGGTGAAGTATCTGCGGAAGGGCGAGCTGTAAGCCTGACACCGCCCCGGGCAGACCCATGCTCTCACTCTGTCCGCTCGATCTCCCGGTACAGCCATTCCAGTGCATCAGAGATGCCGCCCAGCTGATCGATGAGCTTCTCCTTTACGGCCTTTTTGCCGTCCAGCATGGTGCCCACGTCCATCACCAGCTCACCGGTGCGGAGCATCAGCTCCGAGTAGCGCGCTGCCGTAATGCCGCTGTGGCCCGCCACAAAGCCGGTGATGCGCTCCTGCATCTGCTCGAACCACCGCATGGTCTGGGGCACGCCCAGAATCATGCCGGAGTGGCGGACCGGGTGCACCGTCATGGTCGCCGTGGGCACGATAAAGCTGCGCCGGGCGCTGACTGCCAGCGGGATGCCGATGGAGTGGCCCCCGCCCAGCACGACCGTGGCACTGGGCTTTGAGATGCTGGCAATGAGTTCTGCCAGCGCCAGCCCGGCCTCCACGTCCCCGCCCACGGTATTGATGAGCACCAGCAGGCCCTCCACAGCGGGGTCCTCCTCCACAGCCACAATCTGCGGGATCACATGCTCATATTTAGTGGTCTTCTGGCCCTGCGGGCCTCCACATGGCCCTCGATCTGGCCGATCACGGTCAGGCAGTGGATGGCATGGGGGCCGCGGGTGCGCCACACCGTGCCCAGATCTTCCAGCTGCTCTTTCTCCAGCCGCTGCTGTTCGGTGGTTTCCTTTTCATATTCCGGCATGTTGGCTCCTCCTCAGGGTGTTTTTTCAGTGTTCCCGGGGATCGAAGCAATATGCGGCGGCTAAGATTTCTTTACTTTGAAAAAAATTGGCCCAGAGGATTTGACATTCTGTCTCATTGCAGTATACTTTATACTAAGAATAAGATTGACAAGTATATATCATTATTGTTCAGAAACTGTATTAATCGCCGGTGCACCTTGCAGGGTGCAAAGAGACCGGCATTCCCTTTGGATGAAAGGAGAACCATTTCCATGAACAATCCCGGCAAAGCTTCCCTTCCGGTGATCAAGCGCCTGCCCAAGTACTACCGCTACCTGCGGACGCTGAAGAACGACGGCATCACCAGCATCTCCTCCCGCGAGCTGGCCGCCCAGATGGGCACCACGGCCTCTCAGGTGCGGCAGGATTTCAACTGCATCGGCGACGTGAACGGCCGCCAGGGCATCGGCTACTCGGTGGAGAACCTGCTTTCCATCCTGGAGCATCTGCTGTTCGGCAACGGTGACCTGCTGCCCACCATCCTCATCGGCTGCGGCCGGTTGGGCAAGGCAGTCAGCCGCTTCATCACCACCGACACCAACGGCTACAAGCTGATCGCCGCCTTTGACAATTCCCCCAGCGAGGTGGGCAAAGAGATCAACGGCATCCAGATCTTACACGTTGACGAACTGGAGGCCTTCTGCGCAGAGCATAAGCCTGAGGTGGCTGTGTTCTGTGTGCCCCGCAGCGGTGCGGAGGAGCTCAGCGGTCGGCTGGTCGAACTGGGCATCAAAGGCTTCTGGAACTTCTCCCACTATGACCTGTCGGTGCCCTACCCCGAAGTGGTGGTGGAGAACGTCCACCTGGGTGACAGCCTGATGAGCCTGGGCTACCGCCTGCGCAATCAGGACTGATCTATTCTTATAGCATATCACAGAAAACAGGCAGCCCTCTCCCCCCGAACGAGCAGAGAGGGTTGCCTTTTTATGAGGAGAGCAACTATGGCAAAGCTATATTTCCGATACGGCGCCATGAACAGCGGCAAGAGCACCGCGCTGATGCAGGTAGCCTACAACTACGAAGAGCAGGGGATGCGGGTGCTGATCCTCAAGCCACAGGTGGACACCAAGGGCGGCGGTGAGCTGGTGAGCCGTCTGGGCGTGCGCCGCAGGGCCGACCTGCTCATCCCGCCCGAGGTGGATGTGTTCGAGGCCGTGCGCGCCGCTTCTGCCGGGGAGCAGCCGCTGGCCTGTGTTCTCTGCGACGAGAGCCAGTTCTTTACCCCGGCACAGGCCGAGCAGCTGTTCATGGTCACGGTGGACCTGAACATTCCGGTCATCTGCTACGGCCTGCGGGCGGATTTTTCGCTGCAGGGCTTTCCCGGTTCCACCCGTCTGCTGGAGCTTGCCCACAACATCGAAGAGATGAAAACCATCTGCCAGTGCGGGCGCAAGGCCACCTGCAACTGCCGCAGGGTCAATGGGGAGTTCGTCTTTGAGGGCGAGCAGGTCGCCATCGATCTGGAAAACGATGTGCAGTACGTCAGCATGTGCCCCCAGTGCTATTTCAAGGCACGGCGGGCGTTTTACGCCAAACGGAACGCACAGTAAGTGTCGATCTCCGGCAGGCACAGGAGCCCTCTCCTGCGTCAGATCCCAGATCTCCCAAAAAATTTTTACAGTTTTCAGAGCGCTGCCCAGCCGGGCGGCGCTCTTTTTTGCTCGTCCTCTTTTGAAGTGATATATCAGTTGTCTCCCACTGCGAACGTTTTTTGCGCAATTGATATATCAGTTTATAAAACAGCGATATTGTCAATTTTTTCACATGTTGTATACAACATTATACCGTCAATTTCGCAAAAAGTTACAAAACCATTGCAATTTTAGAGGTTCTGCCACACTCTCTCGGCCCGTTTCTATGCAATCTATCCAATTATGCAGATTGCATATTTTTTTTTCGCTCCAAGTTTATTCATTTCGGCAATGCCGTCAAATCGTTGCAAATCACTAGAGCAATATTTGTTCGTTTTTTGTCCGTATCACTTCAATTTACATCTTTCTTTTTCCCATCCCTTTTGTTATCATATTTGTATACAACGAGCCTTGTGCAGAAAGGCCCGCTCGATGTTTTTGATTTATTAGGAGGAGAACAACAATGAGCAAGGCAATTTCCCGTCGTGATTTCCTGAAGGTCACCGGTGCTGTTGGTGCAGCTGGTCTGCTGGCTGCCTGCGGCGGCAATGGCGGCGCTGCTTCCAGCACCGCTTCTTCCGCAGCCGAGGCTGCTTCTGTGGCTGGCCTGAGCAGCGATCCCGTTACCCTGACCATGAGCTGGTGGGGCGGCGAGTCCCGCCACAACGCTTACCAGGAGGCCCTGAAGGCTTTCTCTGCTGAGCACACCACCATCACCGTCAACCCCACCTTCGCTGCATGGTCCGGCTGGGAAGACACCATGTCCACCAAGTTTGCAGGCGGCGTGGCTGAGGATGTCTGCCAGATCAACTGGAACTGGCTGTACAACTACTCCGGCAACGGCCAGACCTTCCTGGATCTGAACAGCGTCACCGATTACCTGGATATGTCCCAGTGGGACGACGCAAAGCTGGGTGCCTGCAACGTTGCAAATGCACAGCAGTGCGTGCCCATCTCCATGACCGGCCGTATCTTCTACTGGAACATGACCACCTTTAACAAGGCTGGCATCACCGAGGTTCCCGCCACTGAGGATGACCTGTTTGCAGCAGGCAAGGCTTTCCAGGAGAAGTTGGGCGATGATTACTATCCCCTGCACCTGGGCGCATACGACCGTATGATCCTGATGGTGTTCTACCTCGAGTCCAAGTACGGCAAGGACTGGGCAGATCCCACCACCTCTACCCTGAACTACACCGCTGACGAGATCGCCGAGGGCATCGACTTCATCAAGAGCCTGGTCGACGGCCACGTCATCATGCCGCTGCCCACCTACTACGGTGCAAACGGCGACGGTGCTACCCACCAGTCCAACGAGTGGATCACCGGCAAGATCGCCGAGCAGCTTCGAGTGGGATTCCGCTGCTTCCAAGTACCAGGACGCTCTGGACGAGGAGAACAAGCCCGGCTTCACCGTTGGTGAGGAGATCAAGTTCGGTGACAACAACGGCGGCTTCTCCAAGGTCTCCATGGGCATGGCCATCACCAAGTCCTGCCAGCATCCCGTTGAGGCTGCTACCCTGATCGAGTACCTGTGGAACGGCGACGGCGCTGCCATCATGGGTTCCGAGTGCGGCATCCCCGCTTCCAAGGCTGGTCTGGCTACCGCTCAGGCTGCCGGTAAGATCAACGAGCTGGTCGCTGAGGCAAACGGCAAGGTCATGAGCTTTGTTTCCTGCCAGCTGGATCCCCTGTTCGAGTCTTCCGATTTGAAGGCTACCGGCACCGGCACCTATCAGGAAGTGTTCGATACCGTTGACTACGACAACAAGAGCGGCGCAGATGTTGTTGACGTTCTGCTGGACGGCATGTCTGCTGTTGGCTACACTGTCTGATCTTCTTTGCTGACCTGAGTCAAATTACATATCAGGGGCATCGTCCACCCGTAGGCCCGATGCCCCTTTTTTCTCAGGCACAGGTTACAATTTTCTGACAAATCTGTTGCCAAAGTGTGACATAAGGTTTGTTGCACTGATTTTCACCAAAGGAGGATCCCCGGATGAAAGAAAGCAAAGCGCCCTCTCTCTCGGGCGTACCCCCCGCACAGAAGTTCCTGGATAAGTGGCAGGGTCTGATCTACCTGATCCCCTGGATCATCGGCTTTATCGTGTTCAAGGCCATCCCCTTCGGTCAGTCGCTGTATTACAGTTTCACCGACATGAACTTCTTCAATGGCATCCACCAGTACGGCGTGATGAACTACGTCACCGCCTTCTCTGATGCCAAGGTCACCAAGGCTCTGGTCACCACCTTCAAGTACGCCTTCATCACCGTTCCCCTCAAGCTGATTTTTGCTTTGTTCATCGCTTACATCCTGAACTTCAAGATCAAGTGCGTCAACCTGTTCCGTACCATCTACTACATTCCCTCCATCCTGGGCGGCTCTGTTGCCATCGCCGTGCTGTGGAAGGCTGTTTTCCGTGATGATGGTCTGGTCAACACCATCATCCGCGCCATCACCTTCGGCCACGCACAGGGCCCCTCCTGGCTGAGCGACCCCAACTATGCGCTGTGGATCATCTGCTTCCTGCGCATCTGGCAGTTCGGCTCCGCCATGGTGCTGTTCCTGGCCGCCCTGAAGGGCGTGCCTGCAGACCTGTACGAGGCTGCCACCATCGATGGTGCCGGTAAGTGGAAGCAGTTCTTCTCCATCACTGTTCCCATGATCACCCCCATCATCTTCTACAACCTGGTCACTCAGATCTGCCAGGCTTTCCAGGAGTTCAACGGCCCCTTCATCATCACCAACGGCGGCCCGCGCAACTCCACCACCCTGATCTCCATTCTGGTTTACAACTACGCCTTCAAGTCCAACCAGATGGGCATGGCTTCCGCTCTGGCCTGGATCATGTTCGTGATCGTCTGCATCCTCACGATCATCGCCTTCACCAGCCAGAAGAAGTGGGTCTACTACTCGGATGAAAGGTAAGGTGTGACAGTATGGGAATGAAAGCATCCAACGCCATTGCGACGTTTTTTAAGTATCTTGTCCTGATCCTGGTGGGCCTGATCATGATCTATCCCCCTGCTGTGGATGGTCAGCGCTACCTTTAAGGACAACAGCGAGATCTTTGCAGGCATCGGCCTGTGGATCAAGAACCCCACCCTGGAGGCTACAAGAACGCGCTGAACAACTTCGGCGGTTCCATCAACATCCTGCAGGCCATGCTGAACACTTATTCTTATGTTCTGCCCAAGGTCATCTGCACGGTGGTCTCCTCCTGCATTGCAGCCTACGGCTTTGGCCGTTTCGACTTCCCGGGCCGGAAGATCCTGTTCAGCATCATGCTGGCCACCCTGTTCCTGCCTCAGGTCGTTCTGAACGTTCCTCAGTTCCTGCTATACACCAAGTTCGGCTGGGTCAACAGCCCGTTCTATCTGGCCATCTGGGTCCACACTGCATTTGCAACTGAGACCTACTTTGTTTACCAGCTGGTGCAGTTCATGCGCAATGTCCCGCGCGATCTGGACGAGGCTGCCGCCATTGATGGCTGCAACTCCTTCCAGACCCTGTACAAGGTCATTGTCCCCATGCTGATGCCCGCTCTGGTGTCCTGCGCACTGTTCCAGTTCATGTGGAGCTGCAACGACTTCATGGACCCCCTGCTTTACTGCAGACCCCTGCAAAGTACCCCATGTCCCTGTTCGTCAAGCTGTCCATGGACTGTGATACCGGCTTTGCCTGGAACCGTATCCTGGCCCTGTCCCTGATCTCCATCCTGCCGCAGCTGATTGTTTTCTTCTGTGCACAGGATCAGTTCGTCGAAGGTATCTCCGCCGGTGCTGTCAAGGGCTAAGCACCCCCTCTGCGGACAGAACCATTGACTTTCGATGAATAAGCAACGCCCCCTGTGCGCAGCACAGGGGGCGTTGCTCTTATCCGCGGTGACTTTTGCGGTATTGCAGCGGCCCCGTTCCCATCGTCTCGCGGAACACGCGGCGGAAATGGGCGGCGGAGGCAAAGCCGGTCTGCTCGGCCACAGCGCTGATGTTCAGGTCGGTGCTCTCCAGCAGGCGCTGGGCAGCCTCAATGCGGCGGCCATTGATGTAATCCACAATGGACTGGCCCGTGACCCGCCGGAACAGCCGACTCAGGTAATAGGGCGACAGGTAGAACCGCGCAGCCACATCTGTCAGGGAAAATTTCTGCTGGTAGTTGGCTGCAAGGTAAGCGCAGATCTGCTCCACCGTCTCGTTGCGGGGGCGGATGTCCTGCTTTTCACTGCGGCACTCCTGCTCCACATAGTGCAGGATGAGGGCCAGATAGATCATACCGGGGCTTTCCGGCTCGCTCTCGGCGCTTTGCATCATGCCCAACAGGGTGCGCAGGCGGCCTGACCACTGCACCGGGCCGTACAGGGCCGTTTGTTCTCCCGGCTCAAACAGCGCCATGAAATCCCGCTGCATCAGGTTCTTGAGCACCGGGAGAACGCCCGCCGGAAACCGGCAGCCGATGAGCTCAGGGGCAATGTGGCCCGCCTGCTGCAGCAGGCCCCGCCGGGGCCCAGCAGCAACACACAGCCCGGGTTCACCAGCAGGCTCTCGCCGCCCCGCACCAGCGTAAAGCTGCCGCCGGACACCAGAATGATCCGGCAGATTTCCTCCTCCTCAGCCAGCTCATACTGGCCGGTCTGGAACCGCAGCGCCTTTGCCGTTACCCGGCCGCTCCATTTTTCCCGTTCCGCTTTCATCCGCACACCCCATTCAACAGTTTCTTTTCCTCAGTGTACCATGCCCGCCACCTGCGGGCAACCCATAAATCTTTCAACATCCAAGGAGGCATCCTGTTTATGAAGCTTTCCCTGATCCGTTCCATGACCCGCAGTGCCGTGTTCGAGCTGGAAAACGGCCTGTGCTATCGTCCGGCGCATCCCTTCACCGTTCAGCTGAACGGTGAGACCGTTTACACCGCCTGCGAGACCAACGTGTTCTCCCTGTTCAGCCTGCTGCCCGGCACCCCCCCTACACGGTTGCCGTACAGGCTGAGGGCGAGACCCTGACCCTCGATTTCACCACCGAGACCGAGACCTTCTTTGTGGACGCATCCCGCTACGGCCTGGTGGCCGATGGCACCACCGACAACACCGGCAAGCTGCAGGCCGCCCTTTCCACCCCCCAAGGGCGGCACAGTCTATGTTCCCGCGGGCCGCTACCGCACGTCCAGCCTGTTTCTGAAGAGCTGCACCACCCTCTATCTTGAAAAGGGCGCGGTGCTGCTGGGCGACAATGACCGCACCCACTACCCCATCCTGCCCGGCGTGATCCCCAGCGAGAACGAGGTGGATGAATACTACCTGACCGGCTGGGAGGGCAACCCGCTGGACAGCTTTGCGGGTCTGTTGAACATCACGCAGGTGCACGATGTCGTGGTGACCGGCGAGGGCACGCTGGACTGCGATGCCCAGAACGGCGACTGGTGGATCAACCAGAAGGTCAAGCGGATCGCATGGCGGCCCCGCGCGGTGGCCGCGGTGGATAGTGAGAACATCTGCCTGCACGGCATCACGGTGCAGAACAGCTACTCCTGGACCATCCACCCGATCTTCGTCAAGCATCTTGATCTGCTGAACGTCAACATCAACAACCCCTACAACGCCCCCAACACCGACGGCATTGACCCCGAAAGCTGCGAGTACATCCGCATCATCGGTGCGAATATCCACGTGGGTGACGACTGCATTGCCATGAAAGCCAGCAAGGTGTTCCTGGGCATGAAGCTGAAAAAGAGCTGTGCGCACACGGTGATCCGGAACTGCCTGCTGGACAAGGGTCATGGCGGCATCGTCATCGGCAGCGAGATGAGCGGCGGCGTGAAAAATGTGGTGATGACCCAGTGCCTGATGGACCACACTGACCGCGGCCTGCGCATCAAGACCCGCGCGCGGTCGCGGCAAGAACGCTGTGATCGACGGGCTGGTGTTCCGCAACGTGGAAATGCGCCATGTCAAGGCTCCATTCGTCATCAACATGTTCTACTTCTGTGACCCGGACGGCCACAGCCCCTATGTCCAGTGCCGCGATGCTATGCCGGTGGATGAGTACACCCCCAAGCTGGGCAGCCTGACCATGGAGGATATCGTGGCCACCGACGCACAGTTCGCGGGCTGCTACTTCGACGGCCTGCCTGAGCAGCCCATCGAGCGCATCTCCATGAAGAATGTCACCATCACCTTTGACCCCAACGCCGAAGCCGGTCAGGCCGCCATGGCGGACAACCGCCCCAACGTGAAAAAGCTGGCCATCTACGCGGAGAACGTCAAGGAGATCGACCTGCACAACGTCAAGATCACCGGCTACGAGGGCGAGCGCCTGCGCTTTGCCAATGTCGGCCATTTCGAGGAGGACTGACCCATGACCCATGAAGAAATTCTCACCCTGCTGGGCGACTATGTGGACTACCTGATCGCCAATTCCAGTGCCGAAGCCCCCATGTGGAACATTGAAAAGGTGCGCAGCGGCAAGCCCAACAAGTGGAACTACATCGACGGCTGCATGATCACGGCCTGCCTGAGCCTGTACAAAACCACCGGGGACGAGAAGTACCTGAGCTTCTCCAAGGACTTCATCGACTTCTTTGTGCAGGAGGATGGCTCCATCAAGACCTATGACCCCAAGGAGTACAACCTGGACAATGTGAATCAGGGCAAGAACCTGTTCACCCTGTACGACATCTTCGGGGATGAGAAGTACCGCCGGGCCATTGACACCATCCGCAGCCAGCTGCTCACCCAGCCCCGCACCAAGGAGGGCAACTTCTGGCACAAGGAGATCTACCCCTGGCAGGTCTGGCTGGACGGCACCTACATGGCCCAGCCCTTCTACATGGAGTACGAGACCCGCTACAACAAGATGCAGGGCTGCATTGACAGCTACAAGCAGTTTATGAACATCAAGAAGCACATGCGGGATGAGAAGACCGGCCTGTACTACCACGGCTACGACGAGAGCCGCCAGATGTACTGGGCTGACCCCGTGACCGGCTGCAGCCCCAACTTCTGGCTGCGGGCCATGGGCTGGTTCATGGTGGCGATGGTGGACGTGCTGGAGCGCATGGATGAGCAGATGTATTACGAATACCGCGCCATCATGGCACAGCTCCGCCAGACCATTGAGGATGTGCACAAGTTCCAGGACGAGGAGACCGGCATGTTCTGGCAGGTGATGGATCACCCCGGCGTGGAGGGCAACTACCTTGAGACCAGCGGCACTGCCCTGTTCGCTTACGCCGTGCTCAAAGGCCTGCGTCTGGGCTACCTGCCGAAACGCATGGCCGCATGGGCCGAAAAGGCCTTCTACGGCACCTGCGACAAGTACCTCTCCAAGAACCCGGATGGCAGTCTGCAGCTGGACGGCATCTGCCTGGTGGCAGGTCTGGGCGGCAAGGACCACCGCGACGGCTCCCTGGCCTACTACTTCAGTGAGCCTGTGGTCTGCAACGATGCCAAGGGCGTAGGCCCCCTGGTGCTGGCCTACACCGAGATGATCGCCCGCAAGTAATACACGATACAGCAAAAAAAGCGAACCGCCATGGTGACAGATGCCATGGCGGTTCGCTTTTACACTTTTTTTTCGAGCACCCATCGTCCGGGTGCATATTCAGTATACCCGGACAGGTGCCCCCTGTAAAAGGTATCTTTTGTATTGCTGTGATATGTTTTTTGTATGACTCACACTTCCGTGTGGGAGGCCGCGCTGCTGTCCTCATTTTCCTCATCGAGGTCAGGGCCGGTGCCCTCGTCCAGATCAAGACGCAGGCGGTCGCTTTCATCATCATCCAAGTCCCGTTCCTGCCGGGCATCGTATTCGATCCAGAACTCCCCCGGTGCAGGGCAAAATCAAAGGCTGCCATCAGGCAGGCCCCGCCAAAGGCGCTGACCATCAGCACGATGCAGAGGAGCACCGAGAGAAAATCGTACTTCCAGCGCTGAGGCCTTGCGGCAAAATACAGCACCTCGCACCCCAGCAGGATCAGCCCTGCCGCCGGGGCGATCTTCAGCGCAAGGTCCCAGTTGAAATGCGGCACAAAGAAATAGCAGAGGAACAGCACGCCGCAGGCGATCAGGCAGACTCCCAGCGTCAAGGTGCCCACCCGGCGCACCGGGGCACTCTCCGGGGCCTTGAAGGCCGGGCGCTCTACTGTGTTATTCTTCTTCTCGTCCATCGTCCTCATCCTCCGGTTCAAGGGTCACCTCACCGGTCGCATCCGGCTCTGCCTTGCGGGCAATGTGATCCAGCAGGCTGGGCATCTTCTTTTCAGGCTGATACTCCTGAAAATCGGTCTCCTCCGGGGCGGCGGCTTCCGGGGCAGCCTTCTTTGCTCTGGGGCCCCGCAACAGCCAGATGCCGCACAGGATCAGTGCCACGCAGAGCACCACCTCGGGCAGTTGATCCATCACCAGATAGATGGCCCGCCACACCGGAGCCTTCTGGCCCCAGCGCCACAGGATGTCGCCCAGCGTGTTCATAATGATCTGCTCGTAGGCGATCAGCGCACCGATGGCGATCAGGCACCAGCCCACCAGCTTGTGGCTGTCCATCATCATCCGGGCAAGGCGCTTGTCCTGCGGATCGAAGTGTACCAGATAATCGTCCTCCGGGGCGGTGCCCATGCTGATCTGGGCACGCAGGTTGAAGGTGTCGAAAAAGCTGTACATGAACACCACCAGCAGCGCAAACGCGATGGGCGGGATCAGCATGGCTGCCATGCTGATGGCAGCCGCCATCAGCATCAGCGAAAGACCGCGCTTCATATATCCCTGATACATCTGGCCCGCGCCCGGGATAAAGGCGAACAGCAGGGTCAGGATGCCATTTTTCTTCATAATCGTTCCCTCATTTCTCTGTATTCGGGGTGTTACCCGCGATCTTATCGGTCACATCCGTGAGCAGCTTGTGGAGCAAAGAGGAGCCTTCGCCGAAGCATAGCGGCGGTCCTGTTTTGTCTCCACGGGTTTCCCCAGCTGTTCCGGCGCGGCCTGCGGCCGGTCGTCCTCAATGGGGCGGTATTGCAGGGTGTTCTCCGGGGCCGGGTCGTTCTGGCCGGGTTCCCAGAGCTGGCTCTGGTCGGTCTCCAGCACGGTCTCCCGCCCGGCACCATACTGGATGATCTGCTGCAGCGCCCCGCTCCGCCACAGGGTCAGGGCCAGCACAGCGGCCACACCGGCCACGGCAGCCCTGCCATAGGTATTCTGCATCAGGCGGGCCCAGATCGTGCCCATCACCGCGCCCTGCACGCTCCTTGGCGGTGTTTCCAGTGCATCGGCGGTCAAAAGGGCCGTGTAGCGGTCCATGCACTGGTCACAATAGGAGAGGTGTTCAGCGGCTTCCAGCCTGCCCAGCTCATCCAGCTGGCCGTCCATCATGGCCCGGAAGCCCGCGTCGGTCATGCAGCCATCTTCACGAAACAATTCCATCTTCGCTCCTCCTTTCCTGACGGATCTGCTCCGCCAGCATTTTCTTGGCCCGGTAGATCTGCGCTTCCACCGTCTTTTGGGGCCTGCCGCAGAGGGCTGCCGCCTCGGCGGCGGTGCGGCCCTCCAGCAGCATCAGGCGGCAGGGGGTGCGGTACGGCTCCCGCATCCCCAGGATCTTCCCGGTCAGGGTCTCCTCGCTCATGGCATCCAGCACCTGCTGCTCCGGGTCGGAGCCGGGCGGCGCGCCTTCCAGTGCAAGGATATCATCTCCCGGGGTGTTCACCCGGCGTACCCACGCACTGCGCAGGTAGTCCTTGGCTTTGTTGGAAGCGATACGCGCCAGCCACTGCTTTTCGTACCCGGGCGGGCAGCGGTCAATGGCCCGCCACGCGGCCAGAAAGGTCTCCTGTGCCAGATCCTGGGCATCGCCCTCGTCCGGCACCAGCTGGTGGCAGACCGTGTAGACCAGCCCCTGATACTGCCGCACCAGCGCATTGAATTCCAGTGTTGTCAACGGTCCGCATCCCTCCTTTCCTGCCGCTCTGTAATTGAATACGAAACAGAGCGCGGTTTTCCTGCATGAAAAGCAAAACTTTTGAGGTCAACCCTCTCAGTCAAAGCCTTTCGGCTTTGCCAGCTCCCCCGAAGGGGGAGCCCTTGGCATAATGGGCAAGTCTCTTTTGCAATGCCTCAAGTTATGCTATACTATTACTACTATAGCACAAGAAGGAGGCGTTTTCCATGGGGGAAGCACCAAACAGGCCCTGCTGCAGGCGCTTTCGGCGGCAGAGGGAGCCTATATTTCAGGCCAGCAGCTGGCCGAAGCGCTGGGCGTGAGCCGCGCGGCTGTCCACAAGGCGGCACAGGCGCTTTCGGCCCAGGGATACGCGCTGGATTCCGCCCCGCGCCGGGGCTACCGGCTGGCAGGCGGTGACCCCTTCTGCGCCGAAGCAGTGGGCCCCTACCCCGCCCCCATTCACATCTACGACACGCTGCAAAGCTCCAACCTGACGGCCAAGCAGCTGGCACTGGGCGGTGCACCCCACGGCACGCTGGTGCTCACGGCCCATCAGCAGGCGGGACGCGGGCGGCTGGGGCGGCGGTTTGAAAGCCCCGCCGGGAAGGGGGTCTACCTCTCCCTCATCCTGCGGCCCGCCCTTTCTGCTGCCGATGCCCAGAGCGCGACCATCAGTGCGGCGTGGCCGTGGCCCGGCTGTCAAGGCCCTGTGCGGGCTGGAACTGGGCATCAAATGGGTGAACGACCTTTACTATCAGGGCCGCAAGGTCTGCGGCATCCTGACCGAAGCCGGGACCGACATGGAGAGCGGCCAGCTGGAATGGCTGGTGGTGGGCATCGGTCTCAACCTGACCACCTCCCCTGCCGACTGGCCCGAGGAGCTGGCCCGCACGGCAGGCAGCCTTTACCCCGGCGGCCCCGCACCCGTGAGCCGGGCGGTGCTGGCCGGGGCCATTGCCCGGGAGCTGCTCTCCCTCTGCCCGGCCTTCGACTGTCTGGACGAGTACCGGGCCCGCTGCTTTGTGCCGGGCCACTGGGTCACTGTCTGCACCGGGGCCGAGACCTATGCCGCAAAGGCCCTTTTCATTGACGATGCGGGCCGTCTGGTGGTGGAGCGCGAGGGCGGCAGGCAGATTGCCCTGCAGCACGGCGAGGTCAGCATCCGGCCCACCTCCACAATATGAAAAATGACCCCTTCCGCCACGCCGACGCATGACGGAAAGGGTCATTTTCTTTTAAGAGATATGTACCGCTTCCAGCACCCTGATGCCCTCCTGCTCCATCACGTCGCGCAGGGCCTCGAGGTAGCCGGGCTTGTCCACCTTGTTCTCAATGCAGCAGGTCAGCACGCCGTGCAGGCTGGTGACCTCCATTGCAAGGGACGCGCCGTCCGGCAGCACCCAGGTCTGGAAATCGGTCAGATACGCTTCCAGCTCCGGGCTGTGCGGCAGCAGCGGGCTGCCGATGTAGCTGACCCAGAAATCTGCCGGGAAGCCGCTGATGTACTCGCCCATCTGGAACACACGCTTCTTGATCTTGAGCGCGGCCTTCTGCCGGAACACCTGATACACCCAGCCCATCTGTTCGGCCAGGCGGAACAGGCGGCGCTCCGGGGTCAGGCTTTCCCGGATCTCATGGTCGAGCCGCTTTGCAAAGCTGTGGAGCCGGGCCTGCGGTTCCAGCTGCAGGGACAGCTGAAAGGACGCAATGCAGTTGTACAGGGCATGCGGCACCCCCAGCGCCGCGCGGGTGTCGGCGGCATAGCTGTACACAAGGTCATTCTTTTCCAGATACCGCTGCGCTGCCTGGCAGGTCAGCCCCATGAGGGCGCTGAAGGGGCTTCACGCCCTCCTTCTGCGCCAGATCCACAAGGCTCTGCCTGTCCAGCCGCAGCCGCTGAAAATGGGGCGTGCCCTCGTGGATCTGCAGCACTTCCTTCTGCATATCGTTGGCCACCTGGCTCTCCGGGTAGCGGGCCAGCAGCTGTTCCACATCATAGGGCGGATCAGAGGTAAGGGCCTCGCACACAAAACCGGCGTTGGAGCGCAGATTGCAGTAGAACTTGAGCAGCAGGGTGAAAAAGGGCGCGCTGCCCCGGCCATCGGCCAGGAAGTGGAACCAGTCCAGATAGACCGTGTTCCCCTCATAGCCCAGCGAGAAGAGATAATCGTTCGTCTCCTCGGGGATCTTTGGCTGGGTGCTGCCCTGCCGCACACGGCAGGGGGCAGTGTTGGGCTCCAGACGGGCCTCCCGCTTTTCCCACACCACATGGCAGAAATAATATTCTGCCAGCGGGCGGGCCGCATCCAATGCCTGCTGCAGAAGAGCCGGGTCAACGGCCTCCTTCAGCGTGGCCTGATAGCGGCAGAGGACCTGATTTTCACGGTAGTAGTAGACGATGCCCTGAAACACCGCACGCTGCTCTGCATTCATCCGGAATTTACCCCGCGTTCTCGGCCAGATAATCGGCCAGATCGCCGATGGTCACAAAGTTGCGCAGCTCCTTTTCGGGGATGCGCAGACCAAAGGTCTCTTCCAGATCGGCCACGACGGTCAGGATCTCCATAGAGGACAGATCCAGATCATCCATCATCACGCTGTTTTCGTTGACATCCTCGGGCGAGATCTCTGCCACATCCTCCAGAATTGCCAGGATCTGAGACATGATTTCTGCTCTTTCCATCAAAAAATCTTCCTTTCCGTGAGGGATTTTTTATCGCCTGCAAGGGCGCAGTTTCAGTATGCCACGCGCCGGGCCGGTTTAGCCAGCCGGGCTGGGCATTCCTGTGTTTTATAATACCTGTTTTATGGAGGAAATGCAACACACCGACCGCGCGGTTTTGCGCTTTTTTTACAATTTCCGCGCTTACCTGCGCAGCAGCTTGCCCATGGCGTTGCGGGGCAGGGGCTCGGTGCTGAACTCCACCGCCGTGATCCGCTGGTACAGCGGCAGGGTACGGTTCAACCCAGTGATAAAGGCCCGGACCTCCGCCTGCTTTTCCTCGGCACAGCAGATCAGCGCACCGATCTTTTTGCCCATCTCCTTGACCATGCACTCCTGCACCTCAGGGCAGGCGTTGAGCTTTCTTTCCAGCTCCTCGGGGCTGACGTTCTCGCCGGTGCCCAGAATGATCAGGTTCTTCTTCCGGCCCACCATATAGTAATAGCCGTCCTCGTCCTCACGGGCCAGGTCGCCGGTGTGGAGCCAGCCGTCTTTGTCGATGATCTCGGCGGTGGCTTCGGGATCCTTATAGTAGCCCAGCATCACACAGCCGCCCCGGATGCAGATCTCGCCGGTCTCATCCAGCTTGTACTCGCAGTGGCCGTCCGGCTTGCCCAGCGCCCGGATATGGGGCTCTGCCTGGGCGTAGTTCACCAGACCATCGCCGCAGGTCTCGGTCATGCCGTAGCACTGGGTGATGTACATGCCGTTTTCCACCAGACCCAGCAGCAGCTCGCTGTCGAACATGGCAGAGCTGCCGCAGGGGTTCCACAGGCCGTTCAGCTTATCGGCGCGGCCGCGCTTGACATCCTTGTAGATGCTCTCCATCAGCACCGGGGCCACGGCAATGGAATCGCTGTGCATCAGGCCCAGATCCCGGTAGAAATTCCGCAGGTCACTGCAAAGGTTCAGGGCCCAGCCCTTGAAGGGCCAGGAGAACAGGCAGATAAAGGTGCCCAGATGGAACAGGGGCAGGATGGCGAAGTTGCTCAGGACGTCGTTTTTGTCCTCGGGCAGCTGCCGGTGCTTGAAGTCCAGCATGTGGTCGCCCATGGCAACGTGCATCTGCATCACGGTAAAAAGTTCCGCTCTGCCAGCATCACGGCCTTGCTGCGGCCGGTGGTGCCGGAGGTGAACAGCATGACCATCAGGGCATTGGGGTCGATTTTCTTTTCCAGCCCGCCGGGCGCGGTGTCCTTCCAGACATCCATCGGCCGCAGGCGTTCCCCATACGCAGCCTCCAGCTGCTCACGGCAGCCGTAGTCCACCCCATCGTTCAGAATGAGGGCAGGCTCTGCCAGCTCCAGCTCCCAGCTCAGTTCGTCCCAGGTCTTTTTCTGGTTCATCGTTACCAGAACAGCCCCGGCCAGCACAGCGCCAAAGGTATTCACGCCGTACTCATAGCAGTTCCGGCTCAGCAGAACCACCCGCTTGCCCTCCACCTCCGGGATGTTCCGGGCAAACCAGGCAGCAGCGCGGCGGATATCCTGTGCATACTCGGCATAGGTCTTTTCCTTCACGGTGCCGGTGGCATCCTCTACCCAGCGGAAGGCCACCCGCCCGGGGAATTCCTGCTCCATTGTCCGGGTGACAAGATCATAGACATTGTTTACCATGGTCTGCTCCTTTTTCTCCCGTTTGATTTTACTTGCGCAGCAGCTTGCCCAGCGCGTTGCGGGGCAGGGGCTCGGTGCTGCATTCTACAACGGAGATGCGCTTGTACATGGGCAGGGTGCGGTTCAGCTCGGTGACAAAAGCCTTTACCTGCTGCTGCTTGTCATCCTCACAGCAGACCGCGGTGCCGATCTTCTTGCCCATCTCCTTGACGATGCACTCCTTGATGGCATCGCACTTGCCCAGCAGCTTTTCCAGCTCCTCGGGGCTGACGTTCTCGCCGCTGTCCAGAATGATGAGGTTCTTCTTGCGGCCGGTCATATAGTAGTAGCCTTCCTCGTCCACGCGGGCCAGGTCGCCGGTGTGGAGCCAGCCGTCCTTGTCGATGGTCTCGGCAGTGGCCTCGGGGTCCTTATAGTAGCCCAGCATCACGCAGCCGCCGCGGACGCAGATCTCGCCGGTCTCGTCCACCTTGACCTCACAGAAGCCGTCCGGCTTGCCCAGGGCACGCAGGTGGTCGCCCTCCTGGGTCACGTTCAGCAGGCCATAGCCGGCCAGCTCGGTCATGGAGTAGCACTGATTGATGTAGAAGCCATTCTTCACCAGATCGCTCAGAATGGCGGGATCAAGGATGGCAGAGCTGCAGCTCAGGTTCCACAGCCCGTTCAGGCGGTCGGCATGGCCGCGCTTGACCTCGTTGCAGATCATCTCCACCAGCACCGGAGGGGTAGACATGGCATCGCTGTGCATCAGGCTCATATCCCGGCGCAGGTCGCGGGCATCACAGCAGAGATTCAGGGTCCAGCCCTGTATGCCATAGACAAAGTAGCAGATGAAACCGGCCAGATGGAACATGGGCACCAGCGTAAAGTGGCTGAAGGTCTGGTCGAGGTACTGGGGTACCAGCCGCTCCTCATAATCAAGGACGGACTTCTGGCCATCGATGTACATCTGGCAGGCGGTGAAGTAGTTCTTCTCGCTCAGCATCACACCCTTGCTGCGGCCGGTGGTGCCGGAAGTGAACATCAGCATCAGCAGACCCTCGTGGTCGATGCGGTTGACCATCTCAGCCTCAGGGGCAGCGGTCCAGGCATCCATGGGGCGGAGCCGAGCGCCGTAGAGCGCTTCCAGCTGGGCGCGGTAGCCGTAATCGATGCCATCATTGAAGATGAGGTCCGGCTCCACCATGCCCAGCTCATACTCCAGCTCGGCCCAGGTCTTGCCCTGGTTCAGGGTCACGATGACAGCGCCTGCCATCATGGTGCCGAAAACGACCGCGCCATACTCATAGTTGGTGCGGCTCAGGATGACGATCTTCTTGCCCTTGGGCTCGCCCAGCTCCTGCTGCAGGTAGCCGGTCGCTTTGCGGATATCCTGCACATACTGAGCGTAGGTCTTTTCCACCACCGTGTCCTTGCCCTCCACATAGCTGAACGCCACACGGTCAGCATACTTATTCTGCATCGCAGAGATCATATCAAAAACGGTCATCGGCATATTTGCCACGGTCACAACTTCGTTACAAGCCTTGTTTGCCATTATTTTACACTCCCTGTTTATTTTTGTTAAATTATTCCCTTTTGTTTCCGCAAAATGGAATCTTCTGGGCACTCTAGCCTAGAGTATACCGCATAGAGGGCTTAAATGCAAGATTTAATTGCACAAATATGCAATTTAAACTTGCAGTCAATCTGTGCACCCGGATGTAAATCCTGCCTTTTGTTGCGGGCAGGCCGTGAGTGTGGTACACTTTTCCCGGTATCCGCCCACCGTGCTTTCTCCCTGCGTTTGATTGACAGCAAGAGCAAAAAGCATTATACTTATTATAAATATCTCTAATTTTTAACATGATGCGCCAAAAATCCGGCAATTCTGCCATCCCGGGGCGGGGTGCGGCGCAGAGGAGGACCTTTTTATGGAGGGAACCAAACGCCGTGCCGCAAATTCGCTGGGCATGTTTGACCTGCTCAAGGGTGTCGGCATGCTGACCATCGTCTTTGCCCACACCGGTGAGCTTTATCCCATGGGCGATGCCAGCCACATCAACCCGCTGACCTTTTGCATGTTCGCCTACCGCGAATCCCTGATGGCGGCCTTTTACATTGCCAGCGGCTACGGCTTCCGCAAGCGCTCCATCGGCAAGTGCATCGACCAGCAGTTCAAAACGCTGCTCAAGCCTTACATCTATACAGGCATTGCCACCACCGTGTTCCATTTTATCATCCATTACAGCCTGTTCGGCAGCCTGCACAACGCCACCTACGAGACCTACAAGGTGCTGGGCGGCTTTGCACTGGGCCTGCCCCACACGGCCACCTATTTCGGCCAGCTGTTCTTCTCCTGCGGCCCCATGTGGTATCTGCTCTCGCTGATGATCGCATGGATCCTGCTGGATCTCATCCTGAATATCTTCCCGGAGCAGTACATAAACTGGGCGGTGCTGGGTACCATGCTGTTAGGCTGGGGCATCTGCATCACCTGGGAGGCTCCTTTTTGCATCGGCCAGGGCATGGTCACCGTTCCAGCTCTGTATGTGGGCTACCTTGCCAAGAAGTATAAGATCTTTGAACAGCCTCTCCCGCCCCGTCTGCGCGGCGGGATGATCGCGGCGGCGCTGGCTGTGGCCGCACTGGTGCTTCTTACCAAGAGCACCGACTGCGTCTCGATGGCCGAGTGGACCTTCGGCCCCGTGAGCATCCTGCTGGATGCCGTAACGGGCCTGGGCATCCTTTCCATCGTCATCTGGTTCCAGCGCAGGGTGGAGAACGTTGTCACCCACGCCATCCAGGCCATTGGCCGCCGTTCGCTGTTCATCTTCTGCGTCCACACTGTGGAGCTCTCACGGCATTCCCTGGTACCTGATGCCCCAGAAGTTTGCGGCTCACCCGGTGCTGGGCATGGTGCTGCAGTTCACCCTTTCGCTGGGCTCCACCCTGCTCATCTGCGAACTGCTGGTGCGCCGCCGGGACCTGAAGTTCTGGCTCACCTCCCGCCGGGAGCAGAAGGCGGTGGAAGTGCCCCGCCGGCGCAGCGCCCGCGCCGAAGCGCCTGAGCGTCATTTTGCGGCAAAACACTGATTTTTTGCAGAGGGTGCACCCTCTGCTGAAGTGAAATAATATTATGAGGAGAATCCGGTTATGAACAACGCAGCTCCTGAGAACACTGCGGCTCTGCAGGAAAAGATCGCCGAGCTGGAACAGCAGCTCAAGCTTTCGGACGAAGGTGCTTCCCATCTGGCAGAGCGCTGCCTTTCCCTGGAACAGAAGGTGCAGTCCTACCTTGCGGCACACCCCCAGCGCGAGATGCACACTGACTCGCCCACTCTGCTGCAGCCGCTGCTCTATTATGATGCAGGCTTCGGCTTTTCGGAAAAGGACACCCTGACCGCGCCCGACTGCACCACCGACGAGCTGACCGGTGCTGTGACCGCGACCTTTGAGCTGCCGGTGGCAGTGCAGGCCCTGCGGTTCGACCCGGGTGAGCTGCCCTGCTGCATCACCAACCTGATCTTTTCAGACGACCGCATCATCTGCGTGCCCACCAACGGCCTGAACCTTTCCGGCGGCAGTACCCTGTTCCTGGGCGATGACCCCAATTACCGACTGGAGGGCACCACCCACTACCCCGCCGGGATGAAGCTGGTGGTGAGCTACGGCTACTTCCCGCTGGAGACCCTGACGGACGAGCCTTTGTTCTGCGCCGTGCTGCAGGGCGTGCAGCAGCTCCAGCTGCGCAAGGACAGCGAAAAGCAGCATATCCAGCAGCTGGAGCAGAATGCCGCGGCCCAGCAGCAGATGGTGGCCGCCCTGCAGCAGGAGATCGCACAGCTGCACCAGAAAAACGCCGATCTGCAGGCCCGGAGCAATGCCTACGAGACCTCGCTGGAAAGCGTGTTTTCCAGTAAAAGCTGGAAGCTCACTGCTCCCATCCGCCGCAGCCTGATGCGCCTGTTCCACCGTGGAAACTGAGAAGCGGAACGGAGGAACAGCCATGTATAACAATTACACCCCCCTGCAGCAGCGTCAGCTGGCCCTGCAGGAGTACAGCAACACCCAGAGCACCTATCTGCTGGTCTGCGCATCGGCCCGCAGCACGGCCCTGAAAGCCACCCTGACTGACCAGCTCCACCGCAAGTTCCGGCTGGTGGACCGGCTGGGCGGGGAGCTGACCGCAAGCGTGGACGGCGTGCTTCTGGCCGCCGAGGACGTGGAGCTGATGTCCACCGCCCTGATGTACTTTGCCAAAGCCCTGCAGGATGGGGCGGATTACGCCGTCTGCAACGCTGTGTTCGGCTTTGGCGGGGCGACTGCCCTCTATCAGAGCCAGCCGCTGCAGGCGCAGAACCGCTGCGCCGTGGTCAGCCGCACCCTGCTGGAGCGCTGCCGCGCCGCCGCCCATGACCCCGAAAATGTGCCTGAGCTGCTGGCACTGGCCGCGCAGCTTTGCACTAAGCCCACTCTCATCCCGCAGGCCCTGCTCCACTACGAGCGCGGCATCTGCGCCGAGGATGCGTTTTCGGCCCACGGCAAACGTGCCTTTATTATGAGCCATGTGCTGGATATGACCGGCGCACCCATCGTGCTGGTGAGTGCCGTGCCGGTGCTGCGCAGCATGGGGTATGAGGTACTTGTGCTGGGCCCCAGTGACGGCGGCTCCCTGCATCTCTTCCTGGATGCCGGGGCCTCGGTCATCACCCGGTCGTCCTGCCGCAATGTCTCCGATGCCTGGGGCATGGCCCTCTGTGCCGACTTCGTCATCGCCAACACGGTGGTCATGGCCCGGGCTGTCCGTGCCCTGAGCGGCACCGCCGTGCCGGTGCTGTGGTGGCTCCATGATGCCTTTGCAGGCTATCCCCACATTGCCCACCAGATCCCCACCCAGCTGGGAGAGAATGTCCGGGTCTACTCGGTGGGCAGCCACGCCGCCAACGCCATGCGCGCCGTGCGGCCCGAGTTCGAGATCCGGCCGCTCATCTACGGCCTGCCTGATTACGCGGCAGAGAACTTTGTCCGCACCGATCTGGGCTACAACCGCGGCCGCCCGCTGTTTGCCACGGTGGGCTCCTTTGAGCGCCGTAAGGGCCACGATATCTTCTGCAAGGCCATCCGCCTGCTGCCGCCCGAGGTACGGGAGAAGGCCTCCTTCCTCTTTGTGGGCCAGGCCGCTGACAAGGAGATGATGGACTCCGTCCGCGCCCTGACCGCAGACTACCCGGAAAACGTGTACTACTGCAAGCGGCTCACCCGTGACGAGATCAAAAGCCTGATGGAGCAGTGCACCGGTTTGGTCTGTGCTTCCCGCGATGATCCCATGCCCACCTTTGTCACCGAGGGTCTGATCTTCGGCAAGCCGTCCATCGTATCGGAACACACCGGCACCGCCGGGCTCATCTCCGAGGGGCGGAACGGCTTCGTTTACCACAACGACGACCCTCAGCAGCTGGCTGTCCTGCTGGAGCACGCCATTGAACACCCGGAAGAGCTGGCCTCCATGCGGACAGAATGCCGTAAAATGTACGAGCAGTATTATTCCAAGGAGGCTTTTGAGCAGACGCTCCGGGCTGCTGTGGAAGATCTGACAGCGAAAAAAAAGTAACACAAAACCTCTCCGGCATTGCTTCGCAATGCCACTTCTCCTCATAGGGGCAACAGCAACAACCGCCGCCAGTGGCGGATAAAGGGCGTTGCTGTTGGGGCCGCGGCCAGCAAGACACAAGTGTTGTTTCCAACACGAAGTGGATGCTGGGTGCCGCAACCCGGGCTTGGCGAACGAAGTAAGCCTGAGAGGTTCTTTTTTATCATATCACACAAAGTGACGAGAAAAATTTTGTTTCAGTTCACAAAAACAAGGTTCCGCTGTGTTATACTGCAAGCAGTATCGTGAAAGGAGCCTTGTCCCATGGAACAGACCAACACCCCCAGCAGCCCTCCCGCAAAAAGGCGATCCTTTCTCTGCTGGTGCTGCTGGCGCTGACCTGTATAGTGGTTTTCATCTTCAGCCGCCACTGGGCCGAGATTTCGACCGCGCTGGCCCAGCTCTCCTTCTGGCAGGTGCTGCTGGTGCTGGCCATCGGCCTGACATACCCCCCCCCTGCTTGAGGGAATCGTCTGCTGGCTCATCATCCGCTGCCGCCTGCCGGGCTTCACCCTGCGGCGCGGCTTGGATGCCGCCTTTGTGGGCATCTTTGGCAACGTGGTCGGCCTGGGTGCCGGGGCTGTGCCCATGGAGTCCTACTATCTCTACCACTGCGGCCTGCCGCTGGGCCCCGGTGTGGGCCTGATGACCCTGCAATATGTATTCCACAAGACCACCGTTCTGCTCTATGCCACTGTGATGCTCCTGCTGCAGCACCGTTGGCTCGCCGCCAACACCTCCGGCGTGATGCATTATCTGCCCGCCGCCTACTGCGTGGTGGCGCTGGTCATCGTGACGCTGGTGCTGCTCTGTGTCTCGCCGCTGGTGCAGCGGCTGGCCCGCTGGGCCATGGGCTTTCTGCCCAAAACAGAACCATGGCAGACCCGCCGGGAAAAGTGGCTGGAGCAGCTGGACACTCTGGCCACCGAGAGCCGCCTCCTGCTGGCCGACAAGGGCCGCTGTGCCCGTATCCTTGCCGTGCAGACCCTCAAGCTGTTTCTGATGTTCACCCTGCCGTGGTTCTGCATCCGGTTCATGGGGCTTTCCTGCGGGCTGAGCTTCTGGCAGGTACAGCTGCTCACCAGCCTGATGCTCTTCCTTTCCAACGCCCTGCCCAATGTGGCAGGCATGGGCTCCATTGAAACAGCCTTTCTGCTGGTGTTCAGCAGCTTTATGACCAGCGGCGAGGTCATGAGCACCCTGATGCTCTTCCGCATCGCAAGCTACTATTTTGTGTTTGCCGCCAGCGCCGCAGGCACTTTTGCGGCGCAGAAGCATCTGGAGAACAGTTGACATCCTGCGCGTTCCGGCACTATAATGAAAGCGTATTCTTTGAAGATCTCTGGCCGCACAGCTGGGCGGCCCACCAAAGGAGAACGCCTTATGGAAAACAAAAGTCTCCGTTTTTATGCCATCATGGCCCTCTGGGTCGTGTTGTTCGTGTTGTTGTTCGTTTCCAACCGCCGCGTTGACCTGAAAACCGACATCAATAAAAGCACTTCCGTCTCTGTCAGCGTGGAGGATACCGTCAGCCTGAGCCCCTCTGTGGTCACCACCCGTGCCTATTCTGCGGGCGATGATACTTATCAGGCATTTTTCGAGATCCTGCAGAACGCGAGCTGCTACCAAAAATTCAGCCAGAATGCCCGCTCCTACTCCCACGACTACGAAGCGCATTCCATCACCCTGCGCTTTGCAGACGATGCCAGCCAGAACCTGCTCTTCACCGTCTATTCGGACGTAGTCTGCCAGGTAAACGGAAAATTCGTCTTCCTCCGCTCCCCCAATGGAAATGCGGAGGCGATCTACCAGCTGCTGCGGGACGCGGTGGTGTAAAGATGTTGTCCGCTCCCCGGGATGCGGCTGATCAACGACCGGGACAAAACAAAAATCGGGGCACTCAGGTGGTCAAGCTGAGTGTCCCGTTTTTGTTTTCATCTGCGCACAGTGCCGTACCAGAGCCCTGTGTGCCGCGCAGCGGATGCAGAGCAAACCAGAATGCTGCATCCTGCCAAGAAAAAAGAGAGTATGGAATGGAGGAATGGAACGGAGCGCTTGCAGACGCTGCGTTTTTTGGTGCATCGTGGTTAGAGTTAGCTAACCGCCGTTGCGAGAACAGAATACCATAGATGGTTAGTCTTGTCAACCCTCAATTTGCAATTTTTCCCGAAAAAAGGTGTGTGTCGCCGGGGTTTTAGCTTTTTTCTACATTCTGCCCAAAGAATCCCCCTTGCTTTGGAAGAAAACCCACTTGTTTTCTATTGCTTTTTAAAGTGGTTCTTGTTATTATAGTAACGCAAGATTTTGTGGGCAGGTTTTCATTTTTGTCTACACCTTGTAGTTAGAACTGCCGCAGACGGCAGTTCAAGACCGTTTCGCCCCCAGAAAGCCGCCTATACAGTGCGGTTTTTCAAAGGCTCAATAGTTAGAATGTGCTGACCAGCGCATGGAATGGAGCAAGGAGGTTCCAATGATCAATTTTGTACAGTGGGAAGGCTTCCAGGGCCGCATCTGGAAAGAAGAAGTCAACACCCGCGATTTTATCCAGAAGAACTACCGCCCCTACTCCGGCGATGAAAGCTTCCTTGCTGGCCCCACCGAGGCGACCGATAAGCTGTGGGGTGCCCTGCAGAAGCTGCAGAAGGCCGAACGGGCCAAGGGCGGCGTTCTGGATATGGAGACTGAAGTGGTCTCCAGCCTGACCGCTTACGGCCCCGGCTATATCGGCGAGGACCTGAAGGATCTGGAGCAGGTCGTCGGCCTGCAGACCGACAAGCCCCTGAAGCGCGCGTTCATGCCCTACGGCGGCATCAAGATGGCAGAGCAGGCCTGCACCACCTACGGCTACCAGCCCAGCGCCGAGCTGCACAAGATCTTTACCGACTACACCCGCACCCATAATCAGGCAGTGTTTGATGCCTACACTCCTGAAATGAAGGCAGCCCGCCACACCCATATCATCACCGGCCTGCCGGACACCTACGGCCGCGGCCGCATCGTGGGCGACTATCGCCGCGTGGCCCTGTACGGCATCGATGCACTGATCAAGTTCAAGCAGGAGGACTTTGCCAACTGCGGCGACGGCACCATGACCGACGACGTGATCCGCCTGCGCGAGGAGATCGCCCGCCAGATCAGTGCCCTGAAGGGCATGAAGAAGATGGCCGAGGCCTACGGCTGCGATATCTCCCAGCCCGCTAAGAACGCCAAGGAGGCCTGTGCAATGGCTGTACTTCGGCTATCTGGCTGCGGTAAAGACCCAGAACGGCGCGGCCATGAGCGTTGGCCGTATCTCCACCTTCCTGGATATCTACATCCAGCGCGACCTGGATAAGGGCATCCTGACCGAGACCGAGGCCCAGGAACTGATCGACCACATGGTGATGAAGTTCCGCATGGTCAAGTTTGCCCGTATCCCCAGCTACAACCAGCTGTTCTCCGGAGACCCGGTATGGGCCACCCTGGAAGTGGGCGGCATCGGCATGGACGGCCGCAGCATGGTCACCAAGAACTGCTACCGCTTCCTGCACACTCTGGAGAACATGGGCCCCGCACCGGAGCCGAACCTGACCGTTCTGTACTCCTCCGCTCTGCCGGAGAGCTTCAAGAAATATGCCGCCAAGGTGTCCATCGATACCAGCTCTGTCCAGTACGAGAACGACGATGTGATGAAGCCTGTGTGGGGCGATGACTACTCCATCTGCTGCTGCGTTTCTGCCACCCAGACCGGCAAGGAGATGCAGTTCTTCGGTGCCCGCGCCAACCTTGCCAAGTGCCTGCTGTACGCCATCAACGGCGGCGTGGACGAGAAGAGCCACGAGCAGTGCGGCCCCAACTATGCCCCCATCACCAGCGAGTACCTGAACTATGACGAGGTCCTGCCCAAGTATGTCCAGATGTTGGACTGGCTGGCCGAGCCTGTACGTCAACGTGCTGAACCTGATCCAGTATATGCACGACAAGTACTACTACGAGGCGGCCGAGATGGCCCTGATCGATACCGATGTGCGCCGCACCTTTGCCACCGGTATTGCCGGCTTCAGCCATGTAGTTGACTCCCTGAGCGCAATCAAGTACGCCAAGGTCAAGTGCGTGCGTGACGAGACCGGTCTGGTCACCGATTATGAGGTGGAGGGCGACTTCCCCAAGTACGGCAACGATGACGACCGTGCCGATGAGATCGGCGTCTGGCTGCTGCGCACCTTCCTGGAGATGATCAAGAAGCGCCACACCTACCGCAACTCTGAGGCTACCACTTCTATCCTGACCATCACCTCCAACGTGGTGTACGGCAAGTACACCGGCGCTCTGCCCGATGGCCGTGCCGCCTTTACCCCCTTTGCACCCGGTGCAAACCCCAGCTACGGTGCGGAGCAGAACGGCCTGCTGGCTTCTCTGAACTCTGTGGCCAAGCTGCCCTACGAATACGCACTGGACGGTATTTCCAACACCCAGACCATCAACCCCGACGCTCTGGGCCACAGCGAGGGCGAGCGCGTTGAGAACCTGGTCCAGGTTATGGACGGCTACTTTGACCAGGGCGCCCACCACCTGAACGTGAATGTGTTCGGCAAGGAAAAGCTGCTGGATGCCATGGAACACCCCGAAAAGGAAGAATACGCCAACTTCACCATCCGCGTCTCCGGCTATGCGGTCAAGTTCATCGACCTGACCCGCGAGCAGCAGATGGACGTGATCTCCCGTACCTGCCATGCCGCACTGTGACCCTGTCGGTCTCGTCCACTCGCTGGAAAGCTTCGGCTCGGTGGACGGACCGGGTGTCCGGTTCGTTGTCTTTCTGCAGGGCTGTGCCCTGCGCTGCAAATACTGCCACAACCCCGAAACGTGGAGCGCTGAGGGCGGCACGGAATGGTCTCCGGAGAAGCTGTTCCAACACGTCTGGCGCTACCGCAATTACTGGGGCAAGAAGGGCGGCATCACCGTCAGCGGCGGCGAGCCGCTGCGGCAGATGGACTTCTTGACAAAATTCTTCCAGCTGGCACGCGCCAGGGGGTACACACCGCGCTGGACACGGCCGGTCAGCCGTTCCAGCCCGATGACCCCGCCTACCTGGCCGCCTTCGATACCCTGATGGCTTCCACCAGTCTGGTGATCCTGGATCTCAAGGAGATCGACCCGGAGAAGCACCGTCAGCTTACCGGCAGGGACAATGCCAACATCTTAGCCATGGCACGGCACATCTCTGATCTGGGCCGCTCTGGATCCGGCATGTGCTGGTGCCCGGCCTCACCGATGACGAGGAGGGCCTGCGCAGGACCGCAGATTTCATCCGCAGCCTGAAAACGGTGCAGCGGGTGGAGGTTCTCCCCTACCACACGCTGGGGCTGTTCAAGTGGCAGAAGCTGGGCATCTCCTATCCCCTGCCCGATGCGGTTCCCCCACGGCGGAACAGGTCCGCCGGGCGGAGGAATTGTTGGAAGTGGCTAAGTACCCCGGCTGAAGCGATGCAGCCGCCGGTGCTTGACAAAGCCTTTTGCATCTAATATCATAAGAGCAAAAGAAAAGGAGCCTTTTGGCACTCACACCTATTTCCCTGTAGAGACAGGGGATGTGAGCCCAAGAGGCTCCTTTTTTGCTTATGATATTTATTTTTCTTCCCTTCCGGCGTGATACACCTGCAGATACACCCTTTTGCGCTCGGCATCCGTGTTCTCTGCCAGCTGCTGGCAGAAACGCTCGTCCTCGAACAGGGCGACCACATTGGGCGCATAGCGGGTGCCGCTCTGGGCCCGCAGCTCTTCCAGCAGAGCGCGGAAGGGCTTGGCAAGGTTGTAGCACCGACCGATATTATCGGTGGCGGCATCCAGCGAGTCTGCCACGCTCAGCGCATCCACGATTCCCTTGATCTCCGGCGGGCAGGAGGGTACATCATTGGGATATCCGCCCTTGCCGTTGTAATAGCAGTGGTGATAGAGCGCCGCCAGGGCCAGCGTTCTTCCGCAGCCCATTCTATTCAGAATGTCAGCGCCGGTCCTTGGGTGGCTCTGGATGCAGAAAAATTCCTCATCCAGCAGGCGGCGGGCATTGTTGTCGATGTACATCAGAACGGCACACTTGCCAAGGTCATGGTACAGGCCGCACTCATAGGCCGTCTGGCAGAGCTCTCCCCGCCGGGCCTGCACTTCGGCCGCGCTCCTGCAGCCCAGCAGGCCCACCAGTGTTTCGGGCCTTGTCTCGATCTGCCGCTGCAGCAGCAGGCACGGGTCAGCTCTGCCACCATCAGCGAGTGGACATAGGTCGGCTTGTGCCCGGCCAGGATACTACCCAGCATCCGGCGGTTCGCCGTTTCATCTGAGCTGGTGCTGATCTTGCTCAACTCCCAGGCGGCAGAGTTTACCACACGGGGATACTGGCTGGTAAGCATCTGTTCCAGATACTGATACGCAGAACGGCGTACCTGCTCCACGGTTGCACGATACCTCTGTGCTCCCGCCTCGTCCAGACGTTCTGCATAGACCGAGAGATAGGCCGCCAGAATCAACGTCCGGTTGATGGCCTCGGCAGAATAATCATCCTGCGCCACGCTTCCCGCCGATTCCAGAAGGATCTTGACCACATCTTCCAGGCTGCCCACCCCGGCATGGTAGCGGGCAGCGGCGTAAAAATAGGGCACCCGCCAGTTCTGCAGGCGCGCATCCTGACCCTTGTACTTCTTCTTGTGCCCCCAGATGTATTCCGCCGATTCCAGCACCTGCCGCGCCACCTCGGGATCCTCCTCCTGCCGCAGATGGGGCAGCAGGGTCATGCGGTCCATGTGCATGGAATAGATGTAGCTTTCCCAGGGGAACTCCGGGTCCAGCGCATGGTAATGCGCAGACTGGATGATGTCCATTGCGCGGCGGAACCGCTCCAGATACCGGCAGCTTTCCGCATGGGTGCCGCGGGACATCCCCAGCCGGGTGTTGCCCACACAGCGGATGAGATACTGCCGTGTATTCCTGTCCAGCTGTTCATACCGTGACATGTATTCAGCGGCTTCCGTGAAATAGACCTCGATCGCATCTCCCAACAGGTTGATGCCAGTTGCCTCATCCCGGACGTTCATATAGTGCAGGGTGATGCCCGTGTAGTACAGCTCCCTGACGATCATGGGCACGTCTTCCCGGCTGCGGGCCGCTGCCAGCAGCAGCTGATGCACCTTGAACGCCACGCCCACATCCTCGCTGTTCGCGTAGTTGAACAGCCTGCCTGCAAAGGCACTCAGTCCCTGGATATCCTCTTCGGTCAGGGAGGCAGGGTCACGGTCGTAGACAAACTGCGCCAGCAGTGCCTCATTCTGCCGCATCAGGGTGTTGCATCTCAGCGCGTTGGTCTGGATCTCTTCCAGCACAGCAGCGGGAGCTTTGCCCTCCGGAAAGCTGGGCCGGGAGATCGAGCGCACAACGCGCAGGTCCCGAATATACTGTTCAAAAGCCTCTGCCTGTGTGCACTCCATCTCATCAGCCCCTTTTGTCGAAGTCCGTCGTTCGATTTGAAACTATAATTCCGTATACGGCATTTTTCGGCAGAAATCAACTGATTTTCGCAGATTTTTAGCCCCCCCCGAATATTTTTACGCATTCATACGTCATTTTTTGTATAAAATGCCCTCTTACCGGGGATCGGGTGCGTCCGGTTTATAAAATTGCTTCCGGGAGCTGCATCCATTTGCCCTTCCAGGCGTAGAGCACCATCAACACTGCACCCACAGCCCAGGACACCGGGTAGACCAGCAGCACGCCCTCAATGCCCGCAAACAGGGGCAGGGCAAACTGGATCCAGACGATGCGGAACAGGCACAGAGAGATCAGCAGCACCACCATGGGCGGCACGCTCTTGCCGGTGCCGCGCACCGTACCGGCAAGGCCCTGCAGGATGCCCAGCATCCAGTAGAAGGGGCAGAAATAGAGCATACAGATCTTGCCGTAGGCAATGACCGTTTCATCGCCGGTGAACAGGTGCATGATGGAATCCTGGAAGACGAGCAGCAGGATACCGGTCAGGATGGTGTAAACGATGCACATGCCCAGGGTGACAAAGGTGCCCTTTTTGACACGGTCGATCTTGCCCGCACCAAAGTTCTGCCCCACAAAGGTGGTGGCAGCCATGCTGATGCTGCTCACCGGCAGGATGTTGAAGCCGTCCACCTTCATATAGGCGGCAAAGCCTGCCATGGCAGCGGCACCATAGCCGTTGACGCTGACCTGCACCAGCACATTGGAAAGGGAGATGACCATATTCTGGATACCGGTGGGCAGACCCACCCGGATGATGCGGACCGCCATCTTTTTTGTGCACGCGCACTTCCTTTGCCATCACGCGGTAATCGTCCTCCACCCGCATCAGAAAGCGCAGGGAGAGCACACAGGACACCAGCTGGCTGATATCGGTGGCAATGGCCGCACCGGCCACGCCCATCTTGCATCCGGCGATCAGGACAAGGTCGAGGACGATGTTGGTGATGGAGGCAACGCCCAGGTAGAGCAGGCTCCGCTTGGAGTTGCCGGCGGCGTTCAGGATGCCGGCGGTCATGTTATACACCACGCTGAACAGCACCCCGCCGAAGTAGATGCGGATATAGGTCACGGCATCGGCCAGCACCTCGGCGGGGGTGTTCATGGCGGTGAGCAGGGCACGGCTGACGGCAATGCCGCACACGGTCAGGATCGCACCCAGAATGGCCGAAAGGGCCAGCGAGGTGTGACCCTCCCTGTCCTTGGCTCCCAGAAACTGGGACACCACGACACCGGCACCCACGGCGATGCCCTGGCTGAACCCGATGAGCAGGAAGATGGGCGATCCGCTGGAGCCGACGGCTGCCAGCGCGTTGCTGCCCACAAAGTTGCCCACGATGATGGAATCGGCGGTGTTGTACAGCTGCTGCAGCATGTTGCCCAGGATCAGCGGCACCGAGAAGAGCAGGATGCTCTTCCAGATGCTGCCCTCTGTCATCAGCCGTGATTTTTTCTTTTCTTCTAAAATCGTCTGTGCCATAATGTTTCCTTTTTCACGCAAAGCTTCAACTCATATATCAATCGTCATACAGGTAAACGATACCTTGTTTCTGCCAAAAAGTCAAGCAAAAGCGTAAAAGGGGCGTTTTCACCGGTTCCGCCCTATTTCCACCCTCTCGCCGCTGGGTCCAGCATCTCGGCAGCGGAGTAGACCAGGGCGTTGCAGACTGCGGCGGCCACGGTACTGCCGCCCTTGCGGCCCATGGCCGCGATGGCAGGCACGCCGTGGGCTGCACAGGCGGCAAACAGCGTTTCCTTTGCTTTCCACCACATTCACAAATCCCACCGGAACAGCAACGACCAGGGCAGGCCGCAGCCCGGCCTCGATCTCCTCCACAATGGCCAGCAGGGCGGTGGGGGCATTGCCCACCGCAAGGATGGCCCCGGGTGCTCCTGCGCCGCGCGGTGCATGGAGGCCACTGCCCGGGTGGTTCCGGTCTCGGCTGCGATCCGCGCCACCTCGGGGTCCGCCATATAGCAGAGGGCACTGCCGCCCAGCCGGGCAAGAGCAGGCTTGGAAATGCCCGAAAGCGCCATGTTGGTGTCGGTGATGATGGGAGTCCCGGCCCGCAGGGCGGCCACACCTGCCGCCACAGCCCCCGTCGTGAAGCGCAGATTTTTCGCATAGTCAAAGTCGGCGGTGGTGTGGATGACCCGCTTGACCACAGCGGCCGTCTCCGGCGGCGGGGTCAGGCCCAGCGCTTCCAGCTCTGCCGTGATGATGGAAAGGCTTGTCCGTTCAATGTCGGCGGGCAGATGATGTTGTGGGATCATTGTGCATTCCTCCGCGGGTTCTCCAACCCCATGGCCGCGTAAACGGCATCCAGATCCAGCGCACTGCGCACGCCATCGGCCAGCAGGTCAAACTGCTGCTGGCGGTACTGCTCCATCGGGATGAGGGCCGCGCTGTCCGGCGCAATGCCCTTGCGCCGGCAGAGCAGGGCCACCAGCTTTTCGGTGAGTTCACCGGTATCAAACAGGCCGTGCAGGTAGGTGCCGAACACCTGGCCCTGCACGCAGCCTTCGGGTGTGCCGTCTGCCAGGGTGCAGAAGGGCACACCCTGCACCTCGGTGCGGCCGGTGTGGATCTGATATCCGGTCAGGGCCGCACCCGCAAAGGGGGCGGCGGTCACGGCGGCAGTGTCCTGGGTGCGGTGCTTCTGGCCGGTAAAGACCGTGCGGGTGGGCAGCAGCCCCAGCCCCCGCACGGTCTGCGCCGTGCCGCTCTCCGTGCCCTCAGGGTCGGCCAGCGTCTCGCCCAGCATCTGATACCCGCCGCAGACCCCCAGCACCGGCGTGCCGTTGGCCGCCAGCTTCAACAGGGCTGCCTCCAGCCCGGACTGCCGCAGCCAGAGCAGGTCATCCACTGTGTTCTTGGTGCCGGGCAGAATGATGAGATCCGGTGTGCCCAGCTGGCGGGTATTCTGCACATACCGCACGCCAAGCAGCGGGTGCTGCTCCAGCGGCATAAAGTCGGTAAAGTTGGACATATGCGGCAGGCGCAGGATGGCTGCATCCAGCGGGTGGACCGTTTTGCCCGCATCCAGCCGGGTGGAAAGGGAATCCTCGTCCTCAATGTCCACCTTCAGGTAGGGCACGACCCCCAGCACCGGCAGGTGGGTTTTCTCTTCCAGCATAGCAAGGCCGGGGCGCAGGATCTCCACATCGCCGCGGAATTTATTGATGAGCAGCCCCTGATGCGGGCGCGCTCCTCCGGCTCCAGCAGCGCCACCGTACCGTACAGCTGGGCGAACACACCGCCGCGGTCGATGTCGCCCGCCAGCAGAACGGGGGCATCCACCAGCCGGGCAAGGCCCATGTTGACGATATCGTCCGCCTTCAGGTTGATCTCCGCCGGGCTTCCGGCCCCCTCAATGACGATGATATCCACGGTTCCGGCCAGACTGTTGTAGGCCGAGAGGATCTCCGGGATGAGCGCTCTTTTCATTTTGAAATAGGCGGCGGCGGGCATCTGGCCCCGCACCTCGCCGTTCACGATCACCTGACTGCCCACGTCACTGCTGGGCTTGAGCAGGATGGGGTTCATGCGCACATCCGGCTCCACGCCTGCGGCCTGCGCCTGCACCACCTGAGCACGGCCCATTTCCAACCCATCCCGGGTGACAAAGCTGTTGAGCGCCATGTTCTGGCTCTTGAAGGGAGCCACGCGGTAACCGTCCTGCGCAAAAATGCGGCAGAGGGCGGCGCACAGCAGGCTTTTGCCTGCACCGCTCATGGTTCCCTGCACCATGATGCACTTTGCCTTGCTCATTCCAGCACCTCCGCAAGAAGTTTTAAAAAGCTGTTCGTTTTCCGGTGCGGTGCGCACGGCGGTGCGGTACCAGCCGGCGCTCAGCCCCGGGTAGTTCGCACAGCTGCGCAGCACAGCGCCCCTTTGCCGCAGGGCTTCTCCCAGCGTCTCCGGGGCCTGAAACAGCAGGTAATTTGCCCTGCCGTCCAGCACCCGCAGGCCCAGCGCCCGCAGACCGGCCGTCAGGCGGGGCCGCTGTTCGGCAATGAGGGCCCGGACCTTTTCCACATACGCTGTCTCCTCCAGCGCGGCAAGGCCCGCCGCCTGCGCCAGACTGGACACACCCCAGGGCTGGCCGCAGGCCTGCATCTGTTCCAGCAGCGATGTGTCGGCACTCAGGGCATAGCCCAGCCGCACGCCCGCCATGCCGTAGAGCTTGGTGAAGGCTTCCAGGATGACCAGATTTCCCTCCCCCAGCAGGCCTTTTGCCGTGTGCAGGGCATGGTCGGGCAAAAAATCGAGGAAACATTCGTCCACCACCAGCAGGGTGCCGCACGCCGCAGCGGCGGAGGATCTGCTCCACCAGCGGCAGGGCCGCCAGCTGGCCGGTGGGGTTGTTGGGCTGGCAGAGGCACACCATGTCCACCCCCGGACGGATGGCCGCACAGAACGCATCCGTGACCGCAAAGTCCTCCTGCTCCCGCAAAAAGAAGCGTTCCACCGTGCAGCCGACACTTTCCAAAGCAGTGGCATACTCCGCAAAGGTGGGGGCGGTGACCAGCGCCCGGCGGGGCTTTTGGCCCAGACCAGCCGGAAGATAAGGTCTGCCGCCCCATTGCCGCAGAGGATCTGCTCCGCCGAAGCACGCCCTCATGGAGCGCCAGCTTTGCCCGCAGTTCCCGGCACAGGGGGTCGGGGTAGCGGTCGGCCGTGGGCAATGCCGCCGTGATGGCCCGGGCCACCCCTTCCGGCAAGCCCAGCGGGCTGACGTTGGCCGAAAAAAATCCAGCGGGTCCCGCCCGAACTCGGCCCGGTAACCGGCCCAATCGCCGCCATGTACTAGTTGCATGTTCGTTCTCCTTTTCCTGGATGGTTCTGGATCCCAGTTCTTGGCTCCCCCCTTTGGGGGAGCTGTCATGCAAGGCATGACTGAGAGGGCGAGGTCGTTACAAAATAGCCCGTATTGCCACGCCCCACGCCAGTGCAAAGGCGCTTGCCACGTACATCATCCGGTTGGCACGCAGGATATCCTCCGGTTCAATGGGACGCAGCGGATCGCCGATGGTGGGCTTGGCGTAGTATTCGCCAAAGTAATAGGCGGGCCCGGCCAGCTGCACCCCCAGCGCACCGGCGCAGGCGCTCTCGGTCTGGGCGCTGTTGGGGCTGGCGTGGTTGCGGCGGTCCCGCCGCCAGATCTTCCACGCCCCTTTTGCGTCATTGTGCGTAAAGGCCGCGGCAGCCACCCACAGCAGGGCGGCAAGGCGGCTGGGAAGGTAATTTGCCGCATCGTCCAGCTTGGCCGGGATGCGGCCAAAGTACAGGTATTTCTGGTTTTTGTAGCCCAGCATGCTGTCCATCGTATTGATGGCCTTGTAGGTCAGGGCCAGCGGTGCCCCGCCGATGAGCATATACAGCAGCGGCGCAATGACGCCGTCGCTGGCATTTTCGGCCACCGTTTCCACCGCAGCCTTTGTCACGCCCTCCAGCGTCAGATCCTGGGTGTCCCGCCCCACGATGCGGCTGACCGCCCTGCGGGCGGCAGGCAGGTCGGGCTTGACCAGTTCCCGGTAGACATTGGTGCTCTCCTGCGCCAGCCCCTTTGCGGCCAGCGCCTGCCCGCACCAGAACATCTGGACGGCCAGCCCCAGCCACGGGCTGATGCGGGCAGCCCCCAGGCAGACAAGGCTCGTCAGCAGAAAGGTGCCCACCGGCAGGCAGAAGGCCACAATGGCCCCGCCCAGAGTTCCCCCTGAGGCGTTTTGGGCAGACGGGCCCGCAGGCGCTTTTCCAGCCGGGAGATGGCTTTTCCCATGTACACCACCGGGTGGGGCAGCCATGCCGGGTCGCCGAAGAGGCAGTCCAGCACAAAGCCGCCGAGTACTGCGTATTCGATCATCGGGCATCCTCCTTTGTGTACTGGACGGTCTTTAGCAGGTGCAGCACCCGCTTTGCCGCCCAGTCTCCTGGCATCCAGAACGTAGCCGCCCGCGTTGGGGGCGCACCAATGGTAATAATCCGCATGGGGCAGGGCGTAGCGCTCCATGGCAGCCATCTGGGTGCCGCCGTGGGCCAGAATGACCAGTGTCTCTTCCCCATCGGCAAGGGCTTTGTCCACCAGTGCGGCAAATGCCCTGCAGATGCGCTCACAAAAAGACAGCCTTGGTCTCGCCGTCCGGGCAGGGGCTTTCGCAGTTGGCGTTCACCCAGGCCAGATATTCCGGGTCCTGCTCCATTTCAATATAAATTCTCCCCTCAAAGCTGCCAAAGCACATCTCCTTCAGCCCATCTGTTTCCACGAGCCTTGCACCCGGGAAGGGCACCTCTGCGGTCTGCCGGGTGCGGCAAAGCGGGGTAATATACACCGTCTTCCGGCCGGAAATCCGCCCGGCGCAGCACAGCGCGCCCGGCGGCAGAAAGCGGGATATCCCGCTGGCCCTGATAGCGCTTTTCGGCGTTGTAGGCCGTCAGGCCATGGCGCAGAAGATAGATCAGCATTCCGGCAATTCTCCTTTCAATACTGTGGGGATGCCGCAGAACATCTGCACCACGCACCCGGCCCGGGCCGCCAGCAGGCAGGCCAGCCGTCCCGGCAGCTTCCCGGGCGGCCCGCTCCCCTGCGTCCATGGGCACCACGCCGCCGCCCACCTCGGTGGCCATCACGATATCATAAGCGGAGAGCTCCTCCGCAAGTTTTCCAGAATTGTCCTCGGCCTCTGCGGCCAGGGCCTGCACCTCCGCAATGCAGCGGCCGGAGGGTGCTGGCGCAAAGGTGCGCTTGCCGCTGTACAGCGGCCCGGTGATAAAGATCATAACAGTCCTCCCCACTGGCAGGCACACAGCGCCGCCAGCATCCACAGCTCGGCTTTTGCAAAAACCACCCGGCCAGATCGCCGGTGATGCCGCCAAACTGCTGCACGGCTACAACATGATACCGTGCAAAAACAGCAAGCATTGCCGCCAGCCCAGTGCCCGCCGCCCAAAGCCAGCAGCGCCCCACAAAGCAGTATCGCCAGCACTGCCAGCACCCGGCGCACCGTAGTCCGATCCGCCGCCGTGGCAAAGGTGTGGGCAAGGCCGGTGTTTTTGGCCAGGGGAAAGGCCGCCACCGCAAGGCCGGAGAACGCCCGCTCCAAAACAAGGGCCAGTGTCCAGCAGAGCGCCCACCCGGGGCGTAAAGTCCACGCAGGCGCAAAGGGCGAGGTAGGCCGCAAAATAACTGCACAGCCGGATCACCGCAAAGGCACCGCAGTGGGGGTCTTTGAGGATCTCCAGCTTCTTTTCCCGGTCGCCATAGCTGGAAAGGGCATCGCAGGTGTCGGCATAGCCATCCAGGTGGATGCCGCCCGTGACCCAGACCGGGATCAAGGCAGAACCCCGCCGCTTTTGCCGGGGGGGCATCGGCAGGGGCAGAGCGCCGCACAGGCACCACAGTGCCCCGCCAAAACCCCCCCAGCGGGAAGGCACAGAGCGAATACCGCATGTTTTTTCGTTCCAGGCGAACTGCGGCACCGGCAGGGCCGAAAACATGGCAAAGGCCACTGCAATGGTCTGCAATCCAATCATTTTTCCACTCCTTTATAATAGACCGGGATGCCGCACACCACCCGCACCACATGGTCAGCCCGGGCGGCAAGGGCATTGTTCACCTGCGCCAGCGCTTTCAGGTAGCGCCCGGTGTCGCCTGCATAGTCGGCACCGCCGCTGAACACCTCGTTGGAGACCACGATGAGGTGCGCGCATTGTCCGGCCAATTGGTCCAGTCCTTCCAAAATGGCCGAAGCGGCATTTTCTCCCGCCCCGGCGGGGTCGTAGAGCTCGTTGGCGGTCAGGTTGCCCAGATCCTCCAACAGCACAGTTCCCCGGGCAGGCAGACGGATGTTCTCCAGATGCAGGGGGCACTCCACGGTCTCAAACTGCTTTGCCGCCCGCATCCTCCGGTGCTTTTCCACCCGGGCGGCACACTCGGCATCCCACACCTGCATGGTGGCGATGTAGTAGCGCGGGCCCGTGGTTTTCAGCACAAGGCTCTCGGCATACCCACTCTTGCCGCTGGCCGCGCCGCCCAAAACCAGCGTCAGCATTGGGGGGTGTACGGCGTAATGCCGCCCTCCGTGAAGGAATAGCACCCCGCGTAAACCGCCAGCGCCATATCCCACAGCGGGATGCTTGCCACCGCTCCGGTGCCCTCGCCGAGATGGAGCCCGGCGGTGAGCAGGGGCACTTTGCCCAGCACTTCCAGCACCAGCCTTGCTGCCGGTTCGGTGGAGCAGTGGCTGGCAAACACGGCCTTTTCCGCGGCCGGGCAGAGCCGCACGGCGCACAGCGCCGCCACCACACCGCTGATGAAGCCATCCATCAGCACGGGCAGGCCTTCCAGCGCCCCGCCCAGAAAAACACGCCGCACAGCCCGGCAATATCAAACCCGCCCAGCTTGGCCAGCACATCCAGCGGGTCAGCGGGATTGGGCTGGTTGTGGGCAATGCCGCGCCGGATGGCATCCAGCTTGCGGGCAAGCCCCGCGTCGGAAAGGCCCGCGCCCCGGCCTGTCATCCGCTCCACGGGCTGACCCAGCAGAACCGCAGCCACGGCGCTGGAGGTTGTGGTGTTGCCAATGCCCATCTCCCCGTGGCCAGCAGCTGCACCCCCCCCGCCGCCTTCTGCGCCCGGACAAGCCCGATGCCCGCCGCAATGGCATCCACCGCCTGCTGGCGGGTCATGGCAGGGCCGGTGGTGAAATCCGCCGTCCCGGCGGCAATGCGGCAGTTCTGCACTCCGGGCACCGGCTCCCCGGCCATGCCAAGGTCCACAGGCACCACTTCGCAGCGGGCCGTTTTTGCCATCTGACTGGTGCGCCGGGCGGCAAGGTTCTCGGCCACGGCGCGCGTCACGCTCTGATCCGTCTGGCTCACGCCCTGCGCCACCACGCCATTATCGGCGCACAGCACCAGCACGGCGCGGCGGGCAAAATCCAGCTCTGCCGGGCCGTGCCGGTCAGGGCGGCGGCGTCCTCCAGCATGGTCTCCAGGCTGCCCAGCCCGCCCAGCGGCTTGGCCAGGCTGGCCCAGTGAGCATGGGCGGCGGTGCGGGCGGTCTCGTCCGGCCGGGTGATCCTGGAAAGAAGCTGTTTCAGTTCAAGCTCTGTCATTGGGCCTGTTCCTCTTGATGATAGTGTGCGGCGGCATCCACGAACCGCCGGGGCAGGGCCGTGCCCGCCCAATACAAATGCGGGAAGCCCGCATAGAAATGCTCATTTGCAAAGCCGCAGTCCCATTGCTTCCCGTTTGGCTTTGCGGCGGTAAAGCCGGTGCCGTTGTCTGTGGAATCCCAGTGGTGGAACTCGTGCGGCAGACGCTCCCCGGCGCGGAACAGCATACTGTCGGTGCGGGCGGTCAATGCCGCGTATCCAAACCGCACCAGCCTTCCCACCCGGAAGCCCTGCCCCGGCAGGACACCTGCCATGGGCCAGCATTTTCCGTTGGCATCCTCCAGGCTCTGGCCCAGATAGAGAAAGCCCCCGCACTCGGCCACCGTGGGCAGACCGCGCTCCACAGCCCGGCGCACAGAGGCCAGCATGGAGCGATTCGCGCTCAACTGCCCGGCATACAGCTCCGGGTAGCCGCCGGGCAGATAGAGCCCGCCGATCTGCTCCGGCAGGGCGGAGTCCTGCAGGGGGCTGAACCAGCAGAGCTCCGCTCCCGCCCGCTCCAGTGCTTCCAGCGTTTCGGCGTAGGTGAAGCAAAACGCCGCATCCCTTGCAACGGCAATGGGAACGCGGGGGCGCTGTTCCTCTGCTCCCTGGGGCGTCAGCTCTTCCGCAGGGAGGAGCCGATCGGTGTGCACCAAAGGCGCTGCGCACTCGGTCAGGGCAAAAAGCTTTTCCCAATCCACCACCAGCGCATCGGCCATCCGGCTGATCTTCTGCTGTAAGTCCGCGATCTCCCCGGCAGTTTTCAGGCCTAAGTGGCGGCTCTCAAGGGCGGCATCCGGCAGGTGGGGCAGATAGCCCAGCACCGGCAGGCCGGTCTCCCGTTCCAGCATGGGAGCCAGCAGAGCATACAAATGGGGGGCGCAGTCATTGAGCAGGATGCCCGCCAGATGGCTGGGGGTGCGGAACTGTTTCAGTCCGTTGATCTGGGCCGCCAGCGTCAGGCTGGCCCCTCTGGGCTGGACCACCAGCAGCACCGGCAGGCCCAGCGTATCGGCCAGATGCCAGGCACTGGCGGTATCACTCACGCCGCCCAGTCCATCATAAAAGCCCATGGCACCCTCACACACGGCTGCCCCGTGCCCGGCGGCGGCCTGCGCATAGAGCGCGCGCACGGTCTCCGGCGCGGAGAAAAACAGGTCGAGGTTGTGGCTCTCCACCCCCAGCACGGCCCGGTGAAACATGGGGTCGATGTAGTCCGGCCCGCTCTTGAAGGAGCAGGGGTCCTGCCCCCGCCGCTTGAGCGCCGCCAGCAGAGCGCAGGTCAGTGTGGTTTTGCCGCTGCCGGAACAGGGCGCGGCCACAAGAAATTGGATCATTTACGTTCTCCTGTGATAAGGAAGATGGGGTTATTGGCCATCAGCAGGTGGAGCCTGCCCGCAGGCCGGGTGCGGCTGACCGCGATCTGTGTTACCTCCGCAGCAAGGCCGTGGGCAGTCAGTGCGGCCACGGCGGCGCTCAGCGTTTCCAGCGCAATGGCCGAAATGCAGATGCGTGCGTTCGGATTCCGGGCAAGCACCGTGTTCACCACAGCCTCCATGCCCCCTTGGTCCCGCCGATGAACACGGCATCCGGGGCGGGCAGGTCAGCCAGCGCGGCGGGGGCGCGGCCCTCCACCAGTGTCAGGTTGCAGGCGTGGAACGTTTCCCGGTTCTGCCGGATGAGCCCGCAGGCCTCCGGGTCACACTCCACGGCATACACATGCCCCCGGGGTGCGGCCAGTGCCAGCTCCACGCTCACGCTGCCGGTGCCCGCCCCCACATCCCACAGGGTATCGGCAGGCTGCACGGCCAGCTTGGCCAGCGCCGCCGCCCGCACCTCCTGCTTGGTCATGGGCACCTCTCCCCTGTGGAAGGCTTCATCCGGGAAGCCGGGCACCCGCCGGGGCGGCTGAGGAAGATGCTCCACAAGCAGAACACTCAGGCTTGCAAACTGCTTTTGCGCAAACTCCTGCGCCGTGCCGAACAGGATCTTTTCCTCTGCCCGGCCCAGCTCTTCGCCCACCAGCACATGGGCATCGCCCAGCCCGGCAGCAGCCAATCGGCCGCAGAGGGAGGCAGGCGTTTCTGCCCCGCCGGTCAGGAAAAACACAGGCTTTCCCCGGCCGTCAGGCATTCGGCCACCGGGTCGCAGGCACAGCCGTGGGCCGAGACCAGCTTCCACTCCTGCCAGGAGCGGCCCACCGCAGCGGCCAGCAGCTGAACGCTGGAAAGCCCCGGCAGCACCCGGCAGGAGATGCCAAAGGCCCGCAGCATCGGCAGCAGCTGGGCCGCACCGGAGTAAAACCCGGTGTCGCCGCTGTACACAAGGGCAGCATCCACCTCCGGGTCAGCCGCCAGCGCGGCAAGGACATCCTCAGGCTGATACAGGGCCTTCCGGTGTTCCGTGCAGCCCTGCGGCAGCTGTTCCAGCAGGCGCTTTGCCCCCAGGATCAGTCCGGCGTTCTGCAGGGCGGCAAGGCCCTGCGCGGTCAGGCTTTCCGGCGTGCCTGACCCCATCCCGATGAGTGTGATCATTGCAGCATCTCCTTACAATGTGTCAGGATCTGTTCCGCCGTTTCGCCCTGCTCGGCCGGGCGGCGGATGACCATGAGCTGAGCCCCGGTGTCCTGCGCTGCCCGGGCTTTTTCTTCAAAGCCGCCCGCCGCGCCGCCATCTTTGGTAACGAGGAAGCGGATGGCAAACTGCTCCATCAGCGCCCGGTTCAGCGCATAGGAGAACGGCCCCTGCATGGCGATGATGTTCTTATGGGGGATATCTGCCCCCTCGCAGGCGGCAATGCCCTCCCGGGTGGGCAGGACACGGGGAAAAAGCCGTGCCGGTTCCAGCACAGCAAAGGCAGAAAGCTCCTTGGCCCCGGTGGCAAGCAGGACATTTCCCTGCGTCCGGGCCAGAAATCCCGCCGCATGGGCCGCAGAGGCAAACACCATGCTCCCGGCAGGTAGCGGGCTTTCGGGCCGGAGCAGGCGGCGGTACTCCGTGCCCGCTGTTTTGCAGGCTGCCCGGATATTCCGGGTGGCCTCCACGGCATACGGATGGGTCGCATCCACGCAGAGGTCAGCCCCCTGCAGCAGGGCGGTCATCTCCTCCGGGGTCAGCCGCCCGCAGTAGACGGTGATGCCGGACCTTTCGCCCTGTTCCTCGGCCCCCAGCGGGGGTGGCCACGCTGACCAGTACCTCGGCTCCCAGTGCGGCCAGCTGCTTTGAAAACACACGGCCCTCGGTGGTGCCGCTGAATACCACGACCCTCATGCGCGGTACCCCCGCGGCGTGACCATCCGCCCGCTCAGCTGGCGGGTCTGGGCGTTGCCGACAAACACGGTGGTGAACATATCCACCGGGGTGGTTTCCAGCGCAGCCAGCGTCAGAACGCGGCTTTCCTGCCCCTCCCGGCCAATGTTCCGCACAATGCCGCAGACCGTTCCGGGTGCTTTGCCGTTTGCCAGCAGGATACGCACCGCCCGCGCCAGATGGTCCGGCCGCCCCTTGGAGGAGGGGTTGTACAGCGCGATGCAGAAATCTCCCATGGCTGCTGCCGCCAGCCGCCGCTCAATGACCTCCCACGGGGTAAGCCGGTCGGAAAGGGAGATCACGCAGAAATCGTGGGCCAGCGGGGCGCCCAGCACCGCACCGCCGCTGAGGGCGGCGGTCAGGCCGGGCACCACCTCCACCGTCACGTCCGGGAAGTGCTCGGCCAGCTCCAGCAGAGGGCTTGCCATGCCGTAGACCCCGGCATCTCCCGAGCAGACCAGCGCCACCGCCCTGCCGCTCCGGGCCGTTTCCAGCGCCCAACGGCAGCGGTCGATCTCCTTGGTCATGCCGGTGGAATAATAGAGCTTGTCCGGGAAGTAAGGGCGCACCAGATCCAGATAGACCGTATAGCCGCACAGCACCTCGGCTTGCGTTAAGGCGCTCTGCGCCTGTGCGGTCAGAAACCGGGGATCCCCGGGCCCAAGCCCGACAACAAAAACAACATTAGGCATCCTGCCACCTCCAATCCGGGGCAAAGGGACGAAGCGCCAGCGCAAAGGTCACGCCGTTGCCCGCCTGTTTGGGAAGAATGATCGTGCCGCCTGCCGCCAGCACCGCCGCCCGCTCGCAGACATTGTCCACACCGGTCACGCTCCGGACAAAGGCCGAAGGTGTGAACTGCCCGGGGGCGTTCTGCAGCTGTGCGGCAGAATAGAACTGCACCGGCCAGTCGTGGATTCTGCAAAATTCCAGCAGGCCCGGCTCATGGGCTTTCAGGTCGATGCTGGCCGCTGCCGTGATGCACGCTGCTGCAAGGCCGTGGGCCGCGCAGAACTGTGCAAAGGCCGCTTCCAGTTGTGCGGCGCTGGTCCCCCGCCTGCACCCGATGCCCAGCACACCGATCTTCGGGATCAGGTGCAGCGCATCGCCCGCCTGGAAAAGGGTCAGGGGCAAAGTCGGCGCGCTCTGCCTCCCCCCGCCGGGACCACCCCGGCAGGGGCCTGCCCGGCTATGGGGAATTCCGACCGGTACCGCACCGGCCCGCCCGCCAGCAGTCTGCTGCTGACGCGCTTGATGCGCTCCGGCTCCAGCACGGCGCAGTTCTGGTGCCTGGCCCACGCATCCACGGCAAACACACCGTTGGCATCGGTGGCCGTGGTAATGACCGGCACCGCACCACAGACCGCCGCCAGCGCCCGGGCCAGATCGTTGGCCCCGCCCAGATGGCCCGAAAGGATCGGCACCGCAAAATGGCCGCACTCGTCCAGCACCACAACGGCAGGGTCCTGCGCCTTGCTTTGGCAGTGGGGCGCAATGGCCCGCACCGCAATGCCCGCCGCCCCCACAAAGATCAGGGCATCCGCATGGGCGAACTGCTCCGCAGCCCAATCGGCAAGGCTAGGCCCGCCATGGCCGCAGCGGTCTACGGTGCCGGGCAGGGCACCGGCCAGCTTTTGGGCCAGCGCCAGCCCTTTTTCCGTAAAGGCCAGATAGGCGCGGGTCACTGGTCTGTCCCCTTGCGGAACTCGGTGGTAAAGGCCGGGTCGTAGAGCTTGCTGCGCTCATACCGGGTGCCCAGAAACTCCCCCACCACGATGAGCGCTGTCTTGGTGATGCCGTTGGCGCGGGTGCTCCCGGCCAGCGTGCCCACGGTGCAGCGCACCACTTTTGTTCCGGCCAGCTGGCCTTGTAGACCACGGCGGCAGGGGTCTCCGGCGTGTAGGCTCCGCCCGCCAGCAGGGCCTGCTGCACCTTGTCGATGAGGCCGATGGAGAGGAAGACCACCATGGTCGCCCCATGGGCGGCAAGGCTGGCCAGCTTCTCCTTTTCCGGCACCGGGGTGCGGCCCTCCATGCGGGTGATGATGACGGTCTGGCTGATGGTGGGCAGGGTGTACTCTGCATTCAGTGCCGCCGCCGCCCCGCAAAAGCTGGACACGCCGGGGGTATCATCGTAGGGGATGCCATCCGCATCCAGTGCGTCCATCTGCTCCCGGATGGCCCCATACAGGCAGGGGTCGCCGGTGTGCAGCCGCACAGTGGTCCCGCCTGCGGCTTCCACCCGGCGCATCACATCCAGCACCTGCTCCAGCGTCATTTCAGCGCTGTTATAAATGGCGCAGTCTGCCTTCGCAAGGCCCAGCAGGGCCGGGTTCACCAGGCTGCCCGCATAGATAATGCAGTCGGCTTTCTGAAGCAGGGCCGCGCCCCGCCGGGTGATGAGGTCCGGTGCGCCGGGGCCTGCGCCCACAAAATGTACCATCTCAATGCTCCTTCCATTCGTTCAGCAGTTGTGCGGCAGTGTCGGTGGCTCCCAGCGGGCCGTGCTGGTTGGAAAACAGCACCGCCCCCCCACCCGGAACGCCCCGCAGGCCCGCCGGTCAAGGTGGAGCTGGACCGCCCGCAGCAGGCTTTCCAGCACCGGAGCCCGCAGGCCGGCGCTGTCCAGGAGTTCCAGACAGGCATCGGTGGTGGCAGCGTTCATCAGGGCGGCGCAGACTTCCCGGGAAGCGCCACAGAGCGCCGCATGGGTGCAGAACAGCTCGGTGCGGCAGTCAGCAGTGTGGGAATGGGTGTTCATAATACCGCCCGCCACCTTGACCAGCTTGCCCACATGGCCCACCAGAAGCACCTCTTCAAAGCGGGCCGCAGCAGCCATATCCAGCGTGTCTCCAATAAAGTTCGAGGTTTTCACCACCGGAACAGCGTGAAACTCCGGGTATCTTTCGTGCAGATAGTCCAGCCCGTAATTGCCGGGGGCCAGGATGAGCCGCCTGGGGCTGCCCGCCCGGAGAGCGACCTGGTTCATTTCCAGCTGCACGGTATCCAGAATGGCCTGCTGGCTCATGGGTTCCACGATGCCGCTGGTGCCCAGGACGGAAAGCCCGCCCTCCACCCCGATGTGGGGGTTGAAGGTGCGCTTTGCCACCTCTTCCCCGCCCTCGATGGAGATGGTCACGGCAAAGCCGCCGGTGTAGCAGGCGCTCTCGGCTTCCCTTTGCAAGGCCTCGGCGATCATCTGCCGGGGCACATGGTTGATGGCAGCTTCCCCCACCGGCTGGTCCAGCCCGGCCTTGGTCACCCTGGCCCACGCCCTTGCCGCCGGAGATGCGGATCTCGGTGGTATTGGGCAGCAATTCACGGCGGCGATCACGGGCAGGCCGGTGGTCACGCCGCCGTCCTTCTCAATGGCGCATTCCGCACCCTCGGCAACGGTGCGGCAGAACAGGGGGCAACCTCTACCACAATGCCTTTCGGCGTGCGCAGGGCGACGGTTTCCGGTGCTGTGCCGGTCAGCAGCAGCCGGCGGCCCCGGCAGCGGCCAGCGCCGCACAGGTGCCGGTAGTGTACCCGCAACGCAGCAGCTTCTGCCCGCTGCGCACATAGTGCTCAAATTGGGGCTTTTCCGGCTTTGGTGGACCAAAAACAGCGCTGTACTGTTCCTCGGTCAGGCCGTAGAGCGCTTTGATATTTTCCCGGGCAAAGGCCTGTGCCCGGGACATGGGCGCAGAAACGCCGTGCGGCGAAACGCAGACCACCGCGTCCGCGATCTTCTGCGCCATGTCCAGTTCGTGCAGGGTCACGATGACCGCAACCTGCTGCTCATGCGCCAGTTTTTGCAAAATGGTCAGCAGCTCTATCTTGCCTTTTACATCTAAAATGACGTGGGCTCGTCCAGCAGAAGCACCTGCGGCTGCTGACAGACTGACCCCGCGCCAGTAAAATGCGCTGCCGCTGTCCGTCACTGACGCAGTTGAAGTCCCGGTTGGCCAGATGCGCCGCGCCCACCAGCTCCAGCGCATTCTGTATCTGCTTTTTTTGTCCTCGGCGGAAAGGATGCCCAACCGCCCGGTGTAGGGGATGCGTCCTGCCGCCGCAAACTCAAAGCAGGTGGTCAACTCGGTGCGGCGGGTGTGGGGCAGCATCAGCGCCAGCTTTTGCGCCCGGGCGTTTCCGGGGATGCGGGCAAGCTCCTGCCCGTCCAGCAGCACCGCGCCGCCCAAAGGGGCCAGCTGCCCCGCCAACGTTTTGAGCAGGGTGGATTTGCCTGCGCCGTTCGGGCCAATGAGCGCCAGCACCTGCCCCTTGGCAGCGCCCAGCGCGATATCCCGCGCAAGGGCAGCTTTGCCGTAGCCGATGGCAAGGGCGTTGGTTTCACAGAGTACTTCATCGCACATCCTCCCGGTTGCGGCGCAGCAGCAGCCCAATGACCACCGGCGCGCCGAATACGGCGGTGACCGCGCTGATGGAAAGTTCCATGGGCGCAAACAAGCTACGGGCGATCAGATCACACAGCAGGCAGAACGCCGCCCCGCCCAAGCAGCACCCGGGCAGCACATACAGCGGGCGGGCACTGCCCAGCAGCTGCTTGACCAGGTGCGGCACCGCGATGCCCACAAAGGAGATGGGCCCCGCAAAGGCCGTGACACAGGCGGCCAGCAGGCTGGAAAGCAGCACCAGCAGCCGGGAAAACCGCCGCACATCCACGCCCACGCTGCGGGCGTAGGCTTCGCCCATCTGGTAAGCTGCCATGGGCTTTGCAAGGCAGAAGGCCGCCGCCAGCGCGGGCAGCACCACCAGCGCCGCGGCGGGCACATTGCCCCAGGTCATGCCGGAAAAGCTGCCCTGGGACCAGTTGTGCAGGTTGACGATGTTGGAATCCTGCGCAAAGGCCACCACAATATCGGTGACGGCGGAGCAGATGTAGCCGATCATTACGCCGCAGATTACAAGGATGCTCATGCGCTGCACCCGGCGGGCAGCGGCCAGCACAAAGGCCATGGCTGCCATAGCGCCCGCAAAGGCCGCAAGGATGAGCACGGCAGAACTGGTCAGCTGGCCGTAGTTCAAAAACAGCACCATGACCAGTGCCACGGCCAGCTTGGCCCCGCTGGAAATGCCCATGACAAAGGGGCCTGCAATGGGGTTTGCGAAAAAGGTCTGCAGCAGGTAGCCAGCCGCCGAGAGCGCCGCCCCCAGCAGCACCACCATCACGGCCCGGGGCAGGCGCAGCTGGGTGATGATGCCCACGCTCAGAGCGTCCTGCCCGCGGCCGGTCAGGGCAGCAAGCACGGCCTGCGGGGTAAGCGCAACGCTGCCCCAGAACAGGCTCACGGCAAACAGCACCGCCAGCAGCAGGGCAAGGCAGCAATAGGAAAAAACAAGGCGTTTGCGGCTGGTCATAAGCGGCTCCTCAGGTGATCTTGGTCAAAAAATGCAGGGTGTCGGGGCTGGTTGCTTCCCCGGTAAAAACGGCATGGAGATCCAGCATAAAATCTGCCAGTGCCATGCTCTGCTGGAAAAAGCTGGGCGTCGTGCACCAGATATCACCGCTTTGCACCGCCTTGCACTCTGCCAGCAACGCGCAGCGGGCAAGCAACTCTTCTTTTGTGGAGATGGTGCCCTCGATGGTGCCGTTATAAATGAGCACATCGGCGTCTTTGACGCCGGCGTAAAGGTCCTCCAGCGGGATATTCATGGTGGAAAGGCTGTTGCCGCTGTCGGTAAGGTCTGCAAAAACATATTCGCCCCCGGCCATGCCGATCATCTGCGCCACATAGTCTCCGCTTTTGCGCACAGTGGCAAGGCCGCTGGAAGTAATGGAGAAAAACGCGCAGCGTTTGCCGGTGGAGGGCTGTTCCAGCAGTGGCGCAATGCGTTGCGCCTGCCGGGCGAACACCTCCTCGGCAAGGGGTTCTTTCCCCCCAGTAGGATGCCATACAGTTTGATCCATTCCATCCGTGCCAGCGGGCTGCTCTCGTAGCTGGAGCGCTCCACCAGCACCGGGATGCCGAACCGTTCCAGCTGCTCCTTGACCTCCGGGGTGTGGTAGATCATGGTGTTTTCCACCGCAAGGCCGCATTCTGCGGTCAGGATGCGTTCGTAGTCCGGGGCGCTGTACTTGCCTGCGTAGGCGATGCGCCCGGCCTGCATGGCCTGCTTTGCCTCGTCCAGATACCAGCCCTCGGCGCGGGTGCCGGAAAGGGCAATGCTGTCCAGCGCGTCCAGATGGAGGAACAAGTCCATGGCAGAGGTGGACACCAGATAGATGTTCTGCACCGGCTGCTGTAAAACGGTCACTCCCTCGGGCACGGTGTGCAGGGTGGCAGCGCCCTCCGGCCGGACAAGAAACTTTGCCTGTGCGTCCGGGATGGTCAGCAGGGTAGAGCCGTCTGCATAGCAGTCGGCGGTAAACTGGGTGGCATAGTCCAGCGGGTAGGCGTGGTCAAACATCAACTCGTCCGTATCGGCGGGTGCGGTGGGCGCGGCGGTGCAGCCTGCAAGCACCAGCGCGGCGGCGGGCAGAGCCTTTAAAAATTGAGCGCGGGTCAGCTTCATGGAAGATTACTCCAAGGTAAAAGTCAGGGTGTATTCGATCTCGTGGGGCTTGCTCATGGCAACAGTGTCGGCGGTAACAGTCAGCGGGGTGCCCAGAGCAGCTACCGGGATCTCAAAGGTGGAGTTGCCCTCGGTATTGGTGGGCAGATACTTCTCGCCGTCCACGATCATGTAGTCGTAGTTGGGGCTGCTCCACACGATGGTGGCGGTCATCTTGCCCTCTGCCACGGTCAGGGCAGCGGGGCTTTCCACGGTGGCGCGGCCGGAGCCGCCCTCCAGCACTACGGCAGCGGTGTATGCGCCGTCTGCGGGGGTCTCGACGGCCTGCTCGGTCTTGGGCTCGGCGTTGCGCACGCTCACGATATGGTCGTACCACTTGCCCTTGGTGCCAAGCAACGCCAGCTGGAAGTCGGTATCCAGTGCTTCTACCGGGATGTCGTAGCCGTACACTTCCTCAGTGGTGCCGTCTGCATAGGTAACCGTGTCCACGGTGGGGATGAGCCATGCGGTCTTGTTGGCCTCGGCATCGGCGGCAAGGCCGGGGTAGAGGTTCACGATCTTTTTGGAAGCCAGACTGACGTGGAAGGTCATCACGCCGTTTTCCACGGTCAGTGTGCCCTTGCCGTTGCAGGCTTCATTGGGGTGGAACATACTGCTGTCGGTCTCGAAATCAGCGGTATATACGCCATCCGGCAGGGCAGCTTCGGCCACAGCAGAGGAAGCCACCACGGAAGAAGCAACAGAGCTTGCCGCAGCAGAGGAGGCGGGGACAGCCCCGCCGCAGCTTGCCAGAGAAGCAGCCAGCACCACACCGGCCAGAGAAACGATGATAAACTGTTTGCAACGCATAAAATAAATACCTCAGTATCCTAAATTTTTGCCCGGCGTCTAAGCTGCCGGGGCATGGGGCACGTTCTCCTCGTGCGGGGAATACGCCCATAAAAGAAGCCCTCTCCGTATGCTTGGCAGCGCCGGAGAGGGCTTCTGAATCCATTAGCCGTTCAGAAGATCCATAGCGGCCTTGGTATGTGCAATGTACAGCTGCTGGATATCCGCAATGCGGCCCAGACCGGAGATCTGGCAGTCCACATTTTCAAAGCAGCCTGCGGCGGTAAACTGGCTCAGCCAGCTGTCGGCGTCCTCACCGGCCATGTCGTTGTTGGCGTGGTCGCCTGCCACCACCATCAGTGGGCGCAGGATGACCTTGGTGTAACCGGCAGCCTTCACAGCCTCGATGACAGCCTCGCAGGAGGTGTCCTCAGGCTCGCCCTCCACCGTGCCGATGAACACGTTGTCGTAGCCCAAGGTCTGCATGGTGGTCTGCATCTGGCTGTAGCTCACCTTTGCGGTGTGGGAGGTGCCGTGGCCCATAAAGACGAAAGCGGTCTTATCGGCGGCGGCGGCAGCGGCGCTCTCGTAACCGGCATCCTTCACAGCGGCAGCGGTAACAGCCTTGGCAACAGCTTCCTTGTCGGCGTTGATGACCGCAGCATCGGCACCCACCTCGCCCAGCAGGGGCTCGGCAACGGCGACGCTCTCGAACTTGTCGCGGTACTGGTCCAGCATCTCGTTCATCTCGTCGTACTCTGCACCGTGCATCAGGTGGGTGGGCTGGACGACCAGGTTCTTCACGCCGTTGGCCACAGCGCGGTCCAGAGCCTGCTGCATGTTGTCGATCTTCTCGCCATCGCGTGCCTGCACATGGTTGATGATGATCTGTGCGGTAAAGGCGCGGCGCACGCTCCAGTCGGGGTATGCGGCCTGCAGGGCGTCCTCAATGCCCTTGATGTCGGCGACGCGGCTGTCATTGAAGGAGGTGCCGAAGGACACGACCAGCAGCTCGTTTTCGCCGATCTCATCGGCGTTGCGGGCATCGTCCTTGGAAGCATCGCCGGTGTCGCGGCCAAAGTAGTCAGGGTCAGCCTCTTCGCCCTCGACCAGCTCCTTCTGGGCATCGGTCAGGGCATCCCATGCGGCCTTGGCGGCCTCACACTGGGCATCGGTGTCATCGGTGCGCTCCTGCACATAGATGGCGTCAATCAAGTCTGCCACGTTCTGTGCGGCAAGCTCGTCAGCGTCTGCGCCGGAAGCCTCGCTGCTGGCGGCAGAACTGGCGGCAACAGAGGAAGCAGTGCCGGAGGCGGCTCCGCCGCAGCCGGTCAGTACACCGGCGCACAGAGCCAGAGCGGTCAGAGCGGCCGCCGTTTTGCGGATGTTGCGTTTTTTCATCTTGTTTTCCTTTCCTGATGTGGGTAAAATACGGCACCGAACAGAAGGGTACAGGAAAGAGAACCTGCAAAAAAACGGAGTCTTCCGCTCGAAATGGCAAAGCAAAAAGACCCCGTATCTTACAGGCTTTTTGGTACAACCAATTCCTCGTGATCTGGGGCGGCAAAGCCCCGGTAGCGCGCTACCAAAACTGCGCTACACCCGGATATCTGTTTGCTTTTGCCGCTCACAGCTTGATTAGTATACCCGACTTTGTCCGTTTTGTCAAGCGCTTTTTCCAAATTTCTGATGCAGTTTTTACATTTTACTGTCCCGGCTTTTGCCCGCCAAAAGGATGCGCGAAAGAGCGTTATTTTCAAAAATCGCGATACACATCTTCCTCATCGTCCTCATGGATGGGGGTGGTGTCGTCCGGCGGTGCGCCAAACTCCACCGTGGCAAAGGCCAGCGCGAATACGCTGTCTGCCCCGGCGTGAAGCAGTGCCTGCGCGCAGGCGGCAGCTGTTGTGCCGGTGGTGATGACGTCATCCACCAACAGGATGCGCTTGCCCTCCAGCTGCTGCGGCTGTGCCGCCCGGAAAGCACCTGCCACGTTGGCTATGCGCTGTTCCAGCGGCAGACCGGCCTGATGCCGTTTGGCGCGGGTGCGCTCCAGTGCCTGCGGTGCCAACGGCACCTCCATAGACTTGGCCAGCGGCAGCGCCATCAGTTCCGGCACATTGTAGCCGCGCCTTTTACCGGAGGCCGGCACCGGTACGATCAGGTCGTACCCGATGGCCGCCCACGGCACCGGCTGCGGGAGCAGCTCGCCGTACTGCACGGTCAGTTCACCGCCAAAGGCCAGCTGTACCAGACGGTTGCCCATCTCCACAGCCCACCACGGCTTGCCCTGATACTTTGCGTTCAGGATGCCGCGCCGCACACAGCCGCTGTAACGGTAGGGCGCAGCCGCACCGGCCAGATTGCTGATATAGTGCTGCGCCGGGTCCAGCCGGATGCCCGGCTTGCGACGCAGCGTTTCCAGCTGCACTGCACAGTCCGGGCAATCTCGTACATCCCCCAGCACCCGGCCGCAGAAGGGGCACTCGCGCGGGTAGAGCAGCTGCCGTACCGCCCGCAGCGCCCTGCGCCGGGGGTCATAGTAGTCCATCAGTCCTTTTTGACTGCCACGATCACCCGCACGCGCTTGCCTGCCGCGCAGCCAAAGTTATCGTACCAGCCGGTCAGGTAGTAGCCCTCGGAGTTTACCTCAGAGAGCTTGGTGGCGTAATACTGCCCCTTGTACCACAGATACACCTGCATGTCGTCCGCCGTCTCGTAGCGGGTGCCGTTGCTCATGACCGACGCTGCACCCACCTGATCGATCTTCATGGGCATGAGCTGGATCATGGCCTTTACCGTGCCGTTCACGTTTTGCCGCACTGCCAAACCGCCCGCCAGCACCGGATACTTGATGGAGGTGGAAAAGCTGGCCTGACTGCCGTTGACGTAGCAGATGTAGGTAGCGCCGCCGCCCACAAAATTGAGGATGGTGCTCATAGGCTGGCCGGTAATGTTGGCCAGCTGCTTGAGACCGATGCTCAGCAGCGAGCCGGAACTGCTGGTGATGCGGTTCCAGACCGTGCTCAGCAGCGAGCCGTCGATCACGCCCCACAGGATCTCGCTAGTGGTGGGCACCAGCACACTGCGCAGATCGTCCACCACGGTGGTGGTGGGGGTGGTGCCGCCGGTAGAGCCGGAACCGGAAGAGCCGTCCCCGGTAGAACCGCTGCCGGAGCCGGAAGAACTGTTCCCCGGAAGAGCTATCCCCCGAGCCGGAGGAGCCGCTGCCGGTCAGGGTGCCCAGAATGGAACTGGCGTTGAAGGCCAGATTCTTCACATCGTCCAGCACGCCGTATTTCCACAGGTCGCCGGTGACATCGTTCAGGATCAGGCGGTCGATTTGTCCCTGCTCATTCAGCGTATAGTAACGCACAGCCAGCGTGTTCAGCTTTGTCCCCGCTATTCGGCTGGGACGAACCGTCCCAGCCAACCCCTCCGATGTCGTATCCAGAATTTGTACGTCATCGGCCAGAGTATAGTCCCCCAGCGCGGTGGCGGTGTCGTTGATGGTGCCGCTGACCGATTTGGACTCGATGGCAGTCACCTGCTCCCCTTCGGGGGTCACGTTGATCTCCACCAGCCAGCCGGTGGGGTAGTTCAGGCTTTTGTCGATATTTACGGTGCGGGTGATGCCGTCGGTGCACATCACCGAGATCTTTTGCAGCACGTCTGCGCCGTTATCCTCTACAAGGCTGCGGGTGGCAGTCTGCACGACGCCGTAGAACACGCTGTCGGCTTCCTCGCCGGTGATCACATCGGCTACCTCGTTGTCCATGCCCAGCAGCAGGGTGACCACTTCGCCCACGCCGCCGCCGTTCAGGGAGGAGATCTTGGATGCCACGGCAGAGCTGCCCAGCGTGTAATTGCTGCCCGCCACGGTCAGCGCGGTGGGTGCGCTGGCGCTGGGCGATACCGCCGTGATGCGGCCTGCGGCGCGGCGGGTGTAGATCCACACCGTCTGCAGGCTCTCGCTGTAATAGTACACGTCGTACTTGTTCAGCTCTGCCGAAGCAGAGGCCTTATCGTTGCGGTAGACGCTCACCGGCGTAAAGGGCAGCTGGGTGCCCTCTTCTGCTACAAAGGGACCCTTGCGGCTCTTGAGCAGCACCGAAGAGGTATCCACCTGACCGTTGGACACCGTAAAGCCCAGCGAACTGCCGTAGGCGCTGCCGCTGGCGGTGTTGGCGCGCAGGGCGTTGTACAGCAGCAGGGTGCTCTGCTCGTAGGTCATGGCCTGTCCCTGCGTGCAGGTCAGCTGATCCCGCAGACCGATCTGCTGCGCCTTGTTCAGCTGTGCCTGCGGGAAGGAGCCGGTCATGTCGGTGGTCTTATAGCTCAGCAGCTTCAGCACCGCCGCACAGGCTTCCTCCAGCGTGACGGTGTTGTCCGGGCGGAAGGAGCCGTCGGTGTAACCGTTCATCCAGCCCTGCTGCACCGCAATGCGGATGTAGGGGGTGCCCACTGGGAGCTGCCGGGCACATCCCGGTACAAAGTGCCCACCGTGCCCTGTGCGCCTACGCTCTCCCGGTAGGTGGAAAAGGACACCAGCATTTTGGCAAAAGCGCCGCGGGTAATGTTGGCGCTAAGCTCCTGACCGGTGGGCACAGCGCCCAGAGTAATAGCCGTCTGCAGGGCCGTGTTGTTGATGCTGGCCGCCGAGACCGGCAGCACCAGCACCGACACCGCAATGCTGACCGCCAGCAGAAATGCGAGAATCCGTTTTTTCATTGGTCGTACCTCTTGTTCTTTGTTTATCACGCCGCCGCGATCAATCGTAGCGCAATGCTTCAATGGGGTTCAGCCGGGCTGCGCGCCGCGCCGGCAGATAGCCGAACAGCACGCCGATGCCCACCGAGATGCCAAAGGCCACCACAATGGAGTTGAAGGAGGGGCTTACCGTAACGGTGGTATCGGTCATGAACATGGGCAGCACCTTGTTTGCCGCCATGGACACCGCATAGCCCAGCGCAATGCCTAAAACGCCGCCCAGCGCGGAGGTAGTGGCTGCTTCCACCACAAACTGCGCCAGAATGGTGCGCTCCTTTGCTCCCAGCGCCTTGCGGGTGCCGATCTCACGGGTGCGCTCGGTCACCGACACCAGCATGATGTTCATAATGCCGATGCCGCCCACCAGCAGCGAGATACTGGCAATGCCGGTAAGTATCACGATGACCATGTTGATCATCTTGTTCATTTCCTCCAGCCACTCGCTGGCGCTGTACACATAGTAGCCGTTTTCGGTCTTGAGGATCGACATCAATTCCTCTTCCATCGTGCTCTTGGCCTCGTTGGCAAGGCTTTCGTCGGCCATCATGGCGGTGTAGCAGTCCACCATGCTTTGGCTGGAAAGCCGCATCACGGTGGTGTAGGGCAGGTAAACGCAATCGTCATCGCTGCCCTGCTGCATAGTGGGGTCGCTGACTTTGGCAGACAGCACACCTACGACGCGGAACTTGTTGGCACCGATCTTGAGCGTCTGCCCCACACCGTTGCCGCCAAAGGCTACGCGGTTGAGGTAATCGCCGATGACGCAGACCTGCTTGTTGTCCTGCATATCCATGTATTGCAGGCCGCGCCCCTGAACGATCTGGTAATTCTTCATTTCGGTAAAGTTTTCGTCCACACCGCTCATGTTGGACCAGCGGTAGCTGGTGGTACCGATCTTCAGCGTACCGCTGGCTTTGCCGCTGAAGTTGACCTGCGGCGACACCGCCTTGATCAGGTCGGAATGCCGCTGGCAGATATCATACATCTCCTCCACCGACACGGAGCGGGAGCCGTAGCCCCACACCTGAATGCTGAGGGCGTTGGTGCCCAGTGCGGAAAAGCTGTCCCGCATGCTCTTGGTCATGCCGTTGCCCAGACCCACGATAACGATGACCGCCATCACGCCGATGATGATGCCCAGCATGGTCAAAAAGGTGCGGAGCTTGTTGCTCCACACGTTCTGGAGGGCCTGACGGAAGGTCTCAATGATCATGCCTGTTCCTCCTTTTCCGGCGTTTCGGGCAGCAAAGTAGGCTGCACCATGGCTTCCGGCGCGCGGGAGTCGCCATCGTAGACCACCTGACCATCCTCCAGCCGGATGATGCGGTCGGCCTGCACGGCAATGGAATTGTCGTGGGTGATCAGCACTACGGTGTGTCCCTGCTTGTGCAGCTGCTGCAAAAGCCCCAGCACCTCGCGGCCGGTGTGGCTGTCCAGCGCGCCGGTGGGCTCGTCCGCCAGAATGACCGCCGGGTTGCGCACCAGTGCCCGCGCAATGGACACGCGCTGCTGCTGGCCGCCCGAAAGCTGGTTGGGGCGGTTTTTCAGCTTGTCGCCAAGCCCCACCTGCTCCAGCACCTCGCGGGCGCGGATGTGGCGCTCGGCGCGGGAGATGCCCGCATACACCAGCGGCACCTCCACGTTTTCCATCAGGTTCAGCCTGGGCAGCAAATTGTATTGCTGGAAGATAAAGCCCAGCATCTCGTTGCGGACAGCGGCCAGCTCGTTGCGGTTCATCTTGCCCACATCCCGGCCATTGAGCCGGTAGGTGCCGTAGGTAGGCACATCCAGACAGCCGATGATGTTCATGCAGGTGGACTTGCCGGAGCCGGACTGGCCCACGATGGCCACGAACTCGCCTTTTTCTTCGATTTTCATGGTGATGTGGTCTGCAGCCTTTACCGTGGTATCGCCCATCTGGTAATATTTGCAGACTTCATCAAACTCGATCAGAGCGCTCATTCATCCCTCCTGCGTCAATCCACCACGACTGCGCCGGCCTCGGCGGGGTCGATGCCCTCTGCGGGCTCTTCAGCGTCCGCTGCGGGGGCTTCACCGTTTTCCGTCTCCTCCGGCAGCGTCTCCTCGCCGCCCTCGGCAAGGTCTGCATTGTTTCCGGCGCCGCCGATCACTTCGCCGTCCATACGTCATAGCCGCCGTCGTCATAGTAGCTGTCGCTGCTCACGGAGCTGGGGTCGTAGGCGATGGTATCACTCTCGGACAGGCCGCTGGTCACCTGCGTATAGTTGTCGTCGCTGACACCGGTCTTGACCTTGACATACACATAGCCCTCCGGTGCGCTCATGGAATCATCGGCGTTCACGGCGCTGGGAGAATCCTGCCGCACCAGCACATAACCGCCCCGCACAATGGCGGCATTGGGCACGGTGAGCGCATTTTTCGCCTGCGCCACCACGATCTCGGCGTTGGCATTCATGCCCGGGCGCAGACCATCGGTCTCGTCAATGCGCACGGTCACCGGGTAGGTGGTGGTACCGCCGCTGGTATCACCCTTCATGGACACACGGGTGACCAAGCCCTCGTAGGTCTTATCCTTCACGGCATCTGCGGTCACCTGTACGGACTGCCCCACCTTCAGGCTGCTGACCTGCAGCTCGTCCACGTTGATGGTCATTTCCAGATAACTCAGGTCGTAGATGGTGCACAGGTCGCTGCCGGTGCTCAGGGCATCGCCCACCTTGGCATTTTTCTCGATGATGGTGCCGCTGATGGGCGAGGTGATGGTGTAGTTATCCATGGCGTCCTGCATATTTTGCATGGACAGTTCCGCGCCGCGCAGGGTCTCGGAGGCAGACTGGATGGACTCTGTCAGTTCCTCACCGCTGAGGGTCAGGATGATATCGTCCTTGTTCACGCTGCCGCCCTCCCGCACATTGATGGCGGTGACGGTACCGGAAGCCAGCGCAGTCAGGGTACGCTCGGCCTGATACTGGAAGTTGGCTGCTGCAATGGAGCTCACCCCGTTGATAGTAGCCGTTGCAGCCTGTGCCGTGGTCAGACCACCCGCATTGGACACCGAGAGGGTCACAGTGCGGGTGAGCAGGTTGCCCGTGCTCAGGGCATCGGTGCCGGTCACAGCGGTAATAGTGCCGGGCAGCACCTCAAAAGTACCGTCCAGCGTCACCTGGGCGGTCTGCCCCGCCGAGAAGTTAGCAGCATCCGCAGCCGGGAACTCCAGCACCAGATTCATCTTGGAGCTGTCCCGCACCACGGCCACCTCCTGACCGCTCTTTACCTCATCGCCCTTGTTCACCTTCAGGCTGCTGACGACGCCCGCCACCTCGGCACGCACATACTGATGGTCGGCGGTCTTGCACGTCGCCCTGCGCCTGCTGCGCCGGTGATGCACCTGCTCCACCAGATTTCACGGTGGTTGGCATCGGGGTAGGAATCCACCGTGTGCGCACAGTGCCCTCCTCCACGATAGCCCTCCTCAAAGCCGCCGGGTCCACCTTGCCGGGCACCAGCGATTTGACGCTGTGAACAAAAACCACCGCCCGCGATACCAGTGCCCGCCGAGCACGAGACATCCAGTTCCTGCAAAAACAGCCGCCGGGGCATCCACGTTGGCGGGCTTTGCACCCTTGGCACCAGCGCCTTGACACCACGGGTTCCACCGGCCGCCAGCCACTTCCAGCTTATTCCAGATCATCATAAGCGTTCATCCCGGGTCTCCGCTCCTGTATCCACGTTGGGAGCAAAGCCGCTGCGGCCTGCTGCAGGTTTTTTGGGTGGCGGGCGTCCTGTTCGGCGGGCTGTTTAGACTTGTTCCAGATCATTCTTGCCGTTCCTCCTAGGTTCTTTTATGACAAGGTGCTTTTTGCAAAAGCACCCGTCAGAAACTCTTATTTGTGTGTATCGCATTTTGCCCCGATAAACAAGCGTCCAATTTTCGTTTCACGGCATTTCCACAAAGTTTCAGACTTTTTTAACAAAGAATGGCTTTCTTTGTGCGCCGCTGAGCAGTTGCTTATCTTTATATAATACGATTCAAACTGCCTCCCTCTGCTCCTTCCTGTGAAAAAGGTTCTGAAAAAGCCCGCAGGCTTTTCCAGAATCTCAGATGGGGAGATTCTCTGCAACTATCGGCTCACGCCAAAAAGCTCCCCTTCGGGGGAGTTGGCATCGCACAGCGATGCCTGAGAGCGGCATCGACAAGTTTGCCGTTTTTCCCCACAAAGCGTCCATTTCCTTCCCCACCCGAAGGCCCGGCTGATTTATTCTTTTTCCTCCGGGCACTGACTGTCCAAAAACGCGATGGCACCATCCTTCACCTGCAGATGCACGATGTAGTCCCCTACCTCGTACAGGTAATCATGATCCTGCGCAAGGGGCAGGGTCTCGGTAACGCCGTCACCGAAATCCACAACGGCCTGTAAGCCGCTGCCCTTGGCGGGGTGCTGCGCCCGCACCGCAAGAAAAATACCTGCGGCCAGTGCCAGCACCACCAGTGCAAAGATCACATTTTTTTCCACGCGCTGCCCTTGGGGGCGGCGGTGTCAGAATTTTTTTGCTTTATGCTCATGCAGCGTACTTGCTGGCAGCTGCACCGGCAATGCGGCCAAAGACGGTAAAGTCGGCCACAGCGTTGCCGCCCAGACGGTTTGCACCGTGCACGCCGCCGGTCACCTCACCTGCTGCGAACAGGCCGGGGATCACAGAGCCGTTCTCGTTCAGGACTTCGGTGTTGGTGTTGATCTTCAGGCCGCCCATGGTGTGGTGCACGCCTGCGGTGACCTTGATGGCATAGTAGGGAGCGGTATCCAGCTTGTTTGCAAAGCTGGTGCGGCCAAAGTCGGGGTCATTCTTGGCCTCAACATAGCCGTTCCAGGTGTTCATGGTCTCGGCAAAAGCAGCCTCGTCCACGCCCATAGCCTTTGCCAGTTCCTCGTAGGTCTGGCCGGTCACGGTGTAGCCCTTCTTGATGTAGCCCTGAATGACACTGGAATCATCGACCATCTTCTGGTCAATGATCAGCCAGCTGTAGCTGCCGGGCTGTGCGATCTCGGCAGCGGAAACCACGTCACGGGTGCCCACTTCATCGATGAAGCGCTTGCCCTCGGCGTTGATCAGCACAGCGCCGTCGCCGCGCAGACCCTCGGTGATCAGGGCAGCGGTGTTGGCCTCCACGGTGGGGTGGATCTGGATCTGATCCATATCCACAGTGTCAGCGCCCACAGCGGTAGCCATCTCAATGCCCTGACCCTGTGCGCCTGCGGCATTGGTGGTCATAAAGCCCTTCAGCTCGGGCTTGTACTCGACAACCATGTCCAGATTTGCGCCGAAGCCGCCGGTGGTCAGCACCACAGCCTTGGCATTCACGGTGATGGTCTCGCCGGTGGAACCGGTAGCCTTCACGCCCACAACAGCGCCGTTTGCATCGGTCAGCAGCTCGGTAGCGGTGGTGTTCAGCAGGGTCTGCACGCCGGCCTTGTCGCAGTTCTCCTGCAGCAGGGGGATCATGTAAGAGCCCACAGAAAGGGTCTTGCCCTCAGCATCCACGGGGCGATGGATACGCTTGACGGATGCGCCGCCGAAGCTGGAAACGCTGTGCAGGGTGATGCCGTGCTCGTCCAGCCAGTCGATGGCATCAGCGCTGTTGGAGCACAGGGTCTCCACCAGAGCAGGGTCATTGACGCCCTTGCCGCCGATCATGGTGTCCAGCTCCATCAGCTCCACAGAGTCGAAGTAGCCCTTGGGGTCCGCCTGATAAGCTGCCCACTGCTCAGAGACGGTCTTTGCCAGAGCGGTGATGGTCTCGTTGTCAGCGTACTTTTCAGCAGCGGTCTTCAGGGTCTTTTCGACACCGGCAGACTCGCCGAACTCGTTCTCATCCTGATACACGGTCTTACCGGCGTTCATGCCGCCGGTAGCGCGCACAGAGTTGCCGCCCACCACGGGCTGGCTCTCCACGATGACAACGCTCTTGCCCTCGCTAGTGGCAGTGATGGCAGCGGTCATGCCTGCGCCGCCTGCGCCCACGATGACAATGTCTGCATCAACGGTGGAATCCTCGGCCTTGGTCTCGTCGGCCTTGACCTCGGTCTTATAGTCGTCAGCGTTCAGGCCGGCTGCGACCAGAGCGGCAGCAGCAGCCTCCTTGATGGCATTGGAGGTAATGGTTGCGGTAGACACGCCGTCCACGGCAATGCTGCCGCTCTCGGCAATGGCGCCGGGCAGCTGCTCCAGAGCCATGGTGCCGATGCCGGGGGTCTCATCCTTGCCCTCAGCGGTGCAGCCGGTGATCTTGCCGTCGGTCAGGGTCAGGGTAACGGTAACATCGCCGCCAAAGCCCTTGGCTGTACCGGTGAACTCGCCGGACACGCCTGCGGTGGAGGAGGCAGACTTGCTGCCGCAGCCGTAGCCCAGCAGGCTGACGCTTACAACAACCGCCATGGCCAGCGCAGCCACGCTCTTGCGGATCTGATTCTTTTTCATTGTTTCTTCCTTCTCATATTCGGGTTGCTTGTGTTCGGACATCTATCAGCAAAAAAGGGGAAGCTGCTCATTCGGAAAGCAGCTCCCCCTCGCTGAAACTTAGGAAAGACTTAGGCGTTAGCCTGAGCTGCAGCAACAGCGCAGGCAACGGTAGCACCAACCATGGGGTTGTTGCCCATGCCGATCAGACCCATCATCTCAACGTGTGCGGGCACAGAAGAGGAGCCTGCGAACTGAGCATCGCCGTGCACGCGGCCCAGAGAGTCGGTCAGGCCGTAGCTTGCGGGGCCTGCAGCCACGTTATCGGGGTGCAGGGTACGGCCCGTGCCGCCGCCGGAAGCAACGGAGAAGTACTTCTTGCCGTTCTCGATGGCCCACTTTTTGTAGGTGCCGGCGACCAGGTGCTGGAAGCGGACGGGGTTGGTGGAGTTGCCGGTGATGGAGCACTGAACGTCCTCCTTCTTCATGATGGCAACGCCTTCCATAACGTCGTTAGCGCCGTAGCACTTAACGGCTGCGCGCTCACCCTCGGAGAAGGGGATCTCCTTGACGACCGTCAGGGTCTGGGTGGGGATATCGTACTCGGTCTGCACATAGGTGAAGCCGTTGATACGGGAAATGATGTAAGCTGCATCCTTGCCCAGACCGTTCAGGATGACACGCAGGGGGGTCTTGCGGACCTTGTTTGCAGTGCGGGCGATGCCGATGGCACCCTCAGCAGCAGCAAAGGACTCGTGGCCTGCCAGGAAAGCGAAGCAGGTGGTGTCCTCGCTCAGCAGACGAGCGCCCAGGTTGCCGTGACCCAGACCGACCTGACGCTGCTCAGCAACAGAGCCGGGGATGGTGAAAGCTTCCAGACCCTCACCGATGGCAGCAGCGCACTCGGCAGCGTCGGTCAGGCCGCGCTTGACGGCGATGGCGGTGCCCAGGGTGTATGCCCAGACAGCGTTATCAAAGCAGATGGGCTGCACGCCGCGCACGATCTTGTCGCAGTCGATGCCCTTAGTGAGGAGCATCTCGTTGCAAGCGTCCAGAGACTCCAGACCGTTAGCCTTCAGGCATGCCTCGATTTTAGGCATACGGCGATCCATAGATTCAAAAGTTGCCATTGAGTTGTTCCTCCTCTCTTATTCCTCACGCGGGTCAATGTACTTCACAGCGCCCTGCTCCTTGCTGAAGCGGCCGTAAGTACCCACGTTCTTCTCGTAAGCCTCGTTGGGGGTCTTGCCGTGACGGATATCCTCCATCATCTTGCCCAGCTTAACGAACTGATAGCCGATGACCTCATCGTTGGCATCCACAGCCAGCTTGTTGATATAGCCCTCGGTCAGCTCCAGATAACGGACGCCCTTCTCCTTGGTGGAGAAGATGGTGCCGGTCATGGAGCGCAGGCCCTTGCCCAGGTCGTCCAGACCTGCGCCGATGGGCAGACCGTCCTCAGAGAAAGCGGTCTGGCTGCGGCCGTAGACGATCTGCAGGAACAGCTCGCGCATAGCCACGTTGATGGCATCGCACACCAGGTCGGTGTTCAGAGCTTCCAGAATGGTCTTGCCGGGCAGGATCTCGCCAGCCATAGCGGCGGAATGGGTCATGCCGGAGCAGCCGATGGTCTCCACCAGAGCCTCCTCGATGACACCGTTCTTGATGTTCAGAGACAGCTTGCAGGTGCCCTGCTGGGGTGCACACCAGCCCACACCATGGGTGTAGCCGCTGATGTCCTTGATCTCATAGGCCTTGACCCATGCGCCCTCTTCGGGGATGGGAGCCGGACCATGCTTAGGACCTTTGGTGATCGGGCACATATTCTGTACTTGCTGCGAATAGGTCATAATCATACTCTCCTTTTGACAAATGTCGCTTTGGCAGCACAAAACCGCCGCCGCGCCCTGCCGGCACAGCTGCTGCTCCATACTGCTTGCATCCGAACCGGGTGCGCTGCTCTCTTTCAGCGCCTGCACCGGTACTACCACGCATGATTTTATTATAGAGAAAACGGACGAATTTTGCAAGTCATTTCCTGCAAAAAGTACAGTCGGCTTTTACGGTCATGCAGAGCTAACTGGCATTTCCACCGCTTTACACAAATCAGTCGTCAAGTTTTTGTCAATTCTGCCGTAAGCACCGGCAAACTTTTTGCACCCTTTTCTTTTTGCGCGTTTCAGCGCGGGTCTTTCTGCACCGGATGCAGCGCCCAGATGGCTGCAAAACCCGCCGCCGCACCGGCCATGGCAAGCAGGTGCCGCCCGTTCTCCAGCGCCAGCAAGTTGGCTGCAAAGGGGAACGCAAGACTGCCCACGCTCTGCCCCAGCGCCAGAAAGCCGTAGTTCACCCCCGCGTGGGGCAGGCCGAACAGGTCGGTGGAAAGGGCGGGCAGCACCGCAGCCAGCGCCGAGTAGCAGAAGGTGAGCCCTGCGTAGCACACCACCACCCACCAGCCCCGCGCCGCCCAGAACGCCGCCGACAGCCCAAGCGAAGCCGCAAACAGCCCAAGGTCGGTGGCGCGGCGGCCGATCCGGTCGCTGAGCAGGGGCATCAGCAAGCGGCCCGCCGCGCTGCCCACGCTGCCCAGCACCACGCTCCACAGGGCAGCGCCCTCGTCCAGGCCCCGCTCCATGCCCAGCTTTAAGATGATGGGGCTGAACAGCAGCACCGCCGGGGTGGAAAAAGCATACCGCGCCCGCACACAACCAGTACTGCTTTGTGCGCAGCATCTGCCCCGGAGAAAGGTCGAGGGTGTTTTTGCCGCTTGGCTGCTGTTTTTTCTGCGGCGGGTCGCTGAGCACCGCGCTGCCCGCAAGGCACACCGGCAAAGTAAGCGCACCCAGTGCCCAAAAGGCGCCCCGGATGCCCTGTACCGGGCCAAATCCCCGCAGCGCCGCCCGAACGAACAGGGTAAGGAACGCGCCGGAAAGTCCCACCGCTCCGCCGATGACCCCGGTCGCCAGCCCCTTGCGCCCCGCGTACCACTTTTGGGCGCAGGACTGGATGGATGGGTACAGAAACGCCGTGCCCAGCCCCGCCGGGATGCTGAAGGCCAGAAAGAACCCCCACCCCCTGCCCAGCCCGGCAGAAAGGCCGCTGCAAAAAAACCGCCGCAGAGCAGGGCTGTGCCCCACAATGCTGCGCAGCGCGGGCCCTTTTTATCCTGTAAAAAACCGCCCAGCACACACCCCACCCCAAAGGCGGCAATAAGCAGGGCAAAGGCGTAACCCGCCCCCTGCTCCGAAAGGCCGTATTCCTCCATGACCGGCTGCTGAAAAACGCCCCAAGCCGCCGGTAAGCCGGTAAGCACCTGAATGGCTGCCCCCGCAGCCAGAATGGTCCACGGATGTTTTGCTGCAAACTGCTGCTTCATACTTTCACCTCAAAGATTTGTGCAATTTGCGATAGTGTGCCCATTTGGATTGACAATCCGGCATTATCCTTTATAATGGTAAAGTACTGAGTTAAAAAACGCTCCCGCCCCTTTTCAGGCATCGAGGGCGGGTACAATTTACAGATAGAGAGGAATTACTATTATGAAAACACAGGCTTTGAAGGGTATGCGGGACCTGCTGCCCGCCGAGCAGACCCTGCGCGATTACATTCAGGGCAAAATTCTGGAGACCTACCGTGCGTCCGGCTTCGAGCGCATCTCCACCCCCATGCTGGAGGATATGGAGAATCTGGACAAATCCGAGGGCGGCGACAACCTGAACCTGATCTTCAAGGTGCTCAAGCGCGGTGATAAGCTGACCGCTGCCCTGAACACCGGCGACCCCAAGCAGCTGTCCGACATGGGTCTGCGCTACGACCTCACCCTGCCGCTGAGCCGCTACTACGCCGCCAACAAGGACAAGCTGCCCAACCCCTTCAAGGTGATCCAGACCGACCGCGTGTTCCGCGCCGAGCGCCCCCAGAAGGGCCGTCTGCGCGAGTTCGTCCAGTGCGACATCGACATTCTGGGCGACTCGAGCCCCAACGCAGAGGTGGAGCTGATCGACGTGACCGCCCGTGCCCTGCTGAACATCGGCTTTACCGGCTTCACCGTGAACATCAATGACCGCCGCATCCTGCGCGGAATGCTGGAGAGCATGGGCTTTGCCGCCGACACACTGGACTCTGTCTGCATCACCTTTGACAAGATGGACAAGATCGGTGCCGAGGGCGTGAAGGCTGAGCTGACCGAGAAGCAGCTGCCCGAAACTGCCATCAACGCGCTGGCCGATTTCATTGCCGCCGGTGACGTGACACTGGAGTCCGTAGCTTCCCGCTGTGCCGCCCCCGCCATTGCCGATGACCTGAAGTATGTTCTGGCTACCGCCAACACGCTGGCTGCCGGCCGCTATCAGGTGGCCTACTGCCCCAGTCTGGTGCGCGGTCAGGGCTACTACACCGGCATGGTGTTCGAGGTGACCTGCCCGCAGTTCAGCGGTGCTGTGGCCGGCGGCGGCCCACGCCCATGGACACACCGCCGGTCAGGCAGGTGTACTGCAGGTCATCCCGGATGCCCAGCTCATACAGGGCATGGCCGCCCTCGTGGAGAACGGAGTACATCGAGGAGGCCACATTGTGCAGGTCGTAGTTGGTGGTGATGCGGACATCCTTGTTGTTGAACTCCAGCGTAAAGGGGTGTTCGGTCTCGCCCAGACCGCAGTGGCCGCGGTCAAGGCCCATGACCTCCATGAGATAGTCCGCAAACACCTTCTGCTGCTCGACCGGATATTCCAGATGCAGGAAGCTGTCATCGATCTGGGGCTTCTCGCCGATGGCCCGGATGAGAGGCACCAGACCCTTGCGCAGGGTGTCAAAGAACACGTCCAGCTGTTGGGTGTCCACGCCCCGCTCATACTCGTTCAGCAGGGCATCGTAGGGCGCTTTTTCCGCATCGTAATAGCCCGCGAACTTCCGGTTATACTCCACCAGCTCCTGCAGGATGGGGCAGAAGGAGGCAAAGTCGTTTTCTTCCTTGGCCTTGTGCCAGACATCACTGGCGCGGTTGGTCAGCTCGCTGTATGCCATATACTCCTCGGCGGGGATGCGGGTGAGCTGCCGGCAGCTGCGGCGCAGCTCCTCCACCTCGCGGCGGTGGAGGGTGTCCAGCGTCTCCCGCCGGGCATAGAGCTCCTCCACCAGTGCAAGGGTCTCGGGGGCGGTCATCAGCTTCTGCAGTTCACCGGCCAGAATGCTCAGGGCCACACCCCGGCCCTCGGCCGTGTTCTTGGGGGCCACGGTCACAGCGTCCAGATACAGGCTGTTGGAGGCGCAGTTGTAGGCGTACAGCTTCTTCTGCAGGGTCTCCAGCGCCCGCAGCTTCTCATTTTGTTCCATTGGGTGTTTCTCCTTTTTCAGTTTTTGGTGGGAAATGCCGGGTCATTCCAGAAAAAGCGCTTCCGGGCCACCGGGTCCGGGTCCGGGATCTCAAACGTATAGCGCTCCGTTGCATTGATGACCGTGGTCTGGCCGTGGGTGCACACCCGGGGCAGGTTGGCATTATAGCTCAGGTGGACATGCCCGTGCACGAACCACTTGGGCTGGTACTCCTCCAGCAGGTCGTTGAAGCAGGCAAAGCCCTTATGGGCCCGGTCATTGCCATCGTTCAGGCCAGCCGCCGGGGAGTGGGTGAGCAGCAGGTCGATGCCGCCCGCCCGGTGGGCCTTGAACCAGAGCCGCCGCATCCGGCGGCGCATTTCCTTCTCCGTGTACTGGAAGCTGTCCTCGCGGTTGTAGCGGATGCTGCCGCCCAGTCCCATAATGCGCAGGCCCTTCCACACATACACCTGATCGTCCACGCAGATGCAACCGCCCGGCTCGCCCTCCGTGCGGTAGCAGCCATCGTGGTTGCCGTGGACATACAAGATGGGGGCCGCTGTAAAATTTGTTATATATTCGAGGTATTTTTTTTGGCAGATCCCCGCAGGAGAGGATCAGATCGACCCCGGCCAGGCGTTCCCGGGAGCAATAGTCCCACAGCGCCTTGGAGGGGGTATCGGAAATTGCAAGTATCTTCACGTCCGCAACACTCCGTTCTGTTGAGCTTTTTACAGCGTCGTCTCTTTCAGGCTGCTCAGGCCGTTGATCTCCAGCAGGCCCAGCGTTCTGACATCCAGCTGATCGTACCGGGGCAGGCTGCCCTCCACGCACTCGCCCAGCCAGTCCATCTCCATCAGTTCCTTGGGGGTGTAGGTGTCTGCAGTGGGTGCCTTGGGGATATGCCCCTGCGCAAAGATGCCCGCAGGGAAGATGGGGAACTCGTTGGCCGCAAGGTTCTTTTCCAGCAGATCGAGCAGCTGCTGCGTGCCCTTGGGCAGGGTCTCGTAGTAATCCAGCCGCTCCGCGTCACTGCGGAAGCCCCACCAGTAGTTGATGGCCTTGCCGCTGGAACCGCTGTCCCAGGTGCCCTCGAAGATGGAACGGATGATGCCGATATAGAACACTTCCCACTTCCAGACCGGCAGCGCCACCGGCTGGATGCTGCCATCCGGCATCCGGCGGCACAGGCCGTATTCCCTGGCGCTGCCGGTGGGCTCAAAGGGGCTGCAGGCGTAGAACAGCTCGATATCCGGGCAGTCGGAGAAATCCAGCGGTTTCCCCGGCTCCTGCAGGCAGGCCCAGCGCAGCAGGATATGGCTGTTGGGCCGCACGGTGCGCAGGCCCCGGGCAAAAAGCATTGACGGCCGCAGGCACACCATAAACGGGGTTGGCCGCCACATAGCCCACCCGGTCGGTCAGATTCAGGATACCCGCCAGCATTCCCAGCAGGTAGTTGGCCTCATAGGTGCGGGGGTAATAGGTGCGCACCAGCGGATGGGGCGCGTTCAGGCAGCAGTTCAGGAACCGGGTCTTGGGGTGCTGGGCCGCCACCTTGAGGCAGGCGGGCCGCATCCGGATACTGGTGGTGAACACCACGTCGGCATTGTCGTGGGCCACCTCTCCCATGATCTGCTCCGCGTCCACCTCGGGGGAGACATTTTCCCGGTTGGTGATGATGAGCCGGTCCGGGAATTCCTTTTTCAGGGCCTCGATTCCCTTTTCGTGGCCCCGCACCCAGGCGCTATTTTTAGCATTGTACTCGTGCAGGAACACCACCTTGAGCTGGCTGGGCTTGCTGAAGATGTTCAGCTTGTTCAGCAGCGGCTCACTGCCGGGCTTTGGCTCCAGCGAAAGCTCCACGGCGTGGGGCTCGGTCAGGATCTTGATCTCATCCCACAGCTTGGCCAGGTTTTCCCGCACCTGGCTGGGGGTGGACTGGCAGGCATCCGAATACCGGTAGACCGAGAGGTACACCAGCAGCGCGTCGCCCGGGGTCAGCTCCAGGGCGGAGCCGCCCAGCGCATAGAACTGCTGGCTGAACATGGTATACAGGGCCGAGAAGTTCAGCCGGTCGTCATCCGACCATACCTCGCTGGCGGCCTTGCAGACCAGTGTCTGCAGCTTTGCATAGCCGCCCAGCCGGGAGAACTGGACATTGTTGATCTTGCTCAGCTTATAAAAAATCAAGAAACTCGTAGTAGATCTTGTTTTCCAGCGTGTCGTTCCGGGCCGGAACAAGCCGGGTGACCGTGCCCGGAATGGTGACCGCCTCGTAGTATTTGAGGACAGACACCCGCTTGTTGCCCTCCTGCACATAGAACTTGTTCAGGTATTCGTAGGCAATGATGGGGGTGTGGATGCCCTCCTCCAGATGGGCCTCGCAGAGATTCGACCACTTGATGGCAAACTCGGTGTCCTCTTCCAGCAGGGGCATAAAGTTGGCCGCAAAGGCTGTGTGCCGCCCGCTGGTCTTGGTGCCCACAATGCTCTCGGCGGGGATATCCACCAGCCCCAGCGGCTCCTGGGCAACGATGTTCACCCCGTTCAGGATATCATCCAGCACTGCAAGGTACGGCGACTGGCCGCGCGCTACACAGGCACGGTAGGCACGCTGGCCCGCGCGCAGGGCGCTTCTATAATCTTCTATCATGGCCATAGCAGAACTCCCTTCTTCAATGGCTCCTGTTTTCCTTTCCCGGCCCGTGCCGCCGTGTTTGCGGCACAGGTCTAAGGACAGTATAACATGAAATTCGGATTTATGGGAGACTTTCTCCGGCAAAGGTGTTGATTTACAGAAATTTTTCAGGTACGATAAATAGGAAACCATATTTGTGAGGTACATTTTCATGCAGACTGAACAGCTGCCCCGCCTGGAAGCGGGGGAATACCCCGGCGGCATCTGGTACTACGAGCCCCACACCTACCTGCCCTACCGCTATGTGCTGGGCCGGGTGGGCAGGCACCCGCTGGTGTGCATCGGCATCAACCCCAGCACCGCCCAGCCCGGCGCGCTGGACCCCACCTTAAAGAGTGTGGAGCGGCTGGCCAACGCCAACGGCTTTGACAGCTGGATCATGTTCAACGTATATCCCCAGCGCGCCACCGACCCCAACGACATGGACCGGGTGCCGGACCGCGCCCTCTGCGATGAGAACCTGCGCTGGCTGCGGGCCGTTCTGGCCGAGACCGAGCCCACCATGTGGGCCGCATGGGGCACCCTGATCGAAAAGCGGGACTACCTGCCCGGCCTGATGCGGGAGATGGTGGCCCTGACAAGAGAGCGGGACATCCCGTGGGTCACCTTTGGCAAGCGGAGCAAAAAGGCCACCCCATCACCCGCTCTACCTGCGCAAAGATTCCACACCCGAGCCGTTTGATGTTGAAAACTATCTGGACACCTGTTTTTGAGGGAGGGATACCATGACCCCGGAACGCTACCAGGCCCTGCTGCGCTGGCTGGAGGCCCGCCCCGCCCTGAAAAAGCTGGTGATCGCCCTGAACCGCTGGCTGCCTGCCGTGCCCTTTGCCTGCTACCCTTTGCTGCTGGTGCTGCTGAATGTCCGGTGGTTCCGGCTGCTCTCCGCAAACCGCGCCGCCGCTCTGGATTTTATGCAGCTCATCGCCCGGGCAGTCTTTGTGCCAGCCTTCGTCTTTCTGGGCGGCACGCTCCTGCGGGCCAGGCTGAACTTTCCCCGCCCGTATGAGCAGCCCGGCTTCACGCCGCTGGTGCCCAAGGAGACCCACGGCAAGTCCTTCCCCTCCCGCCACGCCCTGAGCGCCGCCGTGCTGGCCGCTGTGTGGTGCTACTTCTACCCCGCCGCCGGGGCCTGCATGGTGGTGGTGGCCCTGCTCATCTGCGCCCTGCGGGTGCTTGCCGGGGCGCACTATGTCCGGGATGTGGCCGCCGGTGCTCTGCTCGGCTTTGCCCTTGGGGCCGCCGGAATGTACCTGCTGTGACCCCAAAATGCCCCCTGCGCCGGAAAATCCAAAAAATTTGAAATTCCGCTTGACAGAAGCCTATGCGTATGGTATTATACTTCTCGCAGCGTGTGCCGAACGCACACTGCCGCCAGATAAGTACCCCATGGGATAACAACGTGCGCCCGTAGCTCAGGTGGATAGAGCAACTGCCTTCTAAGCAGTGGGCCGGGGTTCGAGTCCCTTCGGGCGCATATTATGTGGTGCCTTTAGCGTAGTCGGTTAACGCGCCAGATTGTGGATCTGGAGACCGTGGGTTCGAGTCCCACAAGGCACCCTGCTAGGAATCAGACCGGAAGCCGAAAGGTTTCTGGTCTGATTTTTTGCTTTTCCGGCCCATTTTAACACATATTTCCGTTGTTTTTTCGTTTTCCGCCGAAAAGTACAACTTTTTTTCGAAATTGTGCTTGACAATTCCGGATTCCATGGTATAATAACTAACGTTCCGAGCCGAACGGCCCACGAACAAAACAGAATATGCGGATATGGCGGAATTGGCAGACGCGTTAGATTCAGGTTCTAATCGGGGCAACTCGGTGGAGGTTCAAGTCCTCTTATCCGCACCAAACCATGAAAATCCGAACCTTTTCTCGATAGGAGAAGGGTTCGGATTTTTCGTTTTCTTCGGAAATGAAAATTCGAGTTCTTCCCCTGACGGCTGTGTGTCCGAAACCTTATCAGAAGAATCGTGTAACGAAAGTCACAACTGTAAAGGTGCCGTAAGGCAGAAAGGACACAAACATGAAGTACGATGCAAGAGTCTGCAAATTCAACATGGACACCGGCTGCGTGGAGTTGCTGCTCCGGGATGGGTGAAAAATTCCCATCGACTGCACTGGGGTCGAGGATGCGTTGGATGTGACTATGGCGCAGAGGTCAGAATTAGACTATCTCATCTACAATGACCCGCTAGGCTATGCAGATTTGATTCTGAACGGCGAGCCGGAAGAATATCTGCGAAATGTGGCAGGAAGTCACGGATTAGAAGATTAAGAGAAACGCCGTTCCGGAAGCAATCGGAACGGCGTTTTAGCGTTGCTTTTTCATTCTTCACTCTGCCCCCGCAGCTCCTGCCGGATGGCACGGAACCGCTCCGGGACATCCGCATCCGTCATAGCACCGGGGGCATCTATCGTTCCGGCGGCTTTGGCTGTCTCGTAGAACCAGCACTTATACTCCACCGTTTCCAGCGTGTGTTGCAGTTGCTGGATCTGCTGGGTGAGCACCTCCCGCTGATGCTGAAACATTTCCAACCGAATGTCAATGGTGTCGTCTCCCTGCATGGCAAGCTCGATATACTGCCGGATATCTTTGATGGACATTCCGGCTTTTTTCATGCAGCGGATGACCTGCAGCCACTCGAAGTCGTTTTCCCGGAACATCCGAATACCGCCGGAGGAACGCTCCACAAAGGGAAGCAGCCCTTCTTTGTCGTAGTAGCGCAGGGTGGAGGCAGGTACGCCCAGCTTTTGTGCCATTTCGCCTACGGTATAGATCATCTGAAACCTCCGTTTTTTTCAAAAAGCCCTTGACTTAAAGCACACTTTAAGTTATATGATAAAATTAAACTCTATCAACATCATAATGCGGACACGCTCCGCTGTCAAGGAGGTCCCTATGAGCAAGAAGATATTGATTTTGTCAGGCAGCCCCCGGAAGGGCGGCAACTCTGATATTCTGTGCGATGAATTTCTGCGTGGGGCGCAGGGCGCTGGGCACAAGGTAAAAAAAGTCCGGGTTGCCGAGAAAAAAGTAGCTCCCTGTTCCGGCTGCTACTACTGCAGCACCCACGGCGGAGCCTGCGTCCACAAGGATGATATGGCAGACATCCTGCAAAAGATGATCGACGCCGATGTCATTGTGCTGGCAAGTCCGGTATACTTCTACTCCATCAGTGCCCAGTTGAAAGCGGTCATTGACCGCACTGTGGCACGGTGGCAGGAGGTTAAAGACAAAGAGTTCTACTATATTACCACTATGGCAGACGAGGAAAAAACCTCTGCAGATACTACGCTGGCCTGCTTCCGGGGCTATGCAGACTGTGTGGCAGGTGCCGTGGAAAAAGGCACTCTTGTAGCAAGTGGCGTTTACGAGCCAGGTGCAGTGCGCAGTACGCCTGCCATGGCACAGGCTTACGAGATGGGGAGGAACGTATAATGGCAGTAAAACAGACCGCAGGGCGGGATACTCTGGGCGAATTTGCGCCAAAGTTTGCAGAACTTAACGATGAGGTACTGTTTGGACAGGTGTGGAGCCGAGAAAACAAGCTTTCCCTGCGGGATCGCAGCATTGTAACTGTGGTGGCGCTGATGGCGCAGGGACTGACGGACGCCTCGTTTCGGTATCACCTGACGGCGGCAAAAACAACGGCATTACCCGGTGTGAGATCGCAGAGATCCTGACCCACGCGGCATTTTATGCGGGCTGGCCCAAGGCGTGGGCGGCCTTCCGTATGGCAAAGGAGGTTTGGGCGGAGGACGCTGCGGAGGATGCCATGGCAAAGCACCAGAGTGAAATGGTGTTCCCCATCGGCGCACCCAACGACGGTTTTGCGCAGTATTTCAGCGGAAAAAGCTATCTGGCACCCTTGTCCACCGCACAGGCAGGCATTTACAACGTCACCTTTGAACCGGGCTGTCGGAACAACTGGCATATCCATCATGTCTGGCCGTGGAAGTGCCCGGCGAGGATACCTCCAACGAATGGTGCGAACCTGTGGCAGAAGAAACCTATAAGACACTGCGGTAACATTTACGAAATGCGCTGAGTACAGCCTTGTACAAAACAAAAACAGGGTGCGCCCCCGAATTGAAATGAACCCCAAAAGTTAGACAAAAATTGAATTAAGCAGCTCCAACGGTCTGAATCCTGTATTGCACAGGGCTCAGGCCGTTTAGTTTTAATTTGATTCGGCGATTGTTGTAATAGTCGATGTAATCGATAATGGCCTTTTCAAGCTGGTCAATGGAATCAAATTTTTCCAAATAGAACAGTTCTGTCTTGAGCAGTCCAAAGAAGTTCTCGGCAACCGCATTGTCCAGACAAGTGGCTTTCCGAGACATGCTCTGTGTAATGCCCTTTGCCTTCAGTAGATTCTGGTAGGACTTCATCTGGTACTGCCAGCCCTGATCAGAGTGCAGAATTAGATTGTCAACCTTATTTGGCAGCTTCTGAAAAGCGCCCTCCAGCATATCCGTGATCTGTTTGAAATTTGGATGGCGGCTCAGGTTGTAGCTGACAACTTCGCCATTGAACAGATCGAGAATTGGAGACAGATAGAGTTTTTGGTCGTTCACTTTGAATTCAGTAACATCTGTGACCCATTTTCGATTTGGCTGGTTTGTCTTGAAATGCCGTTCCAGCAAGTTTGGCGCAACTTCTCCGACTTCACCCTTGTAGGAGTTGTACTTTCTTTTTTTTTGCGCGAACCTGACAGACTAAGCCCAGCTGCTTCATGAGTTTCTGAACCGTCTTGTGATTCACACAAATATCGTTGTTGTGTAGTTCTTGTGTAATTCTGCGATATCCGTATCGCTTCTTGTTCTCATTGAAGATTGTAATGATCTGTTCTTTTACCATCTGGTACTTCGCAGGATTTTGAGACCGATGCAGGTAGTAGTAGAATGTGCTGCGAGGAAGTCCGGCAAGTTGCAGCAATGCTTTCAATGGATATTTCTGCCTTAGCTCCTGAACTACTTGTGCTTTCTGTTTTGGCGTTCCTCTTCCAGCACCAAGGCATTCAATTTTTTTTAAGTAGTCGATTTCCATCCGAAGTCGCTGATTTTCTGCAATAAGATCTTCTTCTACTTGCTTATCCAGCTTTGGCTTCCGACCTTTCTGCGTCCCACTGGCGGCACAGGCTCGTCCTCGACGCTCTAACAGAAGTGCTTCTTCTCCTTCCTCCCAATAAATGCGCTCCCAGTCCCTGAGTGTACGGTCCGAAATGCCATATTCTCTGGACGCTCCCTTAAAGCTCAGGTTTTCTCTGTGGATTCGTTGTCCCTCGTTTAATGATTTCTACCTTCTGCGTTCCGTTGTACTTGCCACCGCAGACCCAACACCTCGCCAATGCGACAGCCAGTACCGAGCATTACAGTAAACAGCGGATACCATCCGCGATACTATGCGCTGTTGGCGATGTAAAAAGATTATGAAATCAATTTCTGCCGTCCTGCTCCAAGGATACCCGATGTTCTCCGTCTTTGCAAGGATGTCGGACCGATGGGGGACAAAAAAATTCGCCGCATCCGGGAGGAAACGGCGAACCAGTTATGGAATCTTTACTTTTTGATTTTCTCGATCACACACTCATGCTTCTTTGTGGCCTTATCATAATTGATGCCAACTAACAGCAGATTGCCCTGATAATCCTTCAGCGCATTGCCGTAATGCTTCTCCTTGATTTGAGCCAATGCGCCAGCCGCACTCTTGTCCCATTTCAGCTCGATCACTACCGCCGGCTTGTCCAGATGCAGCTTCCGGGGAATCATACAAACATCTGCAAAGCCTTTTCCTGCTGGCAGTTCTCGCACCATCGTGTAGTATTCTCGTGCAAAGTAGAATGCCAGATTGATGGTACAGCTCAACGAATTTTCATCGTTGTATTGAAGAATCGACACTTCTTCGTGTGCCTTATCAATTCCGGCTGCAACAGCATCCGCATCCATCGCCCATAGTGCATCCAGCAGTTTGCGTGATGCTTCTACGGAATCCATCACACCATGCCAGTTCATCGTACTGATGGCATTGACGTACTCCTGCGAAACTTCCTTGTTGGGAATCATCACGGTTTCGTCTGCGCTGTTATAGGTCAGATACCCCAGATGCACTAGCAATGTCAGCACATCGTCCTTGCTGGCAAAGGTAGTCATGTCGTTGCTGAATGTGCCTGTGTTGATTTTTATAGCTTCACCTGCCAGCATTCGGACAACTGCATCCTGCAAGCCATCCATATCCATCTGGATGTAGATTTTTAACGCTTCATAAGTTTCTGTCTGATTCCAGTAGGTTCCAAACTTGTACCGCAGCATTGCCTCCACCACAGATTTAGGGCTGTACATGGAATAATGTTCATCTCCGGCCTGCCGATGAGCAATCAGGTCATAGCCATCGTACCACGCCTTGGCTTCCTCAAAGTTCATCTGATACTTTTCGCAGAGAGTGGTCACTTCCGATTCGGTAAAACCAAAGTACTCTGCCAGTTCACCGGGGTCGGTCATGGAATACTCGGTGAACATATTCAGCGCAGAATGGGAGCCATATTTCTTGATGGGCAGAATACCCGTCATATAGGCCAGCGCGACATAATCCTTGTCTTTCAGCCATGCCCGCAGGAAGTCCAGATATTTCTTCTGTGCATCCTGATTTTGCTGATATTCCCGGAACAGGCAATCCCATTCGTCGATCAGTATCACAAAAGACCGCTTTGTTTTTGCGTAAATATCTTTCATGATTTGAATAAGGTTGTTCTCATCCCGGAAACGGACTTCCTGAAAATGGTCGGTCAGATCAAAGACCAGATACTTTTGCAGCATGGTCAGCATTTCATCCATGCTGTGCGTCATGCTGAGAAATTCCTGCATATTGACCTTGAGCACATCGTACTGATTCAAATGCTGCTGGTATGATGCCGCATTGCTGATTTTCAGGGAATGGAACAGCGGTGCAGAATCCTCGCCGCGGTCATAGTATGCCGCCAGCATATCCGCTGCCATCGACTTACCAAAACGCCGGGGACGGCTGACACAGAGAAACTTCTGCCGCGTGTTCAAAACCGCATTTGTCTTTTCGATCAGTCCTGTCTTGTCCACATAGATCTCCGAGTTCAGACTTTCCTGAAAGCCTTTGCTGCCCGGATTCAGATAACTGCCCATGCGACACCCTCCCATCTCAGCGAATGTTACTATGTTCATTATACTCTAATCTTCCCAGAATCACAAGAACAGGTTGATTTTATGTATGGCTTCCGGCTGCACACCGAAAGCCAAAAATCACATCCGAAAAGTATCCAGATACTCATCGAAGATGTCCAGATTCACCAATACCAAGCGGCGAATCTTGTAGATTGCTCCTGCTTCTTTTTGCAATCTGCTCAAATGTATGCAGCCCCACCGAGTAGAGTTCCTCACTCTCCTGATAGCGGACAAACCGCTTCTTACCTGACTTGACCATAGGCTCCAGTTCTTTGATCTCGTTTCTCGTATATGCCATATCGCACCTCTTTCAATTCAGATGTTTTTGTTCAGGCGATCAATCAACCGTCCTGCTCCAAGAATATACGGTTGCATCCGTGTTTGCAAGGATGTCAGTCGTATTATTAAATACAGCCTGTATTTATTTTGAAATTATGTCGAATTGCAATTTTTATTGCGAATATTTTCCCGATCCAGTGCCAGACTGCATTTCAGGGCTTTTTCAATTTGCGCCATCTCCCACTCACTGGTCATTCCCATAAAACTGTTGATGCGTTCCTTATCAATGGTGAAGATCTGTTCCAGCAGCACCACAGACGGACGGCTGAACGCAGGGTTCTTCTCAATGAGAACATGGGTAGGCTGGTTTGGCTTTTTGGAGACTTTTGAGGTTACAGCAGCTACGATCACGGTCGGTGCGAATTTATTTTCTGTATTATTTTGAGTCACGATAACAGAACGTTCACTCCCCTGCTCAGAACCATAGTGCGGATCAAGGTCTGCGAAGTAGATCTCGCCCCGGCGAAAACCAAAATCTCTCGTCACATAAACGATAGCGGTCATCCCCCTTTTTTCTCTATGTAGGCAAAAGCCGCCCTTTCGGACGGCTTTTTGCGGTGAAAGGAAAACTGCCTTTGAACAGAAATATTAATAAGCGCATTGAGGGAACCATAGCCGAAATGGTGGAAGAAGCGCTTGCCTTCTGTAAGCGAAACATGAAAACCGTCGCGGAGAATTTGTGGTGACTCTCCGTCATTCCATGGAGCCGGCAGAACCGAGTTGTGATGGGGCACAGACGGACTTGCTTTCCTATTGCACAGTTCCGCGCATCCGGCAGGAAATTGCTGCCTTTTTGGGAATTAAGACGGCCTCCTATGCTATCCGCCAGTATGTACTGCCGCTGGTGGAAACAAGCAAACTGAAGATGACGATCCCGGATCGCCCGGGCAGCCCCAGGCAAACTTATTACAAGGCCTGAGTTTTCGGGCAAAGCAAAATTACAGCCTGCCAGTCATATTGGACCGGCAGGCTGTTTGCTTGAACGAGGTGTTTTTATAATGCCTCTGAGGCAGCGATAGTGATTGCCTCGCTTCTTGGACCACTTTTTCATGGGACCCGATGATGTACTGGTTTATTTGTCCCTTCATCTTTTTCTGGAGAGAAGGGAGACAGTCAAGATGGCCCCCACCAGCTTCATCTGGAGAATCCGCTTTTTCTGCTTCTGGGGAAATCATAGATGCCGTGGGCCTTGTAGAACTTGTGGTCTGCCTTCATCAGCCTTTGCTTGACGGATACTGTAAAGCTGAATCTGGATTTTGTCGACCGGTGGTCATGCTGGATTTGACGGCCTGCATCCCGGGAAAGTTTGGGTTTGACAGAATACTGACGGGTGTGTTACAATAAATCCGATTGGAACAAATGGTGCAGGGAGGGCTGTAGGGATGAATGATGTAAAAATGATGGGCTCCCTGTTGGACCGTCTGCTCAGCTATGTGAGCTCGGCGCCGGAACGGGACGCAAACTACGACATAGCAGTGGCACTGCTGCGGAATTACTCCCAGCTGAAGGGGCTGGCCCTCAGCCAGATCGCAGACCTGTGTTATACTTCCAACGCATCCATCTCCCGCTTTTGTCGGTTTCTGGGCATGGACAATTTCAAGGAGTTTCAGTCCTGGATGGAACGGGATTTTACCATGCGGACCGACTATTCCCGTCAGTTCTATACTATGCTCCACAACAACCAAGAAACTGCCATCAGCGCCTACAGGGACGCTTTAATCGGCAATATCTACACCACCATTGCCCCCGAAAATGCCCAGGTGATCCCCGACATTGTCAAGACGCTCCACGACTGCGGCAAAGCCGCCTACTTCTCTCACCACTTCCTGTGGGACATCGGCCACTACTTCCAGAGCAAAATGATGATGATGGGCCGCGATGTGGAGCTGTTCATGGACTATGCCACCCAGCTGGAATGCGCCCGCAGCCTAACCGAAAAGGACTTTGCCATCATCTGCAGTGTGGGCGGCAGCTATCTGACCCGATACCCCGACATCTGCAACGCTATCCTGTCCAGCGGGTGCAAGATGCTGATCATCACCCAAAACCTGGCCAGCCCCTATCTCAACACCGCAGACTTCATCCTCCAGTGCGGCACGACCAATCGCAATGATGTGGGCAAATATGCGGCGCTGATGGCCAACGACCTGATTCTGATGGGGTATTTGCGAGCCTACGACAAAGCATTTCAATAAAAATACCATTTTAAAGACCGCAGTTGCGCATAGCGCACTGCGGTCTTTTTGCGGTCTGCACAAAAAACGGCTGAAACTTTTTTCGATCTTTCAAAAACTGAAAAAGAAAATCAGCTCCTGAAACAGAGCAAATGCATTTGAAGCCAAATTGTATTCCATACATGTTATAATTTTGGTGCAAGATGCTGAAATTGCGGAAGTGAAAAGCCGTCTTTCCACAGTCTATGTGTTTGGAAGAAAAAACAGATGAGCGGATTGCAAAGAAAGGAGATCAATCAGATGAGAAAATGGAACAAACGACTTTTGTCCGGGTGCCTGCTGGCAGCCCTGCTGCTGTCGATGAGTGGGTGCCAACAGGGCAACACCACCTCCAGTGCTGTGTCGTCGCAGGCTGTATCCTCGGCTGCAGCGTCCAGCGAGGAAACAACGGAGGACCCGGTCGAAACCTATCACGATATGCCGGTCCAGACCCTGGATCTGGACCCAAGCGACCCCGATTACTACCAGAAAGCCCTGGAAACAGAACTCTATAACTACAAGTTGATCCGCAACGTGCCCACGGCCTATCAGGCTGAAAGCTGGGATGCCTATACCGCAACGGCCAACACCCTGCTGAACATCGACCCGGACAACATCGACGATGTCTCCAAGAGTATGATTGACAATGCGGTGGCCCAGCGGGAAGCACTGGTTCAGGATGCACCGGCAGCCGACTGTATGTGGTACATCTGGGGGGATGCACCGGCCACAGCCGAGACGGTGGAAGTGTCCGACTTTACCGCCGAGAGCTATGACAACGCCGATATGAAACCCTTCCTGGTGCCCTATCTGGTGGAGGACCAGTTGGCAGCCAAGGGCAATATGATTGTGATTGCTGGCGGCGGTTATTCTTCCCGCGGCAACGCCATGGAAGGCTATCCCATCGCCGAGGCCTTCCGAGATCTGGGATACAACGCCTATGTGCTCCAGCGACGGGTGGCCCCCTACAGCCAGGAAGATACCTGGCTGGATATGCAGCGGGCTGTCCGGTATCTGCGATATAATGCCGACAGCCTGGGGCTGGGCGGTATGGACTGTATCGCCGCCAGCGGCTTCTCGGGCGGTCGGGCACCATCCTGGGAGAAGTGGCCAACCTGTATGGCGATGTTCAGCCCACCCTGTATGATGCAGATTATGCCTCCGACGCAGTGGATCAGATGAGCGCTGATCTGGACGTGGTCTGCCCCCTGTACGGCCCCCAGTATGACGGAGAGCATACCAGCGACTACGCGGGCCTGGTCACCGAAAATCCCAATTTACCCGCCATGTTCCTGGCTGTGGGTGAAAACGACGCCACCGGCGCCATGCCCGACATTTGGACTCTGGCCAATTCGGTCCGGGGCAAGACAGTGGTGGAAGTTCACACCTTTGCCGAGGTAGGCCACGGCTTTGGCGCCAAGCCTGCAAGGCACTACTTCCACCTATTGGATTCCCATGGCAGACACCTTCATTGACCTGGTGATGGGGCGCGGTGAGGCTTGGCGTCGGCGAGGCGGCAGAAATCCCCGAGGGCTATACCCAGGTGCAGCAGTATACCTTTGAGGGCGGTTTCGGCAAGGCAGATGTGACTTGCGCCGTGGACGATGCAAAGACCAAAGTGTATATGACGTTTGTGGCCTTTGACCAGCAGCAGGCGGTGGAAGGCGTGCTGAACGACGGCATCATTACCGTCACCTATGACCAGTCCGGTTTTATGACCAATGACGCCCAGGCCATCTACAATGCCGCTGACCAGAACAACTGGCAGCCTGTGGCATGATGGGCCAAAGGCGAGTGAACTGCAAATCGGCCGTGTGAAAAAACGGCTTCGGGAAACCTGCGGGAGGTGATGGTTTTCGGCCCTGCATGACCTGTGGTATGCAAATCTCAGATACAAGGAGGAATTGTTATGAAAAACAAGAGCGTCAAAACCATGGTGGCAAGCGTCCTGGCAGTCGGGCTGATGATGAGTATCCCGGCGTCCGCCTTTGCGGTCAGCCCCGGGGGTATGTCTGTTCCCTCTGCCCAGTCGGTGGATTCCAGCGAAAACTGCGCCCAGATCCTGGACTGGCTGGGCATCCAAATCCCCGGCATTTCGACAGTCAGGCCCCTTACAAAATCAACACCCTGTCTGAATCCGCCCCCAACTACTGGCAGGCTGAGTGGGAAACCCAGGTTTACAACTACAAGATGGTCCGCAACTATCCCACCCTGTACACCCAAGACGCCTGGGATGCGGCCCAGAGCGCAGGCACCGTCATGATGGGCCTTCATCCCGAATCCCTGACCGACGCTAACAAACAGCAGATCCTGAAAGCCCGTGATGCCATTGCCGCCCTGGCTGACCATCAGCTCAAGCCTTATAGCGACGGCATCAACGGCGAAGTGATCTACCTGTGGGGCGACGATATGCCTGTCACCACCCTGGCGGAGGATTTGCAGTTCCCTCTGGTGAACTATGAGGGTGAGTCGGTCTACGACAACGCCGATTTCCAGCCATTCCTGATCCCTTACCTGTTGGATGATCCCAGCTCGGCCAAAGGTACCATCATTGTCGCCTCCGGCGGCGGCAACACCAGCCGCAGCAACCCGGTGGAGGCCTACGCCGTCTGCCCCGAGTTCAACAAGCTGGGCTACAACTGCTTTTTGCTCCAGCGCCGGGTGGCCCCCTATAACAACGATGACATCGTTATGGACATGCAGCGGGCTGTCCGTATGGTAAAATATTATTCTGACCAGTGGGGCATTGACCTGGAGGGTTCGCTGCTGGCTGTGTCCGGCTACTCGGGCAGCGGCGGCAACATCCGCACCATGCTGGAAAAATTTTACGGCAACATCACCCCCAGCCAGTTTGACCCTGACTACGTCTGCGACGCCGTGGACGCCGTCAACAGCGATGTGGACGTGGCCCATCTGATCTACTCGGGCGCCCCTATTGAAACGGAGAACCCCAACCTGCCCCATATGTTCATCGCCGTGGGTGCTGACGACCAGTGGGAAGGCAGCCTGGAGCTGTTCAAACAGACCTATGACCTGGGCCTGGACCCCGAACTCCATGTCTACGGTCTGAACGGCCACGGCTTCGGCGCCGAGCATGGAGGGCACCTCTTCCATGACCTGGATGGAGACCTGCGACCTGTACATGCAGAAGGTGATGGGCTATGCCGAGATTCCCTTCACCGGCGAGATCCCTGCTGAGTACACCCTGACTCAGCAGATCCATGTCAACTGGTTCCCCATCGGCGATGACGTGACGGTGAACGTCTACACCACTGCCGACGGCGGCAAGTGCCTGTTCACCTTCTTCGGATGGGGTGAAAATATCATGGTGGAAGGCCTGCTGATCGGCGGCCATGTGGCCAGCGTGACCTACGACAGCGTGGGTTACTTCGGCCAAGATGCCGCCAAGATGTGGGATCTGGTAGACCCTGCAGCCTGGGTTCCTGTCAATTGAAAAACGGCATGCTGTCCACGGGCCTGAATACCCCCGTCAGGTGAACGGCTGAGCCACAGAAAACCCAGCGCCCCGGGAGCATTTGGCTTCCCGGGGCGCTGGGTTTCGTGCGGTCAAATTGCACAAAAACCAGCAAAAATGTTTTTCTGCTTTTCAAAACGTGAAATGGAAACGGCCACCCTGAAAGGCTGGAGCTGTGCTTGTAACCAAATCAAATGCCGGATGTGATATACTTTTGGTGCAAGGAGGAAAAGCGAATCTGCAGAGCTGCTGCCTTCCCAAAACGTTCGTTTCAAGAAAGAAGGAGGAATCTTCCCATGACGGAGACAAAGAAAAAAAATCCCATCGGGCAGTTCATTGAGAACACACTGGTGCCCATCTCCACCGCATTCGCCCAGAACCGATACGTCCGCTGCATCGGCACAGGCTCCCAAAACCTGATGGCAATCATCATGATCGGCGCAGTGTTCAATCTGTTGAACAGCATCCAGATTGACCCCTACCAGAGCTTCATCCAGGCGACAGGAATCGCAGCCTTCCTGAACGCCGTCTACAATGCCTGCATGAACTTCATGGGCGTGTTCATGGTGTTCAGTGTGGGCTACGCCGGGGCTAAGATTTTCGGCCACGATGAGATGGCCTTCAACAACGGCCTGATGTCCCTGATGTCCTACCTGATCATGGTGCCCGTGGCCACCAACGAGGTCGGCAGTACCGTCGTCGTCCTGGACTACCTGGGCAGCCACGGCGTATTCCTGGCCTTCATCCTGGGCATCATGGCCACCAAGATCAACATTGCCCTGGTGGAGCGGAACATCACCATCAAAATGCCTGCCGGCGTCCCTGAGAACGTCACCCAGTGCTTCACTTCCATCATCCCCGGCGCTGCCATCGCACTGGTGTCCAGCCTGCTGCGGGGCCTGTTTACCCTGACTCCCTGGGGCAACGTCATCGACGCCGTCTACGCCCTGCTCCAGACCCCTCTGGCCAACATCACCGGCAGCCTGGGTGGCTTCATCATTCTTCTGCTGCTGGCCCAGATCCTTTGGTTCTTCGGCGTCCACGGCTCCTACACCGTGCTGGCCATCCTCTACCCCCCTGTGGTTTACCTACCTGCCTGAGAACACCGCTGCTGCTGCAGCCGGCCTGCCCATCCCCCACATGTGGAACACCTCCATGTACGACTTTGCCTGCAACGGTGGCTGCGGCTGCACCCTGGGTCTGGTGATCGTCATGTTCCTGTTTGCCAAGTCCAAGCGCTACAAAGAGTTCTCCAAGATCGTCCTGCCCTGCGGTATCTTCAATATCAACGAGCCCCTGGTCTACGGCATGCCCCTGATGCTGAACTTCACCATGCTGATCCCCTTCATCGTCACCCCCATCCTCTCCCTGGTCTTTGCATGGGCCGCCATCACCCTGGGCCTGATGCCCTGCCCCACCGGCCTGATCGGCATGAACACCATGCCCATCTTCATCTACGGTGTGATCCAGGGTTCCTGGAAGATCGGCATCTATCAGATCTTGATGACCATCATGAGCGCCGCCATCTGGTATCCCTTCTTCAAGGCCGCTGACAACCAGGCTGTGGCCGAGGAAAAAGGCCGGCGCAGTCGCTGAGCAGTCCGAGGAATAAGAAACAAAACAATAAATCCGAGCTTTGCATTGCTGATTGATACGGAGGTACCCAACTATGACGAAAATTGTTCTTTTGTGCGCTGCCGGTATGAGCACCAGCGCTCTGGTTCGCAAGATGAAAGACGCAGCCAAGGCCGAGGACTACGAATGCGATATTTCGGCCCACTCGGTGTCGGAGGCCAAGAATTACCAGAGTGCTGACATGATCCTGCTGGGGCCCCAGGTCCGCTACCGCCTGAAAGAGGTGCAGGGCGAGCTGCCGAACAACAAGGTGGAAGTCATCGACATGAAGGACTACGGTATGATGAACGGCAAGGCCGTTCTGGACCACGTCCGCAAGGTGCTGGAGGGCTGAGCCATGGCAATTTCCGTGGAAGAAGCCCGGGCCATGACGGAAGAACAACTTCAGGAAACGATCACCGAAATCGCATTTGAGATAATCGCGAATGTGGGCACCGCCCGGGGCATGTATATCGAAGCCATCCAAGAGGCCAAGGCCGGCCATTTTGACCAGGCCGAACAGCTGATGAAGGACGGCAAGGAAGCCTTTGTCCAGGGCCACCACGGCCACGCTGACTTGCTGGAATGGCAGGGCCAGGGCCTAACCTGGAAGACCAACATTTTCCTGATGCATGCCGAGGATCAGCTGATGGCTGCCGATACCTTCGAGACCATCGCCAGCGAGTTCATAGAAGTACACCAGGAACTGCAGGAGCTGAAATCCCGTGACGGAAGAGGTTAAGACCATGAAATATCTGCTGATTCGCGCCGATGATCTCGGCTACTCGGAAGGGGTAAATTACGGTATTGCGGCGACCGTAGCTGCCGGGCTGGTGCGCTCTGTGGGCGTCATGACTAACATGCCAGCTGCCGTCCACGGCCTGGGGCTGCTGCATGGCCATTCCCTATGCCTGGGTCAGCACACCAACATCTGTGTGGGCTTACCCCTCACCGACCCTTCCCACATTCCCAGCTTGTGCACCCCCCCCGAAGGGGAATTCAGGCCAGCCGCACCTACCGGGAGGCCGCCAAAGCCGGCCGTGACTTTGTGGTTTTGGAGGAAGTCATCGAGGAAATCGAGGCCCAGTACCGTCAGTTCAAGGCCCTTACCGGACGGGAGCCGGATTACTTTGAGGGACACGCAGTGGCCAGCGCAAACTTCTTCAAGGGGCTGGAGATTGTTGCCCAGCACCACGGCCTGCCCTACTTTGCCATGGGCCGTCCCGGCGAGGCAGTAATCTTCCGGCATACCCGGGTCTATGCCTATATGCCCAGGGACTTCAAGGCCTATGAGGCCGACCCCTTCACCGGGGTCCAGGATGCAGTGGCCCACGCCCATGAGGGAGCCTGCGACCTGATGGTATTCCATCCGGGGTACATCGACGCTTACCTGCTGGATCATTCTACCATGACCACCCCCCGGGTGCGAGAGGCCGCCATGCTCTGCTTACGGCCCGAGGTCCGTGCCTGGCTGGAACAGCAGGACATTCGGCTTGTCACTTACAACGATCTGACTTGAAACAGGAGAACATAAAAATGACAGACAACAAAAAAAAATAGCCGAGCAGGTCCTGAGAGCGGTGGGCGGAGCGGCCAACCTGAAGGACGCCACCCACTGCATGACCCGCCTGCGCCTGTATCTGAAAGACGACAGCCTCCCCAAAGACGATGAGGTGAAAAAGATTTCCGGTGTGCTGGGTGTTGTGCGCGGCGGCCAGCAGTACCAAATCGTGATCGGCACCAATGTTCCGAAAGTGTATGAGAGACTGTGCAAGCTGGCAGGCATCAGCGCCAGCGCCGCCGTCAAGGATGATGCTGCTGCCGCCCAGGATGCCGCCATCACCAAACGGAAGCTGACCCCCAAGCAGGTGGGTAAGAATATCATGGGCTATCTGGCAGGCTGTATGACCCCCATGATCCCGGTGCTGCTGGCCGGAGGCTTGTTCCGTGCTGTCAACTCTATCTTTGGCCCCGACTTGTTGGGACTGTACACCCTGGAAAGCAACTTATATATCCTGTTTGATTTCTTGTACGATGCGGCGTTTTACTTTATGCCTATTCTGGTGGGTTACAATGCCGCCAAACAGCTGGGTGTCAACGGTATGCTGGGTTCTTTCATCGGCAGTGTTCTAATGGTGCCCGATTTCGCGGCTTTTGCCACCAACGGTCAAACGTTCACGGTCTTTGGCATCCCTGCTACCGTGACCAATTACGCCCAGACTGTTCTGCCTGTTATGCTGTCGGTGCCCCTGTTCTGCCTGATTTATAAACTTGTCAAAAAGTTCATGCCCGACCTGCTGACGAGCGTTTTTACCCCGTTCTTCAGCCTGATTATTTCCATGCCCTTTATCCTCTGCCTGCTGGCACCTCTGGGTACCATTGTGGGTAATGCCATCAGCGGCGGTCTTGCCTGGTTTGGCATGACCACCGGCTGGTTCGGCGTGGCTGTCATCGCCGCTCTGTGGGAGTTCCTGGTTATGAGCGGTATGCACCTGGCTCTGATGATGCCCATGATGGCCGATTTCTTCGAGACCGGCATCATCAGCGGCCCCATGAATGCGGGCAACTTTGCGACTTGGGCATGCTTCGGTGTGGCTCTGGGCGCAGCGCTCCGCCTGAAAAACAAGGATGACCGCAGCACCTCCTTTGCAGCCTTCGCTTCTGGCATTCTGGGCGGCGTCACCGAGCCCACTCTGTATGGCATCTGCTTCCGCTTTACCCGTTGCTTTGTAACGATGGCCGTTGGCGGCTTTGTGGGCGGCGCCATCGCCGAAGCATATTCGACCTCAAGGGATATGCAATGACCTCCGCCAACTTCCTGTCTCTGCTGGGCTATGTGGGTGGTACCAATGCCAACATTGTGGTTGGCGTGGTAGCCTCCTTTGCTTCTCTGATCGTGGCAGCTGTTCTGACTTATCTGTTTGGCTTTTCCCAAAAAGATTTGGAGAGCGTTTGACTGCGTGATACCATAAAATCAAAAAGGCTGGTGTTATCGACTTGACAAAACAAATGATTTTCCCCACCAATTTCCTCTGGGGCGCGTCTACCAGCGCCTTTCAGGTAGAGGGCGGTTACAACGAAGGCGGCAAGGGCGTTGCCACCACCGACCTGGGGGCACGCCGCCCCGGCATCGCCGACAACAAAGTGGCCGCAGACCATTACCACCACTGGAAAGAGGATGTGGACCTGATGGCCGAGCTGGGCTTGAAGGTTTACCGGATGGGCTTTTCCTGGAGCCGGATCATGCCGGACGCCTCGGGCCAGTCCAACCCCGAGGGCCTGGCCTTCTATGACAAGCTAATCGACTATCTGTTGGAAAAAGGAATCGAACCGCTCGTTACTCTCTATCACTTCGAGTGTCCGCAGGCGCTGGTAGACGCCTTCGGCGGCTGGCTCGACCGCAAGATGATCGACGCCTATCTGAAATACGCCGAGGTCTGCTTTACCCACTTCAAGGGCCGCGTCAAGCGGTGGGTCACAGTGAACGAACAGCTCATCGCCACCGCCGCCGGCATCATGAACGGCAACTTTGAGCAGAACAAGCAGAAGAACCTGCAGAACATCTACCAGATGAGCTATCATGTCTCGCTGGCCGAGCACCGGGCTATTTCGCTGCTGCGGCAGATCGACCCGGAAGCCCAAATCGGCCCGGTGTGTGCTATCCAGGTGGTCTATCCCCAGTCCAGCCGCAGCGAGGATGTTCTGGCCGCCGAGAACGCCGAAGAACTGATGGAGTTCTACCTGCTCGATCTGAGTGTCCGGGGCGAATATCCACCCTATGTGGCCAGCTACTTAAAGAGTCATGGACTTTACCCCCAGACGCTGCCCGGAGATGCAGCCGTGCTGAAAGCCTCGACCCCCGACTTCATCGGCATCAACTACTATTTCAGCATTTGCGCCAAAGTCAAGGAGGGTCCCGTCAACTACGACCAGCCGCCCTTCTGGGTGTCGGACGCCTTCGACATCTGTGATAATCCCCACCTGCGCAAAACCGAGTGGATGGATAAGGGCATTGACCCGATGGGCCTGCATATTGGGATGCGCAAGGTCTATAATCGCTACCGTCTGCCCATGATCGTCACCGAAAACGGCATGGCCTATAGCGAAACACTGGGCCCGGACGGCCAGATCCATGATCTCTACCGCATCGAATACCTCAAAGAGCACATCGAACAGCTGGCCATCATGATTGACGAGGGACTGCCGGTGTTCGGCTATTGCCCCTGGAGCTTTGTAGACGTGGTGTCCAGCCACCAGGGCTTTGCCAAACGGTACGGCTTAGTCTACGTGGACCGCACCGAGACCGATCCCAAGCAGTGCGCCCGGGTGAAAAAGGACAGTTTCTACTGGTATCAAAAAGTGATCACTAACAACGGCCTGACAGAATAAGCCATCACCTATTTTCCCCCGCAGCCGTGCGGGCAACGTCCTGCGCTGCCTGCATGGCTGTTTTGTTGTTTGAAAGGAGTTTTAGTATGCATATCGCATTCGTATCGCTGGGCGCCTTCGGGCATATCAATCCTACCCTGGCCCTCGTCACCGAACTGGTGAAGAAAGGTGTCCGGGTGACTTATTTCACCACTGAAGCCTTCCGCACTATCATCGAGCCCACCGGGGCAAAGTTCGTCGCCGTACCCTCCTGGATGGCGAAAAACGACAAGCATAATGAGGACGGCGAAAAGAAAGAGGATGACGGCGGAGTGGCCGCCGCGGTGCCCTTCCTGTTCTTAAACGAGGCAGGAGCCTACATCGACACTGTGCTGGACACCCTGAAAAACGACAAACCCGACGCTGTCGTCCACGACTTTGCGGGCATTGCCGAAGCACAATCGCGGCGGACAACCTCAAGGTTGCCAACGTCATGCTCTACACCAGCTACCCCTCCAACGACAGCTACTCGGTAGCCGCCGGGTTCGAGAACTGCCCGCCGGACCACCCTCTGCGCAAAGCCGCGGCGCAGTTGGCCCAGACCTATGCCGAAAAATATGGCTGCCGCCTGCTGACCGTCAAGGAAATCTTCGACGGCCACGGGGACTTCAACCTGGTCATGATGCAGAAAAAGTTGGTTCCCAATTACGAGACTTACGATGACAGTTTCGTGTTCACCGGGGTACAGATCGGCAAGCGGACCGCCTTCGGCAGCTGGAAAGCCCCTGACAACGGCAAGCCGCTGCTGTATTCCTCCCTTGGCACTGCCTTCAACAACTGGCCCGAGTATTACCCCATCCTGTTTGACGCAGTGCGGGACCTGGACATCAACGTCTTTGCCGCGCTCGGCTCCATCGACCCCGCCAGCCTGAAGGACATCCCCGCCAACGTAGAAGTCGGTCAGATGGTACCCCAGCTGGATATCCTGTCCCAGGCGTCGGTGTTCATCACCCACGCCGGCATGGGCGGCACCGGCGAGGCCATCTACTACGGCGTGCCCATGATCGCCATTCCCCAGATGGAAGAACAGGCTATCACCGCCCGCCAGATCGAGAAGCTGGGCCTTGGCTGCGCCTTTCCGGATAAACGCCATCACCAGCGAAAGCCTGAAGGCTGCCATCGTCAAGCTGCTGACCCAGCCTTCCTACAAGGCCACTGCTGCGGAGTTCAGTGCAGATATGAAGAGCCTGGGCGGTGCCAAGGCTTCCGCCGAGGCCCTGCTGCACTTCCTAAAGCATTAACAAGCTATCTTCCCTCTGTCCCAGTTTGCCGGGGCAGGTACTTCTTTTCGTAATCCTCCGCCTGACCCCAGGCGGGGGATTCTTGAAATACAAGGAGGACAGATTATGACCACCTTCCCCAAAGATTTCCTGTGGAGCGCATCCACAGCGGCCACCCAGATCGAGGGCGGCTGGAACGCCGACGGCAAAGGGGAGTCCATCTGGGACACCCTGGTCCATGACGGCACCGGCAAGATCGCCCACGGCGAGAACGCCGACATCTCCATTGATTTTTACCACCGCTGGCGAGAGGATGTGGCCCTGATGAAGCAGATGGGTCTGAAGGCCTACCGGTTTTCCATCAGCTGGCCCCGGGTGCTGCCGGAAGGCGTGGGCCGTGTGAACGAGGCAGGCATCCGGTTCTACCAGGACCTCTGCGACGAGCTGCTGAAAAACGGCATCCAGCCACTGGTGACCCTCTACCACTGGGACCTGCCCACCGCCCTTTACCGGCAGGGGGCTGGAAGAACCCCTGCCAGCCCCGACTGGTTTGCCGAGTATGCGGAGGTCGTATCCAAAGCCCTGGCGGGCCGGGTGGAGTACTGGCTCACCTTCAACGAGCCCCAGATGTTCTGTGGCCTGGGGCTGGTGGCAGGAGTTCACGCACCCTTTGAGCACAACGACGACCAAACCATGATGGGCATCACCAAACACATCCTGCTGGCCCACGGCCGGGCGGTGCAGATGCTGCGGCGCAACTGCCCCGGCACCAGGGTGGGCATGGCCCCCACCGGGGACTGCTGCCTGCCCAAGGACGACTCCCCGGAGGAAGTGGAGAAGGCCCGGCAGAAGTCTCTGAGCGACTACCCCGGCTACATCATGTCCAATACCTGGTGGGCCGACCCGGTATTCCTGGGGCAGTACCCCGCCTGGGCCAAGGAGAAGTTCGGGGACCAGCTGTACACCATGACCCCAGAGGAGTGGACCCTGGTGTCCCAACCCCTGGACTTTTACGCTTACAACTGCTACCAGGGCACGGTGGACATCGTCCCCGACCCCTCCAAATACGATGCCTACGCCTACCAGGGCAGCCCCCCAGACGGCGGCGGCCTGGAACATCACCCCCAAGGTGCTGTATCACGCCAGCAAGTTCTGGTTCGAGCGGTACCACCTGCCCATCCTCATCACCGAAAACGGCTATTCGGGCCTGGACTGCGTCATGCTGGACGGCGAGGTTCATGACCCCCAGCGGATTGACTTTCTCCACCGGTATCTGCTGGAGGTGGCCCGCGCCATGGCAGACGGCATCCCGGTGATCGGCTATTCGGTGTGGAGCCTGTTCGACAACTTCGAGTGGGCGGCGCGGCTACAGTTGCCGCTACGGCCTGATTTATGTGGATTACCCCACCCAGCAGCGGATCGTGAAGGATTCGGGCTGGTGGTACCGGGACGTGATTGCCTCGAACGGCGCGAACCTGTAAGGGCGCGGTGCCAAAACATACATAAAGAGGTCGCTCACTGTGCAGACAAGCACAGCGGGCGGCCTCTTTGTCTTTCTCAAACCCTGCCAGGGAACCGGTGGTTTATTTGTCCGTATAGGCCCTCTGCACATTTTTGCACACTTTTTTTGCACACCGGAACGGCTAGATAACGGATGCGAGAGTGGATAACAAGTGCAAGGGATACAGAAGACGCAAAACTTAAATTTGCGATAAAACAATAAAAAGACCGATCTGCGCAATTTTGAAAATTGACAATTGTTGCATGCTGGTTTCTCTTAATCAGTGGGCCCAGGGTTCGAGTCCCTGGAGGTGCACCACAACAACAAAATCCGAACTTTTTTCCGATAGGAGAAGGGTTCGTTTTTGTGTTTTTCGGAAAACAGAACGAATCTCTTGCTTCCATCGAAAAACGTCCCAGACCTTATCATAAGAAAGCACGACAGACCACGGTAAGAGTGCCATAAGGCAGAAAGGACAAAATTATGAAATACGATGCAAGAGTTTGTTCGTTCAACATGGACGCCGGGTGCGTGGAGCTGCTGCTCTGGGATGGGAGAAAAATCTCTATCGACTGTACCGGGGTCGAGGATGCGTTGGACGTTACCATGGCGCAGAGGTCGGAGTTGGAGTATCTCATCTATAACGACCCTCTGGCGTATGCAGACCTGATTCTCAACGGTGAACCGGAGGAGTATCTGAGGAATGTGGCAGGAAGCCACGGACTAGAGGATTAAACGCAAAAACAGGGTGCGCTCCGAAGGACGCACCCTGCCTTCCTTTTATTTCAGTTTGAAGCTCAGTGTCGGAGAAAATCATGATCCAGAATCTTGATTCTTGCCCCGGAAAATTCAAGAAGTTTCTCATCCCGCATCCGGCACAATTCGCGGGAAAGCGCGCTGCGGTCTACACAGAGGAAGTCGGCAAGTTCGGTGCGGCTGTACAGCAGATGATAACACCCTTTGCTGTCCGGTGTCAGCGTCTGCAAATAAATTTTCAGCCGATCCCGCAGACGCTTCTGGGCAAGAATGCGCACCTTTGTATTGAAGAACAGAAGCTGCTGCGCCATATCCTGCATCAGATTAGCGGTCACCTGCATCCGACAGGGGCAGGTCATGGTCTGCTGGGACATGAGCGCACTGAAATCCAACCGGAGCACCGTACAGTCTGAGTCGGCCCGCAGGCAGACCGGACTGGTACTCCAGCCGGTACAGGCCAGTTCGGCCCCAAAAAAATCTGCCCGCTTGCCAGCCTAGGCAGATGCTGACCTGATTTCCATTTTCATCATACAGAAACTCTTCCACTGTGCCATCCAGCAGGATGCCTGTATTGTGGCTTTGCTCACCCAGTTCCACAAGATGCGTATGCGGGGATATTGATGCACGCTTGCGTGCAGGCAGTCCAGAACATCCCGGTAGCGGCGCGGCTGGATGCCGTGGAACATTCCGCACTGCTGTAAAATCGAATAATATTTTTCCATGCTCCAAAATCATTCCGTCCGTTCCCATAACAACGGACACATCGAGATAGTTGTGTTAAACTCTGGTTAGAGCTGTCTAATTTACGACAGCTCTATTATACGGAATGAAGTTTGAAATGTCAAACCCTCAAAGCAACAGGGTTGATTTTTTGAAAGGAGCTGTCCCATGTATTCTTTGGGAATGGATCTTGGTACCTCCACGGTCAAAATCGTGCTGATGCAGAACGGAACAGTGGAGAAGTACTGGCTTGCCGTGCATCACGGCAGACCACTTCTGTGCCTGCGGCAGGGCTTGTCGGAACTTGCTATTGGCAGGGACGAGACACTTGCTGTTTGTGTGACAGGTGATAATGCCGGGGCACTACTGGAACGCTGTCCGGTTCTATCAGAATTGGGAGAGATTCCTGCCATCGTGGAAGGTGTACGCAGGCTTGTGCCGCAGGCCGGTTCGATTATTGAAATCGGCAGTCAGGGTGCGCGGTTCATCACGGAAGTCCAGAGCCGGACCCCGCAGTTTGCGGCCAACGAGCATTGCGCAGGCGGCACCGGCTCCTTTTTTGAGGATCAGATGTCCCGTGTGGGCTGCAAGCTGGAGGATTATTCTGCGCTGGTTGAGCAGGCGCAGAGCATTCCGCGGCTTTCCGGACGCTGCGCAGTGTTTGCCAAAACGGATATCATTCACCGCCAGCAGGAAGGTGTTTCCACGCCGGATATCCTGCTGGGATTGTGCTATGCAATGATCCATAACTACAAGGCGACCATTGTGCGGCGGCTGCCGGTCTGCAAACCAGTGGTATTCTGCGGCGGCGTGACCTGCAACTCCGGCGTGATACGGGCTATCCGGGATGTGTTCGACCTGACCGAAGAGGAACTGATCGTCCCGGAAGAAGAGCGTTTTGAAGCGGCCATCGGTGCAGCATGCAAGGCAGAAGGTGCATTTACACTGGCACAGCTGGATGCGTTGTTGAACGATGCAATGGCAACACGCTCCACGACAACCGGGCTTCCCAGACTGGAACTGTTGCCCGGCACTGATCTTTCTGAGCCGAAGGCCACCGGTATCCTCCCGGAGAAGGGCTGTGCGCTGGGCATCGACATCGGTTCCACCAGCACCGACCTTGTTCTGGTGGGGCCGGAGGGTGAACTGGTAGACTTTCAATATCTGCGCACCGCAGGTGACCCGGAAGGAGCTGTCCGCAAAGGCCTTGCAAGTATTCGCCAGAGGTTTGGTGATATCCGGTTCACCGCAGTCGGTGTGACCGGTTCAGGACGAGAGCGCATCGGCAAACGTATCGGAGCAGATGCTGTCCGGGATGAGATCACTGCGCAAGCCAAGGGAGCTGCTCATTGGGGGCCGGAAGTCGATACTGTGTTTGAGATCGGCGACAGTATAGCAAATACATCAGCATCCAGAACGGTGAAGTTGTGGATTTTCAGATGAACAAGATCTGCGCTGCCGGTACCGGTTCTTTTGTGGAAGAACAAGCTGCCCGTATGGGGATCCCACTGGCGGAATTTGGCCCATTAGCCTTATCCTCTGAACATCCGGCATCCTTGGGAGAACGGTGCACGGTGTTTATCGAAACGGCCATTGCGTCCGCTTCCGCTGAAGGTGTTTCACAGGCAGATATTGCAGCAGGCCTTTGTCACTCCATCGTACAGAACTATCTGCATAAAGTTGTTGGTTCTAAACCTGTGGGGCAGCACATCGTTTTGCAGGGCGGTGTCGATTACAACCCCGGCATTGTGGCGGCATTCCAATCCGCATACGGCGACCGCGTACAGGTCAGCCCGGTCTTTTCCATCAGCGGCGCATATGGCGTGGCTCTTCTGGCACAGGAAGCGGTGGGCGATGCACCTAGTCAGTTTGTGGGCTTCGACAGCCCCGCACAAGCCGCAGAGGACAGCCGCAGCGCGGAGATCCAGAGAAACATCGATTTTTACCGGCAGGCCGACAACCTGCTTCTGGAAGGCTACACGGGGAAACGCGACCCACGTAAAAAGACGGTGGGTGTCCCTTATGCGTTGGTGATTCACAAATTCTTCCCGATGACGAATGCCTTCTTTACCTCGTTGGGCTTCAATGTCGTCCTGACTGACCCCACCAGCGAGGAAACGATCCGGCTGGCTCAGCAGACCGCACAGGGGGAGACCTGCTACCCGGTCAAGCTGATCTACGGCCACATACAGCAGCTCATCGACCAAAAAGTAGATTATATCTTCCTGCCCACCATCCACACGATGAAGCACGAAAAGAGCCGTGTGAAACACAATTATGGCTGCGTCTATATGCAGACGGCGGCGGTGTCCATCGCAAAGGCACTGGACATCGAAAGCAAGGGCATCACCCTGCTCAGCCCGGTATTTGATCTGGACTTCGGGCAGAAGCCATGGCCACCGCCATGCTGGGGCTGGGCAAAGTACTAGGTATCCCGAAACCGTTTTGTGCCAAAGCTCTGCTCAGCGGTGCCATGGCGGTGCGCCGCCATACTGCCGCAGTGGAAAAGCAGGGCAAAGCACTGCTGGCGACCCTGAGACCGGAGGACAAAATTCTGGTGCTCATCACCCGGAACTATGGCCTTTCCGACCCCATCCTGAACATGGGTATCCCGGAACTGCTGTTGGAACGCGGCTATAAAGTCATCACGCTGAGCCACCTGCCCGGTCATGCGCTGGACATCTCCGATGAATACAATAATCTTTATTATCCGTTCGGACAGCACATCCTGTCCGGGGCCAAGCTCGTGGCCCACCATCCAAACCTGTATGCCGTCTACCTGACCAATCACGGCTGCGGCCCGGACACCATGCTCTCCTATCTGTTTCGGAAGGAGATGGGCGACAAACCCTATCTGCAAATCGAAGTGGATGAGCATTTTTCCAATGTGGGTGTCATCACTCGCATTGAAGCGTTCCTGAACAGCCTGAACCACCGCCCGGTGGAAGTTCTGCCCAAGGACTTTGTGCTGGAGCAGGTCGATATCCGCCCCTGTCATCTCCCGGCGGTGCCGGAAAAGGATTTTCCGCTCTGGTTGCCGCCGCTGGGCGAATACACGGCATCGTTGACCGGATATTTCCGTGCACAGGGGGTGGATGCCCATGCACTGCCGCATCTCAGCGCTCATGCGTTGAGCCTTGGATGTGCCGAGACCAGTGCAAAGGAATATCTGCCCTTCCCTGCTTTGCTGGGCGGCATCCTTGCACAGCAGGAAGCAGACCCGGCACCGGCACAGTTCCTGATCCCGCAGACGCGGGGCGCAGAAGCGGATGGTCAGTATGCCCGCGTCATCCGGGCAGTACTGGACCGCAGAGGAAACCAGAGCGCCAAGCTGGTCAGCCCGATGCTGGAAACCCTGCCTGCAACGGCGCAGGACCGGGATGCCCTGTTCCGTGCACTGCTGGCCGGAGATATCCTGTATGCCGCCCCGGCGGCGATGCGCGCCGGAATTGCTGCTGCATGGGACACGCTGCCCGGCTGGGCACAGCTCCACAAGGCTGCGGTAGAGATTGGCAGATGCCCCGCCACGGGCCGCAGGCTTGCCACCGTGGGTACGCCGCTCTGCCTGACCGAGCTGGACAGCGGAGTGCTTTCTACGCTGGAAGCAGAGGGCAGCCAGCTGCTCCGCGCGCCGTTGAGCGAGGCGCTCTGGTTCCTTTGGAAGGACAACATGGATGCCAACAAGCCCTGTGCCAAATGGCTGGAACAGATGGCGCAGGAGATGCAGACCATCGGCGCAGAACTGGGTGCACACAGCACCTTTGCGCAGGACACTGCGGCCCTGTTTGAAACGGCAGACACCATCCTGCCGCACTTTGCGGGCGGGAATGGCCGCTACCGCTATGCAAAAGCAGTAGAGCTTTCCGGGCGGGCGGATGCCGTGCTGACCCTCGCCCCACGCTATGAAAACGCTGCCACGATCCTGGATATGCGCGGCCTGCGGGATGCCTGCAAGGCACCGTTGTTCCAGCTTTCGCTGGACAATGACTGGGACGAAACGGCGTGGAGCCGCCTGCGTTCCTTCCTGTATTACTGCTGAAGAAACCGAATGACAAAGAACCCGTCCGGAATGCTCCGGACGGGTTCTTTGCGTCAGTTGTGATGAGAAAATCGCTTATTCGATCACCAGCAGAAGGCTCATTTTGAACTTGCCCTGTGCAGTGACGCTGTGCAGGCCGTTTTTGTCAAAACGGAAGCTCTGGCCTGCGGTCAGCTCATAGTCCTGACCCTCATAGCCGATGATGGCTTTGCCTTCCAGCGCGGTCAGGATGGCGTTGCCGGGTGCACGGTGCGGGGTCAGGCCGGTGCTCTCGTCAAAGGCCATCAGCACGAATTTCATGTTGTCGGCGTGGACGAGGTCGAGGTTTGCAATGCTGCCGTCCTCGTAAGAAATGAGATCTTTCAGTTCGGTGGGCTGGCCTGCTTTGAGAATGTTGTTCATGGTGAAGTTCTCCTTTTTCAGAATGATTTCAGTATAGATCATGCCGCTGTCGGTCAGACAGCCGCAGAGCATTTTAGGCGGAACGGCCAGCAGTTGGCCGGGATGCAGGGGAACGATGCGGCTTTCTTCCCCCAGAAGGAAATCGCCGCAGCCTTCCCCGCCCAGATACAGGGTAGTGCAGTCGTAATATTCCGGGGTGATGGAGGTGCCGCCGCCCAGCGAGAACCAGGTAACAGGTACACTCTCGCCCAGTTTTGCTGGGCGGGAAACTGTCATGGCCTCCCGGATGGGACGCAGCTGGGAAAGTGTAAATGGTATCTTCATACGGCATTCCCTCGCAAGGCCACTGGCACAATGCTGCGCACGGCGCGTCCCTGATAATTCAACTCGTCCACGATGACCTGAACATCAAAGGAATAGGAAATGTTCTGTTCGTTCAGGATGGCGGCGGCCGGGCCGTAGAAAAATTCACCCTTGCGGTTGAGCATCAGTGCTTCGTCTGCCACGCTCATGGCGTTGGTGGGATAATGGGTGTTCATAATGGCGCTGATGCCTTCCTCATGCGCCAGCCGCTCCACCATGTTCAGGACAAGGATCTGGTTGTGGAAGTCCAGACCGGTCTCCGGCTCGTCCAGAATAATGAGCTTGGGGTCGTTGATAAGGGCACGGGCAATGAGCACCATTTGCAGTTCGCCGCCGCTCATCCGGTTGCAGTCCTTGTTGGCAAGGTGAGAGATGCCCACCCGCTCCATCATGGCTTCGGCCATTTCCAGTTCCTCTTTACCGGGCTGCTGGAACATACCCAGATGGGCACTGCGGCCCAGCAAAACCATTTCCAGTCCGGTATAGGAGAAGGCAAACCCGTGGGACTGCGGGATGTAGGAGATGGTGCTCCACACTTCCTTCGGCTTCAGGGTGTGGATCTCCTTACCATAGAGCAGGGTCTTGCCGCTGTGCCACGGCAGCAGACCGATCATACATTTGAGCAAAGTGGTCTTGCCGATGCCGTTTGGGCCGAGGATGGCAAGAATGTGTCCCTCTTCCAGTGTCAGGTCGATATTTTCCAGTATGGCAGGCTGTCCGGGGTAGCCGAAACAGCCTTTCTGTACTTGCAAGATCATCGCAGGTTGCTCCTTGTCTTATTCAGCAGAGAGATGAACACCGGTGCACCGATGATGGCGGTCAGGATGGAAAGCGGCAGCTCAATGATGCTGATGGTGCGCGACAGCGTGTCGATTAGGATCATGAAGCTGGCACCAAGGCTCAGGCTCACCGGCACGACATAGCGGTTGTTGCTGCCCACCAGCATCCGGGCGCAGTGTGGGATCAGCAGCCCGATCCAGCCCACCTGTCCGCACATTGATACCGCCGAGGCGGTAATCAGCGTGGAAGCCAGAATGAACAGCATCCGGGTCTGTTTGATGCTGATGCCGCTGGCGCGGTTCGTCATCGCTCAGGGAGAGGATGTTCAGCCGCCAGCGCAGCAGGTAAATGACAGCGATGCCTGCGATGATGAGCGGGCAGCCGATGAGGATCTTCTGGTAGCTGGCACTGGTAAAACTGCCCATCAGCCAATACGTGATTTCCGGCAGCTTATCCTGCGGGTCGGCGGTATACTTGAGCAGCGATCCAACCGCATTGAAAAGAGAAGAGGCAATGGTTCCGGCCAGAACCAGATAGACCATGGAACGGCCATCGTTCTTGCCTGCAATTTTCAGGGTAAAGCAGACAGACGCAAGGCCGAACACCAGCGCAATGAGCTGTGTTTCCAGAATACTGCACGACAGAATGATGGCCAGAATTGCACCCACACAGGTGCCGCTGGGCACGCCCAAAATATCCGGCGTGGCAAGCGGATTAGAAAACAGGGACTGAAAGGTGTTGCCCGCACAGGTCAGTCCTGCACCTACGATGATGGCCATGAGGATGCGCGGCAGACGCAGGTTGATGACGATGGAATAGTTCTGCACATTGGCCGCGCTGCCGCCGGTCAGAGCTGTGCGCAGGGCGGTCAGCACTTCCCCGACCGGGACATTCATGCGTCCGAAGCACAGGCAGATTACTGAGGTGGTCAACGGCAGTGCCAGCATCAGCAGGATAGCCAGCGGGGTAAAGCGGCCTTTTTTGATCCAGATGGTGTCCTTCATCAGTACAGCAGCATTTCCTCCAGCTCGTCATCGGTCACATCATAGCCATACCAGGTCTTGTAGTATTCCTTGATGGTATCGCCCAGCGGGTAATCTGCGAAAGCGTCCGGGTAGGTGTTGCAGGCCAGCCATGCCAGTACCAGCGGGGCATCCGGGTTCGGGGTGAACCAGTTCCACATACCGAGGGTGGTGTTGTACACGCGGCCGCTCTGCACGGCGGTCAGGGTGGAGAAGTCAGCACCGTCCACGTTGCCGCTCAGCACGTCCTCGGTGCGCAGGGGCTGCAGGCCGGGACCATCGAGGAAGAGGATGTCCGGATCCCAGCTGTAGACCTGTTCCATGCTGGTCTGGGCAAAACCGGTGGCTTCCAGCGCTTTGTCGGTCACGCCCAGATGCTTCATCCAGTAGGTACCGAAAGTGCCGTTTCCGGAGACCTGCGGCACACCGTCCGAGTACTTCCACAGGATCAGGGCGCTGGGGCGGTCGCTCTCAGGAATATCCGCAATGCGGGCTTCCACATCGGCCACGATCTCGTCACCGGCAGCCACAAAGGCCTCGGTCTTGCCCGGTTCGCCAAAGACATCCTCCAGCAGTTTCAGCCACTCCTCATAGCGCTCCAGCGGGTCAGCCTCGGTGGAAGCACCCACGGTGGCAAAGCCGATCGAGGGAATACCGCTGGCCTTCAGGGTCTCTGCGTGGGAGGAATTGCCTGCATTGTACAGGATGACATCCGGGTTCAGCTTCATGATCTCCTCAATGTTGAGGTCACTCTGCGCATAGACCGTGTCGCTGGATTCCATCAGCTCCGGAGCGATGTTCTTGAGCACGGTGTCGGAAATGACCGACTTGAAGGAGCCGCAGTAGCCCACGATATAGGGGGCACTGCCCTCAAAATAGGCCATGTAGGTGGACAGGATGGGAATCTGGTCGATGACCACACGGGTGACCTTATTAGGCACTTCTACTTCGTTGCCGCCGTGGTCGATGACGATGTGGGTGCCGGTCTCATCGGCAGAAGCCGCAGAAGAGACTGCTTCGCTGGAAACAGAGGCGGATTCAGAAGCGGCAGCGGAAGAAGCTGCATTGCCGGAACCACCACAGGCGGTCAGGACACCGGCAGCGCTGACAGCGGCCATAGCAGCGAGAAAAGAACGACGTGTAATCTTTTTCATGGGAAACTCCTTATAATAATGAAAATTTCTGGCAGTTAGTTATACATAACCAACCGCAGAGCATTTTAGCAGATTCCCACAGGATTGTCGGTTGCTATGGCAACCACTCTCCAAAATCGGAAGAAGTCTTAAAGTTTTCCAAGAAAAACAAAAAACAGGGTACGCCCCACGGACGCACCCTGCAAAAATCCACACACGATAAGTAAGACAGGGAGTTCCCCAACGGGAACTTCCTGTTTTTCTTTAGTTGCAATATGAGCCTGTTCCGCCTGCCACGCGGCAAGCTCGCGTTTGCGCAGCGCAGCGGAGCAATGAAAGCCCCAGTGGGGCTTTTAAGCGACCGAACGGTCTTGCGCAAGCAAGATGGAGGGGCCTTGCCCCCGACAAGTGACCGTTGCCCCTCCTCGCTGTTCCAGCAGGCAAGGATGGCCGGGTAGAATGCCCGCGCCAGACGGTCGATGACTTCATCGGGATAGGGGGAAGTGTTTGTGGACTTTTTCTTTTTGTTCAAACGCACGCTCCTTTGATCGTCCCACCATGGCAAAGCTGAGCGAGAAAATCAAAGTTCCAATTTTTATCAGGCGCAAGGGCGCGGATGCTTTCCGCCCTGCACTTGCGGCTGGTGGTGGCGTTGATGGCTTACAAGTGCCTGTCGTTATGCGATTTTTTCATCGTTCAGCAGTTCTTCAAACTGTGCCATATATGCCTTATGCTGTTTGAGAATCTTCGTGGTCTCCACTTTCACATAGGCATCATCAGGCACCTTGGGGAGATACTTCATCAGGAAATCAACATCCTGCTGGATTCGCCGGACGGCAGCTTCCAGCGCAGAATAGTTGATTCCGTAGATTCGTTTCTGCGGAGCAGAGCGGTCCTCCGGGTGCAGAATCTCGTGCACAATCTGCTTGCGATTCGGAAAATCTGCCTTGGCAAGACGGTGCATATCGGTATCACGGACTTTGAACTGCCCGGACAGGATCTTCTCTTTCGTACCGGGCATCATCTGCTCCATGATCTCCACGCCGCGCATGAACTTTTCAGAACGGGCAACGTAGGATTCGCTGACATTGTTCCGCTCTGCAATCTGCTTGCGGATGCTTGCTTCCGCAGAGGTGGGAGGAATTGTGTCAATTTGACACAATTCCTCCTGAGCCGTTTCCTGCGTAGTTACTGTATACTGCCTTCCGGTACGCTGTCAGCTCTGCACGGTGCTGTTCTTCAAAAAGCTGCGGAGCAATCTTTTTTGGTATTTATTGTTCCCACGTTTTGGCTTTTTGTCGGACATTTATAATTTGGAGCTGGTATAGAATGCTGGGAATTGCAGAAACCAATGAAAAAAATACCCAAGACAATAGAATGCTTGATAATCGCAAACAGTGCGAATAGGAGCAGCAGGAATAGCCATGGGTTACGCAAATTGCGGTAGTATTTTTCTTTATCGGCATAAGAAGTATGAAGTTCAAAAGGCTTTCCGTCGTTTGATTTTTCCACAATCAATAGTTCCCTGTTAAAAGTTGTTGCGTTTGTTGCAATACAACCGCCCATTTCCGCCCATGGACGCAATCGAACTTTTCCAACAGAATAGTTTAGATTGATGTTTTTAAAAAACACCTTATATCCCATATCCTCCAAAAAATTAGCATAGTCTATTGAGCTATCTTTTGATTTTTCTCCGATAAACTCTACACAATAGGTCACTTCATCGGGATTACATTTTTCGAATTCATAGAGCATTCTTCCTGTCCGGACAAGTCGATAGCCTTTTTGAGACATTTGGTTTAACCAGTTTGCCTGTGCATTTAGCAATCCACCAAAGAAGCGATAGCATTTTTTACTCATACTGTACCTCTCCAATAATTTCACTTGCGACGCGTACAAGTTCGTTTAGTCTTGCAAGCTCTTTTTCTGCAATTTCTTTTCCCTGTGCTGTAATGTGGTATTCTTTTTTTCTTCCCTCACTATCTCCATAAGGTTCAATCCACTTCTTGTCCTGCAAAGAGTTTAATGCTCCATATAAAGTGCCTGCGCCTAACGAAAGCCGCCCGCCCGTTTTTTCTTCAACAAATTGCATGACGGCGTATCCGTGTTTTGGTGTATAAAGAGAGAGTAAAATATAAAAGGTCACTTCTGTAAGTGCACCACTTTTTGTATTATCTCGCATGGTTTGACTCCTTATTACGGTTACTGTAATAAATATATCACTAACCGTAATATAAGTCAAGCAGATTCAGGAAAATTATATAATGGGTGTGTGAAAGAAGAACAGTCTGCTCTCTATTTGTTTTGTTGTTCGGCGTGTCGTGGCGCTGGGAATTGCTAGGGGTCGATTGAACATTCGTTTTGGTCATTGTACCTCCTGTCTGTTCGATAACTCCTCGGTGAAGTTATGTAAGCACGACACGCCGTTGCTGTTCGCACCGTCAGGTGCGAACCATGAGCAGGGTTTGGGGTGGGACCGCGTTTGCGAAGCGCAGCGCAGCAATGAAAGCCCCAGTGGGGCTTTTAAGCGGCAGCGCGGTCTGCGACAGCAGATGGAGGGGCGTTGCCCCGACAAGTGCTACCCCAACAAGATCACATCAAAACTCGCAAGAGTTGCAGATGTGAAGTCCCAGTGGAGCACAACATTTTCAAGAATTGAAAATTTGTGGCCACGGGGCGGTTCTTGCCCTTTACCGATTCGCTCAAAATCAACTTTCGACAAATGTTTCCGAATTATTAAGGCGTAAAAAATAAGTAAAGGGACTTTGCTCATGTAATGGGGTCACCGTTTGCTCCGAACGAAGTTCCTGCCCCTGTTTTGCAGCGGCGTTGACTGGAAAGCCGGTATCACGTTCGGACGGCTCATGAAATTTTCAAGGTGCAATCTTCCCCGGAAAAGAAAAATACCGCCCACGCAGCGCAGCGATGATTTTGTCGGGTGAATCGGCGGCAAAATGAATCGGGTGTGTTGCGGGGCGGTTGATCTTTCAGGGATAATCCACGGAGAGGCCGTGTTCAAAATGAACACGACCGCATCTTGTGGAGAGATTCAGGTTACTCCACAAAATCAGTGGAATTTACAAGAAAAATACCACGGTATGTAGAATGCGTCAAGAGGATTTTGAAAAATTTGTTATGCAAAATCGAAATACGACGCATTCAATCTTTCTGCTGCCTTTACAGGCCGCGTTTGCGAATTTCTGCAAGGGAGCATGACCAAAATGATCCTCCGTATCAAGCTGCAGCTAACAATGTTAAAATCCATTGCCAACGCCCTGTAAAAGCGGGTGGGCGGCAATTACCGCTTTGTGCTCAGCTTCAACTCAGTGCTCATCCTTCTGGGCGCATTGAGCATCCTGCCCCCTGCTACCAGTGCGATGCTGCATAACCTTTCCACCCTTGGCATCAGTCTGCGCAGCATGACAGACCTGTTGGAGCAGAAGCCTTTCCTGTAAAAATGATAAATCATCCCAACCAAAAAGAGGCCGCTGCACAAATACCGTGCGGCGGCCTCCTTTTTTGGTTTAGATAAACCGGCAGAAACCCAGCCAGCAGCCCAACAGGAAGAAGAGCAGTGCCTTCACCAGTACCGGCAGCCACGGGCGCTTGCACAGGGCCGTGTCCCACCGGTGGATGTTCTGCTTGGGGCAGGTGTCCACGCAGGCTTCACAGGCGATGCACTCCCCGCTGCGCAGGCTGGTTTCCTCCAGCTTCAGGTACACCGGGCACTGCTGTTTACAGGCATTGCAGCCCGGGATGCAGCCGTCGCTCTGCCGGTGCAGCCGCGCAAATGGCAGCACCGGCAGCAGGGCAAACACCGCTCCCATGGGGCAGAGGAACTGACAGAAGAACCGGGGCTGCACCGCCATACCCAGCAAAATGAGCACAAGAAGCCCGATGCCCACACCAAAGCCCTCCGGCGGCAGACGCAGAGCCGTCAGGCGGGAAAACACCTCCCACGGGCTTGCGCCGGTCAGCAGCTTTTCCTGCCGGGTCACATACAGCGCCACCAGCCCCGCCAGCAGCAGATATTTGACCTTCTGCCCCAAAAGCACCGCCCGCTCCGGCAGACGGAGCTGCTTTTTGCGGTGGAACAGCTTTTTCTGGATAAGCCCGGACAGCGCCCAGACGGCATCGCCCAAGCTGCCGAAGGCGCAGACGTATCCGCAGAAAAACCGGTCGAACAGCAAAGTGAAGCCGCACAGCCCCAGCAGAGAAAGCGTGAAGCTGTCCGCTGTGAGCACCTCGCCCGCACCGATGTGCAGAAAGATCTGCTTTACCCCGGAAAAACCGGCCACAAATGCGCCCGGCATGGACACAAAGAAGAACAGCTGCACCCCGGTGCGCAGCCATGTACGGCGCTTTTGGTCCCGCTGACGCTGCTGCGCCGCCGTCAAAGGCTTTGTCTGCATTTTTTCCATCATCCTGCCGCCTTTCCCAATGCGTCCTCGACTGCACCGATGAGACCTTCTGCCGTGAGGGTAGCGCCGGAAACGGTATCCACCTCAGCAGACTGCACTGCCAGCATCTCGTCCAGCAAAGGCAGCGCCTGCTTATAGTAGGGCTTATCCTCGCCGGAAGCATCCAGCACCGCAATATCGGTCATTTTTCCGTTCTGGATAGTCACCGACACCTGAATGACATCGCCAAAACCATAGGCGCTGCCCTCATAGATGCCGTCCCGGTAGCCGCTCTGCTCTGCCTGTGCTGCGCTCTGCGCCTGCAAAACGGAAGCATTGTAGGCTTCAACTTCGGCAATTTCCTGCTTGCGCTGGCTTACCGCTGTCGCCCGAATCAGCGCCACCTGCTGGTATTGCCACAGTACCCCCAAAATTAGCAGCAGGTTCACCGCCCGGAGGAGAAAATTTTGTATTTCATTCTGCTGCTCCTTCCGTTTCAGATTCAATCCCGGTCTCTTCCGGCGGCAGTGCCGACTCGGATGCCGACAGCACTTCCTCAGAAGATGCCGGTTCCGGTTCAGAGGATGCCGGTGCATCTGCATAGAAAAGCTGCTGCCATACTTCCTTGAGCCACACGGGAACGGCGCTCTTTTCCTCCGGCTGCACCACCTCCACGGTGGGCGCGGTGACCGGCGTTTCCTCAGGTTCCGGTGCTTCAGACGGTGCGGCGGCTTCTTCTGCCGCTTCTTCCGATGCTGCCTGCTCCGGGGCGGCTTCCTCTGCCGGGGCAACAGCCGCCTTTGCCAGTGCCAGCTTGACCGCGTTCAGGATGCCGGTGGAGGAGTAGGTGGCGCCGGAAACGGCATCCACGTTGGGGTTCTGCCCTTCCAGAATGGCGGGGATGACCTGTTTTGCCCTGGAAAGATATTCCTCCTCATCCTCGGCGCTCAGAAGAGTGATATCGGTGATCTTATCCTCTGCCACCGTGACCTGCACCGTGATCTCGCCCTCAAAACCCATGGCCTCGGCGGTGTAGATGCCGTCCAGGTAGGTAGAGGGTGCGGTAAATTCCTCCACCACCAGCGGTGCGGCGGGCTTTGGCTGCGGCGGCAGGGGATTGTTGACCACCTCGCCGGTCAGGGCGTTCTGCACTGCGCCCAGAATGCCCCGGCTGGTATAGGTGGCCTCGGAAACGGCATCCACCTTCCAGCTCTGAGTCTCCACCACGGTGGTCAAAAGCCGCTTGGCACGCCGCAGAAACTGCTTGGTCTCGTGGGATGCGCCCAGGATCTCGACCTCCGTGATGCTGCCGTTTTCCATGGTGACCTGTACTCGGACGGCACCGCCGTAGCCCCGGAAGAGCCGACGTAAACGCCGTTGGCATAGGGCAGCTTGGGCAGGGTTTCTTCCTCCGCTTCGGAGGAAGCGGCTTCCACCGGCTGCTCCACCACAGCCGTCAGTCTTTCCGGCACGGCGGCCAGCACCGGCACGGTGCGGGGCAGGGCAAAAAGCACGGCTGCCGCTGCCGCCACCGCCGGGAGCAGCTGCACCAGCGGCAGCAGCGCATTGCATTGTTTTTTGTTCATTCCATCTTCTCCTGACACGGAAAAGCAAGGCCGCCTGCTGAAAGCGACCTTGCTTTTTGGGTGTTCTGTTTTTTGCCGGATCAGGCAGCCTTCAGGTTCTGCACAGCATCGGTCAGGTGGGTCACCTGTTCCAGTGCAGCAGCCTTATACAGGGTATCCCGGCTCAGCAGCTCCACACTTTCGGCGAGCTCAGTCTCCAGATCAGCATAGCTGGCTGCGGTGTAAGCGGCCTTTGCCTTGCTCTGTGCCGTGGCGACCACAGCCTGCAGAGCGGCGCGGTCTGCATCGCTTGCCAGCTCGTGCTTGGCAAGGTTCTCGGCAGTGGTCTGGAACTTCACCACCGTGTCGGCATAGCCCAGTGCGCGGATGGTGATGGTCCAGTAGCCGGTGCCATCGGTGCCCTCCGGCAGCTGGCAGCGGGCGGAATCGCTCAGACCCAGCTGGATGCCCATGGACTTGTGCATCCAGTTGTCGGCTGCAAACTTGGTGCCGTAGGAGGCCTTGGCGTGGGTGTAGGTACTGTCATCGCCGTAGTAGGTCCACACCACAGACTGCATCCGGGAGCCCAGCTCGCCGTAGTTGCCGTTCAGGTCCAGACGGATGAACTCGCCAAAGCTGCCTACATCGCTGCCGCTGCGCAGGTTCACGGTAAGACCATCCGCAGCCTTCTGGGCGGCTTCTGCCACGCCGGAACCGGTGCCGGTATGTGCGGCAGAGAAAGTGTAGCCATCGCCGCTCTTGGTAGCGTACTTCAGGCCGTTGGTGTTTTCGTCCACCGCAGCCGTCAGGGTATAGGCGGTCAGGTTCTTTTCAGAGTAGCCGCCCACCAGCTGACCGCCGTTTTCCACGACGGTGTACTTGGAGCAGAAATCTGCAAGGTCGCTGGTGGCCACGCGCACCGGCACATACTTGGTGCCCAGCACCTCGTAGTGATCCATCTGCACGGTGGAGCCGTCGGCCTTGGTAATGGTGCCCCGGTTCCAGCCCACGGTGGTGCCATCGGCCAGATAGATGGTCTTGCCATCCTCCGACCAGTGGGAAACGGTGTAGCTGCTGCCGTCCTTGGCGTAGATCACAGCAGTGCTCTGGAAGCTGCCACGATGCAGACCGTGGTTGACGGTAGCGCGGGAAACGGCATCAAATGCGCCCAGATCCTGCTCCTCGTGGCTGTCCAGCTGTGCAGAGGCGGCAGCGTTGTTAAACAGCATAGACCGTCTCGCTTGCCCAGTACTCATCCCAAGTCAGGGCAGCATAGAGGTAGGTGTACTTTTTGCCCAGCAGAAAATCGAAAAAGTCGTTTTCCTCCTCGGCGGGGGCTGCTGCAAAGGCGGTAGCGGTCAACAGAGTGAACGCCATAGCTGCCGACAGCAGCAGGGAAAGAAATTTCTTTGCTCTCATGAAAAATGCTCCTTTCATCGCAAAGGCAGAGAATCACTGCCGCATAGTTAGTTGATCCTAACATTTCGCGCAAAAAAAATCTGTGGGGTAATGCCCCTCAGATGGTTAGGTTGAACTAATTTGACGAAATTTAAAATAGCACGCATACAGGGGCTTGTCAAGAAAAAACAGGGATGTTTATAGAGGCTAATTTTTCGGCAAAGGTGCCGACAGCACCCGCTATACCGCAAAGCCATTGACCTTTTTGCCGGAGCCATGCTGTATGTTGTGGTGGAGGAACTGATCCCGGAAATGTCGCAGGGGCAGCACTCCAACGTTGGCACGGTGTTTTTTTTTGCGGTTGGCTTCAGCGTGATGATGGTGCTGGATGTGGCACTGGGGTGACGGTTGGAGGTTCCCGAAAGCGAAATCTTTTTCGGAATCTCCGAAAATGCCTAAACTCCTTGACAGAGGTAACAGCAGGGCGTATTATTTTTGCAGAAGGACCGCTGAGAAGCGGCTTTTTATAGAATGAAAAGTTAGCATTGTCTAACTCAAAACTCTGCCCTATACGAAGAAATATATCTCTTCTATTTACAGGTGGAAAATAAGTAGAGAAGGAGCGATCAGGATGAAGATCTACCATTTTGGTGCAGAGGATGCCCCGGTGCTGTTGCTGCTGCCGGGCACCTGTTGCCATTGGAAAAGCAATTTCGGTGCCGTGATCCCGCTTCTGGCTGACAGCTTCCGGGTGCTGTGTGTCAGCTACGATGGCTTTGACGAAACCGAACAGACCGAATTTTCCACCATGCTGGAGGAAACCAAAAAGATCGAAGCCTACCTCAAGAACCACTGCGGTGGTCACATCCGGGCAGCCTACGGCTGCTCTCTGGGGGGCTCTTTTGTGGGCCTGCTGGCGGCACGGCAGAACATCCACATGGACTATGGCATTCTGGGCAGCTCCGACCTGGATCAGGCATCGCCACTGGCGGCAAGCTTGCAGACAAATCTTCTGCTGCCGTTGATCTACCCTGTGGTTCGGGACGGAAAGTTTAAGGCAAAATTTCTCCAAAAGCGGCTGGACAAGTGTGCTAAAGAGTCGGGGGATTATGTCAAAGCCTTTCTGAAAATGTTCGGCGATGCCCGCCCCTATATAACCATGCAGAGCTGTAAAAATCAGTTCTATTCCGATCTTATCACCCCGCTGCCGGATAATATCCATGTGCCCGGCACGCAAATTCATATCTTCTACGCCCTGAAAATGGGCGCAAAATATCGTGCCCGGTATCAGCGGCATTTTGCACATCCTGTTCTCCATGAGCAGAACTTGCAACACGAGGAATTGCTGGCATGTTACCCGGAGCAGTGGGCGCATCTGGTAAAAAGCATTGCATTGTGAACGGTAAAACGTATCTGGAGCAAGCAGGATTTTGTAAGATTCAGAGTCACAAAAATAAAAAGGGCTGGCTGTGCGTCACGGCACGAAAATGAGGTGCGATCATGTCGAAAAAAGCAACGGAATTTCAAAGAAAAGCAATGAGCCGGATGTACCGAGGCAAGGAGATTTTCAAACCATTGAACACCGGCTGGATCGACAAGAATGTTGCCTGCGTGCGGGAGTGGGTGGCAAATATCTTCTTCTACCGCAAAGGCGATACGACCATTATGGTCGATGCGGGATATAACTACGACCGCCTTGCCGAAAAAATGGGCTGGCTTGAGATTGATCCGAAGTCGATACACCATATCCTTATCACCCATCAGGACACCGACCATGTGGGTGCGGTGGAAGCAGACAGTCCGGGGCTGTTCCGGAATGCGAAGCTGTACATCGGAGAGATCGAGAACCGGTATCTCACCGGCGAGGAGCGGCGAAAAGTCATCTATCATCTCTATAAATTGCCGCAGGTCACGATCAACAACGAAAAGGTACTGCTGCACGATGGGCGGGTACTTGACATTGACGGCATCAAAATCGAGTGTTTTCTCGTTCCCGGTCATACATGGGGGCATATGGTATACCTTGTGGACGGGAAATATCTCTTTACCGGCGATACCATCTGGTTCGGCGCGGACGGTGGATACAGCTTTATTTCCGCATTGGCAGAGGACAACAAGCTGGCGGTGAAGTCCTTGGCATTGCTGGAGAAAAAGCTGAAAAAACGTGGGCTGCATCCGTTGTTCATAACCGGCCACACAGGCTGGACGGACAACATGGAGTTTGCCTTTGCGCACAGAAATGAGTTGAGCTCACCGTTCAAGAAAAAAGTCCACGACCCATTGGCACCCTATGATGCCTACGACGAATCGGACGACACCGAAGAAAATGCAAAGAGCGGTTTTCTGAAAGGCGTGGGAAGATGAGGGACAGCGAATTACAAATTGACCGTAGCTGCCATGTGCTATATTCCAAACCCTGCAAAAAGGAAATTCTGGCGAAAATCACTCTGCACTATCCGGAGGTGGAGCGCGAGGTGGTCTGGGAGCAGGTGCAGCTGAGATACGAAGAGCTTCTTTCCAAGTGGCGCACCGACCTCGGCGGTAAAAAGAATTTTCACAACGGCGTAGGCGGCACCTACGACTGCATCGCCATCATGTGCTTTTACGATGTGTGCCGGGATGTGGTCACATTCCGCGAAATGGAAGAGATAGAAGAAAATCTGATCCTGCCGTCCTTCCGGAAGCTGCGATTCGTTGACATCAACAAGCCATTCTGGAAAAAGCTGATGTATCGGGCATTCAGCACTGCCAAAAAGCACTGTGACACATGGCATGATTACGAGATGGATGTTACGCCTTACGAAAACAGCAAGCCCATCTATTATGAATTTACGGCGTGCCCGGCGGCGGAATTTGCCAAGCGGTTCGGATTTGCGGACATTATGCCCGCCCTGTGCAATGTGGACTATGCGTCCATGGAACTGCTCCATGCCAAGCTCGTGCGGACGACCACCTGCGTGGACGGCTGCCGATGCGACTATACCATCTGCGGCGATAAGGATCCATACGTAAAGGAACATCCCGAATACCGGGATGAAAACGGATACAGGAGGAATAAGTAATGCTTTTACAGGTGATTCTGGAAGGTCTTGGGCTGGGGGCACTGCTGGTTCTGGTCTGCGCTGCGGGCATCCGCAAAGGGGCTGTTGGGATGGTGCATCTTTACAGCCCGGCGGTGCAGCAGCGGTGCGTAAAACTGGGGCTTACAAGCCCGGAACGCATCCGACGCAACAGCCTGCTGTTCAAAGCAGTCTGCATTCCCGGCTATATCGGCTATGTGCTGGTCTGTGTCTATGGGATAAACGGTGCAAAGGGCTTTGTTCAGGGTTTCTGGCAGTTACTCGTTATCTTGTCCGTTATGAATCTCATGGACCGCCTGTTGGTTGACGGCTATTGGGTGGGGCACACGAACGTATGGACGATCCCCGGAACAGAAGATCTGAAGCCCTACATCACCGCAAAAGACAAGCAGAAAAAGTGGCTGTTCGGCACGGTGGGCATGGCAGTCATAGCGGCGGTGCTGGCGGCAATTATGACTATTTTTCTTTACTGAGGGAGGAGCCTATGAAATATAAAATCGAGAAAAACACCGTGCAGGAGACGCTGATCCTCCCGCTGTATTCCCGGAAGCTGTGTACCGAGCTGTACCCGAACCTTTACAGGGATGAAACAGCGGTTCATCTGATTGACCAGATCGACTACGATTTTTCAGAGGCAGAGAAAAACTCCCGCAGCCTGATGCAGCGGTTCGGTGCGCTGGAGGTGGCCATGCGGCAGAACGACCTTACCTTTGAGGTGCAGGCGTACCTGAAAACGCACCCCTGTGCGGCGGTAGTCAACCTGGGCTGCGGGCTGGATAACACCGGTAGAGCCTGCGACAACGGCAGATGCAAAATTTACAATCCTGACTTTCCCGATGTCATTGCCTTGCAGCAGCAGCTTCTGCCCGCCGGGGAGCGGGAGCAAAATATCCCCTGCGACCTGAAAGACCCCGCATGGTTTGACAAGATCGATGCCTCCGGCGGGGCGGTGTTCTTTGCCTCCGGGGTGTTCTATTACTTTCTGACGGAGCAGGTTCGGGAACTGGTGCAGGGGATGGCGGACGCTTTCCCCGGTAGAGTGCTGGTCTTTGATGCTGCCAATCGGACGGCAGTAAAGATGATCGCAAAAACATGGCTTAAGACTGCAAAAATCAAGGATGTGGGGGCATATTTTGCGGTTTCGGATGCAAAATCCCCATGGGACAGCCGCCTGCAGATCTCCAACCGGGGCTATATGCTGGGGTACAGCGACCTGAAAGATCCATCGGTCAGCTGCTTTTTCCGATTCCTCGCAAGGGTTGGGGACAGCGGGATGAAAATGCAGATCGTGAAGATCGGATTTGGAGGGAGAGCATGAAACACCTGCACTTTGATGTGGAACTCAATGGCTTTTACGGTGCGTATTGGGCGTGTGCCGAAGCGGTTCAGATTGTGCGGTCATCACGATGATCGGGGATGATCCGGAGGATCGGCTTGCGCGCTCGGCAGTGAAATGGCTTTGCGGGTGCGGTGTAAACGTGCTCACAATGTCGCCCGCGAAAAAAGATTACGGACATCATAATTACCCGCTTGAGCGTGTGGAGACGGCAATTTCATGGCTGAAAGCTAACGGTAACAGAAAGATCGGCGTTGCCGGTGCATCGACCACCGGAACGCTTGCGCTGACAGCGGCTGCCATGTTCCCGGATATCACCCTGACCATTGCCATGACACCCAGCGACTTTGTGTGGCAGGGCTTTCTGCAGGGTAAAAGGGACGGCTGCAAGGAGTGGCCGGTCGAGGGCGAGTCGCTGTTCTCATACCGGGGCAAGCCGCTGCCCTATATGCCGTTTTGCTATCAGCATCCCGACTATTGGCACTGCATCGCCGCCGAGAGCAAACGCACCGGCGATATGGTAAACTCCCGCAAGCTGTTTGACGATTCCGAGACAGCTCATCCGATCGAGCCGGAAGAATACATTCCCGTTGAAAACATCCGGGGAAAGCTGCTGCTGATCGGCGCGGAGGACGACGTGGTGTGGGACACCGCCAAATATATCCGCCGGATGGAAAAGCGCTTTGCGGAAAAGCCCCATGCATGCGAAGTTGAGACGGCGGTCTACGCCCACGGCACCCACTTTGTTTTCCCGGAGGGGATGCTGAAAACCATGCTGCCGGTTGGCTCCGGTCTATTTGTGAAGTTCGCGTTTCAGGCAGCAAAAAAATATCCGAAGGAATGCCGTCAGACCCGGATAGACATCGAGAAACGGATGTGCCGGGTGTTGGCAGAACAGAAAGGGGCAAAGTAAAATGCGTTGGACGGGAATGCCTATGGCGATGTGGGCAGTGTTTGCAAAGTCATTTGAAAAGCAACTGACGGCGGTACTGGGCTATGATGCAGCTACCGCAAAAGCCATCACGAAAAAGGCAAAGCAGCAATACCGGCAGATCATCCGCAGGCTGCCGGAGTTTGAAAAGGCCGACCGCTTCCAATTGAACATCATTGGCTGCGCCATGCTGGGGGCGTTCGTTCTCTGTATGCCGAAGCGGCCGGATACAGAGGCGCTGACGGTATACTATGAGAACGCTCAGATGACGCCGCTGATGAAGTGGTTCTGCCGCAAGAGCGGAAAAAGCAAAATTTACCCCAAAGGATATTGCCGCTATGAAGGCAACCGCCGCTCTGAAAGCCGCCGACCGCAATCCCTATTCGTGGAACATGGAGTTTTACGAATACCCGGACGGCAGCGGCTACGAGGGACGCTTTACCAGATGCGGCATCTGCGTGCTGATGAAGGAGCTGGGGCTGTACGACCTGACCCCCGCCCTGTGCCATCTGGACTACACCATGAGCGAAGCAGGCGGTGTGACAAATTTTGTGCGGCAGTATACCCTTGCTTCCGGTGGACCCTACTGCGACTGCGGGTACAAAAAGAAAGGGTAACGGACGATGAAGAGGAAAGAAACGTATCTCCCGTGATTTCCGGGAGACTGCGGCACTGCGCTTTCCCGCGCAGGCAAAGGAACTGAACACCGCTTTCGATATGCGCCTGAGTGCGCTGCTGGCTGAAAATGCAGATGCAAGCAAGGAAAAAGCAATACCACCTCAAGCGGCAGATCATGCCGGGCATCGCGGCATACGAGACGTTGCAGACGGTCATGCCGAAGGAAGAAGCGCTGCGAACCGTCCACGGCTATGTGGAGCGCTTGGCGAGAACGAGCCACAAACAGCTTGCCGCCCTGCTGTACATACCGGGGCTTTACCGCCTTGTTCCCGGCGTTTTCGTCAAATCCACCCGGAGCGTTTTCGGCCCGGCGGCGGGCTTTGCCCCAAAAGAACTGCAGACCGGCAACGGCGTCTGGCGTGTGGATATGATGAAATGCCCGTATCATGACACCTGTGCAGAATACGGCTGCCCGGAGCTGTGCCGCTGCTTTTGCGACAGTGATGACATCAGCTATACCGGGCTGCATCCGAAGCTGATTTGGCATCGAACGAAAACGCTGGGGCGCGGCAATGACCGTTGCGATTTTTGCATGAAGGTCAGATAATAGCGGGGAGGCATATTGGCATGGAGATCAAATGATTCGGTACATGGTATTTCTGGCATACTTTCTTGTTTTGTATGAACCACGATGGAAGACGAAGGAAATGAGAGCATATGCCCGATTCGCACGCAGACTGAGAGGAGAAAAACAATGATCGTACTGCAACTGCTGCTTTATTGTCTGCTGTTTACCGCAATGGTAAAAATCGCTGTGATCGGTGGTGCTGTCAATGGACTGTACTTTTATCCCAAGGAGGTGCAGGATCGCGCCATCGAACTGGGACTGATCGACCGCAATACGATGAACCGGAAACGAAAATGCTTTATGATACCGTTCTTTATCGTGATGCTTGCTGCTCTTGTGCTGATCATCGGTTTGTGGAACGAGGCTTCCTCCTTTGGTGAGGCCTATTGGCAGGCGCTGCTGTTTCTTGAGGTCATGAATATCTATGACGGCGTTGTAATCGACAAGCTATGGGTCGGGCACAGCCAGTTTTGGGTGCTGCCAGGGCTTGAAGATGCGCCGTTCGTGCAGACCTGGAGGCAGGTGCTGAAAAAGCGAAGCATACTGGCGCTGATCTGGGTTGCGGGAGCGGCAATTGTCGGCGGTATTGTCCATTTGATCTTCTAAGAAGTTGGAAATTGCCCAAATGAAAAGCAGAATCATGAACTGCAATCGGAGGCAAAAAAGATGAAGACGGAGAAACAAGCTGATTCGATGGTACATTCTCGGTGCGATCGGGGCAGTACTGACGATCCTGGCAGCAGGCATCGTGGTGCCTGCTTTGCCCTATCTGCTGAGCTTTGCAGCGGGGGCCATGCTCTATGTGGTGGTGGAGGAACTGATCCCGGAAATGTCGCAGGGAAAGCACTCCAACATCGGCACGGTGTTTTTGCGGTAGGCTTCAGCGTGATGATGGTACTGGATGTGGCACTGGGATAGCGCATGGTTGAGAAAATTGCGATGCAAGGGGCGAAGAAAGGAAAAACATGAAAGACAGAGATCTGCCAGTTGACCACAGCTGCCATTCCAAGCCCTGCAAAAGACGGATTGTGGAGATCGGATTGAATAAACAGTATGATTGATATCATTTTTCATGACAAAACGGGGGTCACTCCCTATAATCCCGGACAAACAGGCGGCTTTGAAAATGCGGCCGGAAGTGGAGAAATTCACTATTACCGGCTGTTTGATGGCGTGGGGATCATGCTGCTGCGGCTGGAGATGGAGACCTATACGGAAATCCGCACGCAGATTGGTATGATAGAGATCAATTTCTGCATCAATGGCCGTTTTGAAACCAGCTTTTCCATGCGTGATAGCGTTCTGCTAAAGCCGGGGGACATGGCTATCAGCTGCTACGACGGACGGCATGGAACACGTTCAGAGTCACGGTTCCCGCTGGGCTGTTACGAAGGGCTGTGTCTGGAAGTTGATCCAGCAGCCGCTCAGAACTGGCTTGAGAAGAACGCACCGGGCTTTTCGGTGGATTTTGCGGTACTGAAGCAGAATCTTCTGGGAAACCGATGGTTCATGTTCGGTACGGCAGGACCCCGCTGTGAGCACGTTTTCCGGGAATTGTACGAAAATGCGCCCTACATGGATCTCCGGTTCCTGCGGCTCAAGGTGGTGGAGCTGTTGATGCTGCTGAGCCGCATTCCGCAGGAGGAAGGAACGGACTTGTACTGTTCTACCGAACAGACCGAACTGGCACACCATCTCCGGGATCACCTTCTGACAAACCGGGAGGGGTATGTCTCCCTTGCGCAGCTGGCAGAAGAACACGGGATCTCGGTTTCGCACCTGCAAAAAATGTTCAAACAGGTCTACGGTGTGCCAGTATACCACTATATCAAGGAATACCGTCTGGAACAGGCTGCCGTAGAGCTTGTCCGGAGCGCAAAACCCATTACGCAGATCGCACAGAATGCAGGATATGACAACGCCAGCAAGTTTTCGGAGGCTTTCCGGAAACGATATGGAACGACCCCGTCGCAGTACCGCACCCACGCAAATGGACTCGCAAAACGGAGCAGGGAAATCAGAATGGAGTAGTCCACGGCCGAAAAATATGCTAAAGTACAGAGCGGTTAGAATAAACTTACTTTAAAACCGGAGGTACTTTCATATGATGATGAAAAAGAAATTTGTTGCAGTGGCCTTGTCTGCGGTCTGCCTGCTGTCTGCTGTCAGCTGCGGCCAGCAGAGCGCAAGCACAGCGTCTTCGGCATCCAGCGTTTCCTCCTCGGTGGCTTCTTCGGCTTCCGCAAGTCAGGTAATGGATGCGGAGGATTATCTGTCTGGTATCAGCGGGACTTATGTGGAACTGTTCCCGGAGATGGCAAAGAGTGAATACCGGAATTTGTGGATCGACGCTGCGACTCCACTGGTAGGCGAGGACAATGCGGAATCGGCTACGGATATGCTGCTGGGAATGTGCATGGCAGAGCCGTATGGCGAGGAGGCTGTTGAAAAATATGCAGCAGATCCGGACAGCACGGCGTTCAACTGCTATTTTCTGGGCGGCGTGGAAAAATTCGTGATGAATGGCGACACCATCACCGGTCTGGATGCGCAAGGACAGGAAGTGTTTGCACACACATACCAGAAACTGGATGTGGACAATGAAAACAGCTTCCTCTTCTACCAGAGCGAGGATGCGGATTCCGGGGAGTTTACCTACTTTGCCTTTGCGCCCGATACGATGGAAACGACGTATCATCTGGAATTCCGCTATGCAGAGGATCTCGACGACCTGCAGAGCTGGTATGAAGGAAATTATGCTTATTGGAATGCTGCCGCCATCGCAGAGGACTATGATCAGGCAACTATGGAAAATGTCATTGAACTTTTCGTCACGGAAAATTTGTCTGAGGCAGAATAAACGGCACATGCGCACCCGATCATGTCAGGCAGTTGCGCATGGCAATATTGCGGTAAGGATGTGATTTGATTGAAAAAACGATCGGACTTTTCCCGGCTGATGGGCTATGCCGGGAACTACCGAGCCTTTACCTACGCTTCGTGGGTGCTGTCTGCGGTCAGCGCACTGGTGGCACTGGTGCCCTTTGTGTACATCTGGATGATCCTGCGGGATGTACTGGCCGCTGCACCGAATTATGCACAGGCGGTGCACATTCCTCATTACGGCTGGATGGCAGTGCTATTCGCGGTGCTGTCTTACCTTATTTATATTGCAGCGCTGATGTGCTCCCATCTGTCAGCGTTTCGGGTGGCGACCAATCTGCGGCTGGCAGTGTCGGAGCATCTGGCAGTGCTGCCGCTGGGCTTTGCCGAAACTTTTGGCAGCGGCAAGCTGCGCAAGATCATCCACGAAAGCACCGGAGCCGCCGAGACCTATCTTGCCCACCAGCTGCCCGATCAGTATAACGCCATCGCCACCCCGGTGGGGCTGCTGGTTCTGCTGTTGGCGTTCGACTGGCGGCTGGGGCTGCTGAGCCTTGCGCCGGTGGTGCTGGCGTTTCTCATCATGGCGACCATGACCGGCAAGCAGATGGCTGAAAAAATGCGGCAGTACGGCAACGCTTTGGAATCCATGTCCAACGAGGCCGTGGAATACGTCCGGGGTATCCCGGTGGTCAAGACCTTCGGGCAGTCGGTGTTTTCCTTCAAAAAGTTCAAGGCCACCATTGACGAATACGAAAAGTGGGTTATCTCCTACACCAAAGACCTGCGCCTGCCCATGATGTTCTACACCGCCGCCGTCAACGGCGTGTTCGCCTTTTTGATCGCGGGCGGGCTGCTGTTCACGGCACACGGTGTCACGCCGGAATTCCTGCTGAACCTGCTGTTCTATATCATCATTACGCCGGTGATCTCCCTGACTTTGACCCGCATAATGTACATGAGCGAGAACAAGATGGTGGTAGCGGATGCGCTGGCACGCATCGACTCGGTGCTGGAGGCAGCACCCATGCAGGTTCAGGCTGTTCCGCAGCACCCGCAGGATGCTTCTGTCACGCTGCAGGATGTGCATTTCAGCTATGACGGCAAAACGGAGGTCATCAAGGGCGTTTCGCTGGAGATTCAGCCGGGGCAGACGATGGCTTTTGTAGGCCCCCTCCGGCGGCGGAAAATCCACGCTGGCAAACCTTGTCTGCCGGCTCTTTGATGTGCAGAGCGGCAGCGTCCGGGTGGGCGGAGCGGATGTGCGGGATATCCCCAAGGAAGAGCTGATGGATACCATCTCCTTTGTGTTTCAAAACAGCCGTCTGCTCAAGGGCCGCCTTCTGGATAACGTCCGTCTGGGCAGACCGCAGGCCACCGAAGCTGAGGTGCTGGCGGCGTTGAAAGCAGCACAGTGCATGGATATTATAGAAAAGTTTCCGGCGGGTATCCATACCGTCATTGGCACCAAGGGCGTGTATCTTTCCGGCGGCGAGCAGCAGCGCATTGCCATTGCGCGTGCCATGCTGAAAAATGCGCCCATCCTGATCCTGGACGAGGCCACCGCCTTTGCCGACCCGGACAATGAAGCAAAAGTACAGGCAGCCTTTGCCCGGCTTGCCAAGGGCAAAACCGTGCTGATGATCGCACACCGCCTGTCCACCGTCGCCAACGCCGACTGCATCTATGTGGTGCAGGATGGGCAGATTGTGGAGTCCGGCGCAAAGGACGAGTTGTGTGTGCAGAACGGCCTATTTGCCCGGATGTGGCAGGATTATCAGGCATCGGTGCAGTGGAAGGTCGCAAAGGAGGGGTAAGGAATGATCGAAAAAATTCAACACGCCACAGCAAGTTCCCCGGAGGGTACAAAGGGGCTTGTAAAGGGCGTTCTGGCCTGTGCGTTCCAAAACATGGCATTCATGCTGCCCACCGGGCTGCTGTATCTTCTAGTAAAAGACCTGCTGGCAGGCTCCACGAGCGGGAGAAGCACCTTCTATCTGCTGGGGTGCGTTGCCTGCTTTGCACTGATTTTACTGACCACATGGTTCCAGTACAACGGCACCTATTTTACCACCTATAAAGAGAGCGGCACCCGCCGCCTGACCCTTGCGGAGCGGCTGCGGAAGCTGCCCCTGTCCTTTTTTGGCAAGCGCGACCTTGCCGACCTGACAAGCACCATCATGGCAGACTGTGAGGTTTTGGAAAAGACCTGCTCTCACTTTATTCCCGGCCTGTTCGGTTCCTTCATTTCCACGGTGCTCATTGCCCTGAGCCTGTTTGCCTTTGAGTGGCGCATGGCACTGGCGGCACTGTGGGTCATCCCGGTATCTGTTGCCATCGTGGTGGGCAGCTACTGGGTGCAGGACAGCGTGCAGGCCAGGACCATGGCGGCGAAAATGGCCTGTGCGGACGGCATTCAGGAGTATATTGAGACCCTCCGCGACCTGAAAGCCAGCAATGCGGAGCAGCGTTATCTGTCCGGCCTTTCCAAAAAGATTCGTGCGGTGGAAAAACAATCCGTTGCGGCAGAGCTGGAAACAGCGCTGTTCGTGTCCTCTGCGGGCATGGTGCTCAAGCTGGGCATTGCATCGGTGGCGCTCACTGGCTCGGTGTTGCTGGTACAGGGCAGCATCGACGTATTGACCCTGTTTCTGTTCCTGATGGCGGCATCCCGGATGTACGACCCCATGCAGGGCGCTTTGCAGAATCTGGCGGCGGTCATCGCCATGCGTACCAATGTGGGGCGGATGAATGAGATTCTGGATTGCCCCGTGCAGACCGGCAGCGAACAGCTCACCAATCACAACTGCGATATCGTGTTCGACCATGTGGGCTTTGCCTACAACTCCGGCGAGACGGTGCTGCGGGATGTTTCCTTTACCGCAAAGCAGGGGGAGGTCACGGCACTGGTAGGACCCTCCGGCGGCGGCAAGACCACCGTTTCCCGACTGGCGGCACGGTTCTGGGACTACCAGAAGGGCAGCATCACCGTGGGCGGCATGGAGGTCTCCCGAATCGACCCGGAAAAGCTCATGAGCCTGTATTCCATCGTTTTTCAGGATGTGACCCTGTTTGACAACACGATCCTCGAAAACATCCGTCTGGGGCGCAAAGGTGCCACCGACGAGGAGGTTCTGGCAGCGGCAAAGCTGGCAAACTGCGAGGAATTTGCCGAGAAGCTGCCGGACAAGTGGAACACCAACATCGGCGAGAACGGCTGCACGCTTTCCGGCGGTGAGCGTCAGCGCATTTCCATCGCCCGTGCTTTTCTGAAGGATGCGCCTATCATTCTGCTGGATGAGGCCACCGCCAGTCTGGATGTGGAGAACGAAACTGCCATTCAGGAGGCACTTTCTCGGCTCATAAAACACAAAACTGTCCTTATCATTGCCCACCGGATGCGCACCGTAGCCGGTGCGGATCAGGTGGTGGTGCTGTCGGGTGGCATCGTGGCCGAGCAGGGCAGCCCGGCAGAGCTGTACGCCCGGAAGGGACTGTATGCCCACATGGTGGATCTGCAGTCGGCAAGCCGGAATTGGACGATCTGAGAATGAGGGCGGCTTTTATAAAGATAGCGACAAAAAGCTGTTCGACATCGTTCTGGTCTGGAAGCTAGATCGCTTCGCCCGGAACCGCTACGACAGCGCACGGTACAAGACCCAGCTGAAACGCAATGGTGTGAAGCTGGTATCGGCTACGGAAGTCGTCATTTCGGCTGGCCCGGAGGGCATCATTCTGGAGTCTGTTCTGGAGGGCTATGCGGAATACTACTCGGCTGACCTGTCTGAAAAGGTCGTGCGTGGCATGACCGAGAATGCTCTCAAGGGTATTTATAATGGTGGCACGATTCCGTTCGGCTACATGATCGATGAGACCCGGCATTACCAGCCCGACCCGCTGCTGGCCCCGTATGTGGAGCAGACGTTCCAGAAGTATGCGGACGGTGCGACCATGACTGACCTGCGGGATTGGTTAAAGGCACACAACATCAAAAATTCAATGGACGGGGAGATGTCCTACAATACGATTCAGCGGATGCTGAGCAGCCGCCGGTACATCGGCGAATTGTGTTTGCGGGATGTGGTACAGCCCAATGCGATTTCGGCGTTGGTGTCAGGTGAACTTGTCGGGGTAAGCCCCCTCCATCTTGCTACGCAAGACCGTTCTGTCGCTTAAAAGCCCCACTGGGACTTTCATTGCTCCGCTTCGCTGCGCAAACGCGAACCTGTTCAACAAGGTGCAGGAAAAGCTGGCAAAAAACAAAAAGGCCCCTGCCCGTCATTGAACTGCCCCCCATTCGTTAGACAGTATGGTATACTGTTTAGGAAATGGGGTGTTTTTGTATGCCAAAGGGACAACGAAAGTACAACGGAACGCAGAAGGTAGAAATCATCAAACAGCTTCACAATGAAAAATTAAGCTTTTATGAAGCGTCCAGCAAGTATGGAATTCCAAGACGTACGCTTCAAGATTGGGAGCGCATCTATCTGGAAGAAGGCGAAGAGGCCCTTCTGGTAGAACGGCGCGGTAGGGCTTGTGCAGCCAGTGGGACACAGAAAGGTCGGAAGCCAAAGCTGGATAAGCAAGTAGAAGAAGATCTGATTGCAGAAAATCAACGGCTTCGGATGGAGATCGATTACTTAAAAAAATTGAACGCCTTGGTACTGGAAGAGGAACGCCAAGACAGAAAGCACAAGTAGTTCAGGAGCTAAGGCAGAAATATCCATTGAAAGCATTGCTGCAACTTGCCGGACATCCTCGCAGCACATTCTACTACTACCTGCATCGGTCTCAAAATCCTGCGAAGTACCAGATGGTAAAAAACAGATCATTACAATCTTCAATGAGAACAAGAAGCGATACGGATATCGCAGAATTACGCAAGAACTACACAACAACGATATTTGTGTGAATCACAAGACGGTTCAGAAACTCATGAAGCAGCTGGGCTTAGTCTGTCAGGTTCGCGCAAAAAAAGAAAGTACAACTCCTACAAGGGTGAAGTCGGAGAAGTTGCGCCAAACTTGCTGGAACGGCACTTCAAGACAAACCAGCCAAATCGAAAATGGGTCACAGATGTTACTGAATTCAAAGTAAACGACCAAAAACTCTATCTGTCTCCAATTCTCGATCTGTTCAATGGCGAAGTTGTCAGCTATAACCTGAGCCGCCATCCAAATTTCAAACAGATCACGGATATGCTGGAGGGCGCTTTTCAGAAGCTGCCAAATAAGGTTGACAATCTGATTCTGCATTCGGATCAGGGCTGGCAGTATCAGATGAAATCCTACCAAAATCTGCTGAAAGCAAAAGGAATTACGCAAAGTATGTCTCGGAAAGCCACTTGTCTGGACAATGCTGTTGTCGAGAACTTCTTCGGACTGCTCAAGACGGAACTGTTCTATCTGGAAAAATTTGATTCCATTGACCAGCTTGAAAAGGCTATTGTCGATTACATCGACTATTACAACAATCGCCGAATTAAATTAAAACTAAACGGCCTGAGCCCTGTGCAGTACAGGATTCAGACCGTTGGGGTCGCTTAATTTGATTTTTGTCTAACTTTTGGGGTTCATATCACACAGGTGCAGCGGCTCTTTTATATTGATTCTAGGTTCCGGACGCTCCGGGGACAATTCCGGCAGCTTCGCACAGCTTTGCGCCGGCGGGAGCCCCGGCAGCCTTCTTTTACTGCTCAATGGGCTTCATTGTGGGGAAAATGCAAGCAAAGACTCTATTGGTATCCATCGTGCTTCATTCGTATCCTTGGTGCCCGAAGAAAAGACAAAGGAAAATTATCATTTACAATAAAATTCCCCTGATAGTGAGCAATCTTTAGACCATAGAGTTAAGACTTTCCAGAAAATCAAGTGCTTCAAATACAGTTGAAAAAAGTTAAACAATTTTTACAGAGCCAATGATTTCGTTCATCGGTATCTTCAATACAAGGAATTTCCTTAATGCTTTGCAAACGCTTTTTTGAGCATACTTTATTGCCGTTGGATAATTAGGAGCAATTTTCCAAATGGAGTCTTTGTCGCCTTTCTTGTAAGTTGGGATAATCTTTTTAACATCTTCTACGAGTTTCTTTTTGTCCGCATCAGTTTGAGTGGGAGGAGCGCAGTCCTTAAAATGAAGCATAAACCAATACTCAACACAACCAGAAGTCATCAAAAGCCGAACACGGATATTAGGCTTTTTTCGTAGTTTGCGAAGGTAATTAATGGTTTTTAATCGTTCACTCCATATTTCATCTGCCCTATCCTTTGATTCGACATCGAAAAAGAACCATATTTCATCTGTTGCTTCAGCTACATCTCTATATTTTTTATCCTTTTCAAATCTACTTTTTGTATCTGCAAATAAATTTGTAGAAGCCCTCTTTGAACATCGTTTAATTACAGCCACATCAGAGAAACAACTCTTTAAATAATCAATATACTGTTGCTCGCTCTCTCCTTCATAAAATACATAAATTAAAGGCTTAATACGTTTTTTACTTGACGAGGCATTACTCTACCTCCTCAATTTCAACATTCGGAATTGCGCCGTACTTGCCAAGAATATAATTTTTCTGGATGTTTTCCGTCGTTCGTGTTCCAAGTTCACTAACACTATAAAGCTCAGAAACACCATCCGCATTGCGCTTATCCACAAAATAGAATTGATCTTTCCTTAGCAAATCCATACCCATAAGTTCTGTATTATGAGTTGTGAAAACAAGCTGTGCACCGTTTGGATTTGTACTCTTGTTCTGGAATTTTGCAACGATATATGCTACCAAAATTGGATGTAGCTCCCGATTGATTTCATCAATCAGAAGGAGTCCACCCGTTCGCAAAGCTGATTCAATTCCAGGAGCAATTGACATTAATCTACGTGTACCATCTGATTCATCGTCCAAGTCCAATTTGTAAAGCCCTTTCGAGCCATCTTTGTTTTGTCCTTTGTGCGTTGTTTTAGCGTCAACTTGGTCAACCCGCATTTGTTGCATTTTCACGTGGGGGCTAGATGCCAATGCCTGTGCAAATTGCGATAATGCCCTTTTTAGTTCATCTGGCATATTTTCGGGGAATTTATCACTGCTGTCGATTTCTTGATTATTAACATCAAATTGGACATCCTCAATGCCGAGATCTGCGGCTTTTGCATAGTTTGAAATTGCTTTTTAGCATGAGTGGATCATCAGTGTAGTTAATTAGTTGATCTGGAATATCTGCATAATCCCTCGAAAAACGAACATCCTCTCTAAACCATTGCATCGCTTTGACACAATCGGCATCATTCATTGTACACGCAACGGAAAACAGTTGATTTTCTGATACCATTTTACCAATCAGCTTTCGAAGAGCTTTATCCTCTGTGAAGCTAAAATTTTGTCCTTCTCGATGAAAAACAGTTGCCCTTTGCCCTTTTGGTGCATGAAATAGGTGTTCTTCTAAAATCTTCTGCCGTGTCGCAGAAAATCCATACCAGTACTTTATACTGTTTTTGGTATAAATAAACTCAAATTCTGTCGGTTGTTCTGCAGAATAATCATTTAACGCAAATGAATGAACTGGAATCTCGGATTTTTCATGTTGTGTTCGCTGTGCATTTTTTATAAACTGAACGGCTAGCCAAAAAGCACGGATAACATTACTCTTTCCACCGCCATTTTTTCCATAAATCGCTACAGTTGGTAGAATTTTTTTTTGACTTTTATAATGAATCAGACAATCTTTTTTATGCCTAAGCCCATTGCCTCCATAGACATTATTGCTTCATCGCGAAATGAACGATAATTTTTAAACCGAAATTCTATCAGCATATTACAACCCTCCAATGATAGAGTATCACACTTTTGAAAGAAATTCAATCAAAAAAATCTCACTTTTGAAAAAAAAATCATACAAATTCAAGAAAGAGCGCACCTTCGGATGAAAAGTGCGCTATGTAAGAAAACTCTGATTCAGTTGTTGCTGCGATGCTGTTCCAGATAATCATCCAGAATATCCAGATCGACGATCGCCATCTTTTTTATGCGGAGGAGTGCGTGAGCTTCCTGTGCCAGCTTTCGGAACGAAATCTTTCTCATTGAATAGAGAGCCATTCCTTCCTCGTAGCCAACGTATCTCTTTTTCTTCTTGGCTAGAATTTTTTCCAGTTCGGGAACTTCAAACGAAGCAGGCGTATGTTCCATGACAGTCTTCTCCTTTGTCAAGGGTAGTGGTATACTTGCGTTATCAGGATATAAAAAGGACATCTCACGGTCAGCGTTTGCTGATGGTGAAATGTCCTCTTGGCTGTTTTCTCGTTTACAGTCTCTGCTGGTAGCCAGAATGTGAGAATCCGTCTGTCCTAATGGGGATTTTTCTGCATCTCCGTCACTCCATGCGGAAATCCGTCAAGGATGTCAGCTTTCTGACATTTTCTGTGTCGGAATCCGCGATGTATTTCATTGTCGGAGACACAAAGATTACCACGTAGCTCAGTTAGATTCAGGGCGCATCGTGGGGACAGGTCAAGGAAGGCTCACAAATGGCTTTATTTTCCTTTATAAGCCTATCCATGCGGCTTCCTTTTTCCTGCTCCCGTACGTCACCCTACGCAACTCTCCACAACTTACCGGCAATTTGGTGTAAAAGTGGTGTAGTAGTTGGTGTAGTAGATTTCAGACCGAAATGCCCAGTTTACCGTTCAGATTTGCAAAGGAATGGGCTTTGGCTTCCTTAGTGGCTTCCGCGTAAATCTCCATCGTGGTGCTGATGTCCTTGTGTCCCATGATGTCCTGAATGATCTTCAGGTTGGTCTCATTTTCGCAGCCGGGTGCAGAATGTGTGCCGGAGATTGTGGCAGGAGAAAGGCGGCAGCAGTTCGGGTTCGCGCTTCTGCTTTTCCGCTTTTTCCAGTTCGGCTTCGTTGTAGGCAACGCTGATGCGCTTGATAGCACGGTTGACGGTCTGCGGATTCTGCGGCTGACCGAAGCGGTTCAGGAACACAAAGTCCGAGATACCATCGATTTCGTACTCACACACCAGTTCCAGTTCCTGCTGATTGGCTCGTTCCTGCTCCAACGCTTTTCGAACTTCAGGCAATATGGGAATTGCCCGTTTGCCTGCGGCAGTTTTGGGCGTGGACATGGTGAAGTAGCAGCCACCGACTTCGTGGTCATGGTAGACCAGATTGTGCTGAATGGTAATAAACCCACTCTCAAAGTCGATGTCACTCCAGCACAGGCCTACCGTTTCCGAGATACGGCATCCGGTTCCCAGCATGAAAGTGAACATCGGAAGCCAGTGCTGGAACTTCGGCGTTTTCTTAATGAAATTCAGGAATGCCTGCTGCTGGGGCAAGGTCAGAGCGTGGCGTTTGGGCGTTTCGTACTGGTGGGCGGCTTTGATTGCCGTCAGGACACCATCCGTGGGATTCACACGGATGTACTCATCGTCCACCGCCACCGCAAAGACCTGATGGAGAACATTCTGAATTGTTTCCAGCGTGTTCAGTGCCACCTTGCCATTGCGGACGATGCCATTGTAGTAGCTGCGGATATCCGACTTGCGAATGTCCTTGAGCTTCATCCTGCCGATCTCATCCCGAACGAACCGATTGTACATATAAACGTAATTGGCGAAGGTATGCTCTTTCAAGCCCACCTTGTTCTTACGCCACAGTTCAAACAGATCGTTCAAGGTCAGACTGCACTCCGGGATGCGGATGCCTTCTGCCAAGTCGTGCTGGATCTTCTCTTCCTTTTCGCGCAGCCCCTCCAAGGTTGCATCATAAATGGTATGGCGTTTTCCGTTTTTCGCAGTCCAACGGTACATATACAGCCCGTCACTTTTGCGATAAACCTCGCCATCCTTCAAAACACGGCCTTTATTGTCTTTACGTCTTTGCATATAAACTCTCCTTTTCATTCACAGAATGTTGAAAAGGAGCCTTACGCCATGAGTATACCATGACGCAAGACTCCCTGCAACATCAAACGGTCAATTTTTGAACCGCATCAGATCGAGAATGCCTTGTCCAGATATTCGTCCAGCTTACGGCGTTTGATCAGCCGTTTGGTTCCGTTCCAAAGGACGAATTTGCATTCATCGCTATCGGTCATTGACCGCAGTTTATTGATACCGATCCCAGAGTAAGCCGCCGCTTCCTCCAAGGTCAGATTACTCTTTTTTGCCAAATCGGAACTTGTCGGGACTTAGTCCCTCCATCTTGCTGACGCAAGACCGTTCCGTTGCTTAAAGTCCCCACTGGGAACTTCATTGCTTCGCAAACGCAAACTTCTTTCACTTGCACCTCCATATCCTTGTAACCGGGTGCCGGGGCAGAAGGTGCCAGCTTTCTGCCCCAAACGCTCCCGATGAGGTTCAGATTTCCGAGTGCCCCTCCTGTGTGCGGGGTTGTGCCGCTGGTTTGTTTTGTGCCTGTTCTGTCTGCAAGCGACTCAGCAGCTGCAGCACCGAATCCCTTTGCTTTCTCCTTGACCTGCTCTTTACCTTTCTGCCGGGCTTCCGGTTTCAGGAGCTTTTCCTGCAAGCGGGCAGCGGTAGTCTGCATGGTCTTGAGGAACTTGTCCAGCACGGTGTCCAAACGGTGGGCGGCATATTCCCTCGTGGCCTTGGGAGCCTTGCGTTCCGGGGACAGCACCCACTTCTTCGTGTCCTCGATCATCCGCATGTCTTCCTTCCGGGTCTCGGTGCGTACCACGTCCGTCACGACCTCCACCGCCTTGTCATAGGCTACTGCCGAAACTTCGTCGATCAGCGTTTCCATGTCGTTGACATTGAGGGTCAGTTCGTCCAGCTTGTTCTGCTGGGCGGAAAGCTGCTCCTTCTGCTTGGCAAGGATAAAATCCTGCTTTTCCAGATACTTGCAGTTGCCGTACTCCGCTTCTTCCTCCAGATCCAGCCCATGCCGCTTGGCAATCTCGAACAGCATCTTCCGGCAGGCTGCATCGAAAGTGATCTTGCGGTTGTTGCGGCGGCTGAGGGGCTTAGCCGGGTCGGGCAGATCAAAACCCAACGCTTCCAGTGCCTTTTCCTGCTGGGGAGCCACCTCACCGTACTTGTTCTCGCAGTCGAACACATGACGCTCATGGATATGGGGTGTGCTCTCATCCAGATGCAGTGCCCAGTCCAGCACATGAACGTGGTCGCCATACTTGGCCTTGAACTCCTCGATGAACTCTGTGACGACGCTCAGCAAGTCCTCTGCCGAAGCGTGTTCATCCAGCGTTCCAAGTTGGTAGATCGTCTCTTCCGGGCAGGTCTTGCGGCTGGACAGCAGGTCGGAAATGGAGCGGTTGCGCTCTGTGTGCCGAATCTTGGCATTGCGCTCGTTCTGACTTTCCACAAAATTGGAATAGCGGCTCTCGTAAAATTGCCGTTCTACATCCGAGAAGGTCGCCGCCAGATCATCCGGGTCTTGTGGGTCGAGAGCCGAACGGAAGCCATGGGAGCAGTCCCAGTAGATGTTGCCTTTAGCTCGTTCCGGGTCAATGTGCTCGCTGTTGGCAAGGTTGAAACTGCGGTCATTGTGCTTGGGGTTGTAGGTGCCTTGTGCTCCGGCTCGTCCGTTGTGTCGTGTCAGTTTCAGATAGACATTCCTCCGTTTCAACAGCTTGGCGGGAGAACGCAGCAGCGAAGCTGCTGGATCTGCCGCCGCTTTGCGCCAGATAATACCCAGTAGGATATGACGCACAGCATCATATCACTGGGCAAGGGTTTCACCCTTGACCCTTGCAAAGAGCTGGTCTCGCCTGTCGGCTCGGTCGGTGCTTCAAAAAGGCCGGTGGCCTTTTTGAGGTCGCCGCAGGCGACCCGCACCCCTCTGCACTCTTGCTCCGGGCAAGCTGACAGACAAAGATTTGCGAATCCCTGCCCGCCAGCTCGTCCGGCTTTTTCAGTGGGCCATTTTGACCCACTGATTTTGCCTGTTCCCAAAATGGTAACAGGCAGATAGACGGTCTGATAACGGCCATCCCACCCTGATTCCCATTTTGGGGAATTGGGTAGGCGCTGGTAAGTGCCTTTTCCCGTCACTTACCACTCTTGGCAAACTGTCAACCTGACACTTTGCCAACACCCCCTATAAAGGAGAACTTTGGCGTTTTGCTGCGTACGTGCGTACGCAGCAGGCGGCTTTCTCTGTACGCACGTACGCAGCGAAAGATCGAAAACGCACCATATAGGGGGGATCAAAAACGGGTCACGCTCGCCAGCCATTGGGGGTGGGGTCAGGCTGCACAAGGGCTTCAATGCCCACAAAGCCCCGGACACGCCGCCCGGACGAGTTGATGATGTTGTTGGTGGATTCCAGATTATACCTGCGCTGGTTGGCGATCAGTGCATCGCTGAACCCTCTGGCCTTGATCGCATTCAGGCTGTTCTCCTCACACCACATCCGGTAGACCTCATACAGCTCTTTCGAGCTGGTGCAGGCATCCGCCTTCAGGCGGATGTAGCCCTCGGATTCGAGGAAATCGAACACATTGTTGTTGTCCCGCTTCACCAGTTCCCGGTTCCGCTTGGCACGGTCACTCTCGGTGAACTGGAAGCCATTCTTCACCAGCCGCTGCAAGCCCCTCAAATGCCCACAGCAGGATGCCATCGACCTCTGCTGCCATCTTCTCGGCAATGTCCGGGTCATCCACACGGGAGAGGGGCTTGTCCTTGGTGGTCAGAATGAGCTGACGGCGGTAGAAACCGTCCGAGCGGTCATACAGAGCCTGCAAGTCACCGTTGCTGAACGCCAGCAGGCGGGCGTACATCCAGCCCTGATAGCTCTGCTTGCCCTTGCGCTCCAAGTCCATCTGCCCCTGTGCGGTCACGATGGACTTGACATAGTTGGTCTGGCGCAGGGCTTCCATCCGCATATCGTCGTCCACGCAGAGCAGGGTGTGCTCCAGGTCAGCACGGGTGAAGCGGTTCTCCGAAATCTTGCCGATGCTGCCATCCTTCATGTTGCAGCCGAACAGCCGGGACAGCACCACGCCGATCTGCGACTTGCCCTCGCCGCCGCTGCCCTTGATGACCATCATGCGCTGTCCCTTGTTACTGGGGATCAGGCAGTAGCCGATGAACTCCTGCACGGTGGGAATGTCCTCCGGGTAGAGCAGGTCGAACAGAAACCGCAGCCAATGGGTGGGCTGCGGGGCTTTTGGGTCATATTTGACCGGGAGCCGGTTGCGCACGATCTCCGGCTTGCCCTCCTGAAAAGTGCCATCCAGATACAGGGTGCCGTTTGCCAGCGCAATGCGGTCGGTGACGGGCGGGAAGTCCTCCACCTGTGCCGCCAGTTTCAGCACGTCTACCACATTGCTGACTCGTTTGGCGATATTTGCGCCGATATGGTCTCGTAGCATATCGAAAATTTCACAGCGCAGGTTCATGGTGTCCGTGACCCTGCCTTCCGGGGTGAAAAATGCGCCATTCGAGTAAAGCAGCTGGTGGGTACTCAGAAAATCATCACAAAACAGGGATTCGTTGAAGAAGCCTTTCTTGATCCATGCGGGGGTAAAGTTGTTTCCCATAGGCACACGTCCTTTCTTCGGTGCTGCGGCTTTTCCATGTGGTCAATTTGGCCACATGGATTTTCTCTGCTGCAACAGGTGGATAAACGTCCTTTCTTTTTGGGTTACGGCGAATCAATGTGGACAATTTGTCTACATTGATTTCTCCTGCCGCAACGAGTAGATAAACGACCGTTTCGCCTCATGTGCTCATTTTGACCACATGAGGTGAGTGGATGGCGGTTGCCGTTCTCCCTGCATGGCTTTCCTGCCCCCCTTCCGGCGGCGTTTTCCAGCTCTCCTTGCGGGGTCATCGCCGTGTATCCCATGCAGACGGTCATGCGGTTTTCAAGGTGCAACAGGCAAAACGGAAACAAAAAAGCCGTCACAAAACAGACCAGCCCTGCCTTCGCTTTTTCTGGAAGGTCATGCTAGTCGGTTATGTAACGGCTGAAAGCCAAAAGGTTCAGCCCCGCAGGGCCAGAACGAATATGTAAAAATATGTTATATTCAAATGAAAACTTTGGCAAAAGAGAGAGGCCGGACGGTGCCAGCCCTCTTGACAAAAAAAAAAAGTAATTTGGCTATCCGGTTTTTAAGAATCGTCCATTCTTTAAAGAATTGTCCATAGACAAATCTGCAAGCAGCCTGTAAAATACTTTGCAGGTAGTCAAAGCTAACCTCGAACTACTTGAGAGGGTGATTTCTATATGAAAAAAGACACGACTGACGATCATTCTATTGATGATTCTAACGCTTGTTTCTGCAATCATTACGCTTTGCATGGGAGCAGTCCGCATTCCGGTACAAGATACACTATCGATCCTGCTTCGGCACCTGTTCGGGACAGACACAGGCGCCTCGGTATCTGTGGCATTTGAACAGATCGTCTGGCAGATCCGAATGCCCCGAATTATTCTGGGCTTTCTAGCAGGAAGCGGGCTGGCCCTCTGCGGCTGTGTGATGCAGGCCGTTGTCCAAAACCCAATGGCAGACCCATACATTCTTGGCGTGTCGGCAGGTGCAACGCTGGGAGCCACTGGTTCGCTCTTTTTCTGGGGCTGGGCGTGATTTCCGGCTTCTGGGCCTTTGTAGGAGCAGGCGGTGCCTGCTTCCTCGTATTGGCTCTCTCATCGGCGGATGGCAAAACCACCTCAGTCAAGCTGATCCTCTCCGGCATGATCGTCAATGCACTGCTGACAGCATTTTCCAACTTTATCATTGCGGTAGCAGGCGATTCGGACGGTATGATGTCCATCAAGTTCTGGACAATGGGCTCCCTGACCCGCGCCGGATGGAAAAACATCGGCCTTATCACACTGATTGTGCTGGCGGCAGCAGTCTTTTTCCGGACGCAGGCGCAGACGCTGGACGGCCTGATGTTGGGCGAGGCAGCAGCTTCCACCATCGGCATCAACACCTTTCGGTGTCGGTTGGTTTACCTGCTGGTGCTCTCGGTGCTGACCGGTGCACTTGTATCGGTCTGCGGCACTATCGGATTTGTTGGGCTCATCATCCCGCATGTTTCCCGCGCCATTGCCGAAGCACAGCCCACCGAAAACTACTGCCGATTGCGGCATTATCCGGCGGACTGTTCATGCTCTGGGTGGATGCCATCGCCCGCAGTCTGATTCCCAACACCGAGCTGCCTGTGGGCATTTTCACTGCCTTGGTAGGTGCGCCGTTCTTCGTCTATGTGATGGTGCGTAAAAAATATGGATTTGGAGGCAATTGAATGAGACTGGAAGCGAAAGATGTAAACATTTCGATTTCCGGCAAACCAATTGTACAGCATCTCTCCATTAGGTGCCGGACCGGAAATTCTCAGCCTTGCTGGGTGCCAACGGCAGCGGCAAGACCACTCTACTCCGCTCCATCTACCGCACACAAAAGATGGACAGCGGCATCGTTCGTCTGGATGACGAGGACATCACACACTTTTCCGGCAAAAAGCTGGCGCGGAACATGGCGGTGATGGGACAATTCAACCAGATCAATTTTGACTATACCGTGCTGGACATCGCCCTGATGGGACGGTATCCGTTTCACTCCCTGCTGGAGCAGGAAAAAAGAGCGGGATTATGAGATGGCTTTGGAGGCACTGGACAAGGTAGGCATGAAAAGCTACCGCGACCGGAACTTCCAGTCCCTCTCGGGCGGCGAAAAGCAGCGAGTGGTTCTGGCCCGCGCGCTGACCCAGTCACCCAAGATCCTGATCCTCGACGAGCCGACAAATCATCTGGATATCCGTTATCGGTTAGAAATCCTTTCAATCATCAAAGATTTGCAGATCACGGTCCTGGCAGCGCTGCACGATCTGAGCCTTGCAGCACAATTCTGCGACCACCTCTATCTGATGAAACAAGGCGAAATTGTAACGCAGGGCCAGCCTCAAGCGGTGATGACCCCCCCGAAATCTGCGCCGAATCTTTGATGTAGAAGCCTGTGTGTACCCCAGCCCAATCAACGGAAGACTGATGATTCAATATCTATAACAAAAACGCGGGAGTACCCCGCAGAAAGAGGAACCTTTATGAAAAAGAAAACCCTGAGTGTTGCTGCCGCGGCACTGGCAGCCGTCATGCTGACCACTGGCTGTGGTCAGACCGCATCTTCTGTGGCATCGTCTGCTGCCGCCTCCTCTGAGGTGGCTTCATCGGTGGCCGAGAGCATCGTTTCTTCCGCTGAGGAGACTGCCTACCCTCTGACCCTGCAGATTTATGACGCTGATGGCAATGCTGTGGATATGACCTACGACCATGCACCGGAGAAGGTGCTGTCCACACAGCTGTCCATGACTGAGCTGCTCATCAAGCTGGGGCTCAAGGATAAAATCGTCGGCGTGTTCGATAATGACAATGCCCTGAAAGGCGACATCGCCGATGAGGTTGCATCTCTAAACAGCCTTGGCGATAAGAAGTCTGTTTCCAAGGAGACCATCCTTGCCACGGAGCCGGATCTGATCCTTGGCAAGGGTCCCCTGATGTTCACTGAAAGCAGCATCGGCACTGTCCAGTCCTATCAGGAGCTGGGCATTCCCGTCTACACTGAGCTGGCTAGCGCTTCCATTGATCAGTCGCTGGATAACATTGTAGAGGATGTGCGGAACATCGGCGAGATCTTCAACGTGCAGGAGACTGCAAACGCTTACGCTGACGAGCTGCAGGATAGAATCGACGCGCTGATGGACAAGGTCAGCGGCCAGAGTGGAGAGCCCCTGAAGGTTCTGTTCATGGCTGGCTACGCCGATGGCACCTTCGTGGCCTTCAATTCCAAGATGAGCAGTTGTATGCTGAATGCCCTGAACGCTGAGAATGTTCTGGACAAGGGCGGCAACGGCCTGACTCTGGAGAATCTGGTCTCCATGAACCCGGATATCATCGTCTACGTCCGCGCAGACCGCTTTGGTGCCACCGATGCCGACGCGGTGGAGCAGCTGACCTCCAACGCCGTCGTGCAGGAAGTTCCCGCCATCGCCAACCAGAAGGTCATCGAGATGGATTATGATGACGTAATGGACTACGGTGCACGGGTCATCGATTCTGCTGAGACCCTGTACAACTTCATGTACAGTGCATCTTAACGGAACCTGAAATCAAAAATTTCGGTTATGGCAGAATACGGGTGGGCGGAAAGCCCATCCGTTTTTTGTAAATGCGGCTGAAATAACAGGCATCTCGGTAGCCGACCTCATGAGCGGCCTGTGTCACAGTGTAGTCGCCGGAACGCAAAAGCTCAGTGGCTATTCGGACACGATAATTGATGAGGTAATCGATGGGACGGATGTTTTTGTACTTATAAAAGAGATAGCTGACATGTCCAGCTTTCTCATTGACCTGCTCGGCCAGTGCGTCCAGCGTCAGCGGCTCTGCATAGTGCTCTGCGATGAAATCCAGCAGGATGTTCATAATCTGGCTCTCGTTATAAGTTTCCTCGGGCTGAAAATCTGCAAAAATCTGGGCGAAGAACTCTTCTGTCAGCTTTTCCTGCTGGTACTGACTGCGGATGTCAGCGTCCGGGTGGAGCTTTAGGATCTGCTCCAGAATGGAAAAGGTCTGTTCCGGATTTTTGAGCTTGTGGGAGAACAGCAAAGGCCGGTCGTTTTCGTAGTACATATTGATGTAGTGGAAATCCTGCTCGCCCAAAGCCGAAATGGTCAGGGTCTTGTCGGGACATCCGTGCAGGAATAATCCTCGCTTGGCAATGAAAGGTTCGTGCTCAAATGAGAAGATGGCCCGACCCGACACCGGAACAATCAGTGCACTTTTCAGGGTGCGGTAGCTATTACTCTCACCAGCGTGCAGGGTAAAGCTGCGGAAGCCGACAGACTCGATTCGGCCCTGATTGTATTCCTGAAATAAAATTTCCAGCGGATTAGGAAGCGCGGATATTTGATTCATTGGGAGCTCCTTTGTGCAAAAGCGGTTAGCTAATGCTAATATAGCACAAAATGCTACCGTTTGTCTATGTGGGGAGCACCCCACACTGCGTAATAATTGATAAAAAAGGGCGGTTATGGATGGAAATTCTAAATCTCGGTTCACATCGAATTGAAGTCCGGTTCCCGGAAAAGGGACTGCGCAAAGGCAAAAATCCTGCAATCCTACTCAACGATGGGGAACTGATTGAGCAGTTGAATCTGCGCACGGAACGAGCAGTGTTGGTGGGGGTATACCCCAATAACAGACTTTCAGAATATACCCCGTGGCCGGAACCGGCTATTCGACCGGGCACACCGGATTTTGGCGGGCAGCTAGGACAATATCATCGAGAACTGAACAACGAAATTCTCCCGGCGCTTATAGACGAATACGCCCTTGACACAGAAAAACTGGCGTATGGCGGCTATTCGCTGGGCGGTCTGGCTGCAACCATGAGTCTCTGGGAAACAGATGCCATTGCTGCAGTATTTTCCCCTCTGTGGGTCGTTCTGGTATCCGGGTGTTGCCGATTTCATAGAGGAACATGTCCCCAAAAACCACTCCGCACAGGTTTATCTGCAAAATGGTATCCGGGAGGGCGAAGGCCACAACAACCGCCTGTGTGATGCCTATAGCTATGCCCAACGAGTCCACACTGCCCTGCAAGCGACATGTGGAGCCAAAACTGTGCTGGATGACTACGGCCATCATGACCGACAAAGTGAGCGTCTTAACGCTGCACTGCGTTGGGTGGAACGTGTGCTATGAATCATTGGCGTAAATTTTGGCGTATGCTGAATCAAGGTGCATTTTATAATCACCAGCGACGAGCTGATTTAACCGCAGGGAACGCCGATTGGTAGCATAAAATCCTTATATGAAACAAAAGCGGCAGCTACGTTGTTTTTCGCAACATAGCTGCCGTATCTTCGTTTTTGGAGTTCGGTGTAGCCACTACACCAATCCGCCTATTCACTTGTTACACCACACCGCTTTGTAAGGCTCCTTTTCGGGAAAACGTCCCAAAATTGGTGTAGCTGTGGTGTAGTAGCGCAGATGATGGGCAAAATCGCATTAAAATTTGCTCGTATCTGCGCTTGATTTTCGCCTTTACTGCTCAATCGGCTTCATCGTGGGGATGTCATCGACGAACGGTTATAAGCCTTTATTTCTTGATACTACTCTACACCGCAAAGGTTGATTTTTGCCATTCCATTTACATCTCTACACAAGCCTTTATCCGAACTGTATCGTTTGGCGTATGAATTGGCGTAAATGGCGTATGGCATATTTGGCGTATGCTTTATTTTATTCTTCAGGGTCTTTCCACTGTGCGAACTGGCGGTCAAGATTTTCAAATTCAGACTTACGCAGTTCCTTGGTCACATCCGCATAGATGTTCAAGGTCGTGGAAATATCCGAATGTCCCAGCGCATCCTGAATCACCTTGATGTTCACGCCCGCTTCGCACATCCGGGTCGTGAAGGTATGCCGCAGGGTGTGGCAGCTGAAACGCGGCAGGAGTACGGTGCTGTTCGGATTCTTCGCCAGCACTTCATCGTTGCAGTCCCGGATAATGCGCCGGATGGCCTTGTTCAGCGTTCCCTGATGCTGGCACTCACCAAAGCGGTTGACAAAGATAAAGTCCGTGTAACCGTCCACCGTTACCGTGCAATGGATCTCTGCTTCTTCCTGATAGGCACGTTCCTTTTCAAAGGCTTCTTTCACGAAGTCCATCATCGGAACAGTGCGGACACCGGCCTTTGTTTTTTTGGGCGAGTGGCAGTTGAAGTAGCAGCCTTTCCTGCCGCCGTTGTTCTCACGGTGGTCGTAGTTGACCAGCGTATGATTGACGGAGATCGTGCCTTCCTCTAAATCCACATCGCACCAGCGCAGACCAGTAGCTTCTCCTACGCGCAAGCCCGTTCCCAGCATGACCGCGAAAATCGGGTACCAGTGCTGGTACTTCGGCGTTTTGGAGAGGTAGGACAGCAGCAGATTCTGCTCTGCTACGGTCAGTGCCTTACGGCGGTTGGTTTCAAACTGGTGTGCCTTTTTCAGCTCCCGCAGAACATTGTCCGAAGGGTTGCTCCGCAGATACCAGTCATCCACCGCCATGTCCAGCACCTGATGCAGAACCGTGTGTACGCTGTCAATCGTATAGACCTGCAAGCCCCGCTCGTCCGCCAGCGTGTTGTAGAACTGCTTCACATCCGACTTTTTGAGCGCAGACACCTTCGATTTGCCGAAATCCGGCTCCACGAACTGCCGATAAAGGTACAGATAGTTCTGAAAGGTGTTGTCCTTCAGACCACGCTTCACCTTTGCCCACAGGGCGAACACATCGTTTAGGGTGACGTACCGTGCTTCTGCCTTGATGCCTTCCAGCGAATCTCGCTGAATGTCGTTTTCCTTTTCCCCGAAGCTCTTCCAAGGTCGCGGCATAAATAGAATGTCGCTTGCCATCCGGGAAAGTCCAACGGAAATCGTACTTGCCATCTTTGCGCTGGGATTCGCCTTTGCGGAGAACCACACGCGCCTTGTCCTTGCGTTTCGTATTCTGATTTGTTGCCATGAGCGTTGCTCCTTTCTACATTGCGGTACAGAAAAGAGCGTTGTTCTGTGTTCATAGTACCACAGATACGCCATTCTCTGCAAGACGTTTTGAAAAATATCCGGGACATTTTCAAAGCGAGTACATTCGCTCCGTGTATTCATCCAGCTTGCGCCGCTTGATGAGCCGCTTGGAACCCACCCACAGCACAAACTGACAATGCTCCTTATCCGATAATGAACGTAGCTTGTTGATGCCAATGCCAGAGTAAGCCGCAGCTTCTTCCAGCGTCAAATTGCTCTTTTCCCAAATAGGGACTTCCTTCATAGGCATTTTCCTTTCCTTGTAGCTGTGCTGTGTGCCAGCAAGTTTTTCAAGCTTTTTTCCGATTCATCCAATCAATTCTTTCAGCCGTTCCAGCTTTTCCTGTGCGTTCTCCTTCCGGAAGCTGACCCCAATGCAGGAAATCGGAACGCACATTTCCAGCAGGCGGTCATAGATGCGGGCATGAGCGGTATCTTGTGGGTGTCGTATCTCGTCTAGCGTCAGATTTGTGGTAACGATCAGCGGCTTCCGGCTACGGTATCTGCTGTCTACGATGGTGTAGATTTGTTCCAGTGTGTACTCAGTACCACGCTCCATACCGAAGTCATCAATAATAAGCAGAGGATAGCGGCAGAGCTTGTCCACAACATCATTTCGTTTGGAAAAGCTGTTGTTCAGCTCGTTCAGGATCCGGGCAAAGTTCGTCATACGCACAGGCACCTCCTGCTCCATCAGAGCGTTTGCAATGCACCCGGCAAGGAAACTTTTGCCGGTGCCAACACTGCCCCAGAACAGCAGCGCGATGTTCTCTGTGCGCATGGTTTGCCACTGCTCCACATAGCGGTGTGCATGGTGCATCTGTGGGCTGCGCCCATTGTCGTTCGCAAATGTCCAGTCCAGCATAGCAGAATCGGTGAAACCGTCTGCTTTCAGCCGCCGCACAAGGTCGAGGTGTTTCTGCGCCTTAATAGCTGCTTCCTGCTGCTCCCGTTCGGCTTTATGGCAGGCACATTCTACCGGATGCTGGTTCTTCCCCATCAGGACAAGACCCTTGGCAAAGAAGGCTTCTTTTGGGGTTCTGCACTTGCCGCAATAAAGCAGGCCATTCTCACTTGCTGGGTATCCGTAAAACAGTTTTCGAAAAATGACACGGCAACTGCCTGTCAGGATTGGTTACGGAGTACCCGGCTAGGCCGAGGAAGCATCAAGTCCCATGTCCGCACCGTTAAGGTGTTGGGTATGGGGCTTTTTGCATTTCAGGAACGTATACACCTCTGGAAAGGTGTAACACTAGACTTTGTACCAAAGTCGTGTGCCAAGGGTGCTGCGCCCCTTTGGAATCCCTGCTTACATCGCCTGTGGGCGATGTAGATTCGCCGCACAGAAAGCTCTCACAAAAGGCACACCCGGCTGTCTGCGGCGAGGAGAAGGCACTTCTGCGGAAGTGTAATAACCCACTATGACACTTTCATCCCTGTGGTCTGCAAAGTGTAGTGGGCTCTCCGAGGGGGAACGGCTGTATAGAGTGCGTTTCGGGCAAATCGCCGCATACGTGTATACGGAAGATGGGTACGCACGTACGCAGTAAATCGGCCAAGTTCTCCCATGTAGAGGGTGTAATTTCGATAAAGAACGTGGTATAATTGACTCAACAAATCGATTTGTGGAGGCGATTATTTATGAAAAAAAGAAACCAAGAAATCTATCTTATTCTATGCAGCTTCTGCTCTGTTATATATGGCTTCACTTATTAGCTTCATAAGTGGAAATGATAATTCTATGGCTGTTGTATGGTTGTGTCTTGGTTCATCATTTCTTTGCCTTGGCTCGACGCATCTTTGTTTAGGTTTGTCTCGTAAGAAAAAGGGAAACGACAAAACCGATGCAAGCAATAAATAAATTCCTAGTATATCGCACTCACTCCTAAGCGGGGTTTGGGGCAGGCACGCCCCAACAAGAAGCTGTCCCAAAGGGCAAGAATTTTCAAGAATTGAAAATTTGTGGCCACGGGACGATTCTTGCTCTCACGAAAACCCATACTTTTTGAAAATCCGCTTTTCGCAGCCAAAGGAGGATGCACCATGAAAAAAGAGATCGAAGCCTTCGTCAACGCAGCCAACGAGCAGGAGTTGGAAGCCGCATGGAATAACCTCTCGGCAGAGGAACAGCGAGTTTTCGAGCAGCTCATGGAGGAAGACTCACCCGAAGATGCACTGGCATTTTTTGCCCAGCTGTATGACGATGCCCCGAAGGAGCAAGCCAGCGAAACCGTGAGCATCTCCGAAAACGAAATCTATTTCAAGCGGCAGCCCTTGACCGAAGAGCAGAAGAAGCACGGCTCCTATGTAGATGAGAACGGCAATCTCCATGTCAAGAACCTGTCCGCCTTCTGGATTCCCGAACTGACCACCACGGAGAAAGTCGGTCACACCACCTACACCGTGACCGGCAGCTATGAGGGCAAGGAATCCTTTTTGAAGAAACTGGAGCGCATTGTTGCCAAGAACGCCCAGCAAAATTTGAAGATGAGGGTGCAGACGAATGACAACTGCGTCCAATTCTGCTATACTTGATCCGGTAACCAATCCTGTACTGACAGTTGCTCCACAGAATAAGGAGGACACAACAATGTCTGGAGCAACGAATAAAATCACCGCACTTTACTGCCGACTGTCGCAAGAGGACGCACGGCTCGGCGAAAGCCTGTCCATTGAGAACCAGAAGGTCATCCTTCTGGAATACGCCAAAAAGACCACTTCCCGAACCCAGTGTTCTTTGTGGATGATGGCTACTCCGGCACGAACTATGACCGTCCCGGCTTTCAGAGTATGCTGGTCGAGATCGAAGCAGGGCGTGTAGGAATCGTTATCACAAAAGACCTGTCCCGACTGGGGCGCAACTCTGCCTTGACGGGTCTGTACACCAACTTCACCTTTCCGCAGAACGGTGTTCGTTTCATCGCCATCAACGACAACTACGACACCATTGACCCTAACCGTGTGGACAACGATTTTGCGGGCATCAAAAACTGGTTCAACGAGTTCTATGCCCGGGACACCAGCCGCAAGATCAGAGCCGTTCAGAAAGCCAAGGGAGAGCGTGGAGTACCGCTGACGGTCAATGTCCCCTACGGCTATGTGAAAGACCCGGAGAACCCGAAGCATTGGCTTGTTGACCCGGAAGCGGCTGCGATTGTGAAGCGCATCTTCTCCATGTGCATGGAGGGACGTGGGCCGACCCAAATTGCGAACCAACTGTGGGCAGATAAAGTTCTGACTCCTACCGCCTACAAGTTGAGCCATGGCCGGAGTACAAACGCACCTGCCCCGGAAGACCCTTACCGCTGGGATAAAAGAGCAGTAAGTTTGATTCTGGAACGCTGGGAGTACACTGGCTGCACAGTCAACTTCAAGACCTATACTAACTCTATCTGGGATAAAAAGAGACATCTGAATCCTGTGGAAAATCAGGCTATCTTCCTAGATACACATGAGCGCATTATTGACGATGATGTGTTTGAAAAGGTTCAGGAGATTCGTAACCAGCGTCACCGCATGACCCGGACAGGCAAGAGCAGCATTTTCTCCGGTATGGTCTACTGCGCTGACTGCGGTTCTAAGATGCAATATGGTTCGTCCAACAACAGGGACTTCAGTCAAGACTTCTTTGATTGCTCTCTGCACAAGAAGAACGGGAGCAAGTGCAAGGGACACTTCGTCCGGGTAAAGGTTCTGGAAGGACGTGTACTGAGTCATGTTCAGCGGGTGACGGACTACATTCTCCGTCATGAAGACTACTTCCGCAAGGTCATGGAGGAGCAGCTTCGTGTGGAAAGCAGCGAAAAGCTGACCGTCCTGAAGAAGCAGCTTGCCCGGAATGAGAAGCGGATTGTAGACCTCAAACGGCTGTTCATGAAAATCTACGAGGACAACGCCAATGGAAAGCTGAGCGATGACCGCTTCGACATGATGAGCCAGAGCTACGATGCCGAACAGAAGCAGCTGGAAGAGGAATCCCTCTCTATCCAACAGGAAATCGAAGTACAGGAACAGCAAATCGAGAATATTGAAAAATTCGTCCAGAAAGCGCACAAGTACGTTCATATTGAAGAACTTACTCCCTATGCTCTCCGTGAACTGGTGTCGGCTATCTATGTGGATGCCCCGGATAAGTCCAGCGGAAAGCGGGTGCAGCACATCCATATCAAGTACGACGGGCTGGGGTACATCCCTCTGGATGAACTGGAAGCAAAAGAAAAGGCGTGACCGAAGTCACGCCAAATCTCCCATTTAGGGAACTTTTGCAAATACTGTTTTATGGGAACTCTGCTCCGGGATAGTCCGCTGCATTTTCGGGAATACTGGAAACGGATTGTTCCAGAACTTTTTGATCGTCTTTATAGGCTTTCTCCTTCCTTGAACGAGTAGTCCGGGATACCCGGTGCTGTCTTTTTCTCTGATTGCTGCCGCTTTGCCCAGATACGCAGCGTTGCGGCGTGATCGGCATACTTCCTGCCCGTGGACTGGATATAAGCGGACAACTGCTCGATCAGGGCATCCAGACCTGCAAAGTCGGTTTTGAGCCGCTTGTACTCTTTTTCCGTCAGAAAGACATTGCGATATTCTCCAAAGGTCAAATGAGCATCTGTTGTTCTTATCAGGTGGCTATCTTTCAGGTTGCTCTTATTACGTTGGTTAGTGGAACACTTTTGTTCCATGGAAGGTATCATTTCTGTTCCATCGCATAGGGCAAAACCGTTCCATGCAGAGGAACGTTTTTTGCGCTGTCGGAACTTTTACAAAGAGGCTGTTGGGCACAGCAATGCGACTCCGACTGCGCTCAATCAGATCGGCATCCTCCAGTGAGCGCAATGCACGTTTAATGCTCATGGTGCTGCAACGAAGGGCTTCGCTCAATGATGAAATAGGAAAAATTACATAGACGAAGCCGCGCTCATCCACCCAGTTGTTCTTTTGAGAAAGCGCTGCCCGGTCCAGCAGCAGAGTGTAGAGCAGCTTTGCGGTGTGGCTCAGGTCTGTATCCAGCAGAAAGCGAGCATAGGGCAGATATTGCGGCAGTGGCATATTGGGTTTCAAGTAATCCGAAATGGAATTCACCTCCTTGTCTTTCATACGACCATCTGTCGGGTTAGGAGTGTTGTTCTTTGCCATCATTCACTCTGTCTTTTACCGTCTGAAGATACCGACTGGCACGGTCGATAAAAATCAGCAGTTTCTCATTGTTCTTCGGTTCAGTAAGAATATCCGGGTATTCACGAAAGCACATTTCCCACCGCCGGACAAAATCCTCCTGCGCTCCCTGAATCTCGCACATCATGGCTTCGCCATCTGCCAAGCGGCCAGGTGAATAGATGCTCTTGACGGCATCATTGAGATTCTGCTTTTCTTCCTTGTTGAGTCCTTTCTTATGCCCCTGAATGTCTTGCTTGAAGGTCGTTATAAACTCATTGCCCTTTGAAGGCGAAGAATACGAATCCGTGATACTGGAATCCCGTTTGGCTTTAGGCTTACGCAGCTCTGCCACAACTTCGGGACGCTTTTCCTTTGGAACCTTTGCAATCGAGGAAATTTCACGGTCGGTTGCCCGGATCTTTCCACTCAGGATTTCTTTCTGCGCTCCGGGTACTGCCTCCTCCGCAGCTTCCACACCTTTTGCAAATTGCTCTGCACGGTAAACATAACTTTCGGATGTTCCATGTTCCGCAGCGACCTTCGACTGTGAACCGTGCTTTGTGCGGTCTGGTTCATTTTGAACCAGACCACTTTCAGATGCCAAGGTGTACTGATTACCGTGAAACGATTTGATTTGCTTTTCCGCTTTTGCCTGCTTTCCAATCAGGAACTTTTTTCTGTTCTGGGGTCAGGTTTCGCCGCCCAAGCTGATTTTTACAGATCCATACGAGTGCTTCATAACGGCTGGAAAATTCTTTTTCGATGGCTTCAAATGGAATAAATGGATATTTCCGAAGAATTTGATAGCGTGTATGTCCATCCACAATATAGCCGTTCCACGTGATGATCGGATTCAGTACACGTTCTTCTTTTAGGATGTTCATTTCCAGTTGGTGGGTTTCCTCAAACGACGGAGGGGTGATTTGATTCTGAAACTCCGGGTCGATTTTAAGCTGGCTCAGTTTTGTCATAGGCAAACCATCCTTTCTGAAATGAAATAGAATATCATTGTTCTTACGCCGTTCTCCCTGCATGGCCTTCCTGCCCCCTTCCGGCGGCGTTTTCCGGCTCGCTCTTGCGAGGTCATCGCCGAGTATCCCATGCAGACGGTCATTCGGTTTTCAAGGTTCGATGAAGGCTCTGAAATTAGACTAACACATTCATAGAAGATTTTTTAGGAGGTCGTACCTCCGGTTTTTGGTTGTAAAAAACGGAAGTGATGCTTCCGGTTCTTTGCTGCAAACCATTGAAAAAATTATATCACATCGTAAATTTTGCTTTTAGGAACTGGTAGTTCCGGTTTTTAAAAAATATGAAGTGAATTTCAAGGCAAAATCGGAACTATTGGTTCTGGTTTTGCGTATCAACGTAATTTCAAATTTTGAGTGCCGTTCTCTCTGCATGGATTTCCTGCCCCCTTCCAGCGGCGTTTTCCGGCTCTCCTTTTCAGGATCTTCGCCGGGTATCCCATGCAGACGGTCATTCGGTTCTCAAGGTTCAATTGGTGTCTTGCTGGTAGCTTATCACACTTTCAAAAGAATTTTTAGGACCTGACAGGTCCTGTTTTGCGTGGATTTTATCCTGAATTCTTGAAAATCGGACATCGTGCCCGGTGCGTAAGATAAGTATACCGTATCCTTTTGCTGCTGAACGGGAAGTATTCGTTCCGGTTTTGAGGTCTTTTTCGGCTTTTATGGGCAAAAACCGGAAGCTTTAGTTCCGGCTAACCACTGGATCGCTTTTATCATAGCAGAAATCTCGTTGAATTTTCAGGAGGTCGCACCTCCGGTTTAGACACAAAAAAACGGAGGTATCGCCTCCGCTTTTGCGTACAACTTGCTTTAGCTGCGTGCATTTCGTTTTACACAAAAATAACCGTCCGCTTCAAGTTAAACTTGAAAACGGACGGTCTGGCTTGCAAAATAATTTTCAAAATTGGAGGGCAGGTTGAGAGGCTTCATAGTACCCGCAAGCAGTGCAGACGTATATACATCTGCTTATTTTGCGCTGCAAAATACTTGTTGGGAACACCCAAACCCGTGAACTGCATCCTGTGGATGCAGGCTGTACTAAGAACTCACATTTTGTTATGTGTTAAAATCGCTCATAAGATTAAATATATTTTTCAAACAAAGAACGAAAAAGATTAAAATGTAACTCTTTAGATTTTTCAGTTCGTTCTGTTAATGTAAAAATTTTTGCTGTTGGCGAAATTTGATAATCGTCTAATTCATTGTCATAAAAATTAGAGATTTCATCATCGCTTTCAGAATCAACGGCTCCTTTTCCATTTAAAACAATTAGTCCTTTAACATGGCTTTCGTTATCGATCGGAGAAATGGAAAACAAATATTTGTAGGCAAGTTCCGGAAAATAACTGACGAGCACTCTGCTTTTTTGCGAAAATTTTGCATCTAAAATAAAATATATCTTTTCATTTTCATTCTGAATTTTCATTATATAATCTGGGCGATATGGTCGTGCTGTGCGAGTCGCTTTAAGGGAAACGCTATTGTTTCGATATAGAGTGATGTCATTCTCTCCGATATGGCTTCTTCCTTGAATAGCTGGTTCATAATAGAGCGTAATTTTTTAGACAGTTTATTCGTAAAATTGAACGTATTAGGAATCGCAGACACGTCTTGGACGTAAGCTTTATCACCAAGGTTTGAATATCGATAGTGCATTGAACTTTCCAAAACATAATTTTCTTGTGAAATAAAATCGAGCAACTGGATCAATGCGTACATTTCGTATATTTTATTTTATTTTCTCGTTCGAAATTATAAGATCCATACATAAACCACTCAATCATCAAATTATATATCGTTCGATATGGTTTTATTTCTTTGAATATCGAAGTTGGTTTTGGAATATATGAAACGACTTTGTGCTAACAGAAAGCATCCGAGAATAAATATTGTAGACCAATTGACCAAACAATCTTTGCAAAGTTAGTTGAAACCGTGATTTTCCGATGTCTAAAATTACAACGGCCGAACTGGTATATCCTTCAACAGAGGGAGTTGAAGGGAAGTCGAAAAGCTGCCGTTTTCCATAGGCAAGTGATTCTTTATATACTGGGCGTAGTTGTTTTTACTTTTGTAATCAAGGCTTTGTAAGGAAAATAATTTGATTTTTCAATACGAACACCTGTCAAGCCGAGACTTTTTTTGCAATTGCTCTGGATGTTGTACAATAATCGATTTCAGTGTAATATTTTTGACTTTTTCGTATGATTGTTTCCTATTAGGAACACTGTAAATACAAGGCTTTTCGGAGCCTACAAACCAGAAAAAATAATATTTGATCTATCACATTACACAAAAAGGCCCGGATCGTTCAAATGGCCGATAACCGGAAGGAGGCGGAAAAAATTGAATTTACCCGCAAAATGGCCCACGAAAAGGAGGATCGTAAATGGCCGATGAAAAATTGAACACAGGCTCCGGTGAAGGAGAAGCTCCCGGAGGCTCCCGCTCCTGTTGCGGCTGACGAGCCCCAGGCTCCGGCTCCCGAACAGACTGCCGCTCCCACACCCCAGCAGGAGGGGCCTGCCCAGCCCGAGCCCGGTGATGTGGTGGTGTCCTTTGACAAAATCAATGAGCTGATGAATGAAAAGCGGCAGACAGCCCGGGCCGAGGTAGAAAAAGAGGAGGCGGCAAAAGAGCCGGAGGAGAAAACGCAGGAGGAACCTCCCGCCGCTGGGGATGACGAACCGAAAAAGGCCCGTCGGGGCCGTCCTCCAAAAGAGGAAAAAGCGGAGCCTACTGTCAAGGAGGCGGCGAAGCCCCGCAAGGGCCGCCCACCCAAGGCGGATAAGGCGGCCCCTGACAAGCCCACGCCGACTAAGCGAGACAAATTGTCCCGAAGTGGGAAAAAGGCTGCGGAGGTTAAAGCTGCCCCGGAACCCGAAAAGGCCCCACCCGAAAATGCGGCTCCGGCCCCGGAACAGGCTCCGCCTGAGCCAGCTGCTCCGCCCCGTCCTGTGGAGGAAGGAAAGCTGGTCTATCTGAAGCTTTCCGAGGTTCATCCGTTTCACACATTCCGTCCGCACCCGTTTAAGGTGCGGGACGACGCCAAAATGCAGGAAACGGTAGCGTCCATCAAGGCAAACGGCGTAATGGTTCCCGGTCTTGCCCGCCCGGAAAAGGATGGCAACGGTTATGAAATTGTGGCGGGCCATCGCCGCCATCATGGTTGTGAGCTGGCGGGACTGGAGGAAATGCCCTTTATCGTCCGTGAAATGACTGACCACGAAGCGGTACAGGCCATGAAGGACAGCAACAAGCAGCGTGACGGGATGCTCCCCAGCGAATTGGCCGCGCTGCTGGAGCTCGAGGTTGAGGACATCAAGCATCAGGGCGGGCGGCTGAAAAATGTGGCCGAGGGCGATATCGGGAAACGCTCGGTTGAGATTGTAGGCGAGGCGCACGAAATGAACTATAAAAAGGTCATGCGCTACTTGCGGCTCAACTCCCTTGTGCCGGAGCTTCTGGATAAGGTAGACGATAAAAAGAATGGGCTTTATGCCCGCTGTGGAGATTTCCTATATCCGCCCCAAAAACCAGCGGCTGATCGCTGTTTCCATTGACGGGGAGCAGGCTTCGCCCTCGCTGGCCCAGGCCAAACGCTCCGGGAGCTGGACAAGGAAGGCAAGCTCAACGGCGATGTCATTGACGGTATCTTATCAGAACAGAAAAAGGAGGATCGAGGCGTGATTATTTCTACTGCGGAACTGGAAAAGTATTTTGGCAAGGAGGTCACTCCCGCCAAAATGAAAGAACAGATTATGTCCCTGCTGGATGACTGGAAAGAAAAACAGCCGCCGGAGCTGGCAAAAGCCCCGAAAAAGCAGGAACTTGACAAGTAACAACTTCGAGACACTTTGTCCCGAGGGCCCCGCCCTCGCGCAGAGGCTCTGGTGGTATATATCCCCCGTCGCCGCCTGTTTTTTTCGTACAGCCGGGAGTGGGCCGTCAAGGGTGCAGCGCACCGCCGTTTTCGGCGGCTCGCCCTTGACGGTCTGCCCCGGCTGTGCTATTTCCCCGGCAAGCGGCGGGGGTATATCCTCCAGAGCCGCCCCCTTTCCCAAGACTGGGAAAGGGCGTGGGGATTGGGTTGAACTTTCTTATTAAAATATCGGAGGTATGACTATGAAGCGACCCCTTGCTTACATCACCGCTGCATGGCTTGGCGGCGATAGCGAAAACGCAGAACAGGCCGCCCGCTACTGCCGGGCGGTTTATGAGGCAGGCTTTTCCCCGATCTGCCCGCCCCTTTATCTGCCCCTGTTTCTCAATGATGCTGTACCCGAGGAGCATAAAAGCGGCATCGACATGAGCCGTGACCTGCTCCGCCGCTCTCATGTGCTGGTTGTTTGCGGCCACAGTATGACCGAGGCCATGAAAAATGATATTGCCGTGGCCCAGCGGCTGGGAATTACGGCAACAACCCTTGAGGGCATCCTGACCGTCAAGGGACAGGGCAAACGCTGATGGAGTCTGTTTTTGAGGCTTTCATTTCAAATCCTGCCCTTTACAGTGCGGGGCATCTGGTGGGGGAAACGCTGCATTTCCCCACCAACACGGAGGAGGTGCAGTCCCTCTTAAAGCGGATCGGCGTGGACGGGGTACGCTGCCAGGAATACTTTATTATCTCCTTTGACAGCGACATTCTCGGCCTTTATGACTATCTGGGCGAGTATGAAAACATTGACGAGCTTAACCATCTGGCCCATCTGCTGAAGGAACTCTCCACATCAGAACGGGAAACGCTGGAAGCGGTTATGGACAGCGGCCAGCATTGTGGCTCGGTGCAGGACTTGATCAACCTCACGCAGAATTTAGACTGCTACGACCTGCATCCCGGCGTGGATAATGAGGAAATGCTGGGCCGCCTGTATGTGGAGGATATGGAAAGTCTCGAAGTGCCGGATAATATAAAACCCTACTTTGACTTTGAAGCATACGGGCGGGACATTTCCATCAACGAAAACGGACATTTTGCACCGGGCGGCTATGTGACAAAGGTGAGTGACGATTTCCGGGAGGTCTACCACGGCCCCCAGGACATTCCCGCTGAACACAGGGTTTTTGCTTACCCCCAGCTTTCGATCCGGGAGCAGATGGCCGCTTATCAAGAAATTATTGACGGTTCCTCAAAGGAGGGGTTCCGGCGGCTGGCTGAAAAGACACCACGAGGAACGGTAACGGGACTTCGAGACAATTTGTCCCAAGGAAGGAGGCGGTGTAACTGATTGATGAAGAAATTTCCCGGAGCTCCATAGCGATTTCTGTCCGGGCCAGCAAGCTGACAGCCCGGGGGCTGGCCTATGTGCTCCGGGCGGCGGGCCGCCAGATCGCCAAACGGCATAAGAAAGCCCAAAGGCCCCACGGCAGGCAGAGCGTGAAAAAGCTCATGGCTCACGGCGAAAGTGTGAACAGCATCGAGGTGGAGGCTCCGAAGCTCTTTGACCGCATGGCCCGCCGTTTCAATGTGGACTATGCTTTTTACAAAACCGGGCCGGACAAATACCTGCTGTTTTTCAAGGCAGGACAGGCAGATGCCATCACCGCCTGTTTTGAGCGGTACTCCCGCAGGCTGTTGGAACAGTCAAAATCCAGCCGCATCCCCATCCGGGAACAACTCAAAAAAGCGGCGGAACAGCTTGTAAAGGAACCGCTCAAAACACAGGAACGGACAAAGGAGGTGGTTCGTGAAGAACGATAAAATCAAGAAATACCTCATTCCTAACATTCCGTACCTGTTTATCCTGTGGGCCTGTCTGAAACTGGGGACGGCCTACCGTCTGGCGGCGGGGGCGGATTTTGCTCATAAGCTCATCGGACTGGGCCAGACCATCGGCCCGGCCTTTGCTGACTTTGCACCCGGGCTCAACCCCTTTGACTGGCTCATCGGCATTGTGGGGGCGGTGGGCTTCCGCCTGCTGATCTATGTGAAAAGCAAAAACGCCAAAAAATTCCGGCGGGATGAGGAGTATGGATCAGCCCGTTGGAGCTGTCCGAAAGATATAGCCCCTTTCGTAGATCCGAAGTTTGAAAACAACATCATTTTGACCGGGACGGAGTTTCTTACCATGAATACCCGCCCCAAAAATCCGGCCAACGCCCGCAACCTCAATGCCTGTGGGATCGGCTCGTCCGGCTCCGGCAAAACCCGGTTCTGGCTTACCCCGCAGATTTTGCAGGCCAGCGCAGATAAAAACGGTGGATGCAGCTATGTGTGTGTCGATCCCAAAGGAGGCGTTCTCGGGCAGGTGGGTCACTTCCTGCAAAAGCGTGGGTATCGGATCAAGGTATTCAATTCCATTGATTTCACAAAATCCATGCACTATAACCCGCTGGCGTATATCCGCAACGAGGCCGATATTCTGAAGTTTCGTGGATGCTCTGATTTCCAACACCAAGGGCGAAGGCAAGGAAGGTGATCCATTCTGGACAAAATCGGAAACGCTTTTATACTGCGCCCTGATCGCCTACATCATTTTCGAGGGGCCCGCCGAGGATCGGAACATGAACACCCTTGTGGATATGATTTCTGGCATGGAGGTCAAGGAGGATGACGAGGACTTTATGAACGCGGTGGACTATATGTTTGCCGGGCTCGAAAAGCGCAAGCCGGATTGCTTCGCGGTTAAACAGTATAAAAAGTACAAATTGGCCAGCGGCAAAACGGCGAAATCCATCCTTATTTCCTGCGGTGCGCGGCTGGCTCCCTTTGACATCCCCCAGCTTCGGGAGGTCATGGCCTATGACGAATTGGAGCTTGACCGCATCGGAGATCGGAAAACGGCGGTATTCTTTATCATCTCGGACACTACGCAAACCTATAATTTCCTTGTGGCGCTGGCCTTTTCGCAGATGTTCAATCTGCTGTGCGAGAGGGCCGACAATGTTCACGGAGGCCGCCTGCCCCACCATGTACGGGTGCTGTGGGACGAGGCCGCCAACACAGGACAGGTTCCCCAGCTTGAAAAGATCGTGGCTGTTATCCGTTCCCGTGAGATCAGCCTGACGCTGTTCTACCAGCAGTTGGCCCAGTGTAAGGCGATTTACGATAAACACGCCGAAACCATTTTGGGAAATATGGACAGCGTGATATTCCTCGGAGGCCGGGAGGCCAGCACCATCAAGGAAATATCCGAGAACTGGCTGGGTAAGGCTACAATCTCCATGCAGACGGAGGGCCGCTCCCGTGGCCAGTCGGAAAGCTACAGCCAAAATACCCAGCGGCTGGGCCGGGAGCTGATGACCCCCAGCGAACTGGCTACCATGCCGGGCGATAAGTGCATTTTGCAGCTGCGGGGCCTGCCCCCGTTCTATTCCCCGAAATACGATTTGAAAAAGCACCCGAACTACCGATATACGGCTGAAGCCGATAAAAAGAAAAACGCCTTTGACCTCGACAGGCTCATTAACCGCCGCAGGCGGCCCGGGCCGGACGAGATGTGTGAGGTGTATGCCGTGGCTGTGCCGGACGATGCGCCCACGGAAGAGGACGAGGACATCCTCAACTATGATGACATCGACGATCCAGACGCCTTTGCATAAATAGGGCTTTGGGACAAAGTGTCCCGAAGTATGTAACCTGCCGCCAGAAATGGCGGCTTTTTTCATGGCCGGGACTTTGTCCCCGGAGAAAAGGAGGCTCTATGCAATTTTTCACTTCCGCTATTGATACTTTGCAGACCCTTGTTGTGGCTCTCGGCGCTGGTCTTGGCGTGTGGGGCGTTGTCAATCTGCTGGAGGGCTATGGATCGGACAACCCAGGTTCCAAAAGCCAGGGCATGAAGCAGCTCATGGCTGGCGGCGGCATCATCCTTTTGGGAACCACGCTGATCCCCCTGTTGTCTGGCTTGTTCTAAGGAGGGCTTATGGATTTTCTCGCCGATTGGCTCACGAACTGGCTGAAAGAGCTGTTGATCAGCGGCATCATGGGGAACCTCGAAGGGCTCTTTGATACCGTCAATGCCAAAGTCGGAGAGATTGCGGTACAGGTAGGGACTACCCCGGCGGCATGGAACGCCGGGGTTTTCTCCCTCATCCGCCAGCTTTCCGAAACGGTGATCCTTCCGATTGCCGGATTGGTGCTGACCTTTGTTGCCACCTACGAGCTGATACAGATGCTTTTGGAAAAGAACAATATGCACGAGTTTGATGTGGCGAATATCTACAAGTGGGTATTCAAAACCGCTTGTGCCATCCTCATTCTTTCCAACACCTTTGATATTGTCATGGCGGTGTTCGATGTGTCGCAGAGCGTGATTGCGGATGCGGCGGGGCTCATCCAAGGCTCCACCGACATTACGCCGGATATGCTGGCGGAGCTGGAAACCACGCTGGAGGGCATGGACTTGGGGCCGCTCCTTGGCCTGTGGCTCCAGTCCTCTGTGATCGGGCTGACCATGCAGATCATGGGGATCATCATTTTCGTTCTGGTGTACGGAAGAATGATTGAAATATATTTAATGACCAGTTTAGCGCCCCTGCCCGTTGCCACGCTTTCCAACCGGGAGCTGGGCGGTACAGGGCAGAACTACCTAAAATCCCTGTTCGCCGTGGGCTTTCAAGGGATGCTCATACTGGTCTGTGTTGCGATCTATGCGGTGCTCATCCAAGGCATCGCCACAGGCGGCGATCCGATTGGAGCGATATGGGGAACCGTGGGCTATACGGTTCTTCTGTGCTTCATGCTGTTTAAGACAGGCGGCATCGCCCAGCGCATCTTCGGGGCGCATTAAACGGACGGACTTCGGGACAATTTGTCCCGAGGCCGGGAAAGGAGGAAATGATTTTGAGTAAGGATGTCATATTAACCCCGGAACAGATCGCCGCCGAGGAGCGGCGTTGGCTGTTCGATGCGCCGATTGCGGAACTGGCCGAGGTAAAAGGCGTGACGGTGGACGAGGCGGTTAAGCTGCGGACGGACGCAATTTTGCAGGAGGCCGCTGTTCCCATCGAAGTCACGGTTCGCCCGATTGAGCCTCAGGGCAAGCTCATCGGCTTTGCCAGCGTCAACTATGGCGGTGTAGTGATTGACGATTTCAAGGTGGTGGATGGCAAGAACGGGATTTTCCTTGGAGCTCCCAGCAAACCCGATCCCACCAGCAGGACGGGCTACCGCTCCACGGTGCGGATCAATGACCGGGCCACCCAGGAGCGGCTCAATGCGGCGGGAGCCCAGGCGTACCATTCAGCGGTGGAAAAGCTCATCGCCCGGGCCGAGGCAGTCCGCCCCACCCCGATCAAGGAGCAGATGGCACAGGCCGCAAGGGAGGCCGGGAAGGAAAATGCCGCCCGAACCGCTCCGGCAAAGAAAAAGGAGGCCCGGGATGACAGGTGATGTGACCTCGAGACAAATTGTCCCGAAGTCTCCAGCCTGCCCGGAGGGGCTGTTTTTGATGGACGGAATTGAAGGGCTGCGCTCTTTGCCGAAGCACTCGGTTGATATGCTCCTTACCGATCCGCCCTATGGCACTACCCGGAACTTTTGGGATGTGCCGCTCCCGCTCCCGGAGCTGTGGGAGGCGGTCAAGTGGGCTGTCAAGCCGGATGGCGCAGTGCTGTTTTTCGCACAATGCCCCTATGATAAGGTGCTGGGGGCATCCAACCTCTCTATGCTCCGCTATGAATGGGTGTGGTACAAAAGCAGGTGTACTGGCTTTCTCAACGCAAGGCGGGCTCCCCTAAAGCGGACGGAGAACATTCTGGTGTTTTATCAAAAATTGCCCTATTACGATCCGCAGTTTGAACAGGGCAAGCCCTATAAGAAAACCGCTGACGGGGGCGGCAACAGCCCCAACTATGGAAAATTCCTGCGTTCCAGCAGCGGATCAGAGGACGGCCTGCGTTTCCCCGGAAACCTGCTGGCCTTTTCTTCCGTACAGCGTACCGTCCACCCCACGCAGAAACCCGTGGAGCTGTGCGAGTATCTCATCAAGACCTACACCCGGCCCGGGGAAGTGGTGGCAGACATCTGCGCTGGCTCCGGCACAACCGCCGTTGCCGCCCTCAATATGGGCCGCCGCTTTGTATGCTTTGAAACCGCCCCGGCCTTTTACGCCCCGGCTACGGAGCGCATCCGGCTGGCTGATGAGGCAGTCAAAGCCGGGCAGAAAGGAGTATGATTATCGGAAACTATTCTATCATTTACGCCGATCCCCCTTGGCAGTACCAGCGCAGTAAGGTACAGGGGGCGGCAGAAAACCATTATCCCACAATGGGGATTGACGAGCTTTGTGCGCTCCCGGTGGCTGATCTGGCGGCCCCGGACAGCGCACTTTTTTTGTGGGCGACTTTCCCCCAGCTCCCGGAGGCCCTGCGGCTCATAGAGGCGTGGGGCTTCCGCTATAAGTCGGTGGCCTTTGTGTGGCTCAAAAAGAATAAAAAGGCAGACAGTTGGTTTTATGGCCTTGGCTTCTGGACGAGGGGAAACGCTGAGATCTGCCTGCTGGCTACCAGGGGCCATCCCAAACGGCAGGCGGCAAATATCCATCAGTTTATCATTTCCCCGATTGAAGCCCACAGCAAAAAGCCGGACGAGGCCCGGGAAAAGATCGTGGCCCTCATGGGCGACCTGCCCCGGGTGGAGCTCTTTGCCAGACAGTCCCCGCCCGGCTGGGAGGTGTGGGGAAATGAAGTGAAAAGCACGATCCCGGACTTTGGGCTCATGGGGCCCCCGCAAAATCAGCGATTTTGTGGGGAGAGGAGGAACAACGGAGCGGACGGACTTCGGGACAAAGCGTCCCGAGGTAGTCAAGCGGAGTTTGTGACGACGAGTCCCGAGGTTAAAGGGGCCGGAAAGGAGGCTGATCCATGCCCTATGTGAATGTACCCAACGACCTGTCAAAAGTAAAAACCAAAATGGCCCTAAACCTTACCAAGCGCCAGCTCATCTGTTTTGGCTGTGCGGCGGCGGTAGGCATCCCATCCTATCTGCTGGCCCGGGGCTCTATCGGTAATACCGGGGCCATGTTCCTTATGCTGGCCGTGATGCTCCCGGCGTTTCTTCTGGCCATGTATGAAAAAGACGGGCTCCCGGCGGAAAAGGTGCTGAAAAACATCATACGGGCCCGGTTTCTGCGGCCCGGAGTCAGGCCCTATCAGACACAAAACATTTACGCCACCTTTGCCGGACGGGGCGCTGTGAGAAAGGAGGATGCGATTGCGAAAGGCAAATCCAACCAGCGGAAGAAAAACCGCAAAGGCTAAAAACCGGGCGGCCCTGTCCGCCCAGCAGACGATCCCCTATGTGGCGATGCACCCGGACGGGGTATGCAAGCTCCCTGGCGGGCTCTACACAAAGACCGTGGAATATGAGGACATCAATTATTCCGTGGCATCCACCGAGGATCAGACTGCGATCTTTGGCGGCTGGAGCTCATTCCTCAACTACTTTGACAGCTCCCTGCCGTTCCAGCTTTCCTTTATCAACCGCCGCTCCCACTCCCGGAGCCGCTATAAGGTAAACATTCCCCAGGCGGATGATGATTTTAACAGCGTCCGGGAGGAATTTACCGGGATGCTGAAAAACCAGATCGCCCGGTCTAACAACGGGATTGAACGCTCCAAGTACATTACTTTCGGCATCCCAGCCGGAGGGATCGTGGAGGCCCGGCCCCGTCTGGAGCGTGTGGAGGCCGATGTGATGGGCAACTTTAAGCGGCTGGGTGTTCCCTGTGAACCGATGGACGGGCGGGCAAGGCTGGCCCTGCTTCACAGCCAGATGCATCCGGGCAACCGGGAACCGTTCCGCTTTTCATGGAAGGACATCCCGCAGACGGGGCTCGGCACCAAGGACTATATCGCCCCGGACAGCTTTGACTTCCGGCACTCCCGCCTGTTCCGGGTGGGCCAGTATTGGGGCGCTGTTTCCTACTTGCAGATTTTGGCGTCTGAGCTCTCGGATAAACTGCTGGCGGAAATTCTGGAGCTGGATGCGGAAATGACCGTAACCCTCCATATCCAGACGGTGGATCAGCTAAAGGCCATCAAAACCATCAAGGGAAAAATCTCCGACATCGGGAAAATGAAGGTGGAGGAACAGCGGAAGGCTGTCCGGGCCGGGTACGATCCCGACATTCTCCCGCCCGACCTCATTACCTTTTCCAAGGATGCGGCGGAGCTCCTTGCTGACCTCCAGTCCCGCAACGAGAGAATGTTCCTTTTGACTTTTACGGTAGTCAATATGGCCCCTACCCGCCAGCGGCTGGAAAACGATGTGTTTACCGTGGGCGGCATCGCACAGAAATACAACTGCGCCCTCAAGCGGCTGGACTGGCAACAGGAGCAGGGCTTTGTGTCCTCGCTGGCTCTCGGCTACAACGAAGTGGAGATCCAGCGTGGTATGACAACCAGCTCCACGGCAATTTTTATCCCCTTTATGACAAGGGAGCTGCGGATGGACGGGCAGGCCCTCTACTATGGCATGAACGCCCTTTCCCACAATGTCATTATGGCTGACCGCAAAAAACTGAAGTCGGCCAACGGAATGTACCTCGGCTCTACGGGCTCGGGAAAATCCTTTGCGGCAAAGCGGGAACTGCTCAATGTCTTTCTGACCATTCCCCAGGATCGGATTATCATTGTTGATCCGATGGGTGAATATGCCCCGCTGGTTCGCAGGCTGGGCGGACAGGTGATCGAGATTGCCCCGGACAGCCCCCACCACCTAAACCCGATGGATGTGGAGCTCAACATGGCCGCCGGGGAGAGCCCTCTTTCCATGAAAGCGGATTTCCTGCTTTCCCTGTGCGAGCTGGTGGTAGGCGGAAAGGAAGGCTTACAGCCCATCGAAAAGACAGTGGTTGACCGCTGTGTGCGGCTGGTGTACCGGGAACAGGCCCTTGGGCTTGATACAGGGAAAAACCCCGCTTTTGCAGGACTTGTACGAGGAGCTCTTGAAACAGCCGGAGCCTGAGGCCCGGCGTGTGGCAACTGCCCTTGAGCTCTACTGCACCGGCTCCCTCAACCTGTTTAACCATCCCACGAATGTGAAAACCGACAGCCGGGTGGTGTGTATCGTGCTGAAAAACATGGGAGAAAACCTCCGCAAGATCGCCATGCACATCACAAATGAGTTTGTGTCCCAGGCGGTAGATACCAACTTCCGGGAGGGCGTGGCGACATGGTGCTATTTCGATGAGTTCCATGTCCTGCTCCGTGATCCGCTAACCGCCAGCTACTTTGTAGCGGTGTGGAAAATGCTGAGAAAGAAAGGCTGCGTTCCCAGCGCCCTCACGCAGAATGTGAAAGACCTTCTGGCCAGCCGGGAGATTGAGAACATTTTAGACAACACCGACTTTATGATTTTGCTCTCGCAGGCTCAGAGTGACCGGGCGATTTTGGCAAGACAGCTCGGTATTTCCGAGCACCAGCTTTCCTACATTACCCACTCTAATTCCGGCGAGGGCCTGCTGTTTTACGGGAATGTGACCATCCCGTTTGTGGATCGGTTCCCGAAGGGGGAAATCTATGACCTCTTAACCACCCGACCGGAGGATATGAAGAATGAAGCGAAAACCGAATAAACCACGCCCGGAGGCCCAAACGCATACGGAACCCAGAAACGGGGCTGCCGAGCCCGGTGGCTCTGCTTTTGGGGCTGGCTCTGAACAGGAGCCCGGGGCGGCTGGCACTTCGGGACAAAGTGTCCCAAAGTCAAAATTCCGGCAGAAAAGCCAGCAGGAACAAGCGGCGGCATCCAAGCTCCGCATGGAAAAGCGGGGCGAAAAACGGGAGGCCGCCCGGGAAAAGCTGGCAAAGCAGAAGCCGCCCAAACAAAAAGGCCCGATCCGTAAGGCGGCGGGGGCCGCCGGATGGGGCGTTCACGGCTTTGTGCATGGCAAGCTCTACGAGGTGGAACAGGAAAATGTAGGAACGGAAGGGGCCCACCGCTCGGAGCTTGCCGGGGAGGTTGTCCTGCGGCATGGCTCCCGGTTTGTAAAGCGCAAAGTCCGGGAGCACCCGGCAAGGGCGGCCAGCCGGGCCGAGGCCAGGTATCAGAAAGCGGCGGCGGATTATCATTTCCACACCGCCGCACAGGAGCATCCGGAGCTTTCCCAAAACTATTTTACCCGGTACTGGCAGAAACAGCGGCTTAGAAGGCAATACCAGAAGCGGGCGAAGGAGGCCGCAAAACAGAGCGCAAAAGCCGCCGGGAAAACAGCCGCCGCCACGGAAAAGCTGACAGCCCGGGCCGCCGGGTTTGTGAAGCGCCATCCAGTCGGATGCCTGCTGGCGCTGGCCTGTGTTCTTGTGATCGTCCTGCTCCAGTCCTGTTCGTCCTCACTGGTGTCCATCGGCAACGCCGGAGCCGGGGCGCTGGGAGCCACCACTTACCCCTCTGCGGATGAGGCGATTTTAGGGGCGGAGGCGGCTTATACCGGGCTGGAGGCAGAACTGCAAACCTATCTTGATACTTACGAAAGCACCCACGATTATGACGAGTACCACTTCGATCTGGATGAAATCGAACACGATCCCTATGTGCTCATTTCCCTGCTGTCGGCGCTCCATGAGGGGGAATGGACGCTTTCACAGGTGGAGGGCTCCCTGCAAATGCTCTTTGACCGCCAGTATATTCTGACGGAGCGTGTGGAGGTGGAGACACGCTATGACAGCGACGATGAACCCTATTCGTGGTACATCTGCTATGTGACGCTGGAAAACAAAAACCTGTCCCACCTGCCTGTTTCCCTGTTGAGCGAAGAACAGATGTCCCGGTACTCCATCTATATGTCCACCCTCGGCAACCGTCCCGACCTGTTTCCCGACTCCCCCTATGTGGACAAATACATTACCAACCCGCCGGAGGGCTATGAGGTTCCGGGGGAATATCTGGACGATGAAACATTCGCCGCTATTTTCTCGGAGGCAGAGAAATACATCGGCTATCCCTATGTGTGGGGCGGCTCCAGCCCGTCTACATCCTTTGACTGCTCCGGCTATGTGTCATGGGTGATCAATCATTCCGGCTGGAATGTGGGCCGCCTTGGGGCGCAGGGGCTTTACAACATCTGCACCCCGACCAGCTCCCCAAGGCCCGGCGACCTTGTGTTTTTCAAGGGAACCTATGATACCCCGGGCGTGAGCCACTGTGGGATTTATGTAGGCGATGGGCGGATGCTCCACTGTGGCGATCCCATCGGATACGCAAACTTAAATACAAGCTACTGGCAGTCCCATTTCTACGCCTACGGGCGTTTACCATGATTGGAGGTATTCTATGGCAACAACCAAAGCATGAAAATTCAGACCGAGATTGATAAGGTCAAGGCCAAAATTAGCGAACAGCAGGCCCGGCTCAAGGAGCTGGAGCAGAAAAAGCTGGAGGCGGAAAACAGCGAGATCGTGGACATCGTGCGTGGCATGAGCATCCCCCTTGCGGAGCTGCCCCTGCTGTTTGAAAAGCTGAAAGGCGGCGGGACTTTGGGACAAAGTGTCCCGAAGTCCGAGGCCGCCCCAACTGCGGAAAAGGAGGAAAACTGAATATGAAACGATTTCGAGTTTTGACAGCGGCGCTTTGTGCCGCTGTTTTGTTATGCGGCTTTAGCACTACCGCCTATGCCGGAGGCGGCGAGGGTGAGGACTACGGCGATCCCACCATGGAAACCCCGGCCCCGGAGCCGGAGCCGACCATCACGCCGGGCGAGGGCTTTTCTGAGGAGGGAAATCTTGTGACCCGTGATCTGCTCTATGACGAGCACACCAACAAGCAGTTTATTACCGTCCAGACCAGCGGCGGCAATACCTTTTACATTGTCATTGATTATGACAAGCCCGTGGACGAGGAAGGCGAACAGTATGAAACCTACTTTTTCAGCGTTGTGGATGAGGGGGATCTGCTGGCCGCAGCCGAGGCCGCTGGCGTGGAACAGGCGGTCTGCTCCTGTCCGGAGAAATGTGCGGCGGGGACTGTGAATACAGACTGCCCGGTATGCTCCGTCAATATGGGGAAGTGCGTAGGTGCAGAGCCGGAGTCAGAGCCTGCCCCGGAGCCTGAGCCGGAACCCGAGAAGCCGGGCAACGCCGGGATGCTCCTTTTTAGTGCTGGCTGTCATGGGCATCGGCGGCGGGGCCGCATGGTATTTCAAGATTTACCGTCCGAAACACCAGCAGGCTGACCAGCCCGAGGAGGACGATGGCGGAGAGTACCCGGACTATGACGAGTTTGAAGATGACGGCCCCCCGTGGGACGAGGAGGACGAAACCGAAGAAAAGGAGGAAATCAGATGAATTTTACCAGCAGTCCCTTTGAACGAATGATGAAAGAAAAACCCCGTCCCCAGGCTCCCGCCGAGAACAGGCCGCCCAGGGGCTCCGCCTGTTGTGGCTGCTGTTACTGGCGGGGGATCGCCTGTGTGTCCTGCTACAAGGAGCTTTTGAAGGCCGGGGCTGGCGGGAGGTGATGGATTGTCCCGTGAACTGACACGCAAGGAAAAGACAGCGATCCGCTCTCTTGTGGTAACATGGTGCGCCAACTATGACCGGGAATACGGATGCCTGCCGCTGGATAGCGATTGCTATATGCTGGGTAAATGCTGGACGGGATCATACTGCCGCTATTTCCGGGAGTCCGTCCTGCCCCTTGATCCGGCGCTGGAAGTGGCCCTTATGAGCGAGGGCCCAAGGCCGGATTTTAAGATATGCCCGGTCTGCGGCGGGCCTGTTCCCCCGGACAGGCGGCAGGCGTACTGCTCGGCGGCCTGTGCAAAGAAAGCCCACCGCCGCCAGCAACGGGAATATATGCGGAAAAAGCGGGGTGCATCCGTTGACAATTAGGGCCTGCAAAACCCGCTTATATCAAGGCTTTCCGGGGTCGTTTCGTTGGCCTGCCGTATCATTCTACGGTCTGGCCCCGCTTGCCCCGATGCTGTCAACATCCATACAGCGGGACTTTGGGACAATTTGTCCCGAAGTACCCGCTTTCTGAGAGGAGGAATTATGCCGAAATATTACCCCATCAATGAGGAGGCCGCCCGGCGTGCCAAAAACGCCAACAGCTTTTCCGACTATGTTCCCGGCTCCGCTACCGCCGCTTACCGTGAAATGGTGGATCGGGCCTATGCCCTCGGGGAACAGCAGAAAGGGCGTGTCGATCCCATGTACCACGAAAAGATTGACGGGCTCATAGATCGCTATGCCCGCAAGCTGGCGGAGAACATCAATCAGAGCAATCTCATAGACGCCCGTGTACCCTCCATCCTCATCGCCGGAGGCTCCAACTTCCCGGTGCGGAAAAAGGAAAAGCAGAACGCCGCCCGGGATAAGAACATGGGCGAATATATGCAGATCGAGGGCCTGCTGGATAAGGTGCGCTCAACAGGTATGGGCGGGATCAGCGCAGACGATGACCGGGCCGTGGAAAAGCTGGAGGCGAAGCTAGCAGGGCTGGAGGCCATGCAGGAGGAAATGAAAACCGTCAATGCCTACTACCGCAAGCATAAAACGCTGGATGGCTGTCCCGTCCTGTCCGCCGAGGAAATTGGAAAGCTCCAGTCCTCTATGGCATCCGACTGGCGCAAAAATCCCGTACCCTATCCGTCCTATCTGCTTACCAACAACAATGCCAACATCCGCCGCACACGCCAGCGCATTGAGGATTTGAAAAGCCAGTCGGAATATTCGGGCTGGGCCTTTCCCGGGGGCCGGGCGGAAATCAACGAAGGAGAAAACCGCTTGCAGCTCTTTTTTGAGGAAAAGCCATCGGAGGAACAGCGGCGGGAACTGAAAAGCAACGGTTTTAAGTGGGCTCCCAGCCAGGGGGCATGGCAGAGACAGCTTACGAAAAATGCCATCTATGCGGCGGGCCGGATGGAATTTTTGCGCCCGGAGGATGGGCAGAGCCCTTACCAGCTCCAGCCCTTTGCCCGGAAAACGGAAAAGGATATGACACGATGAAGGAGGTGTATTTGTGGACAAAAATCAAGGCTATTCCATTTTGAAGGCTGTGATGCTGGAAAATGGCAGGGGCTTTGCGCTGGGGCATCATCCCACAGCCCCATCCCCCTATGTCACATGGGCCTGTTACGATGATAAGAACGGCCAGCGGCAGTATGAATGGGGACATTACGGCAACGATCTGGCCGCTATGGAACAGGATTTTTCAGACCGGATAAAGGACTATCAGCGGCTTTACCATGTGGAGATCGTGCAGACCGAGGCCCCCGGCCTTTACAAGTATTACTCTACCCAACGGCCTGTGGACATCGGGACATTCCCCAAACCGCCCCACAATGCCCCGGATGAGATCGTCAACTATGACCGCCGCATCCCGGTGGAGGGCGGCGCATTTCTGGCATGGGGGCATCTGACTTATACAAGACCGCTGACCGAAAAGGAGGCGTCTGACTATGAGCTCCGTCCTGCCCCCGTCATTTCTGAATTATCCCGAAAAAACGATGACAGGCCCCTCTCGATTGCCCAGCAGATGAAAGAGGCCGGAGCTCTGGCCGAAGCCAGCCAGGGCGATCCCATCCATAAGAAAAAGGCCCCCGACCGGGGCGACCGATAGGAGGATTTGTATGGAAGAAAGATATAACCCGATGAAAAGTGCGGAGATCGCCACCGAGCACAATTACAATATGCTGGACGGTGTTCTCAATAACCAGGCCCCACCCCCGGAGGAAAAGGAGCTGGATAAGGTTAAGGAACCGCCCCACAAGCGCCGGAGCCGGGAACGGGAGGAACGATGACAAAGAAACGCCGCCGCCCGATCCATCTCCATGTGATGGTGTCCGAGGAGGAGCAGGCCCTTATTCAACAGCGCATGGCCGAGTCGGGCATCCGCAATATGGGGGCCTATATGCGGAAAATGGCCCTCAATGGCTATGTGCTCCATGTTGACCTCTCGCCCGTCCGGGAGTTGGTATCACTCCAGCGGCGGTGCTCAAACAACCTCAATCAAGTGGCGATCCAGGCCAACACCTACGGCGGGATTTACCCCGAGGAGATCGCCGCTTTGCAACGGGACTATGCCGCCCTGTGGGGGCCGCTGTCCGATCTGCTGAAAAAGCTCTCCGCATTGGTGGAGCTCTGATCCTGCCGGGGAGTGGCGTATGCCGCTCCCCGGTTTTCACTACTTCGGGACAATTTGTCCCGAGGTGCTGAAAGCCGGAGGCATCCTTGTTGTCCCTCCCGGACAGAGGTATAATTATCATGTAAGGAACCATAAACCACACTTTTCAAGGAGGTATCAAGCGATGCGGATCATTCTGAAACTTTTAGCGGCCCCCTTTGTTCTGGCCCTCACGCTCCTTGTGGCAGTATTGAATTTTGCTTTTTCCTTTGCGTCATGGGTGTTCTGCGCCCTGTCCTTTCTCTGTCTGATCGGAGCCCTGTTTGCTTTATTCACGGGGGATCGCTGGGGCATACAGGGGCTTGTGATCGCCTTTGCTGTTTCGCCCTTCGGCCTGCCCGCTGTGGCGGAGTGGCTCATTGACAAGCTGGACAGTCTCAACTACTCGCTAAAGAGTTTTATCACAGGATAACGCTTTGGGACAATTTGTCCCGAAGCCCCCTGCGGCGGCTGGACGGACAGCCGCCGTTTTCTTTTGGAAGGAGGTGTGCTCACGGCTACAACTTATATCCGGCCCTACAAGGTGGCGGCTGGGAAAGGCGCTGTCCAGACAATGGAGGAACGCTTTAACTATGGGCTTAATCCGAAAAAGCTGGGAGCCCTGTCCTCATACCTCTGCGATCCGGCCACGGCTCCCGCTGAGTTTCTGCTGGTAAAGAGTCAGTACCAGGCGGAAACAGGCCGGGCCGTAGAGCGTGGAGCCCTGTTTTTTCAAATCCGGCAGGCGTTCCCACCCGGCGAAGTGACAGCAGAGGAGGCCAACCAGATTGGCTATGAAACAGCCATGCGCTGGACAAAGGGAAAGTATCAGTTTTTTGTCTGCACCCACACAGACAAGGGCCACCTCCACAATCACATTTATTTCAATTCAACGGCCTTTGACCGCTCCCGGAAGTTCCATAATTTTATCGGCTCCAGCTTTGCACTGCGGCGGCTCTCTGACCGGGTGTGCGTTGAGCATGACCTCTCCGTGATCCAAAATCCAAAACAGCACAGCAAGGGCCGGTATCTCCATTATGGCCAGTGGATTGGGGAAAAACCGCCCTCTGCAAAACAACGGGTGCGGCTGGCCATCGTGGAGGCTCTGCAAAAACAGCCCACCGATTTTCCAGCGTTTCTGAGGCTTATGGAGGAGTCCGGCTTTCTGGTAAAGCATGGCCGTGGCGGTGTGATCTCGTTCCTTGCTCCCGGGCAGGATAAGCCCACCCGCCTGCGGGCATCCACCCTCGGGGATGGTTTTGATCCCGAGGACATCCGGTCTGTAATTGCCGGGGAGCGTCCGATCCCGGAGCTCCCGCAGGAGGCCCCGGCTCCTGCCCGTTATGTCAATCTGATTATAAACATTCAAGAGCGCATGGCACAGGGCAAGGGCCCGGCCTATGAACGGTGGGCCAAGGTTTACAATCTGAAACAGATGGCTGCTGCGCTCCAGTACCTGCGGGAAAATAATCTGATGGACTATGAGGCGCTGGCGGCCAGTACAGAAAAGGCGGTAGAGCGTTTTCACACGCTGTCCGAGGAATTGCGGCAAACGGAGGCGGAGCTGGAAAAGACCTCCGGGCTCATGGCGGCTACTGTAGACTACGCAAAAACCCGGCCTGTGTTTGACGGTTATAAGGCGGCCCGGTACAGTAAAAAATATCTGTCGGAGCATGAGGCGGAGCTTGCCGCTTACCGGGCGGCCCGGGCTACTATGAATGAGCTTTTGGACGGTGCAAAACTGCCGAAGATGGCGGATATGAAAAAGGCCCGCCAGGAATTGGCGGGAAAGAAAAAAGCCCTCTATGCGGAATACCGCAAGGCCCAGGCGGATATGCGGCAGGCTGTGGCGGTCAAAGCGAACATTGATCATCTGCTCGGCGTGACGGACGGGCGGGAAAATAAGGCCCAGGAGCGATAGCGACAGGCCGCAGACAACAGGCGCATAGCGCCGGGACTTTGGGACAATTTGTCCCGAAGTCCAGCGGGTTTGGGGAGCTCCCCAACAAGCATTTTTGCGGGCCTGCGGCCAGCAAAAATTTCGGAGTGTGGCCACACCCGAATTGCTTGCCATTTCGTGCGCTTCCGCTACATGGCGCAAAAAAACGGAGGTCACGCTTTTCTTACGCATCCTCCGTTTCTCTGGCTTTCTTAATGCCCTCGGCTGTGGCTTCTATCACGACAAGCTCTTTTTCATTCATAGAATTTAGGAGCACATCAATGTGTTTTCTGCAAGAACTTGTCTGCGCCCCTCCGTCCGCATGAATAAACTGATCTACCGAAATGTCAAACATCATAATAAGTTTAACAAAAAGATCAAAGCTGGGATATTGCCCTTTGTTTTCAATATTCATAATGGTACGGGAGTCACGGTCTACTAATTCCGCAACATAGGCTTGTGTCCAGCCCTTTTTCTTCTCTGGCTCGTTTGAGAGCCGCCCCGAGGCCATGAAAGTCAAATCTTCTTTCATCTTGGTTCATTCTCATATCACCCTATATCATTCTACATTTCTGGTTGAATTATGAGAATGTAATGAGATTTTACATTGAGTAGTATTTTATTTCGTGTCCATGTAGTCTCTAACTTGTATTATTCGAGGCAGAGAACTATAATATATCCTGTGGAGGTGCAAAATGGATTATATGACATTAAAAGAGGCCGCCGAAAAATGGGGCGTGACACCTCGTAGAGTAAATTATTATTGTGCTGGTGGACGTATCCCCAGCGCTGTGAAAATGGCTGGTGTTTGGCTGATCCCTAAAACTGCGGAGAAGCCGATTGATGGCAGGACAAAACAAGGGAAGGAGTTGCGCCATGAATAAAATCCTGATTATAGATGATGACAGAGAACTGTGTGCTTTGATTAAACGCAGCGTACAAGCAGAAAACATAGAAGCTGATTTTTGTAATACCGGGAAAGAGGGTTTACAAAAATTAAAAGAGCAGGAATACCAGCTTGTGGTGCTGGATGTGATGATGCCTGGCATGGATGGGTTTGAAACACTGGAAGAAATTCGCAAGGAGAACAGCTTGCCGATTTTGATGTTCACATCTAAAAATGACAGCATTTCTAAAGTACGGGGCTTACGAGCCGGAGCGGACGATTATCTTACAAAGCCGTTTGACATGGATGAACTGATTGCCCGTATTGCGTCTCTTATTCGCCGCTACACTCGCTTTAATCAGCAAGCTGGAGCCATACAAAAGCTAAATTTTGACGGATTGCAGATTGACCTTGAAAATCGTTCTGTTACTACATCAAACGGCACTTTTGAACTGCCCCCAAAGGAATTTGATTTGCTCCTGTACTGTGCAAAACATCAAGGAAAAATTTTGACCAAACAGCAGATTTATGAGGAAGTATGGGGCGAAGAATATTTCTATGATGACAGTAACATTATGGCAATCATCAGCCGACTTCGTAAAAAATTAGAAGTCAATCCTTCCAGTCCAAAGTATATCCAAACGGTCAAAGGGATTGGCTATCGCTTTAATAAGGAGGTATAGCTGGTATGGAGATCATCGTTTTCTTGTCCGTTGTGATTGCTGTTCTGGCTGTATTGACTTCCATTGTTCTCGTTCAGCGTGTAAAAAAGCAAATTGCAGAAATGACCGATGTGTTGGTTGATGTAAAAAACGGAAATGGAAACAGACGTATTCTATCTGCAACAAATGAACTGGTAGCCCCTCTTGCCTATGAAATCAATGAGATCGTTGTGGCCTATGAAAGCAGACTTTCGATTGTCCGGCAGACAGAGGAAACAAACCGACAGCTTATGACAAGTCTTTCCCATGATGTTCGGACACCGCTTACAACGCTTATTGGGTATCTTGACGCTGCGCACATAAAGGAATTGTTACAGGAAAAGACAGACCGATGATTATATCGAAACCGCCCGCCGGAAAGCTCACGATCTGAAAGAATATATTGATGTACTTTTTGACTGGTTCAAGTTAAATTCCAACGAGTTTGCTTTGGAGATCCAGAGCGTTGAGGTCGCAGAGCTGACAAGAAATATTCTGATCGACTGGATACCGATTTTTGAGGATAAACAGGTCGATTATGACATTGATATTCCAGAACAGCCTTTCCGGGTAAAATTGGATACGGACAGCTATATGAGGATTATCAATAATCTCATTCAAAATGTAATTGCTCACAGTCATGCGGACAAAATTAAAATTGCCCTATCAAAGAAGGAAAACAACATGGAGTTACTGTTGGCGGATAATGGAGTGGGAATTGAAAAAGAAGATTTGAAGCATATTTTTGAACGGCTCTATAAATGCGATAAGGGACGGTCTGAAAAAGGCAGCGGTCTTGGGCTTTCTATTGTCCATCAGTTTGTAGAAAAGATGGGTGGGAATATAACAGTTGAAAGTGTACCGGGAAAAGGAACTGAATTTATGTTGCTTTTTCCTTTGGAGAGTTAAGCGGGTTCCCGTCTTTATGGCGGGAGCCTTTGTCATTTTACCGGATTTCAAATTGCAAGGTTAATGCAAGGTTGCGGCAAGGTTAATGCAAGGTTGGCATGATAGAATAGTTTACAGAACAGGAGGTTTGAATATGGACAAAAATTATATCATTGAAACAAAAAATCTTACCAAACAGTACGGCTCACAAAAGAGTGTCGCTGACTTAAATATTCATGTGCAGAAAGGGAGAATTTACGGACTGCTTGGAAGAAACGGAGCCGGAAAAACGACCACTATGAAAATGCTGTTGGGCTTAACGAAGCCGACTTCCGGAGAGGTCAAAATTTGGGGAAAGCCCTTGCAGGGGAATGAAAAGAAATTGTTGCCCCGTATTGGCAGTTTGATCGAGTCCCCCGGCTTTCCAATCTGACCGGCACAGAGAACTTGCGTATCTTTGCTACTCTGCGGGGCGTACCAAACAATCATGCCATAAAAGACGCTCTGGATTTGGTAGGACTGCCCTACAAAGATAAAAAGCTCTTTTCCCAGTATTCTCTTGGTATGAAACAGCGGCTTGCGATTGCCCTTGCCGTTATGCACGATCCGGAGCTTTTGATTTTGGATGAGCCAATCAACGGCCTCGATCCCATCGGTATTGCGGAGGTACGCTCCTTTATTCGGAAGCTTTGCGATGCAAGAGGAAAAACAATTTTGATTTCCAGTCACATTCTTTCGGAGATTTCTTTGCTGGCTGATGATATTGGAATTATCGACCACGGCGCGTTGCTGGAAGAAGAAAGTCTTGCGGAATTGGAGCAAAAAAGCAGTAAGCATATCCGATTTACGCTCTCTGATACTGCACAGGCAGCAAGAATTTTGGAACGCAATTTCCGTGAAAACCATTTCTCCATACAGGACGACCACAATCTGCGCCTGCACAATCTTGATCTGCCTGTGGGGAAAATTGTAACTGCCTTTGTAGAAAATGGATTGGAGGTATCAGAAGCCCATACCTGTGAAGAAAGTCTTGAAGATTACTTCAAGCGTGTGACAGGGGGCGAAGGAATTGCTTAAACTAATCAAATGCGAATTTTTGAAATTGAAACGGAAGAAATTTATTCCGCTGATTATTCTGGCGGCGTTCCTGTTTCCGATCCCGCTGACTTATCTGATGACAACGCCCTCTATGATGGAGCGATATACGGATCGGGCAGATGCTTTTGATGGACTATTTAACATGGTGTTGGGATATGGTATCCAGTTTTTACTGCCCTGCATTATTGGAGTGATTGCCGCTATCCTGTTCTTTATGGAACGCGACAACGATACATTCAAAAATCTGCGTACAATTCCCGTAACCAGTACGCAAATGGTGCTTGCAAAGATTATTGTCCTCTTTCTCTTTGGAATTGTTTTTTGTGTGGCTTCTACCATTGCAACAATTCTTTGCGGATTTGGAACATTAGAAGTTTATGGAATAGGCTATAAATTGTTTTTAGCGGTTGAAACAGGAATTTTCATTACGGCAGGAACACTCCCGTTGATTGTTCTTGTTGTCTTTTTCAGTAAGACCTATGTTTTTTCCATTTTACTGTGCGTCTTTTACAGTGTTCTGAACATGAGTGCTACGGCATTGTTTGACACACTGCCTAAAACCATGTTATGGCTTCTGCCCACGCCGCTGACTACATTTTGGAGTGCGGGAGATATGGCGGCTCATGGAATAAAAATGGACTTGGAGCAAATGACAGGGCTAATTCCCTCAACATTTCAAGTTGTATTCATTCTTGGGATCATGGCATTGGTTTCGTTCTTACTAATTGACAGATTATATAAGCAGAGGGGGGAATAAACATGGTTCGCATTGTAAAAACAGAATTTTATAAATTGAAAAGGTATCATATTCTTTGGGCTGGCGTTGCACTTATGCTCCTATCCGTCCTGCTGACCTTGTTTACCTCTATGGCGAATGATGGTTCCGTTTGGAATTTCGCCTATCTTACAGAACAGGTCATCAAGAACAATATGTCCATGATTTTTCCGATGTGTATCAGCCTAATTGCTGGATATATGATTTCTCGTGAGCAGACGGATGACACATTGAAAAATATTCTGACTGTGCCGATCTCTTTTAAGAAACTGTTGACCGGAAAATTGATTGTGTGCGGCGTATTGTCTATTATTTTCGGGCTGATATGCAGTTTGTTTACAATCATAGCAGAAATGATTGTGGGATTTCCCGGCTTTGAGATTTCCTTAGCTCTAAAAGCAGCCTTGCAGATTACTGCAGTTAATTTCTTTTTATATCTTGCGGTTCTGCCGATTATCGCTCTTACTTGTCGGAAGGCAGGTAGCTTTTTAGTCGGTGTAATCATTGCTTTTGTCTATGGATATGGAGGGATGTTTGCCGCAGGAAATATGACATTAGCAAACCTTTATCCGATTACCGCAAGTCTTGGAATGGTAGGCTACCGCAGCTATGATACCGCAGTCAACTGGAATATCGGAACCTGTTCTTGCAGTCTTGCGCTTGCTGTCGTTATTTCTGCCATCTTGATTTTGTGCATGAAAGAACGAGAAGCAACCCAAACAAAGAAAAGGCCAAAAAGGTAGCTCCAAGGAAAGGCTGGTGATGATTTTATGAAGAAAATAGTTTTAGCATTAACATTCGTCCTTGTGGGAAGTTTTATGCTTGCTGGCTGTTCAAAAGATGAAATTCTCAATCATTACAATAACATTGTTCAGTCGGCTGGAGCCATAGAGCTTACAGGAAAGTTATCTTTGGAAGGAACAAAAGAAAAAGGGATTGATGATTATACGGGAACTTATACGGCTGATTATGCGAACTTTTCAGGTACAGAGTATTTGTTCGGAGGAACTTCCATAAAGAGAGAAGCCGGTAAGGAGCTGTCCATTGATTGCACCTTGGAGATTACGGAAGGTACTGCAAAAGTATTTTGGATTTCTGGATCTGATGAAGCAGTCACGTTGATTGAAGCAACCGGAACTTATAGTGACACAATTACACTTCCTGATGGTGGAAATTATATCGGCATTGAGTGTGAGAATTTCACTGGAAACATTGAATTAAATATTGAATAATACTCTGCCGGACGACGGCAAAAGAAAAAAAGCCGTCGTAGAGCAGATACATTTTCATGCGCCTATGAAGCGGCGGCTTTGATTTTCAGAGCCGCCGTTTCTTTTCGTCTACTCTAAACCAACGATGATCTAACACCGTGTAAATCCACGGCGGCATATAGGAGGATTGCCGCCGTGTCTATTTTTGCCTTTTTTCACAGTACCCATGATCTTCACCAGCTAAAAAAAGCGTAGCTCCCCCTCCGGGACAGTCTGGTGCTTTGTGTCGCCCAGGCGCTTTTTTGTACTTCGAGACAAATTGTCCCGAGGTACGAGGCGGCTCCCCAGGATGCCGCTCCCCGCCAAGCCCCGTTTCGGTCACTCATCCACCCAACACTGAAACGGAGGTTTATTTATGACTACAATCAATCTGAAGGATTTTTATTATTGGTACACACAGGATCAGTTTATCGAGGTTTCTGACGAGGTAGCCGAAGTGTTTGTGGCCGATGCCCGGCACGAAATGGCCTACCAGCGGCGGCTCTCCCGGCATAAGGCGCAGTATTCTCTGGACTGCGATGACGGGATCGAATATTCCGCCTGCCTGCATGAGCCAACGCCCCAGGAGCTTCTGGAGCGCATGGAGCTGTTCATCCGTCTGTGGAACGCACTCAATTCTTTGCCGGAGATCCAGGGGCGCAGGATTGATGCCCACATCATTCTCGGAAAGAGCATCAAGGAAATTGCCGAGGCCGAGGGCGTACATGAGGAGTCTGTCCGCCAGTCGATCAAGCGTGGCCTTGAGCGCATGAAAAAAAAAACTTTTGATTTTTTCATTTTCCCCACTTGGAAATGATAAAAAAATGTCTCGGTTTATGAAAGGAGATATTCTTCTTTCCGCAGATAAACAGCAGCGGCCCCGGGCATAGTCCGATGAGCCGGGCGGCGGGTGCGCTGTGACTTTTTTTCTTTGGAAGAACGAGCGAACAACACCAGCGCCGCAAGTGGGCCCGGCCAACCTACGGCCACGATCCGGCAGTGGACAGGCAGGCCGCCTGTCTCCCCGGGCTGCCCTCTCGTCTGCGAGGGAGCGCCGCGCCGAGTATGGTTGTCTTTGGACAGGGCAAGAAAATGGGAGCGGCGTTCTCTATTTTATACTTACATGGAGTGAGGCAAGGGGCAGCATCGCTTGGGTGCTGCCCTCTTGCGTTTCCCCACGATATGCGGGAGGCGTATCCTATTTTTGATAAGGAGGTTTTACCGTGAGATTAACGGCAAAGGAATTGGAACAAATGAAAAGCGTTGACATCGGCGCAGTGGCTCCCGAGTCCCTGCCGGATGTGAGCGGTATGGCCTTTGACACCTCTCTCCCCCGGGAGGAACGGATCGCTCTGTTTTTGCAGGCCGTAGAAAATCCATACTGCTTTTGCATCGGCGGGATTGGTGTGAAAATTGAATTTGCGGAAAGCGGGCCATCCTTGCAGGACACGCTGACGGACTTCCTGCTCCGGCAAAAAAGCGGGCTGTAACTTCGGTTATGGCCCGTTTCTACTTCGAGACAAAGTGTCCCGAGGCGGAGGCATCCTTGTTGTCCCGCCCGGGCAGAGGTATAATATAGATGTAATGTGATAGGGAAGGAGGAACAATGGCACGAACAAAAAACAGAGGATTTAAGCAGAGTTTCTCTCCCTCTTATACCGTCCGCCGCTGGCGGCTGGGCGAATACATCCGGCTTTCCAAGGAGGACTTGAAAAAGGGAAAGGACGACAGCAACAGCGTCATCAACCAGCGTGATCTGCTCAACGACTTTTACCAGAAGCATATCGGAGAATTTGAAAGTGTTTCCGAATATGTAGACGATGGACACACAGGAACGGACGCCAACCGGGAGAATTTCCAACGGCTCCTTGCTGATGTTATGAGCGGCAAAATAAACTGTGTGATTGTCAAAGACCTTTCCCGTTTCGCAAGAAATTACAGTGATGCAGGCAGTCTGATTGACAACCTGTTTGTTCAAATGGGCGTCCGTTTTATCAGTCTTGCTGAAAATGTGGACAGCTATCTCAACCCGGACAGCGTTTCCAGCATTATCGTCCCCATTACGAATGTAATGAACGATCAATACTGCTATCAGACTTCAAAGAAGATCCGCCAGGTCTTTGACTACAAGCGGCGCAACGGGCAGTATATCGGCTCCTTTGCCCCTTATGGCTATGTGAAAGACCCAAAGGACAAGCACCAGTTGATTGTCGATCCCGAGGCGGCTGAAATCGTCAAACTTATTTTCTCTTTGTTTCTAAAAGGGACATCGAAACGGGCCATCGCTTTGTATCTGAATGAACACGGCGTACCCAGCCCCTCGGCTTATAAACTGCAAAAGGGCATACCTGTTTCAACAAGAGGATATGACGATCCTATGTGGGGAGCCCGCATGATCCACTCCATTCTGACGAACCCCACCTATACCGGGGATTTGGCGCAGGGCCGCAGTCGGGTAAAAAGCTATAAGGTACACGAGGTTGAAAGCGTCCCCCGTGAAGAATGGGTGGAAGTAGCTGGTACGCATGAGTCAATCATTGATTATGAAACCTTTGATAAGGTACAGGCTCTTTTTACAGCGTGATACCCGTACTTCTCCAAAAGGCCGGGAAGTCCACCTGTTCAGCGGTTTTCTGAAATGTGCTGACTGCGGGCGGGCAATTACCCGGAGCGTAGGAAACAACAATAATGTGTACTATGCCTGCTCCACCTACAAGAGCCGCTCCCGGACAGCCTGCACAATGCACTCAATCAAGCATAATCGTCTGGAGGCCGCTGTCCTCTTTGCAGTACAACAGCAAGTCCATCTGGCTGTTTCATACTCGGAAATGATTGCCCGTATTAACACCGCCCCAGTCAAAAAGAGCCAGTCCATCCGTTTGGAAGAACTGATTGCTGCGAAAGAGCGGGAACTGGCAAAAATCAGCCGCTACAAGCAGTCCCTTTATCAAGACTGGAAAGACGGGGAAATTACCCAGCAGGACTACCGGGATATGAAAGCTGATTATGAGCGGCAGGCCGCATCCCTCTCGGACATTCTGGCCCGGCTGACCGCTGAACGGGCGGAGCTGGCAAACGGCGTAAATAATGAGCATCCCGCATTGGTGGCCTTTACAAAGCATCAAAATATCGACCAGCTTTCTCGGGAACTTCTCGTTGAGCTGATCGACCATATCAAGGTTTATGAGAATGGAAACATTAGTGTGAGATTTAAGTTTGCGGATGAATTTAGACGCATAGCAGAATACATTGAAATCAACACCACAAAACCCGCAGTAGCGGGCTAACCCCCGCTACATACCCCTTTGACAGTGTGTTTTCCTAATAGGAGCTAATCATATGACTTTATACTTTCAATTTGCTCTAATCGAGAAACTGCATTTGTTTTGAAGTATCGAAAATTTTCCTCATAGCAAGTGACAATTTTGCCAAGGGTTTCTATCTGCCCATCTAGGTCATGAATCTGAGAATTGCCGAGAGAACGCTTATCTTGAGAACGTTGTTGATTGCCGAATAAATAACGAGGAGATTTTTCGTAGATGGTTTTCACCATTCTTTGAACAGATAAATTGTTGATTGAATCAACCACAAGAACAGGAAAATAAATCGTACTACAATTTATTTCGTCAAAATTTTGCATTTCAAATATAAAATCAATTTGAGCAAATCCAAAACTGTCAAAAAAAAAAATGCGTGGCTCTTGAAACTCGATTTTTCCAGCATAGTAATTGCTTATTTTACACTCATATCCATTAACAAAAACTGAAATTTTTTGTATCGGTGGAAGACTGTCCAAATTGAGCTCAATGGAATAACAATAATCAGCGTAAACACCTATGGAAGCTTCATATTTATAGTCCAAACTATCGCTTAATTCATTCCAACTATATAATGAAAGAGAAATCGAATTACTAATGTTTGTTCTATAAGGCTTTCCTATAAGGGTTAAAGCATTACTAAACATCAATAATTCTCCTCAAAAATACTGATAATAATTCATGGAGTTGCGACCTCGCTCACAAATATCCTCTATGATAGAGGCACATTTACTAAAATGATTCATTTTGAACAAATTCTCTAGTTTTACCAAATTGTTTCCATAATTCTCACCGCTTCCGTTGATCTGGGGGAGTACTTTCTGTGCAAAAGCGTAGTCCAATGCAACAATTGAGGGATCCGTTCCATCTGAAGCTGCTTCAAAAAGTTTCTGAGCTGTCGTCCAATACATCCGAATAGCTTTCTCCGCGAGGACTGATTCTTAAATTTAAGAGGCGCAATGCGTTACATAACTTTTCATAAATTTCCTTTATAATGTCAGAAAATTCATCAATCTTTTTTCGTCCAAATACATTTGTAAACTGACTCCATGTGACGGCCTGTGAAGGGACATTTCTGAAATCGACTTCAACAAAATTTGTATATATATTATTGGGAAGGGTGATAATAAAAAAAGCTCTGTCCAAAAGACGTGGAGAAAGGAGCTCAGTTGTGTGGTCGTTGTTAATTGTAGCAACGAATCGAAGCGTCTGCGGAATTTTTAGTTCAAAATCTTTTCCCAATTCAAGATATTTGGTTACACTATCCAAATCGCATGCATTCATAAAATCGGCCCAATAATATTCCATCGGACTAAGATTGGCTTCATCAAGTAATACGACAAATGGATATTTCGATGCACGTCCTTCTTGATTCAGGATTCGCAATCCATCGCAAAGTTGTTTGTTGGCCGCCTCGAACTGCTTAGAAAGAGGATTATAGTATCCAATAAAATCACGCTTCGATGTCCAGCCTCGTTCGACCGATACTGCGACATATCGATTTATATAATAGTTTTCTTTTGCTTTTTTGATCGATTTGTTTTCACTTGTCTCCGGCATTGTCAATCCCAAAATATGGGCAAAAATATTGCAAATTGATGTTTTTCCGGTTCCGGGATCGCCGGAAAAAACAGTCAGAAAATTTTGAGCAATGCAAATACTGATATTGAGAATATCATTGCGAGTATATGTGGGACGATATAATTGAACGTTGTTCACCAAAAAATCAGCAACATTTAAGTCGGTGTTAGTCCATATATCACTTGTCGTGATTTCTGCTAATTTTTATAATTATCATTCGAGTTCTCAATTCTCCACGTAGAAGCGGCTTGAAGCATCTTTTCAGCCAACATTCCATCAAATGCAATGTCAGTTACACCGTTTACACTTTGTGCATTTTGGAATTTCTCAGTAATAGCGTTTTCTACCTTTGCCTCGATGCCTTTGTAATTCTTAATTTGTTGTGCGACATCTTCTTTTTTCCTTTCAAGATAATAGATTTCACTTTTTAAATCAGCGATCTTCTCATATTGTTCTACTTGCTGTGTCAGTTCTTCTATTCTTTTCTGATTTTCATTATTGATGCCCTCGGATTTCTTTTTTTGTTGTTGCATCTTCAATGATCTTTTGAGCATTCTCGATTTCCTTCTGTAATTCGAGAAGCTTTCCCTGCTCGTTTTTTTGACCTTATCTCGAACAATATCCAACGATTGAATTCGGCTTGAAAACTCGGAATCATCCAAGGCACTTTCTAGTACCGAACGTAGCTCACCATTGTCTCCATATTCTGCAAACAATCCGGCTACCACCGACGCAATTTCTTTTGAATACTGAGATTCAGCCTTCTTGCCCTCAATGAATTTTAAAATTTTCTCCTTGCGTTCTTCTCTAATACTTGAATCGACATCAGAAAAAACACTGCACAGATAATTGTTAACAACTTTTTCCGGGGAATCTATATCTTTTTTATCTTTTAACACTCGAGCAAATCCCTGCAGTAACTCTTCGTCACTCAATACATCTTTATGGAAGATTTGCAATTGAGATCGAAAAACATATTTTCCAACATCTGACTCAAACGTCAAAAAACATTCATCGAGCGATTTATTGAATCTTGGATGCCAACATTGAATTGTCCCATTTTGTGATTTAGAAACTTTAATTTGATGATTTGAATCCAATTTATAGGGACCATATAATGTGCTGTCCTCCTCAACTAATACGTCTTCTGAGTTCTGAATATTATCTTCTAAAACCAAATTGGATGCTCCGGAAAAGTCCAATTTCGCAGCAAGATGCACAACGGGAAATAAATCAATATCCCTTAAAAAATGAATTCTGTTACGATTATAGAGCTCGTCCACATCTAATTTCTTCTCTGTCTGATTAAGCTGTTCGCCTCTTCGGTTTTCAAGCAAGTCATTCTGAGAAAATTCGATCAATGCGACCTGATTTTCCTGAAAAACATCCGCACATTTATGTTGCGCATGTGGTTGAGAGAAAAGATTGATATTTCCTTTTTGGGGAAAATCTACTACGGGCGAGGTTATCTTCTCAATTTTATTGTCAAAGACATATACAGGATAAAAATTATAGTAATAATAATTTTGTTTCAAAACATATCCTAAATATTTTTTCATAGTCATATCGTTTCCCACTTTTTCAACTTCTTGCTGCGATGATTCTTTTTCGATTTTTATTGGAACAGTCAAGGCTTCATATCTGATTTTTATGGGTGCAATGTCCATTCCATATTTGAAATAATACGCCAGGATTCCGGGATATTCATCAACAGCGAATGTCTGTGAATCCTTTGTGGTCAGGTTGTTATACTCATCAATAATCAAGTCCAAAAAAATTTGACAGAACAAAGAGCTTTTTGCAGCATAGGTTGACAAAACTTTTATTGGGACATTTTTTTTAAGTTCTGTATCCATCAATAGAATATTTTTTCAGTTTTGAATTTAATAACAATTTTTTACGCTTATCATCCGGTAACACTTGAAGTAATTCCAACAAATTTTCCGCAGATAACACTATATCAACACATCCTTTTCCGGAAATTTAACAACCATTATAATTATAACATCCTTACAAAAAATCCGCAATATAAAACCAAAAGTTTGACAGAATTGCCATGCCAGTACTATTACCAAGAAATTTTCTTAACATAGTAATGATTACTGGATTATGCTTTGATATACCGCGTCATGCGTCCGGAGCCGACACGCTGGATGCTGCCGGTTCTGACCATTGCACCCAAAACCGCCTCCACGGTCGTCGGACTGACATCCGGGAGAATTTGGCAGATTTCGGCTTTGGAAATCGGCGTCAGACTGTTCAGAACGGTTGCCTCGATGCGGGCTTTCTTGGTAATTCTCTTTCCATGCACCACAGCAAAACGCTTGTCCAGCTCTTTGTAGCACATATAAAGCATGGACAGGAAATTCTCAATAAACGGGAAGTAGGTGTTTTCGTTGCTTTCCCAGCCAATCGAGGACTGGCGCAGAGCTTCATAATAGTAGGCTTTGTAGTTGTTGATCTGTTCTTCAAAGGAAACATACTTACCTGCATCAAAGCCATTCTTGTAAAGCAACAGCAAAGAAAGCAGGCGTGACATTCTTCCGTTGCCATCGCGGAACGGGTGAATGCAGAGAAAATCCAGAATTACGCAGGGAATCAGAAGAAGCTGATTGATGTTTGCATCATTCCGGGCATCCAGATAACCAAGGGTCAGCTGCTCCATCGCATCCGGAGTTTCTCGCGCCGGAGTCGGACGAAAACGCACTTTACGTTTGCCGTCTGCATCAATTTCCAGAATCACGTTGTCATCGGTTTTGTAGTGCCCGCCAATGCCGTTCCCCGTAAACTGCATCAGAATTTCGTGAAGATGCAGAATATCGCTCTCACGGAAGTCGATGTGTTCGTAGCCAAGATGAATCTCGTTCAGCGCATCACGGTAGCCGGCAATCTCCGCTTCGTTATGGTTCAGGGGCGCACTGTTCTGGTTGACGATGGCAGCAATACGCTCATCGCTGGTTACAATACCTTCGATGGCATTGGAGCTTTTGATCGACTGAACTTTTGCTACAGCCTCCAGTTCGGTAAACACCTGCATATATTCGGTCTTGCGCACACCAGCCATTGTTTTCAGCTCAGCAATGTTCGTTGTCAAGTTCAACAGATTGGCAGGAAGAAGTCCATTGTTCAAAAATGAGTAATCGAAAGTCCTCATCATCATTCCACCTTTCTGCATATTATTGTACCAAACTATGTGCAGATAGGCAAGCGAAAGTGCATATAATTTTAAATTATATATGCAGATGGCACTTTCCTACACGGAGAAAAGCGGCAGACGCTGATTCACCAGTATCTGTCGCCTTTCGTTATTACTTATAAATAAAATCCGACCGTACGATTTCTCTGCCCGCTCTTGGATGCTGTTCATTCTCTGCACCCATTCTATCTGATTGGCAGCCTTCAGATCTTCGGTTATGACTTCCGTTTGCTGCATCTGCTGGATGATAAGCTCAAGCTGTTTCTGTGCCTGTTCGTTGATTTGAGCCAGATAGGAGTTCAACTTGCCAGACAGCAGCATTGCGTTGTATCTCACCGGATGGTTTTCTTTCAGATACCGCCCGTGCATCCTGCCCCAGCGACCAATCGGATCGGCCGATTCATCAAAGACAAGGTCGGGAAGGTAATAGTCGCCGACAAGTGCATAGTCCAGTCCGTTTTGCGCGTCATGTAATCTCTTTTTTAATTCGACCATTGCGTTTTCCTCCAATTTTTCCACTTCAACTTCTCTTCCGGTGAAAAGTTCCGGCTGTACGTTTGCAGATCCATGAATTCGCTTTGTGGTGTAGCCCTTTGCAGGTCTACACCCGCCTACCACACAGCCGTTTCTACTGCCAAACCGGAACAACACTCTTTTTGCACTGCACAAATCATAGCATCATTTGGCGTAAAATTGGCGTATGGCGTAGTTTTTGCCGGAAATCCGTCAAAAGAAAAAGCCAAAAACTTCTCGTAGTATCAAGAAGTTTCAGGCTTTGTTTCGCTTAAATTGGAAATTTACTGTTCAATCGGCTTCATCGTGGGGGGAGCTTGACTGGTGGTGATTTATAGCTGTTTACAAGTGTTCATAAGCCTTTGTTTGTGCAAGATAAAAAGGTCTTATTTTTCGCAACTCTACGCAACTGTTTACAGCTATTCTCAAATTGGTGGTAAGTCAGTGGTAAGGCTGGTGGTAAACTTATTCGTCCTCGTGAGAGTGCCAACGCTTCAGGACTTCTTCCACCTGCCTAATAAGCTGCTCCTTGTTCGGCATATATAAGACGTACCGGGATGCAAAAATCTGGTTTGACAAACCGCCCAGCGCATACTCGGCTGCTACGCTGTCCTTGTCGGTGCAGAGGATGATGCCGATAGGAGGATTATCTTCTGGGTCGTTGACCTCTGCGGCGTAGTAGTTCAGATACATATTGATTTGTCCGGCGGCTTCGGGCGTGAGCTTGGTGGTTTTCAACTCGATCAGCACATAGGCGTGTAAAATCTTATTGTAGAACACCATATCCACATAGTAGTGGGTGTTGTTCACTGTGACACGCTGTTGTGTGTGCCGACAAACATAAAGCCCCGGCCAAGTTCCAGCAAGAAATCTTCGATTTGTCGCACCAGTGCTGCTTCCAAATCGCTTTCAAGGAACGACTTTTCTTCCGGCAGTCCCAAAAACTCGAATACATACGGGTCCTTGATGATGTCCTCCGGCTTTGTGTAGTCCACACCTTTTTCAGCCAATGCTAAAACTTGTTCCTTGTTGGCATCCCCACGAGACAAGAGCAGCCGTTCAAACAGGGAACTTTCAACCTGACGTTTCATTTCACGGACAGACCAGCCAGAATTGACCGCTTCTTTTTTTCGTAGAAGCTGCGCTTCTCCTTATCGGAAATGGATAACAGCTCACAGTAGTGCGACCAACTCAATTTTCCAGACACTGTCTGGAAAATTGGATAGCTGAGATAGAACTGCCGCATATTGTAAACATTCGAGCGCGAAAAGCCCTTGCCAAGCCCCTTTGTCAACGCCCTGGAAAGCTGCAATAAGGTCTTTTCACCATATGCAGCACGGATGCTGTCATTTTGTTCACAACGAACAACGATCTCACCAATCTTCCAATAAGTTGACAGCAGTTCCTGATTGACCTGCTGTGCTACATTTTTACGGGAAGCTTCCAGCAGAGAACGAATCTCGCTCACTGCCGGGGCAAGAACCTGCGCTGCGAGGGTTACAGATTTATTTTCCATCAGTCATTTTCCTCCTTTCCTTCAAATGTCGTGGTTGCAGATAAGAACTCTGCAAACTTGTCGATTTCCTTTTTCTTGAGATTTTTTGTGGCCTCAGTGTAGATGTTCATGGTAGTGGTAATATCGGCGTGGCCCAGTACGTCTTGAATGACCTTCATGTTGATTCCGGCCTCGCAAAGCCGGGTAGCGCAGGTGTGCCGCAAGGAATGGCAACTAAACTTCGGAAGCAGGACAAGGTTCTTCGGCTTAATTGTACCGCTTTCGCATTTTGCCAGCTGTTCCTCGTTGCAGTCGCGGATGATACGGTCAATGCCTTTATTGATGGTGCTGTGATGCTGGCACTCGCCAAAACGGTTTACAAAAATAAAATCCGTATAGCCATCAATCGTCACCTTGCAGGAAATTCCAGTTTTCTTCTGATACTCTCGCTCTTGTACAAAAGCAGCCTTGACTGCCGGAGTCATAGGCACAATTCGATTTCCAGCTTCCGTTTTGGGTGTATTGATTCCGTACAGACAACCTTTCTCCCGGTGGCTGTAATAAATCAACGTGTGATTTACACTGATTTCACCCGTATCAAGGTTGATGTCCTCCCAGCGCAAACCCGTTGCCTCACCAGCACGGAGACCACATTCCACCATCACAGTAATGATGGGAAGCCAGTGATTGTACTTCTCACTGTTTTTCAAGAAGTCCATCAACAGCTTCTGCTGGCCTGCGGTCAGAGCCTTGCGGCGTTCGCTGTCCAGATTGTGCGTCTGCTTCAACTCTTTCAACGCATTATCGGATGGATTGATGCGGAGATACTCGTCCTCAACCGCAAAATCCAGCACCTGATGCAGCACTGTATGGATATTCTCCACCGTTGCCACTTTCAGACGCTGCGAATCCACAAGGCCATTGTAAAACCGCCGCACATCCGACTTTTTCAGGCTTCCGACCTTCCGCTTTCCAAACTCCGGGAATACGTACATCTTGTACATATACTCGTAATTGACCAGTGTGTTGGCTTTCAGCCCCTTTTTCAGTTGCAGCCACTGCTCGTGAATGTCATTGATGGTCGCGTTCCGCGCTTCCGAACGAATGCCATCACTGCGGTCACGCTGAATCTCTGCTTCTTCTCACGAAGTTCTTCCAGACTTTTGGCGTACACATTGTTGCGCTTGCCGTTTTCACTGCGCCAGCGGTACTCATACGTTCCGTTACTGCGCTGATATTCACCTTCCTTTAGAACACGCTTCTTTGAGTCTTTTCTTCTTTCTGCCATCGTTATGTCCTCCATTGTTGGCAGAAAGCAACCTACAGCTTAATCATACCATACCGCCGAGGTGCTTTCAACTGCCGACTTCATTTTTATTGTCAAATCGAAAATAATCGGTCAATGTGTTCATCCAGCCTGCGGCGTTTCAGCAGCCGCTTCGTACCATTCCAGAGAACAAAGGTACAGTCCTTGGAATCGCTCATTTCGCGCAGTTTGTTGATACCAATGCCGGAATAGGCTGCGGCTTCTTCCAGCGTCAGATTGCTTTTCTCCCAAATCGGGACTTCTTTCATAGGCAAAACCTCCGTATTTTTGTTTGTAACCAGCAGACTGTAACCGCCACAGAAAACTTTTTCTACGGTGGTATGCTGGCAATTTTCTGTATTTATTTTTCTTATCGGTTACAGGTTACATGGTTACAGATAGGAAAATCACGTGGAATGATGCTGCTTTTTGGCAGATACAGGGTGTAACCAAACCTGTAACCAACTGTGTAAAATGGCCCTTCAAAACGGAAATCCCATCTGCTGAGCTTCTTCGTCTGTAAGTTCTACAAAACCGTCTGCCTCCACTTTTGCAGCGGTTACACGTTCCCATCCTTTCTGCACGCCATACTTCGGGTAGCGTTTGGCTGCTTTATGGGCTGTCCACCCCTTGATTTCGCCATTCACAATTCCTGCAGTCATGATCTCACAGATAGCACGGGTTTCCCACTCCGCAGGAAGATTCAGATTGCCCAGTGCCTCAGCGTAGAGCTGTTTGGAACATACCCGGTCACCCGTGTAATCCTCCAGAAACGCATAAATCATGCCCGCCTGTGTATCTTCCTGCATAAAATCTTTCTGGCAAATCTGCAAGGCTTCCTGCATGGCAGGGCTGAATGTCAGCTTATAATCACCGCTGTTGTAAATCGTCATGGCTTCTGCCCAAAGCTGGTCGATATAGGCACGGGATTCCGCTTCGTTATCCAGAATATGTACTTCAGCCTGTGTTGCATCCACCGGGATGGGGATAAAGCGGCGGTTTCCCGTGCGGTCACGGGGCAGGAAGTCCTGTCGATTGGTCGTTCCTGCAAAGACACATTGCCGCAAACGATCTGCCGGGTGTGTTTCATACGGGATTTTGTAGGTTTCTTTCTGCTTGCTGAGAAAGCTCTTGATTTCTTCAATGCTTTTGGCATTGGCAGTCGCAATCATTTCCGACATTTCCATAATCCAGTGGCCTTGCAGCTTGCGGAACACGTTATCATCATCCAGTCGCCGCAAATCATCCGAGAACCATTCATCTTTGATAGCAAGCAGCCGGAAAAAAAGAGGATTTTCCTGCACCCTGCCCACCGACCAAGCAAAGCATCATTTCAAATTTGCAGCCGGGATGAAACACCCGTTTGATCGCTCCAAGCAGAAAAATTTTCAACGCTTCTGTGGTAAGCTCATCTTCTGCGGCACCGAGAAAGCGATGCAAGGCGCGGCTTATCCGTGCTGTGCCATCCCACTTCAATTCATTCAAGTAGTCCCGGATGGGGTGGTAATGATTCTCATTGGCAACAATGCGAATTGCCGCAGACACTCGTTTTTCGCTGTACAGACCATACTTTTTCATTCTACGAAGAATGTACATCATATCCGTGTCGGTCAGTGTAGGGCCAGAACGCTGCCAGCCCATCGGCTTTACAATATCAATGCGTTCACTCAGCAGATTCAGCCGGATGGAATCAGCAAGAATCGGGTCGTTCTGCAAAACAGTCACACAGTTTTGAATCGTGTTCTGAACACCACCTTTTTCAGCCTGCGAGAGCATTTTGCGGATGTTGGAAATGGTCGGTCTGGTATTTTCGGATTCGTTGGGCAATCTGTTGAACCTCCTTCCGATGTTCGGTGAGAAAATATCGATTCTCTATCAGATATTGGATGTAATCCGTATAATGCAGGCTGGCAACAAAACATGGATGCAGTTCTTCCTCCGATAATTTTGGTACAAATCGTATGCGCCAGTCAGCTAGGATTGCACGGCACTCGTACAATATTTGGATTGGGTCTTTGTATTCCACGATTTTCAAGTGCTGCCGTGGGAAATTTTCCGTTGCAGAAAGTCCAAAGTCTGCGGCCAGCTTTTCCGCCGCCTGTCGTAAGGACAGTTGAAACATTTTTGCGGTGAAGTCGATTGCATCGCCATCCGCGCCACAGCCAAAACAGTGAAATCGAAAATCCACTTTCATGCTGGGATTGCGGTCTGCATGGAATGGACAGCAAATCATGCTGCTGCGGTTTGGACGAAAACCATAGGCTTCTGCAGCCTGTCGAGTAGTGATATTCCGTTTTACGATTTCAAATAAATTGTTGTTCTTGAAAATTGACCTCCTTCTTATTTTCAAAAGTCCCTGCCGAATGGGAAAGCCCTGCACGGGCTTACGCATCCGGCAGGGTTCCGGGGTGCGGGGTGGAAGACCCTGCTGCTTACAGGCTCATATCATAGCTGCGCTTCTTGCGTTTCGGTTGACGCTCGCGCTGTTCCTGTCGAGCCTGCTCCTGCCTTGACTTTTCGCGGACTTTGGCCTCCCACTCGCGTTTCCATGCAAGGTCGGATTTCATCTCATTGGTTTTTCGGAAGATGCTGTACACATTATCCGATGCAATTTCCAGACACCGGGATTCTTCTTTTAGGGGAGCATATGCCTGTTTCCTCTCCGCGATTTCTTTGGTCAGTTCTTCTTTCCGTATTTTCAAGGATTTCAGCGATGGCAGCTTTCCATCGTGCTCTTCCCGGAAATATTTCACAGATTCTGCATAGGCATCCAATTCCTTGGAATGCTCTGCACGGAATTTTTTCTTAAAAATCGCCTTCGCAAATTGCTGCTGAACCTCTTTGGTAGAAAGGTACTGTCCCGCATAATGAATCTGCTCATTGGTTTTCTGCAGTTCATCCTCTGCCTGCGACAGCCGTTCATACGCAGCCTGCGCATTGGCCTGTGCTGTCTTACACAGATCGTTCAGTTCCGTCAGGTCGTTGATGTTGTTTTCCTGCACCCATACCAGCGTTTCAGCCATTTTCTGCAAATTGCTGATTTTGACCTTTAGTGCATAGGCCAGATTTTCCTGTGCCTTAACATTCTCCTGCAGGTCCACAACGAGCCGCAGCCTAGTTCTGGTCATAAAGATCAGTATGGGGTCTTCCTTGTACCGCAGATTCTTCTCGGCGTTCTGAACAAAGAATCCTTCCAGACATTCTCTTTTGCAGCTGTCCCCCAAGAACGCTCCGATATAAACTTGTTCCGTTCCGGCGGCAAATAGCTGTAACGTCCACGTTGTGTTTTGACGAAAACGTCATATTCATCCTGCAAGATATTTTGAAAGTCCTCATACGAGATTGCTCTCTCACCAGCAGTGGCAACGGCATCCCGGATAAGCTGTTTCTGTGTTTGAAACTTTGTCGAGTTGGGCGTAAATCCTTCCTTTTCGATTTCTTGTTTTTCTCATCCAGCCGCCGCTGTGCCCAATACTCTGCCTCGGTCACGCCCATTCTGGATGGTGACAGTAAATCGACCTGATGCAGAAATTCGCAGCGGCACAAATCCATGAGGGATTTCTGCAGATGCTTCAGGTACTCGTTCGTCACATGGTGCTTGTACCCTGCCTTGCAGTCGATGGGTCGCTCCATGAAGGGCTGCTGGGGCACATCCAATTTTCGCAAGCTGTTGATTACGATATGTACATGAATGTTGCCGCTGCCATTGTGACCGTCCATGTGCGTACAGACCAATGCCTGATGCCCCGGAAAATTTGCTTTTGCGTATTCCAGCCCAAGCTCCTGTGCCCGTTTCCCCGTCAAACAATTTTCTGTGCTGTCCCGTGGATCAAAGCTGATGATGTAATGGTGGCTTTTGATTTCATTCTTGTTTTTGTTTTTCTGGTACTCGCGGTTCAACTGCTGGCAGGCCGCATCAAAGGAATAGGGTTCACAGTTCAGACCGTCCAGATAAAACTCATCTCGCATGATACGATTTCCGTTCTGGTCAAGGATCGGAGTTTTCCGAAGCTCGTCATGCTTGAAAATCAGATACTCCAGTGCAGCACCATAGTTGGAACTCTTACTTGCGATGTGCTTTAAGATTGCCATAGTTCTTTCCTGCCATTTCTGCGACTTGTTCCCGCATCTCAAAAATACAGGCAATCGCATGGTTGATGTTTTCGTGCATCGCACGGGACTGGATACCGCCGCTGTTGAAGAAAGCTGCGATCTGGTTCAGGTTGTTTCCGATGGCGGCAAACTCCCGTGTGATTGCTTCGATCTCGTCCGGGTGAACGTAGAACACATACGAGGTATTCACGCGGCCTTTCATCAGCATCTGCGCTGCAAACTCAGAGAGGGTCATTCCTGCATCTTCTGCCTGCTGGTGTAAAAGTTCATGTGTTGTTTCTGTAACTCGTGCGGAGATTACTTTTGTCTTTACGATAGATTTCACTTTTTTTTTCTCTTCGTTTGTGGCATGGGGTCTCCTTTCCAAAATCAAAAGTTTGATTTTCCCGGCAGTGCATCTGCACTCCGGCTGTGACCTGCTGCGGCAGGCCACCAACAGGCAAAATTATGTGATTTTGCACGATGTGAGGGTATGGGGAGTGCAATCCCCATCAAGATGCCGCTGTGGAGAAACCGCCCGTAGGAGCGATTTCGTATACGAAGGCGAATCTTGCTCTTAACTACCGTCCACTCTGTCCCGGCCCGTTCCTGCCCGATTTTCTCCGGCGTATTTTCCGGTAAGACGTGCAGAATGCACATTCAGTACCAGAGTTATCCTGCTGGGGTGGCTCATGAAATTTTCAAGGTGCGATGTGACTTTGTAAGGAATTAGGGATTTTCAGAAGTGATGCCGTAGCGAATTGGCTTACTTTTTGAAAATAATTCCTATACCCTATACAAACTTTAAGGGGTGTTTTTAAACCGGGTCTTTTACAAGTTCAAAGAAAATTCATTTTTCCAACGTTCCCCTCTACCTATAACAATCTAAAATGGATTTTTGGCAACCAGTTTTTCAAATTTTGTTGAACTACCTAATTTTAGAACATGGATTTTGTTTATTTTCCACTCATAAAACTAGAGGAAAGCCTTTTCACAAAAGATTTTGAAAGCCCCTACACTAATAGGAATCCGCAGAGCTGTTTTGGAATACAGTTTTGAAATTTTCACAAATTTGGACAAAACGAAAAACGGCAAAGCAGATGAAATCCACTTTACCGTTTTGTGTCGATGGCGCGATACGCGTAAATTACTGCCTTAGGCTTTTCTGATAATTTGCCTTATGAGAAGGTCGGCAAAAATGAGCCTGTCTGCATTGCAGATGAAGTGCCGTTTGACATCCCCGAGAGTTGGGAGTGGGTACGATTAGGCGAGATTTTTCAGCATAATACAGGTAAAGCGTTAAACTCATCGAACAAATCGGGTGTATTGTTGGAATATATCACAACATCCAACTTATACTGGGATAGATTTGAACTTGAAAATCTTAGGTCGATGTACTTTACTGAAAATGAAATAGAAAAATGTCAGGTATCAAAAGGTGATCTTTTAGTTTGTGAAGGTGGCGATATTGGACGTGCTGCTATTTGGTTAAAAGACTATAAAATTTGCATTCAAAATCATATTCATAGGTTGCGTTCATATGTTCCGCTTTGCACAAGATTTTACTACTATGTGTTTTTTCTCTATAAATATGCTGGTTGGATTGGAGGAAAAGGAATTGGAATCCAAGGATTATCGTCTAATGCGCTCCATTCTCTGTTAGTTCCAGTTCCACCGATAGCTGAGCAAGAAAGAATTGTAAAACGGCTCGAAATAATAAAACCGCTTTCTGATAAGTATTCTGAAGCTTCTGAACAAATCCAAGAACTAAATAATCTGTTTCCTGAACATCTTAAAAAATCCATTCTTCAATATGCCGTTCAGGGCAAACTTGTTCCCCAAGACCCTGCCGATGAGCCTGCCTCTGTTCTGTTAGAACGTATTCGCACAGAAAAGGAGAAGCTCATTAAAGCCGGAAAAAATCAAACGTGACAAGCATGAATCGGTCATTTTCAGACGGGATAATTCTTATTATGAGAAGGCCGATCGAATTGAACGTTGCATCGATGATGAGTTGCCATTTGAGATTCCTGAAAGTTGGGGATGGTGTCGTTTGAAATCTTTGACAGAGAACATTACCAGCGGTTCACGCGATTGGGCAAAATATTACTCGACTACAGGTGCAGCATTTCTTCGCATGGGAAATCTGTCAAAAAATTCTTTTGATCTGCGGCTAGAGCATATCCAGCGTGTTTCCATCCCCTCAAAGGCCGAGGGAACACGAACTTCATTACAAAGTGGCGATTTCTATTCTCCATAACAGGTGATGTCGGAATGCTTGGCCTGATACCAGATGGATTTGAGGAAGCCTACATCAATCAGCACACCGCGATGATACGTTTTCTTCCTGAAATACGGAATAAATATATTCCATATTTGCTTTTGACTGACTACGCCCAAAAATTCTATAACGCAAATCAGCATGGCATAAAAAATAGCTTTCGACTTGATTCCATAGGTGAACTATTGGTTTCTATTCCTCCGGAAAAGGAACTGTTCCGCATCCTTCAAAGAATCTCTCTAGTTCTTTCAAAAATAGTGGTTCTGTAACTCTTTTTTATATACTCATGGTGAAAGGAGGTCTTTCACTATGATTGAAGAATTTGAAAGACATTTGAGGGGCACAAACCTCTCAGAAAACACGGTAACATCCTATTTGTTTGCTGTGCGGCAGTTTGGGGAACGGCATGATGTCGTCACTAAACGCAATTTGAAAGAGCACAAAGCCTGGCTGATTGAGCAGTACAAGCCCAAAACAGTTAATCTACGAATCCGCGCTATCAACTGCTACCTCGAAAGCATCGGAAAGGATTCATGGAAATTGTCATCCGTCAAGGTGCAGCAGAAAGCTTTTCTGGAAAATGTGATCAGCGAAGCAGACTACATCTACTTCAAAAACTGCCTGAAGCGCGATGACAATATGCTTTGGTATTTTGTCATCCGCTTTTTGGCTGCTACGGGTGCGCGCGTCAGCGAGCTGGTGCAAATCAAAGTTGAGCACATTAGGATTGGACACCTCGACCTTTATTCTAAAGGTGGGAAGCTGCGCCGCATCTACATTCCTAAATCATTGCAAGATGAAGCCATTGTCTGGTTGGAAGAAAAACAGCAGGACAGCGGCTTTATCTTTTTGAATCGTTTCGACGAACGAATCACCACAAGAGGTATTTCTGGACAGCTGAAAAAGCTGGCGTTAAAATATGGCATTGACCCTGCGGTGGTCTATCCCCACTCTTTCAGGCATCGGTTTGCAAAAAGCTTTTTGGAGCGGTGCAGCGACATTGCATTCCTTGCAGACCTGATGGGGCATGAAAGCATTGAAACGACGCGAATTTATTTGCGTAAAACTGCAACCGAACAGAGGACTTTGGTAGATAATATCATAGACTGGTAAAAATGAGGGCATACACTCCAACTATGCAGAAGGTATGCCCTCGTTCTTTATTTAATTTTGGTGAAAATACTATTGAGTTTTTTTGCAATTCTTTTCTGTTCATGGAGCGGTGGCAGCGGATAAATGAAATTCTTCAATTTTTCAGCGTTAATATTTGACTGGCCGATTGCATCGCTACGAACATTTTGACAGTAAACCCAGTAAAACTGCGTTTGCATAACATAATTGAGATAGTCGCTGTCTATTAGTGGTGTTATACGTATTAGATAGCCAGCATAGATTGCAGGAACTTCACTTTTGTAGATGGCGGTTTTTCCTACAAGTTCTTTACTGTTTGTACGGTTAAAGAGCAAATCATTATATTCAAGAGGATAGTGGGCAATTTCCTCTTTATCTGATGTGTACACAAGTTTTTGAGTGTCGATTCGACCATTCTGAATATTTCCCATTCTTAAAACAGCCATTGTTCCCGTAGACTCAGATTTTCGTGACGAGCCATACTGAATGTTTATGCAAGTTGTGCCAATGGTTGTCCATTCCCACGAATCGGGAATCTCAAATGGCAACTCATCATCGATGCAACGTTCAATTCCATCGACCTTCTCATAATAAGAATTATCCCGTCTGAAAATGACCGATTCATGCTTGTCACGTTTGATTTTGCCCTCTTTGACAAGCTGTTCTTTTTTTCTGTGCGAATACGCTTCAACAGAACGGAGGCAGGTTCATCGGCAGGGTCTTGAGGAACAAGTTTTCCTTGAACAGCATATTGGAGAATTGATTTTTTTAGAGTGGCTGGAAATCCACTATTTAAAACATCCAATGTTTCATTTGTTTTGTAATATTCCTTTTGCATACTGTCTCAAGATATTTTGAAACAATTCGATGTTGCTCTTCGATTGGCGGAATTGGAATCAATAACAACGCGAGTTGATTAAGATAAAATCCCTTCTGTGCCGTTCCAGTTGCCTCACGAACAATTTTTTGCTGAATATATGCGGAATCTAGGCAATACTTTAAATAGTAATTAAAAATTAACGTGTGAATAACGGAAACGCTTCGTTGAAAGCAAATATTTAATCCGCCTTCATAAACGCAACTTCTTCCAAGAGAACCAACAGACGTAAAGAAAATATCTCCAGTTGCAGCGTTCGTTCTTTCATTTTCCTTGTCGAAAATGTTTTTCTCTAAATAACGAACTTTTTTCAAGTTCAACGATGCAATCATCGTTAATATTGGTTGATGAAACCATAACATATGTTGTTTCATAGGAACATCCTTTTGGAGGATTATGATCACCATCCACGAGTTTGGTACAAATAGACTCTAATCTTACCCACTCCCAACTCTCGGGATGTCAAACGGCACTTCATCTGCAATGCAGACAGGCTCATTTTTGCCGACCTTCTCATAAGGCAAATTCTCGGCTCCACGGAAAATCACAGATGGATTCTTTTCCTTTTTTTTGATTTTGCCCTCTTTGATAAGCTGTTCTTTCTCTGCACGAATGCGTTCCAGCAGCACAGAAGCAGGCTCGTCATTGGGGTCTTGCGGAACAAGTTTGCCCTGCACTGCCATTTGCAGAATGGAATTTTTCAGTTGCTGTCCTGTCATTTTTTCTTCCTTATCTATGTGGCTCAGTCCTGTGCATCAAGGTCAATGCCCAGAATCTCCGTGATCTGAGCAAGGATTCGGTCAATGTCTGCGTTCAGGCTGGCGCGCTTCTCCTGATACTGCTGAATCAGCTCCTTGGGCGGTAAGATTTCCTCTTCCTCATGCGGATAGCCACACAAATCAATATTGTAGTTGCGGTCTTTGATTTCCTGCACGGTATACTTTTTGGCCTTGTCAAACCCGTCCAACTGAATTTCTTTGCGGTCTCTCCACCATTCTACCGCAGGGGCAAAGTGTTCCAACTTCATAGGCTTGGTCTTGCTGAAATGCTTGTAGCCTTTCGGCATATCCAGACGATAGAACCAGGTTTCCTCTGTCGGGCCAGTATGGTCAAAGAACAAAATGTTGGTCGTAATCGATGTATATGGGGAGAACACACTACCCGGCATACGGATGATGGTATGGACATTGAACTCAGAGAACAGCTTCGTCTTGATTGCTACTTTGGCATTGTCTGTGCCAAACAGGAAGCCATCCGGCAGAATGACAGCTGCGCGGCCATTTTCCTTCAGTCGATACATAATAACGGACATGAACAGGTCAGCCGTTTCGCTGCTGGCAAGGTCAGCCGGAAAATGGTTCTTAATTTCCGGCTTTTCCGACCCACCATAGGGAGGATTCATCAAGATAACGTCTACCTGATCGTCCTCGGTATAGTCCAGAACATCTCGGAGAAGTGTGTTATCATGGAACACCTGCGGCACATCCACATCATGCAGCAGCATATTAGTGATGCAAAGAATATACGGAAACTGTTTCTTTTCAACTCCGTAAATGGAATTATTACACAGGTTCTCGTCAGTTGTTGTTTGAATTTTTTGACGCAAAACTTTCAGCCAGCTGGTAAGAAAGCCACCTGTGCCGCAGGCAAAATCGGCCATCTTTTCACCGATTTGCGGGTCGATCATCTGCGCCATAAAATCAGTAACAGCGCGTGGCGTATAGAATTCGCCAGCAGAACCGGCACTTTGTAACTCCCTTAAAATTGTTTCATAGATTCCAGCAAATACTCGACTTTCTTCATATTCGTCAAATTTGATATCATCAATTTCATTTATGATTTGTCGAAGCAAAACGCCATCTTTCATATAGTTGTTTGCATCTGCAAAGGTAGTCTGCACGATTGCTTTTTTTGATGGGCGTGGAAGCGTCCACAGGCAGCTTTTTCAAGGTGGGGAACAGCGTATTGTTGACAAATTCCAAGAGAGTATCGCCCGTCATACCTTTCCCGTTTTTAGCGTGCGCCCAGTTGCGCCAGCGGCAAGACTCGGGAATTATGGATTGATATGATTCCTTGCTGTCAAAAGTCGTATTCCACTCATCTTCTTTAGAATCATATACTTTCAGAAAGAGCATCCATGCAATCTGCTCAATGCGCTGTGCATCACCATTGATGCCTGCATCATTCCGCATAATATCGCGGACACGCTTCACAAAATTCGATAAATTTCCCATTGTTATGCAATTTCTCCTTCATAGATTGCCTGTTCCAGTTCCTTAACAGCTTTCAGATACCCGTCTTTCCCACCAAAGTAGGAGGCAATCTTTTTTGGGGCTTGCCCATTTTCAAGAACGGGTCAAGCCGCAGAATTTCCGTTTTCTCAATTTCATAAATGCCAGTATTCATATACTTGTCCAGAAGTGCCTCCAGAACATCTCTTGCTGCACCGCTGTATTTGCTTAGAAAGTCGCGTTTTTTGACATTTTCTGCTCGTTCTCTGCGCGTCAAAGGCTTTTTATCAAACGCAACATGGCAGATAAAGTCAAAGTCGTCCACATCCGTCATATTCTGGTCGGCCTTTAGTGCTTCAAGGTCAATACCATGCTCCAAAAGAAGCTCCCGGATTTTTTCTTTCTTTTCTTCAGCAGACCATTGACGGATAAAATTGTCCAGTGAAGCGTACGAGCCACGGATATTTTCTTTCGTGTAGTCAATAATGCTTTCCTGCCGGAGCAGTTTCCCGCCTGCATCATAAATAGAAGCCGTTTTGTAGATGATCTCCACCCGACAGCCGTCTTTATCAACGATTGGTTTGGGTTTCTTGGGGTCTGGCGGCGTGGGAGGGTCAGATGTTCCTGAGCCCTTTTTCGGTACGGGCTTATCGTTCTCTTTTTCGGAATCGAAGTCCTCGTTCATTTCAATCGGACCATCCCAATCCGGGTCCGCAAAAAGTCGGCTCACATTTCGGAAATCCATCACAACAAAATGGGTCTTGCCTTCTTTTTTTCGCGCAGACGGGTTCCGCGGCCAATGATCTGCTTGAATTCAGTCATAGAGCCAATCATTTCATCCAAAACAATCAGCTTTGTCATCTTGCAATCCGAACCCGTGGAGAGCAGCTTGGAGGTAGTCGCAATAACAGGATATTTCGAGCCAACAGAGATAAAATAATCCAGCTTACTCTTTCCATAAGTATCGCTGCCTGTAATGCGGACAACATAATCGGGATTCTGCTTCACCATGTCAGCGTTCTGGTTTGCCAAAGCCATCCGCATACGCTCTGCCGCTTCTTCGGTTGGGCAGAACACGATGGTTTTGGCCATACGGTCGGTACTTTTCAAGTACCGCGTGATTTCAGCAGCAACTTGATTGATACGATCTTCTATAATGATGTTGTAGTCGTAATCGCTATTTGTATAAATGCGATCTTCGATTTCGTTTCCGTAAATATCGCGCTGGCCCTTGCGAGGACGCCATCCCTCACCAATGTCCGTCATAACATTCATTACTTTAAAAGGCGCAAGAAAACCGTCCTCGATTCCTTCTTTCAGGCTGTAAGTATAGATGGGTTCGCCAAAATAGTCGATGTTTGAAACATATTTGGTTTCTTTAGGCGTAGCAGTCATGCCGATTTGCGTAGCAGAGGCAAAATATTCCAGAATTTTGCGCCAATTACTTTCTTTCTTCGCAGAGCCTCGGTGACACTCATCGACAATAATCAGGTCAAAGAAATCCGGGCTAAAGAGCTGTGACAGCTTATCGAGTGCATTTTCGGCGTTCTCATCCTGTTCTTCGTTCTTTCCTGCAAGCTGCTGATAGAGAGAAAAATAGACCTCATAAGAAGTAATTGTGCGAGGGTCGTCCTTAGAAAAATTCACCTTATGAATGACCTTTTCCAGCGGCGCAAAGTCCTGTTGGATAGACTGGTCAACAAGATTGTTGCGGTCTGCAAGATAAAGAATCTTTTTCTTTAAGCCACTTTTGAGCAGCCGATACACAATTTGAAATGCCGTATAAGTTTTACCTGTACCAGTTGCCATTACCAGCAAAAGCCGATTTTGCCCTTTTGCAATCGCGTCCAATGTACGATTGATGGCAATGCGCTGGTAATAGCGCGGTGGGTAAGTTTTCTGGCTGCTATAATACGGCTGTGCAATCATTTTCTCCTGTACATCCGTCAAACCAGCTCCATTGTTTACACTGGCTTTGTACCGTTCAACCAGTTCCTCTTCTGTTGGGAATTCGTCAAGGCCAAAGGTGCGTTCTTTGCCCGTCAAGAAGTCATGTTCTGCAAAGCCATCCCCATTTGAGCTAAAGGCAAACGGAACATCCAACATCTGCGCATAGGTCATGGCCTGTTGCAATCCGTGGGAAACCGTATGATTGTTGTCTTTTGCTTCAACAATGGCAATCGGATTATTCGCGCTCAGGTAAAGCACATAGTCTGCACGTTTCGGCTTTTCACGGGCCACAATGTTACCTTTGAGATTGATACGGCCATCTGTGATTTTTGTTTCCAGCGTGATGTGCTGGTTGTTCCACTTTGCCGTGATTGCGGGTGTGATGTAGTGAAACTTAATATCTTCTTCGGACATTTGACTCTTTGAAAGCACCGCCATACAGACAACCTCCTGCATTGTAGAATCCCGAAAACTTCCAGATAATCAATATTATCGGAAGTTGTATGCCGCAACGACCTTTAAGGTTAAACTACTCCAATTATTACTATACCACGACTTGATTCGGTGGGCAACAAGACAATACCAGTATTTTTCCGAAATACTCTTAATATCTTCAAACATGAAAAGCACCCCTGCCAATCCATGTGTTATCACACATTTCATTGACAGGGGTGCTTGCGTTTATTGTAGGCTGCTTTCTGTTTTACTGATGCAAATTATCAAATTTGGTGGTAAGTTGGTGGTAAATTCACATTGCTCCAGTATCGAACACCACGATTTCAAACGAAGCAAAGTCAATTTTTGCATTTTACTGCTCAATCGGCTTCATCGTGGGGAAGAGCAGCACATCACGGATAGAGGCACTATCGGTCAGGAGCATCACAAGACGGTCTACGCCGAAGCCGAGACCGCCCGTGGGGGGCAGACCGTATTCCAAAGCAGTAACGTAGTCGTAGTCAACCTGTGCCTTGCACTCGGGCTCCAGCGCCTTGCGCTCAGCCACCTGGCGCTCGAAACGGCCCTTCTGGTCGATGGGGTCATTCAACTCGCTGAATGCGTTGCCATACTCGGTGCAGTCAATGAAATACTCAAACCGCTCAGTAAACGCCGGGTCATCGGGCTTGCGCTTGGCCAGCGGGCTGATTTCGACAGGATAATCATAGATAAAAGTAGGCTGGATGAGCTTATCTTCAACAAATGCGTCAAAGAACTCTGCCAGGATCGCACCCTTGGTCGGAACCTCGGGCAGCTCCACATGGTGCTCCTTGGCAGCGGCGATGGCGTCCTCATCGGTCTTCCAGTCGTTGAAGTCCACGCCGCTGTACTTCTTCACGGCGTCCATCATGGTCAGGCGCTCCCAGTGGCCCATATCGATCTGCTTGCCCTGATAGGGAATGACCATGCTGCCGCAGATCTTCTGAGCGAGGCGCTTATACAGCTCCTCCACCAGGTCCATCATGCCGTGGAAATCGGTGAATGCCTGATACAGCTCGATGGTGGTGAACTCGGGGTTGTGCTTGGGGTCCATGCCCTCGTTGCGGAAGATGCGGCCAACCTCATACACGCGGTCCATACCGCCCACGATCAGGCGCTTGAGGTACAGCTCAGTCTCAATGCGCAGCACCATGTCCATGTTCAGGCTGTTGTGGTGGGTGTAGAAGGGGCGGGCGGAGGCACCGATCTCAAAGGGGGTCAGGATGGGGGTATCCACCTCCAGGAAGCCCTTCTCGTCCAGATAGGCGCGGATCTCCTTCAGGATCTGGCTGCGCTTGACGAAGGTATCCTTCACCTCGGGGTTGGCGATCAGGTCCACATAGCGCTGACGGTAACGCATCTCGGTATCGGTCAGGCCGTGGAACTTCTCGGGCAGGGGGCGCAGGCTCTTGGCCAGCAGGGTCAACTCGGTGGCACGAACACTCAGCTCGCCGGTCTTGGTGCGGAACACCTCGCCCTTCACGCCGATGATATCGCCCACGTCCAGCTTCTTGAAGGCAGCATAGGCCTCCTCGCCCAGCTCGTCGCGGCGGACGTACAGCTGAATGTCGCCCTTATCGTCCCGCAGGTGGGCAAAGCTTGCCTTGCCCATTACGCGCTTGGACATCATACGGCCAGCCAGCGCCACAGTCTTGCCGCTGTCGGTCTCGTTGGGCAGATCCTTGAATTCTTCCTTCAGGTCGGCAGAGTATGCGTCCTGCGGGAACTTGGTCAAGGTGAAGGGGTCGTTTCCGGCAGCCTGCAGGTCGGCCAGCTTCTGGCGGCGCACCTGCACCTGCTCGCTCTCGGACAGGCCCTGCGCCGGGTTCTTCTTTTGTTCTTCCATGGTTTCCTCCCGTTCAGGCTCAGTTTGCGGCGTGGGTGATGGCCAGCACTTCGTACTCGACGGTCTGGCCGGAGGGCAGCAGGACCTCAGCCTTCTCGCCCACGGCCTTGCCCAGCAGGGCGTGGCCCACAGGGCTCTCGTCGCTGATCTTGCCGTTGATGGGGTCAGCCTCGGTGCGGCCAACGATATCGTACTCCTCGGCCTCATCATCGCCGATCATCTTGATGGAAACGTGGGTGCCAACAGCAACGCTGTCCACGCTCAGCTCGCTCTCGTCGATGATCACAGCGTTCTTGACCATCTGCTCCAGCCCGGTGATGCGGTTCTCCACCAGACCCTGGGTGTTCTTGGCTTCATCGTACTCGCTGTTCTCAGAAAGGTCGCCGTGGCTGCGGGCTTCCTTGATCTCCTCGGCCAGCTCCTTGCGGCGGACCGTCTTGAGGTATTCCAGTTCGTCCTGCATCGCCTTCAGGCCGGAAGCGGACATCTTGATTTCTTGTGCCATTTTGGATCTTCTCCTTGTCTATTGGATTGACGCAGCCGCAAAGCCGCGCACGAATGCTATTATGACTGTTCTATTATAATAGCAAGCCGGGAGCTTGTCAATAAAAACCACGGCGCTAGAGCGGAAAAAGCGGCGGTTTCGGCTCCCGCCCCTATGCAGAAGCGCCCCACCGGTTCCCCGGCAGGGCGCTTCCACAGGTTATTTGGGAATAGAGAATGGTTCGGTTGTGGGGGCAACCCCCCAGTCGCTTTCAGCGACAGCCCCCGCTAATAGGGGGCCCTTGGCATGGCGGATAGTTTCACCTTTTTGCCAAGGCCGCCCCTATTAGGGGCGGTGGCATCCCGAAGGGATGACGGTGGGGTTTACTTTTCCTGTGCCTTATTCCACACGCGGATCACTTCAACACGGCTCACGGAATCGGTATCCACATAGGTCTCGCCGTTGTCCTTTGCGGCCTTGAGCAGATCGTTCTCCACAGCCCAGGCAATGGCCTTCTGGGTATCGGTTGCATCGGCGGGCAGAACTGCGGCGGGTGCGGGCTTACCGGCATGGTTCCACACCAGCAGGGCCAGCTCGGCACGGGTTGTGGGGATGGCAGTACCAGCGGGCAGAGCGGTTTTCAGGTACAGCTCCGTGCCCAGCTGGTAACCCTGCCATGCCAGAATGGCGGTACCAGCAGCGGCAGTGCCGACTACTGCGGCGGTGCCCAGAATATTGGGCTCGTCCTCCTCAATGGAGGCATCCTTTGTCATGGCTTCGATGGTCACGCCACCGGCAGGCATCTGGAACTTCAGGGGTTGTTCTTGACATCCACATCCAGCGTTTCATCGGTGGTAATCGTCCACTGGTCAAATGCAACGGCATCGCTCTGGCTGGTGTAGGTCACGGTCACGTCAGCCTTTTCGGGCACTTTGGCGATCAGCTCGCCCTTGTCGTTCTTCTCAGCCTTGATCTCTTCGTCACCATTCTTAATGGTAACATCAGCATTCTTAACGGTCAGGGTGTAGAGCTTGGTTGCAGGGGTAAGTTCGGCGGCCTTTTCGACAACAACGATATCCGTGCTGCACTCACTCACAATCTTGTCCCCATTTTTCAGGACAATACCAAAGGTATGCGTACCGGCCTTGCCATAGGTTACATCCAGCTTGCGATTCTGGCCCATCAGCTCGGAAATGGTGTATTCTTTCTTGTCCAGCACTTTGCCGTTCAGCATCACACTGGTAACATCATCATCGTAGGTCAGCGAAATCTTGATATTGTTCACATTTTGCTTGAGATCTTTAATATCATCGCCGGGAGTAACCGTAACATTCACATCAGCAGGGGTGTTGACCAGATAGTTACTCTTGGAAACTTTTGCAGTCAAAGAGGTATTCTGATATTCATGCCACTTCGCATAAAGAGTTGTATTACCAGTGATGGCCTGCTTATCATATTTGGTTTTGAAGTTTTCATCCATATACCAGCCATCAAATACCCATTCGTTGGTACTGTCGCTCAGCTCAGGCAGGCCAGTAACAGAAGCACCATATTCAACAGGAGGCATAGCATCAGGCTGTTCACCATGCCCATTGTTGTTAAGGGTCACAGTGTACTTGTTCTTTGTCCACTTGGCGTAATAGGTTTTACCCGTTACGGGGGTCGTTACTGCTTCACCCGTCAGTCCGGCATTATCATACCAGTAAAGCAAAGGTGTAACCGGCCTTTTCGGGAGTAGCCAGCTTACCTTCTTCAAATGTGGTATTTTCTGCAAAAACTCCACCATTCGTGATAGCGAATACAGAACGATTCTCCGTGATTTGATTGGTAATCGTATTTTTCTGTTCTTCACTATTTACATAAATAGTATTGGGGTTCTTCAGGCTCTTAAATACATTCGTACCATAATCAGCGCTACCAATGCTCGAAATATCCAGTGAATGAATGCTTGTACAATTTTGAAATGCTGTATCTGCAATACTGCTTACTGACTTTCCAAGTCGAATACTTGTAAAGCCCATGCCGTTAAAAGCTGATTTTCCAATTTCTTTTACGCTATCTGGAATATGCAGTTGGCCAGTATAGGTGCCCGATGTATTAAAAAGCACTTCCACCAATTTTTTCAAGATTCCTACCCAGCGAAATTTCGCTAAACTTGTTATTTGTAAAAGCACTGTCGCCGATGGAAATAACAGAATCAGGAATTGTCAGCTTTCCGGTAAACTTGCATCCAGAAAATGCAGAATCTCCGATCGTCTGTACTGAATTGCCAATTGTCAGAGTTCCTGTCAACGCAGTATCATTTGCAAAAGCAGCATTTCCAATTACAGTCACATTACTGGGGATTTTCAAATCTCCCGCAAGTGAATTACAGCCGGAAAAAGCACCATTTTGAATTTTTTTAAGGATTCCGGAAGTTCAATAGAGGTCAAAGCAGTATCGCTAAGAGCGGTCGAACCAATCTCTTCCAGATTGTTAGAGAGCTCAATCGATTGCATTCCCGTGCAGTAGTTAAAAGATTTCTCTCCAATTTTCGTTACACTCTGCGGTAAAGCAACATGCGTGATTGCTCTGTGAGCTTCAAAGGCATGTGCACCGATTTCAGTAATACCATCGGCGATTTCAAGCTCTGTAACTGCATAATACACATTATTGACTGCTACTTTTTCCTTTAGAATCAATGCAAAATTCCAAGGGCTTCCAAAGGCCCAGCCTTTTAAGTCTCCCATTGCACCAGTACCAGAAATCGTAAGCTTATAGGTATTTTCACCATTCGGTGTCAATGTCCAAATAGCATTACTGTAATATGTTCCAGTAAAGGTACGTTCTATGTTTTTATACTCCACAGAATAGTTATACGTCTGACTAGGGTAGGAGCTGTCAGCACCACAATAACCAGTTAGCACTGGTTTTTCTGCAAACGCCGTAATTGCGCTCACTGGCAACAGTGCAAATATCATACATGCTGCAACCAACAAGCTGACGAACCGCTTTTTCATAAAATTCCTCCTTTTTGCAAAAACCCAAAAATACTCTTCTCTGCACCCACCGCAAACACAAAAAGCGCCGCACCGGCCAAATGGCTGGTACAACGCTCTGCGTTTTGTACTTTGGGAATCTACCGCCCCTTGAGGTGATGCCCATGTGCGGTATGGTTGAGAAAGTGCGGCTGGCTGCCATATTACAGGCCCTGTAGCTTTGCGTCGCAGCCTTTCGACTGGTTTGCCGATTCTTCTGTTTTTATGTGGCATCTTACACAAAAAATCATAAAACTTTTTTTTTTTTTTTTTTGTCAATAACCCAAAACCATCTTTGGCAAGTTGCACAAAAGCGACAGTGTTTGTATGACATTTTCGGATAGCAGCATCGCCCCGGGGAGAAGTGTTCCGTTTGGGGAATGATGGCGTGTTTTCTCGCTTTTTCGTTGACATATGCCAAGTTTTATGATATAGTAGTAGTCGTTTTTACGTTTCACTCCCCTATTCTCCCTGCGGAAAGGAAGCTTCCATGAACCTGACAAAGCAGTTCTTCAAGTATGTGTCGCAGAATATTTTCGGTCTGATCGGCACATCGTGCTATATTCTGGCCGACACCTATTTCATTGCCCAGGCGGCGGGCACCGACGGCGTGACCCTGCTGAACCTCTGCCTGCCCATGTACAACCTGATCTTTGCCTTCGGCTCGATGATCGGTCTGGGTGCGGCCACCCGGTACGCCATCCTGCAGGCACAGGGCGAGGCGCGGGCGCAGCGGTTTTTTTCCAACGCCATCCTCTGTGCCTGCCTGATCGCCATCCCGTTCATGCTGGCGGGCGCGTTCTGCCCGGGCACGCTTCTGCAGCTCATGGGCGGCGATGCGGACATCGTGGCGCTGGGCCTGAACTACACCCGCATCTTCCTGCTGTTCACGCCCTTCTTCATGTGCAACTATATCGTGTCGGCCTTTGTGCGCAACGACGGCGACCCTTCCCTTGCCATGGTGGCTACCCTGAGCAGCAGCCTGTTCAATGTGGTGTTCGATTACATCTTCATCTTCCCCATGGGGCTGGGCCTGCCCGGCGCGGCGCTGGCAACGGCCATCTCGCCGGTGCTCAGCATCGCCATCTGCAGCCGCCACTTCTTTCAAAAAGAGCAACACGCTCACCTTTGTCCGGCAGGCCCCCTCGGCCCGGCTGCTGGTGCAGAGCTGCCAGCTTGGCATCTCCGGCTTTGTGGGTGAGATGTCCTCCGGCGTTACCACCACCGTGTTCAACTTCCTGCTGCTGGGTCTGGCGGGCAATGTGGCCGTGGCGGCCTATGGCGTGGTGGCAAACTTTGCGCTGGTGGCAACAGCCATCTTCAACGGCGTGGCCCAGGGTGCCCAGCCGCTGATCAGCCAGTGCTACGGCAAAAATGAGATGACCGGAGCAAAAAAGCTGCTTCTGCTGGGCTGCGGCACCGCGCTGGCGCTGGCGGCGGTGTTGTACGGTGCCGTGTTTGGCTTTACCAATACCTTTGTTGCCCTCTTCAACAGCGAGAACTCTGCTTTGATGGCCGAATATGCCCACAGCGGTATGCGCATCTACTTCCTGGGCTACTTCTTTGCAGGCTGCAATATTGTTGCGGCGGGCTATCTGGGCGCGGTCAACCGCCCCACCGAGGCCACCATCACCTCGGTCAGCCGGGGCGTGGCCGCCATCGTCACCTGCTCGCTGATCCTGAGCGCCCTGTTCGGCATGAACGGCGTGTGGTCGGCCTTCCCCGCCGCCGAGACCATCACGCTGGCCCTGACGGTGTTCCTGCTCAAGCGCCCGCAGTCTGTGTGCGGCTGAACGCCTCCACGGAAAAGAGCCGGGTGCTGCCCCGGCTCCTGAACATTTTAAATATACAGTGCCTGCTCCCGCTGGCTTTCCGCCGGGCTGAGGGGCCGCGCTGTCTGACCGGCCAAGGCCCGCCACTGTGCGGGGGGATTGGCCGGTCTCTTTTTTGAACACCCGGCACAGGTAGTTGGCCCCTGAGAAACCGCACAGGCTGGCAATGACATCCAGCGTGTATTCCCGGTGCAGGAGCAGCCGCATGGCAGCTTCCACCCGCACAGTGGTCAGGTAGCGCCCCGGGGGCACCCCCACGGCGGCGGTAAAGGTGCGGACAAGGTGGCTCTTGGAGACTCCCAGCCGCTCACTGAGCTCCTCCACGCCGTACAGGCCAGCGTAGTTCTGGCGGATATCCTCAATGGCGGCCTCCACCAGCGGCGGCAGGGGCGGGGCGGCGCTGTCGGCCCCCGCAAGCTCACAGAGCAGGGCAAAGGCCAGCTGGCTGGCAGCCCGGCTGCGGGGTGTATCGGCCTCGGCGGCAAGGCGGCCCAGCAGCTCTGCGGCGGCGGGGCAGGTCTCGCCCCGGGCCAGGAACGGCAGCTCCGTCAGCCCGGCAAGGAACTGCACCGCCGCCTGCCCGGTCAGCTGGATGCAGAGCAGGTGGCTCTCCCCTTCCGGGGTCAGGGTCAACGGGGCGCGGCTCAGCACCAGATGCCCGGCCGGGACGCTCTGGGGCGGCAGGATCAGTGCGCTGCCCGCCGGGGAGGGCGAGGCATCGGTCAAGCTGGCAGTGCATCTGCCGCTGGAGATCAGGCAGACCCACAGCCCCTCGCCGGTCAGGGTCAGGGGTTCTTTGGGCTGGATATCCCGCACCACGCCAAGGGCTGCGGTGCTTGTCCAATCATAAAGCAATATCCGACACCTCAAATCAATAAAATGCTATTTTATATCACAAAATAATCTGTTATTATAATACCAACGAGAGCGTGCACCGTCAAGGTGCCGTAACATAGAAAAATTTTAATGGAGGCAATGACCTATGGCTTCGATTAGCTGCCAGCACATCTACAAGATCTATCCGGGCGCTACTGCTCCTGCTGTTACCGACTTCAACCTGGAGATCCAGGATAAGGAGTTCATCATCTTCGTCGGCCCCTCTGGCTGCGGCAAGTCCACCACCCTGCGCATGATCGCCGGTCTGGAGGAGATTTCCAAGGGCGAAATGTACATCGGCGGCCGCCTGATCAACGACGTTCCTCCCAAGGATCGTGATATCGCCATGGTGTTCCAGAGCTACGCTCTGTACCCCCACATGACCGTTTACAAGAACATCGCGTTCGGTCTGGAGCTGCGCAAGACCCCGAAGGACGAGATCGACCGCCGCGTTCACGAGGCTGCCAAGATCCTGGAGATCGAGCACCTGCTGGACCGCAAGCCCAAGGCTCTGTCCGGCGGCCAGCGTCAGCGTGTTGCTCTGGGCCGTGCAATGGTTCGTAACCCGGCGGTCTTCCTGTTGGACGAGCCTCTGTCCAACCTGGATGCGAAGCTGCGTACCAGCATGCGTACCGAGATCATCAAGCTGCACAAGAAGCTGGCGACCACCTTCATCTATGTTACCCATGACCAGACCGAAGCTATGACCATGGGCGACCGCATCGTTGTTATGAAGGACGGCTTCATCCAGCAGGTCGATACCCCGCAGAACCTGTACGACATGACCTGCAACATGTTCGTTGCCGAAGCTTCATCGGCAGCCCCCAGATGAACTTCCTGGACGGCACCGTGACCAAGAACGGCGATCAGTACGCCATTGACCTGGGCGGCGACACCATCCCCCCTGCCCAAGGAAAAGACCGCTGACGGCAAGCTGGATTCCTACGTTGGCAAGAAGGTCAAGATGGGCATCCGTCCTGAGGATATCGACGACGAGCCCGAGTTTATGGCAAAGCACCCCGACTGCCACCTGGAGACTCAGGTCGATGTGTCCGAAATGATGGGCGCTGAGATCTATCTGTACCTGGAGTACAAGGGCAACCAGATGACCGCCCGTGTCGCTCCCACCTCCAAGGCACGCAACGGAGACACCGTCCGCGTTGCATTTGATCCGCACAAGGTCCACGTCTTTGATGTCGAGACCGAGCAGACCATCCTGAACTAAGTTCTCCAGGGATCATCTTTTGATCCTCCTATAAGCAAAAAAAAGCCGCCGGGAAGCGATTTCCGGCGGCTTTTGTCTAAGAGAACACACATTGGAACATGATAAGGGAGATTTCACCATGGAACACATGATGCTTCTGGTCACCTACCGTATGCTCCCCGGCCAGCGGGACGCTTTTCTGCAGGAGGTCGCCGCTGCCGAAGCATTCTGGCAAAGGTCCAGCAGGAGGACGGCTTTGAGCGCTACGATTACTACCTGAGCGCCGCCGACCCGGACGAGCTGCTCATCGTTGAGGAGTGGGACTCCGAAGCCCAGCAGCAGGCCCACGTAAACACCGACCACATGGCCCAGCTCCGCGCCATCAAGGAGAAGCATGTTGCTTCCACCGCGATGCAGCGCATTGCCAAAGCCGACTGAGCACGAGAGGATAGAAAAGCACCCGCAGCCTGCTGGCTGCGGGTGCTTTTTCCAAAGGAGAGAACGGAATGCTCAGCCCTTGACACCGCCCAGTGCAACACCACGGACGATGAACTTGGACAGCAGCAGATAAACAATGATCACAGGCAGGATGGCAATGGCCACCAGCATATAGACCTTGCCCATATCGAACTTAAGAAAATCCGCGCTGCGCAGCTGTGCAATGAGGATGGGCAGCGTCTTTTTGTCTGCCGTATCCAGCACCAGTGCGGGGATGAAGTAGTTGTTCCAGCTGGACACAAAGGAGAAGATGGCCTGCACGGCCAAAGCGGGCTTCATAATGGGAAGCACGATATGGTTGAAGGTGTAGAACTCCCCTGCGCCATCGATGCGGGCGGCTTCCACGATCTCCATGGGCAGGCTGGCATCCAGATACTGCTTCATAAAGAAGAACACCGCCGGGGCCGCAATGCTGGGGATGATGAGGGGAATGAAGCTGTTCTTCAGCCCCATCTTCGTGATGAGCTGCAGGAAACCCAGCGCCGAGACCTGGGTCGGCATGGTCATAATGAGCAGGATGATGGCAAACGCCGCCTTTTTGAACCGGAAGTTATAGGCGTAGATGCCGTAGGCTGTCAGGGCCGAAAAATAGACGCTGAGGGCAGCCGAGCAGCCGGACACGATCAGGCTGTTCCGCACACCGGTCAGCACCGGGATGTTGGCATCCGACAGCACGTTTTTCAGGTTGGTCATCAAGGATCTGCCCGGCAGAAAGGAAAAGCCCTTCTGGATCTCAAAATGGGTACGGGTGGAATTGATGACCAGCACATAGAAGAAGAACAGGCATAAAAAGCTCAGCAGCACCAGCGCCGCATAGCACACCGTGCGGCGGGCCGCAAGGGTCGCTTTTTCGGATCTTGTCTTGACTGCGTGTGACATTATGCTTTTCCTCCCTTCACCTGTTTGGCCGCCTGCCTGCGGGCCTTGCGCTCGGCCTTGCTCAGGCCGTCGTCCTCCTTGGTCAGGGCCATGTAAACGATCACGCAGAGCACTGCGCACACCAGGAACAGCACCACCGAGACCGCGCCGGCCATGCCGTAGTTTTTGCTGTACATGTGGTTGTTCAGATACATGATCATCGTGGTGGCGCAGCGGTCCGGGCTGCCTTTGCCGTTTGTCAGGATCTGGGGCACATCGAACATCTGCAGCCCGCCGATCATCGAGGTGATGACCACATACACAAGGATGGGCCGGATAAGCGGGATGGTGATCTTCCAGAACATCTGGTTCGGGGTGCAGCCGTCCAGCTCCGCTGCCTCATACAGGGTGGGGTCCACGCCCATAATGGCCGCCATCAGCATGATGGTCGTATTGCCGAACCACATCAGGAAGTTCATCAGGCCGATGAGGCCGCGGTTGCCCCAGACACTGTTCAGGAAGCTGAAGGGCTCCTTGAGGATGCCCATGCCCACCAGTGCAGCGTTCACGGGGCCGTTATCCGAGAACAGGGCAAAGAACAGCATGGCAAAGGCCGAGGCCATAATGAGGTTGGGCATGTAGATGACTGTCTTGAAGAAGGTCTGGCCCTTCAGCTTCAGGCGCAGGTCGGTGAACCAGGCCGCCAGCAGCAGCGACACGGCAATCTGCGGCACAAAGCCGATGATCCACATCAGCAGCGTGTTGCCGAAGTATTTGGGCAGGTCGGTTGCAAACAGGGTGATGTAGTTCTTCAGGCCCACAAAGGTGGGGCCGATGATCTTCAGGCCGCTGCGGAAATATTCAAAAAAGCTGTAATATACCGTGGAGGCCAGCGGGATGAGCTGGAACAGCGCAAAGATGAGGAAGAACGGTGCAATGAAGATATAGCCCCACTTTGCATAGCTGATCGAGCCGTTCTTCTTTGGTTTTGCTCCCATAGTAACTGCCCTCCTGACGTACACTGCCCAAAGCAAAACGGGGCGGGCGGGATCAGCGTCCGGCCCGCCCCATTCAGATTCGGTTCAAAAGGTTTTCAGGTTCCGGCTGCGCTTATGCGGGCCAGACCACATCGGTCAGCTCGGGGTACTTTTCCTTGATGGCGGTCTCGAAGTTTGCCTTTGCGGTATCCTCGTCCACCGTGCCGGTAAAGTAATCCTTGAAGGCATTCTGGAGGCTCTCGTTCAGGCCCTGATCGTACGGGCCTGCATTGGACATATCGATCTTCTTTGCAGCTTCTGCAAACAGGGCGATATGGTTCTGGCCGCCCAGGAAGTCGGAGGCATAATCGCTATTTGCGATCTCTTCCATGGCCTTCTCGTTGTTGGTGTAATCCTGCGTATCCTCGGTGATCTGCTTCATGATGGCCTTGTCGCAGGTCAGCTTCTGCATCACGTCGCGGATGATATCGGTATTATCGGTGCCGGCCGCGGCGCAGATCCATGTGCCGCCCCAGTAATACGGCTGCGGGCCTTCGCAGACGGCGTAATCGCCGTAGATGCCGTTGCCCGCTTCGGCTTTGCCGCCCTCGGCCTCGGGCGTTTCCAGGGAATTACCCAGCAGCGTGAAATTGATGCCCCAGGTGGAATAGAAGAACCCGAACACCTTGCCGCTCGGGCCCTGATCGGCTGCCCACTGGCTGGCTCCCACAGGCTGGACTTGTTGTTGTAGCCCTTATCGGTGTACTCCTTGGTCTGATCGACCCACTTCATAATGTTGGGGTCTACCTTGACAGTCGTGCCGTCCACCCAGGGAGCGTCCACGTTGTTGGAGAAGGTACGGTAAGCATCATCGAAGCCGGACAGCATCTTGTAGCCCTTGGCATAGGCCTGTGCAGCCACCTCGTTGAACTTATCCCAATCGGATAGATGGCTCTGCACCTCGGTGGGATCATCGGTGCCCAGTACGTCTTTGGCGATGCTGCGCCGGTAGGCGAACAGGCCGGGGGTGGCCTGCCAGGTGGTGCCGCGCTGGCTGCCGTCCACGCTGACAATATCCTTGGTGTACTGGTACTGACCGGCCAGATCGGCATCGGTCAGGCCGATGTCTGCCTTGACATCCAGCGCGTAATCGGAATCCACATACTTCAGTGCGTAGTCAGCCTCGATCAGGAAGATATCTACCTTGTCATCATCGGCGGCAGAGTCCTGATTCAACAGGGCCTCATCCAGCTTATTCTGGTAATTGTTGTTCTCGTTGGCGTTGATGGTCCACTTGACAACGGTGCCATCTTTCAGGGTGGTGGTGGATTTATCCTCAGCAATGGAGGCGACCTCGGGGTAATAGTTATTGAAGCGGCCCTGGAACTCGTCGTTCCAGCACCAGATATTCAGCACCTTGCCCTGAGCTGCCGGAGCATCGGAAGCGGCGGAAGAAGCTGCGGCAGAGGACGCCGCGCCGGTAGAAGAAGAGGAGCCGCCGCATGCGCTCAGTGCTACACTGATGGTAACTGCACCGGAAGCCAGCAGGAAATTACGACGCGAAATCTTTCTCATAATGAAAAACCTCCTTCAATGGTTTTCGTGAAAAAGCGTTTCAAATTCAAGGCTCCGGTTCGCCCGGAACCAAATCCAACCCATTCATTCGATGCTGCGCACCGAGCCACCCTCCAGCAGTTTTCCTGTCACCGGGATCTGCTCGGCCAGCGTCACACGGGGATGCTCGATCATCTGCACCAGCTTATCCGCTGCCATCCGGCCCAGCATTTTGGTGTTCTGCTGCCAGGTCACCAGCTGGGGTTTCATCACGCGGGAGAGGTAAATGCCGTCATATCCCATCACGGAAATATCCTCCGGGATGCTCAGGCCCGCTTCCTGCAGAGCGATGCAGCCGCCCATGGCCGAGAAATCATCGGGAAAAAGGATGCAGGTGGGCCGCTGGGGCAGTGCCAGCAGGGCCCGGGTCTCCTCGGCACAGCGGTCGGGATCGTGATACACCCCGCTGCGCACATATTCTTCGGGGACCTGCAGCCCCAGCTCCGCGCAGCTCTTGTAGAAGCCCGCCAGCCGGTTCTCCGTCACCGCCGTGCGCTCGCCATGGATAAAGGCGATGCGGCGGTGGCCGTTGGCGTAGGCGTACCGCACCAGCGCCGAAAGCCCGTTGACATTATCGGAAAGGACCGCCATCCGGTTGTTGAACACATCGATGGTCACCACCGGCACATCACTGTTGACCAGCTCCACCACCTGCGGCTCGTAGAAGTTCACGCAGGCGATCACCGCTCCATCCACGCCCCGGTAGTGGCAGTGCTCCAGATAGGTCATTGTTCTGCCGCCGAGGTTCCGGTTGACAACGGTGATATCATAGCCCAGCTTTTCCACCTGCACCTTGAAGCTGTCCAGCACCGCCGAGAAGTACTCGTGGGCCAGGCCGCTCTGCCGCTCGTCCACAAACAGAACGCCAAGGTTGTAGGTACGGTTGGTCTTCATCGCGCGGGCCGCCATATTGGGCACATAGCCCATCCGGCGGGCCGCCTCGCGGACACGGTCGCGGGTCGCAGCAGAGATGTCCGACTGGCCATTGAGCGCTTTGCTCACCGTTGCCACCGAGACACCGCATTCACGCGCCAGATCTTTTAAGGATGACATTTCGCCGCCCTCCCTCACAGGGACCCGCCCATGGCTCCCGAGCGAATCCTAAATCGTTTTCGCAATTTCAATATAGCGCACTTTGCACCAAAAATCAAGCAGAAGAAGAAAAGTTTTATTCTAAAAGTCTGCATTTCAGCAGGTTGCGAGATTTCATTTCCGCAGAATTATGCAGTCTGTATCGTTTTCGTTACATTTCGTTACCGTTCGATAATTTTTTCGTTCCCATACCGGTTTCCGCCCCTGAACCAGCCCGCTGCACCCTTGTTGTATATTTCAGGTCCGCTCTTGATTTTTCCCGCAGGATAGACTATTCTTAGGGTGACAAGTGCCTTTCCCACCCTTGGGCCGCAAATTCTAAATCGTTTTCGCCATCAAATGATTTCAGCATTTCCGGTTTACCCTATAAGGAGGAATAAGGCTATGAGATTCGGACATTTTGATGATGCGCGCCGGGAATATGTGATCACCACACCGCGCACACCGCTGCCGTGGATCAATTATCTGGGCAGCGAGGATTTTTTCAGTCTGGTGTCCAACACCGGCGGCGGTTACAGCTTTTACCGGGATGCCCGGCTGCGGCGGCTGACCCGCTACCGCTACAACAATTCCCCGCTGGACATGGACGGCCACCGCATCTACATCAACGATGGCGGCACCATCTGGAACCCGGGCTGGCAGCCCGCCAAGACGGAACTGGACAGTTACACCTGCCGCCACGGTCTGGGCTACACGATCCTGCAGGGCGAAAAAAACGGCATTGCGGCCGCTCAGGAGCTGTTCGTGCCCCGGGGCGATGCCTGTGAGATCGACCGGCTGACGCTGGAAAACAAGACCGCTGCCCCTCGCACGCTGGACGTGTTCAGCTATGTGGAGTTCTGCCTGTGGGATGCCATGGACGACAGCTCCAATTTCCAGCGCAACTTTTCCACCGGCGAGGTGGAAGTGGTGGAAAGTGCCATCTATCATAAGACAGAGTACCGGGAGCGCCGGGATCACTACGCCGTGTTCTGGGCCAACGCCCCTGTTACCAGCTTCGACACCAGCCGGGATGCCTTCTGTGGCGTGTACGGCGGCCCCGCCGCACCGGAGGCGGTCAAAGCCGGTCACTGCTCGAACAGCATTGCCCACGGCTGGGCTCCGGTGGGTGCCCACCATTTCCATCTCACGCTGGCACCGGGTGAGAAAAAGAGTATCATCTTCGGGCTGGGCTACATTGAAAACCCGGTCGGGGAAAAATTCAGCGCTCCCGGCATCATCAACAAAGCCCGGGCCGAGGCCATGATGGCCCGCTATGCCACCGACGCACAGGTGGATGCCGCCCGCAGGGCACTGGCCGACTACTGGCAGGAGCTGCTCTCGGGCTGGCAGCTGACCTCCGGCGAGGAAAAGCTGGACCGGATGGTGAGCCTGTGGAACCAGTATCAGTGTATGGTCACCTTCAATATGAGCCGCAGCGCCAGCTATTATGAAAGCGGCACCGGCCGGGGCATGGGCTTTCGGGATTCCTGCCAGGACCTGCTGGGCTTCGTTCACATGATCCCTTCCCGCGCACGGGAACGCATTCTGGACATCGCCGCCACCCAGTTCGCGGATGGCAGCTCCTATCACCAGTATCAGCCGCTGACGAAAAAGGGCAACAGCGACGTGGGGAGCGGCTTCAACGATGACCCGCTCTGGCTCATTGCGTGCACCGCCGCCTATCTGCGGGAGACCGGTGACTGGTCGATCCTGGACGAGCCGGTTGCCTTTGACAACGACGTGACCAGAGCACAGCCCCTGATGGAGCATCTGCGCCGGAGCTTCCGCAACACCCATACCCATCTGGGCCCCCTCGGCCTGCCGCTCATCGGCCGGGCCGACTGGAACGACTGCCTGAATCTGAACTGCTTTTCCAGCGAACCGGGCGAGAGCTTCCAGACCACCGGCCCCAGCGAAGGTCCTGTGGCGGAGAGCGTGTTCATTGCGGGGATGTTTGTAAAATACGGCCGCGAGTACGCCGAACTCTGTGACCACCTGCACCTCACCGAGGAGGCCGCCAGTGCCCGCACCGCCATTGACGCAGTAGAACAGGCCACCCTGACCGCCGGCTGGGACGGCGCCTGGTTCCGCCGTGCCTACGATGCCTTTGGTGCCCCCGTAGGCAGCAGGGAATGCGACGAGGGGCAGATCTTCATTGAACCCCAGGGCATGTGCGTGATGGCCGGGATCGGCCGAGAGACCGGTCAGGCCGAAGCCGCACTGAAGAGCGTGGAGGAGCGGCTGGACACCCCGTACGGCGTGGTACTGCTCCAGCCCGCCTACACCACCTACCGGCTCAATCTGGGCGAGATCAGCAGCTATCCGCCGGGGTATAAGGAGAACGCGGGCATTTTCTGCCACAACAACCCATGGATCAGCTGCGCTGAGGCCGTCCTGGGCCACGGTGACCGGGCCTTTGCTGTCTACAAAAAGACCTGTCCGGCCTATCTTGAGGAAATCAGCGAGATCCACCGCACCGAGCCCTATGTGTACAGCCAGATGGTGGCAGGCCGCGATGCCCCCACCTTCGGCGCCAAGAACAGCTGGCTGACGGGTACGGCCGCATGGACATTCGTCAACATCAGCCAGTATATCCTGGGGATCCAGCCCACGTTGGACGGCCTGCGCGTTGACCCCTGCATCCCCCACACGCTGGCAAGCTACGCCGTCACCCGCCGTTACCGGGGTGCCGTGTACCACATCCGGGTGGAGAACCCCCACGCCGTGCAGAAGGGCGTGCAGAGCGTCACCGTGAACGGCGCTCCTATTGCGGGTACCCTCCTGCCGCTGGCAAAGGCCGGTGAAAATGTGGAAGTTGTCGTGACCATGGGCTAGGCGCATAGCTTCTGTTTTGTAGAATTGTAAAGCTCCCATTTTTCAGCTTTTCCTGAGAAACGGGAGCTTTTGTTTGTGATTCATTGAATTCACAGTGGATTCGTGTTATTCTACTAATAAATCTGAAAAACAGCGGGAGGATTTTCCATGGACGCACATAAAGCGAAAATACCTGACATTGTAAACAACTCCACTCTCATTGAAGTTCCATTTTTTCAGCGAGCCTATGTTTGGAAAGAGGATTTATGGGAACGTTTTCTTGACGACATGGCGTTCGTTGTTCAATATAACCGTCCCCACTTTCTTGGAACTCTCATCCTGAAAGATGCTTCTGTTCCTCAGCAAAATACCTCTTATGCAACAAGACTTGTTCTTGTTGATGGTCAACAACGTCTTACGACATTTTTGATTTTCTTAAAGGTGCTCTGTTTAAAAATGAATCAGCCGGGTATCTTTGATACAAATTTTCGCCTAATAACAACGCGGGAGCTTTCTTTACAGCATGGAAAAAATGATTCCGAAGCATTCAAATGCGTTATGGATCAAACAAATGCAGTGCCAATCACGGACGGCCGCTCCTCGTCTCCAATCGTTCAGGCATTCAACTATTTTGCTTCACATTTGCAAATGAGTACTTTAAACGACTATATGACAGTTATTTCCAACGTTCAATTTGTCCGGATTGATTTGGGCCCCACCGATGATGAACAGCAGATTTTTGATTCTCTAAATTCCCTTGGCGTTCGCTTAACCACCTCTGAGCTTTTAAAGAATTACTTTTTTAGCAGGAATAACATCACTGCGTATCAAAATATTTGGGAATCTGTTTTTGAAGCCAACGAAAGCGCAAAAGCCTATTGGGATACCGAAATTGAGGCCGGCCGCGTAAAACGCCCACTTATTGATATCTTCTTCGATGCCTATTTTCAGCAGTTTATCCAAAAGAAAAAGTATAATATTAGTGTTGACGACAAATTAATATATGCTCGCACAGATCAGCTTGCCAATTCCTATCAGAGTTTTGTAAACACTTATTGTGGCGGTAATAAAAATACTATTCTGGATACTCTAAAGGATTATGCCACTTTATTCCAGCAAACCTTCAAGTCCGATTTTTGCAGCACCACAATTCCATCAGATTTTGGCATCGAACGTTTGAACATCGTTATTTTTGGTCTAAAAACCACAACGTTGATTCCTACGTTCTCTACCTTGCAAAAAACATTTCTAATTTAGCCATTCTAAACGAGATGTATGGCATTCTGGAAAGCTACGTTATGCGTCGTATTGTCACTCGTGCTTCCACAACAAATTATACAAAGTTATTTCTCTCCTTTATCGCCAACGAAATACTTACTCCACAGGATTTACGAGACCGTTTGCAAGTGCTTGGCGGCACCAACTCCTCGATTCCTGATGACACTGAACTTCGGGATGGTTTTGAACACTCTAAACTTATGAACCTTTATTCTAAAGGTGTCCTTTATCTGATTGAGAGCCACATCCGCCCCGCTCAGAGTGCTGTTGTGCTGCATGGTTTCAACAATTACAGTCTTGAGCATCTGATGCCCAAAAAATGGCGCAACAACTGGCCTGCCTGCCCTACCCCCCCCCGTTGGACGCAGAAAAAAAGAGATTCTATCCTTCTGACTCTGGGAAATCTTGCAATCATCCCGCAGTCTTTGAACGCCTCCATCCGGGACAGTGACTGGAGCACAAAGAAAGCCGGAAAGGGCCAGGAAAAGCCCGGTCTTACGCTCTGCGCATCGGGCCTTTCCACGCTTCAGGATTCCCTGACAAAAACGGACTGGAACGAGATTGAGATTCAGGCCCGTGCCCTCTGGCTTTACAAACAGGCACAAAGTCTCTGGAAACTTTAAACCATTCAAAAAATGCCGCCGCACGAATTTGTGCGACGGCATTTTCAGCTTCAATTACAGCATCCTGGAAAGGAAAGCCTTCAGACGAGGATGCTTGGGGTTCGAGAAGAGCTCCTGCGGGGGCTCATCTTCCTGGATCCTGCCCTCATCGATGAAGATGACGCGGTTGGACACCTCGCGGGCAAAGCCCATCTCGTGGGTGACCACCAGCATGGTGATGCCGGTGTGGGCCAGCTCCTTCATCAGCTCCAGAACCTCGCCCACCATTTCGGGGTCGAGGGCGCTGGTGGGCTCGTCGAAGAGCATCACGTCCGGATTCATGGCAAAGGCCCGGGCAATGGCAATACGCTGCTGCTGGCCGCCGGAAAGGCTCTTGGGGAACACATTGGCTTTATCGGACAGGCCGACACGGGCCAGCAGCTCCTCGGCACGCTTGGAAGCCTCCTCCTTGCTCTTGAGCTTGAGCAGCTCCGGGGCCAGGCAGAGGTTCTGCTTGACGGTCAGGTGGGGGAAGAGGTTGAAGTGCTGGAACACCATGCCCATCTTCTGGCGCACGGCATCGATGTGGGCATCATCCACCTCGATGCCCTCAAACTTGATGGAGCCGCCGGTGGGGATCTCCAGCCGGTTCAGGCAGCGCAGGAAGGTAGACTTGCCGCAGCCGGAGGGGCCGATCAGGCAGACCACATCGCCGCGGTAGATGTCGATGTCGATGCCCTTCAGGACATCCAGGGTGGGGGTGGGCTGCTTTGCACCCTTTTTTTGGCCTCACCGCCGTAGGTCTTGGTCAGACCACGGACTTCCAGGATCTTTTCAGCATGATTAAGCGGTCACCTTGCGCCATCCTCCTCTCAAACTTCGACAGCAGCCATGTAAAGAGCATGACTAAGACCAGATAGACCACTGCAACGCCCAACAGCGGGAACATGGCTTCGTAGGTACGGTTCATGACGCCCTGCGCCGCATACAGCAGCTCTTTGCCGCCGATGACGGTGATCAGCGAGGTATCCTTGAGCAGGATGATGAACTCGTTGCCCAGTGCAGGCAGCACCGCGCGGATGGCCTGCGGAATGACAATGACCACCATGGTGGTCATGTAGTTCAGGCCCAGGCTGCGGCCGGCTTCCATCTGGCCGGGGTCCACCGCCATCAGGCCGCCGCGGATGATCTCCGACACATAGGCGCCGGAGTTGATGCCCAGCGCCAGCGCACCGACCATGGTGAAGTTGCGGCTGCTGGCAAAGATAACCATGCTCATGATCAGCAACTGGACCATCATGGGGGTGCCGCGGATGATGGTGGTGTACACCTGACAGACGGCATTGAAGAAGCCCAGCACCGGGTTCCTGCGGCCGGGACGCTGCTGGTCGTGCGCAACACGCACCAGTGCCACCACACTGCCCAGCACCACGCCCAGTGCCAGCGCAATGGCGGTGACCAGCAGGGTGGTGCCCACGCCCTGGATGTACTGCGTCCAGCGGTCGTTCAGGATGAACGCCTGATAGAATTTGAAGAACATTTCCTGCCCGAAGTCCAGCTTCGTGCCGCTGTTGAGCAGCTCTTTCAGCAGTTCGTATTGTGCGGCCATTCGCATCCTCGCTTTCCTGTTTTGTTAGAATTTTGTAACCTGTTCTTTCCAAAAAAGGGGAGGTGCCCCAGATGGGGCCGCCTCCCCGTGATACAAGGTACAGCTGAATTATTCAGCGGTGATGTACTTGTCCACGATGGACTGCAGGGTGCCGTCAGCCTTCAGCTCTTCCAGAGCGGCATTGACAGCATCCTCCAGAGCGGAACCCTTTGCCAGACCGATGGCGTAATCCTCCTCGGCGTAGCTGGTGTCCAGAATGACCAGACCGGGGTTGGCGGCAACGAACTCCTTTGCAGGGGCATTGTCGATGACAACTGCATCGACCTGGCCATTGTTCAGAGCCTGCACAGCGGTCAGGCCGTCGTCGTATGCGACCACAGCGTCATCGCCGAAGTCATCAGAGCAGTAGATGTAGCCGGTGGTGCCGCGCTGGGTACCGATCTTCTTGCCTGCCAGATCATCGGGAGAGGTGATATCAGAGCCCTCGGGAACGATGATGGACTGGATGCCGGTAGCGTAGCTATCGGAGAAGTCCATCACAGCCTTGCGCTCGTCGGTCACGGTAACGCCAGCCATGACGATATCGGCCTTGCCCTGCTGCACGCTCAGCAGTGCAGCGTCAAAGTCCATATCATCGATCTGCAGCTCCAGACCCAGCTTGTCAGCAATGGCCTGAGCGGTCTCGATGTCGATGCCCTCAAACTCGCCTGCATCGGTGGTCATCTCGTACGGAGGGAAGGCAGCGTTGGTGGCCATGGTCAGCTTGCCAGCCTCAACGGTGGTCAGCTCAGCGGCAGCGCTGGTGGAAGCAGCTTCAGAAGAAGCAGCAGAGCTTGCCACGGAGGAGGCGGTGCTTGCGGAAGAACCACCGCAGGCGGTCAGAGCCAGAGCGGCAACGGACAGACCAGCAGCTGCCAGAAAGCTGCGACGAGAGATCTTTTTCATATTCAAACACTCCTCTGTTGATTGTATAATTTTTCACTTTCCCGGCACGATGCGCTTCACCGTGTCATCAAGGAACAGAATTAGTATATGTTGTACAAATAAAAAAGTCAAGTGTTGTGCAAAAAAATCGGAACAAATGAAACCCTTTTGAAAACATTTATACAGGTTACATCCCATTCTCAGTGTATATATTCATTTTACTCCTGTGTTTCTGTCATTCCGTTGTATTCTGCTAGTGAATCTTCCCACGGGACTTAATCCCGGACATTGACACCTTTTCCTTCTAATTGGTATAATCAGGCTGGAAGCATGGTAAAAGCAGCTAAGCTCAAACCGCGCTGCCCCGCCGGGATGCGGGGAGAAAGGATCCTGCTATGAAAAATCGTATACTGAAAGCCCTGGCCTCCTTTGGTCTGTCCGTCTGTGTGCTGGCAGGCAGTTCTGTGGTCAGCATGGCCGAAGAGACCCCGGGGCAAAACCGAGTGCAAGGAACACACCTGGAAGACCACGACAGAGTATAAAACTGAGTGTGTGGAGACCACCTTCCAGCATAAGCTCCTCGATGGCACCACCGAAACCCTTACATTTTGCCCCGAATGCGGCAAAATAAAGAACAACACCCAGCTGACCAAGGTAAACGGTGTCTTCTCCAACTTTTCCAACCTGACTATTCACACCGGGACTCTGAAAAACGGTGAGCAGGTAATGACAGCAGCATTCTACTATCCCACTGTTATTGCACGGGTCATCTGCGAAAAGTGCGGCACCGTAAAGAGCGAGGAGGTCACCCCCGCCCGTGTGATGGCCCAGCCAGTCATTGCCAGCATCGAGGTACCCGCCAATACCGTTTCCGGCTACAGCCTGATGCAGATCAATGCCGACGGTACCGAAACACCGGTCAGTGTTTCCTACAACACCGAGCTGAACAAGGCATATTTCCGTCTGGATGTCACTACCGGGGCCCAGCTGCTGCGGATGGTTCCCACCACCTGATTTTCCCGCATAACCAACGAGACCGCCCACCGGGCGGTCTCGTTTTTGTTTTATCGGCGTTTCTGTGGCAGGGGGGATGCCCAGCACCAGGGCAATGCCCACGGCCAGCGCCACGGCGATCTTGAAGGTGGAGATGCCGTTTGCCAGCGCCAGCGCGTTGTCGCCCTGAATGAAGTAGTAGGCGCTGTAATAGATGCCCGCACCGGGCACCAGCGGAAAGATGCCGGTGAGCAGGAACACCGTCACCGGTGCTCTGAGGGTCATCGCAAGGATGCGGGCCAGCAGCGTCAGCGGAATGACCGCCAGCAGCGAGGCTGCAAAGGCTTCCATCCCGAACAGCTCCGCGATCTCGTATACCAGCCACCCCACTGCGCCCACCAGCCCGCAGTAGGGCAGGGTGCGCCTGGGGCAGGCAAAGAGGATGGCAAAACTCAGGGTGCCCGCCCCGGCCAGCAGGAATTGCAGGGCCAGACGGCCCAGCTGCTCCCCGGTGAAAAAGAAGCGCTGTCATACCACGGCCACCCCCTTCAAAAAGGCATAGAGGCTCAGCACAAGGCCGGCACCGATGGCGATGCTGGCCGCAATGAGCAGCGCGTCGATCATCCGGATGGTGCCGGACAGGTAATCTCCCTGCACAAAGTCCCGGATGCCCATGGTAAAGGCGATGCCGGGGGTCAGGATCATCAGAGTGCCGATGATGGCGTGACTGGCTTCAGTGCCCAGCAGGCTGCAGCCCAGAATACAGCACAGGGTGATGAGGGCGGCGGTGGAGATGGTTCGGAACCCGCCCCCACGCCGCGCCCGCAGAACAGCAGGTAGGCATTGGCCGCAACACCGGCCGCAGCGGCGGCAAGCCCGGCTTTCAGGTCGCCGCCAAAGATCAGCGCAAAGCAGAACGCGCCGCCCATGCCCGCCGCAATCTGCACCCAGTCCTTCGGAAAAGGGATGCACCTGGCCTGAGCCAGCCGGGTCTCGGCCTCATCGATGGTGTCCACTTCCCCGGACGCGATCTGGCGGGAAAGCTGATTCACCGCCGCCACCCGCCCCAGGTGGGTGGTACGGGTGGGCACGTTGCGCACCTCGCTCATCTCCGCCGTGCCTGCGCTGGCAAAAATGCCGTTGGTCAGCACATAGACATGGAACTCCCGCAGGTGGAAGCTGGCCGCCATGATCTCCATGGTCTGCTCCACCCGGAACACCGCTGCCCCGTTCTCCAAAAGGGTCTGACCGGCCGCCATAATAAAATCCATGATGCGGCGGCGCTGTTCCCCGTCCGGATACAATCCCCTCTCTGCCATGCTGTGGTCTCCTTAAAATTGGCATAAAAAATGACCGCCTCAACGTTTCAGTGCCTGAGCGGTCATTTTTCTTGACGAATCTATTTGTAGTATAGTCAATCTCCGGCGGCTTGTCAAGCAGGCACGCCGTTTTTTCAGAACTTGAACAGGTTCACGATCCGCTGCCACAGGCGGGTGAAGAAGTTGCCTTCCTGCACATCGGCGGTGGTCTCGGCGGTAACATCCGCAGCGGCGACCGTCTCACCGGTCTTATAGACGGACTTCACGCTGCCGGAAGCATCCTCGGACTTACCGGCAAAGCTGGTGTAGTCCTCCAGACGGCTGGTCATCTCGTCCAGCACGGTCTTCAGGCCGTGGATCTGCTCCTCGTCCAGAGCGCCGGTCAGCTTGGAGATGCCCTCCTCATTGAACTGGTTCAGACCATCGTTCAGCCGGACCGTGCCATCGCTGAGCTGGCCTGCGCCATCATTCAGGGTGGTCACGCCGTCATACAGGGTCTTGGTGCCATCGGCCAGCTGGGCGCTGCCATCCTTTGCGGAGTGGGCACCGTCAGCAGCGGTGGCAACACCGTTGGTGTACTGGTTGACACTGGACACGAAATACTGGATCTGCGCCAGGCTGTTCTTCAGGGCACGGACATCGGCGATATCCTGGCTGTTCTCAGCCTGATACTTCAGCTCGTCATGCACGGTCTGCTTGGCGCTGGCAGTGCTCAGGTCAAGCATGGCGCTGAACATGGAGGGGTCGTAGCTCTGCATCAGCCGCAGAGCAGCTTCCAGGTCGTGGTTGGTCTTGGTTGCGGAGAGATACAGGGCAATGTCCAGCTGGCTGTCCTTGAAGCTGGGCTCCTGCTCCCAGACGGTGCGCACCATCTTCTTGCGGGCAGCGGCCAGTGTCTTTTCGTTCATGGTCAGCACTTCGTCAATGACGGAAGCGTAGTTGTCCCAGGTCATGGGGGTGTCGATCAGGCCGCCCTCCATCAGGGTGCTGTTGGCGGAGGCCAGAACGCCATCGGCCACCTGCTGGGCACCGGCCTGCAGGGCGGCGTTGTTGGAGCTCAGGGTATCCAGACCGTTGGTCAGCTGGCCCAGACCATCGTTCAGGGTGGAAGCGCCGCTGTTCAGCTGAGAAGCGCCGTCCAGCAGGGTCAGGGTACCGTTGGCCAGCTGAGAAGCACCGTCCACCAGTTGGGCGGCACCATCCATCAGCTGGTTCATGGCATCGTTCAGCTGGCTGATGCCATCGGTCAGCTCGTTGAGGCTGCTCAGGTCAAAGGCATTGGTGCCCAGCGCATCGGCGTTGGTGGCACAGGCCAGCATGACCTGCGGTGCGGTCAGGTTCTCGACATCGGCTTCCACGGTGACGCTGTCCTGCAGATAATCCTCCACAGTAGACAGGTCATCGGGCAGCAGGCCGTCCAGAGAGTCCTTTACACCGGGCAGGCAGACGAAAGCGGCCACGCTGCTCTTGGCGGCGGATTCCAGCATTCCGTGCTCGGCGCTCAGGTTGGTGGCATCCTGACCAAAGATCACGCCCACAGCAGTGATGAGCGGAGTGACAACGGTGCGCTCCTTGCCGTTGACGGTCACGGTGCCGGTCTCGTTGTTGGTCAGGTCAACGGTCACGGTCAGGTGGCCGCTCTTGCCGATCAGGTTCTCAAGGCTGTCGGTCACGCCGTCCAGCGTATAGGTGACATTTGCGGTGATGGGCAGGGCCTTGTCGGTATTGCCCTTGTAGTAAACATCGGTGTCGTTGGTGTTCCAGACCAGCTTTTCGCCGTCCTGGGTGAACGCGGCATCGCTCTCAGTGTTCTGGATGTCAGTCAGGGTGCTCTCATCGGTGACATTGGACAGGCCGGAAGCGCTGTACAGGTGCTCGCTGACGGTGGTGGACTTGATGGAGCCGTCGGCGTTCATCACGGCGTAGACCGTCTCATCCTTGGAATAATCGGCTTTGGCGGCTGCAAAGGCGGGCAGGGTCATGCCTGCGGCGAGAGTCAGCCAGCGCCGCACTGGCGAAACGAAGCGATTTTTTCATGGTAATTACTCCTTATCAGACTTCTTGGCGTTGGAAGATTCAGGGACCAGCCAGTGCATGGTGGTGTGGCGGATGACCCAGTCCAGCAGCATCAGGGCAGCGGGCAGAACGACCAGAATGACAGCCATACTGATCAGTGCGCCGCGGGAGATGAGCCGGCAGATGGTCTGCAGCAGCTCCATCTTACTGATGGCGGCCACGCCGACGGTAGCGGCAAAGAAGGTCAGGCCGCTGGTCAGGATGGACTGGCTGCAGTGCTCCAGCGACTGCTGGGCAGCTTCCTGCGGGGTGCGGCCATAGCTGCGCTCCTCGTGATAACGGGTGGTCATCAGGATGGAGTAGTCCACAGTCGCGCCCAGCTGGATGGTACCGATGACGATGCTGGCGATGAAGGGCAGCTGGGTACCGGTGAAGTACGGGATGCCCATATTGATGGAGATGGCGGCCTCGATGCTGGCAACAGCACAGGGATGGACAGGCTCCGGAAGGAGATCAGGATGATGGCAGCGACCGCCATGATCGACCAGACGTTGACATTCTTGAAATCCACATCCGCGACCTCGATCAGGTCCTTGGTCATGGCAACCTCGCCGGTGATGACACCGTTGGGGTCAACCGCCTTGATAAGGTCGTTCATCTCGGTCAGCTGGTTATTGATGGCATCGGTGCCGGTCTTATAGGAGCTGTTGGCCAGAATGAGCTTGTAGCCGCCGGACTGCAGGATCTCGGTCACGCTGTCGGGCAGCAGTTCGGTCTGGAAGCCCGGGCCGGTGATGGAATCCAGGCTCACCACCTGGGTGATGCCGTCCACATCCTTGAGCTCATCGCAGAGGTCAGACACCTGCGTTGCGGTCAGGTCCTCATCCACCAGAATAAAGTGGGAGGTGGTCATGCCAAAGTCCTCGCCCAGCTTGTTGGTGCCAACGATACCGGTCAGATCCTGGGGCAGCGAGTCGAACAGGGTGTAGTAGACCTCGGTCTTTTGCTGGGCCACCACAAAGGGCACCAGCAGCACAAGAAAGACGACCACGATGGGCATTGCGTGCTTGGAAACAAAGTAGCTGAGCTTGGTCAGCTTGGGAACGATGGTGTGGTGCTTGTACTTTTCGACCTGTTGATCAAAGGTCAGGATCAAAGCAGGCAGGATGACGATGGTGCAGATGACACCCAGCGCCACACCCTTTGCCATAACAACACCGATATCGCGCCCCAGTGTCAGGCGCATGGTGCACATTGCGAGGAAGCCTGCGATGGTGGTCAGGGAGGAAGCGGTGATGGAGGTCATGGTCTTGCAGATGGCGGTCACCATGGCTTCCTCGTTGGAGGAGCGGAGCTCCTTTTCCTCCTGATAACGGTGCAGCAGAAAGATGGAGAAATCCATCGTCACGCCCAGCTGGAGCACCGTGGCCAAAGCCTGGGTGATGTAGCTGATCTGACCCAGGAAGATGTTGGTGCCAAAGTTGTAGACAATGGGGAATACCATGCCCAGCATGAACAGTACGGGCGTGATGGTGCTCTCCAGCGAGAGGAACAGCACCAGCATACTGGCACCCACAGCGCACAGGATGTACAGCGGCATTTCTTCATTGATCAGTGCCTTGGTATCCTGCAAGATGACGCTCATGCCGCCAAAGTAGCAGTCGTGCCGCAGCACCTGTTTGATCTGCTGGACGGCGTTCATCGTCTCGTCGCTGGCGCTGGGCGCATCAAACCGGACGATGAGCATGGTGGAATCGTTTTTGCCGAACATGAACTGCTGGACATCCGCGGGCAGCATCTCGGTGGGGATGCTGGGGTCGATGACATCGCTGAGCCAGAAGGTCTGTGTGACACCGGGCACCGCATCAATGTCCTTCTTCATGGCGATCAGTTCATTGGTAGGCAGGCCTTCCACCGTGATCATACCGGTGGAGGCCAGATGGAAGTCGTCCTCAAGCGCTACCTCGCCGATCATGGAGTCGAGCTCCTGCGGCAGATAGGTCAGGACATCATAATTGATGCGGGTAGCAACCGCGCCGATTGCGGAAGGGATCAACAGCAGGACCGCTACTGTTAAGATCAGCTTGCGCAGACGCACGATGCTCTGTGCGATCTTTTTCATGGGAACCCTCCATACGAAAGTTGATTGGATCTGCCCTAAAAATGACCCGTGGTCATTTCTGAGCAAGCACTATTATAACCAATCGACGCAAGGTGTCAAGACAAAAAATGACCAAAAGTCAGTTTTCTTATCACAAAGCAAAAATTGTATAGCTTGTCCGGGGGCTTTTGCTCTTGCGCTCTTCCCTTCTCCCTGCTAAAATATTGTTTACACGACAAAACAACGTCAGAAAAGAGGATGCAGCAAGCTATGAGCACCGTGGAAGGAAAGAAACAGGAAAAGCGCCGCGCGCTTCTGGATGCAGCTTACGAGCTGTTTCTGGAACGGGCACCTCCAAGACCAGCGTGGAGGATATCACCCCGCGCCAAGGTGGGCAAGGGCACATTCTACCTCTATTTTGCCGATAAGGGTTCAGTCACGCAGGCCCTGCTGGCCCGGGTGAGCTACCAGCTGCTGGACAACGCCTGTGCCGCCGCCGAGCAGCACGCCGCCGAGCTTACCAGCTTCCCCGACCAGATGATCTTTGTCATTGACCATATCATCGAAGCCCTGCGCGCGGACACCCTGATGCTCCGCTTCCTGGAGCGCAGCTTTGTCTGGCCCGGGCTGGATCAGATCGAAGCCAGCGGCGAGGCCGAACCGCTGATGCGCAAGGTCCTCCAGATCGTGATGTGCAGCCCCGAGATGGCGGGCCGCACCGAGCGGGAGATCTACCAGCGCATCACCGCCCTGGGCAGCATGTGCATGTCGGTGTGCTATACCTCCGTGTTGGAGGGCAAGCCCGACAACATCGACAACATGAAGCCCATCCTCTACGACATCATCCGCCGGGCGCTCTGAGCGCACCTCTCCTCTGCCAGCCCCCGCAAAGGGGCCTTTGCGCCAATCCTCCGGGGCAAAAAACGGAAAAGGCAGACTTTTTTCAAAAAAGCCCTTGCAATTGCGCAAAAAATGTGGTATCATACTCAAGTCGATACGACATCTGGACGGTTAGCTCAGCTGGTAGAGCATCTGCTTGACGTGCAGGAGGTCACAGGTTCGAGTCCTGTACCGTCCACCATACAGTTTGTACCCGAACCCGATTCTTTACGAAAAAGGGTTCGGGTACGTTTTTGTTTATTGAAGTTTACCGCAGCAACCGAACGGTAAATGAGCAAAGGCAGGGTATCACCATGACGGTGGTATCCTGCCTTTTGTTTTGATATGTTTTATCAGTAGATCACAGCATCCGTTGCAGTATAGCCTTCGAGAGAATTCTCCTTGACCTGAATACAAATATAAGTGATTTCAGAATTGTTTGCAGCAAAGAACTGACGTTTTGCCACGGGAGAAATCCTCAGCCAGTCGCCTGCTGCAAGGCTGATTTCTTCGCCATCGATAACGACCTTGCCTTTGCCGGAAAGAACACCGTAGATTTCCTCATTTGCCTTGTGGGAGTGGACAAACGGAACATTTGCTCCCGCAGGAAGCGTATTCAAGCTGATCTCCGCACCAGTCAGGGCGAGCTTTTCATGAAGCTCCGTCCGATTTTCTTTTCCAACTGTCATTTTTGTGTAGCTTGCCATTGTAAGCACCTCCATTTTAATTCGCAATCTTTCATTGCCTGAGCTAAGTATAGAAGCTCACACATTCAAAAACAAGTACGCACCTTTTTGTAACTGTACACTCAAAAATGAATGTGCTATACTACTATATACAGAGGTGACTGATATGCGTACAAAAGAAGAACTGCCGGAATGTCCGGTTGCAACAGCAGTATCGCTCATCGGAGGAAAATGGAAACTGCTGATTTTGCGTAACTTGAAAGAGCGTCCATGGAGATTCAATGAGCTGCAAAGAAGCATCGACGGGATCTCGCAGAAAGTTTTGACCGAGAGCTTAAGACAGATGATTGATGATGGGCTTGCCTACCGCCGTGATTATCACGAGAATCCTCCCAAAGTAGAATATGGGTTGACCGATCTCGGAACGGAAATGTTACCAATCGTCAATGCACTTGCAGACTTTGGCAATTACTATAAATCAGTCGTTGATCGGTCATGATCGATATTATGAAGCAGGGTTTAGGGCAGGCACGCCCCAACAAGTTCTGAAAAAAGACTACTCGGAACGGTAAACAAGCAAAGGCAGGGTATCATCACGGTGGTGATACCCTGCCTTTTAACATTATAGTATACTCGGTTTCGTTCAACAAATCGGAATTTACTTCTACTTAGACATACAAACTGTTGACAGTAAAACTCCTATATAGTATTATTTGATAAAATACTATATAGGAGTTTTTTGTGTAAAATGAATGGCGGATTTCTTGTTACCAAAATAAAACAACTTGGAGATCGAATCTTTGAGAAGATTCTCAGCGAAAAGAATATTGATGCGTTTAACGGAGCCCAAGGGCGTATTCTTTATGTGCTGTGGCAGGAAAATGGAATCTCAATCAGGTCACTCTCAATCAAATGTGGATTAGCGTTAACTTCTCTTACTACGATGCTGGAAAGAATGGAAAATCAAGGGCTGATAAGACGCGTTCAGTCTGAAACGGACAAAAGGAAAACACTCCTGTTTCTGACTGAAAAAGCACATGCCTTAAAGGACGAATACGATTCTGTATCTGATAAAATGGGCAGTATTTACTACAAAGGTTTTTCGGAGGAAGAAATTACCCGGTTTGAGGAATACCTCGACCGTATCAGAAAGAATCTTGAGGAGTGGCAGAAATCATGAGTATTTGTATCAAAGATCAGATTCAAAACATGAATATCGTCATCGGATGTACAGTGGGGTGTGTATATTGCTACGCCCGCAATAATGTGAAACGCTGGCATATGATTGATGACTTTGCTGACCCTGAATTCTTTCCGGGTAAGCTCAAGATGATGGAAAAGAAACGTCCGCAGAACTTTCTTCTTACCGGCATGAGCGATCTTTCCGGCTGGAAGTCAGAATGGAGAGACGAGGTATTTGAAAAAATCCGTGAAAATCCACAGCATCAGTTCCTGTTCCTTACAAAGCGACCAGATCTGCTGGATTTTGATACAGATTTGGAAAACGCATGGTTTGGTGTTACGGTGACGAGAAAAGCAGAATTGTGGCGTATTGACGCACTACGGGAAAATGTCAGAGCAAAACACTATCATGTTACCTTTGAGCCGTTATTCGACGATCCCGGTGCAGTTGACCTTTCCAGAATCAACTGGATCGTTGTCGGCACCATGACCGGGGTTCAGAGCAGGAAGGTTCATACGGAGCCGGAGTGGGCATGGTCTCTGACGGACCAGGCACATAAGCTCGGCATTCCGGTGTTTATGAAGGAAGACCTTGTCCCTATCATAGGGGATGAAAATATGATTCAGGAAATGCCAGAAGAATTCAATAAAGTGTTGGAGATACAAAGATCATGGCAGAAGTAATTGATGGAATCCTCATTAATGAGGTGGAAACAAAGAACATCATGACCAAGTCCAGTCTGCCGGTAGGCGGTTACTCGGTCAATCCCTATGTAGGTTGTACACACGCCTGCAAGTATTGCTACGCTTCTTTTATGAAGCGCTTTACCGGGCACACGGAGGAATGGGGCACTTTCCTTGATGTGAAGCATTGGCCGGAAATTAAAAATCCGAAGAAATATGCCGGACAGCGTGTGGTCATTGGTTCTGTGACAGATGGCTACAATCCACAGGAGGAGCAATTCGGGAATACCAGAAAACTTCTGGAGCAGCTGATTGGCAGTGACGCAGATATTCTGATCTGCACAAAGTCTGATCTTGTGGTACGGGATATTGATCTACTGAAGAAGCTTGGACGTGTGACCGTTTCATGGTCGATCAACACACTGGATGAAAATTTCAAGAACGATATGGACTCTGCTTCGAGCATTGAACGGCGTATCGCTGCTATGAAGCAGGTATATGAGGCAGGAATCCGTACAGTCTGTTTCGTATCCCCGGTATTCCCCGGTATCACGGATTTTGAAGCCATCTTTGAGCGGGTAAAGGATCAGTGCGATCTGTTCTGGCTCGAAAACCTCAATCTTCGGGGCGGCTTCAAAAAGACGATTATGGATTATATCGCCGGACAATATCCTGATCTTGTACCACTTTACGACGAGATCTATAACAAGCATAACCGCAGCTACTTTGAAGCACTTGAAGTAAAAGCTGAGAAAATGGCTAAGAAGTATGATTGTCCCTTTGTGGATAATGAAATGCCTTATGGCAGAGTCCCGCAGGGGCATCCGGTAATCGTGGATTATTTCTATCATGAGGAAATCCGTGGGACAGAGAATACAGGAAAAAGAAATCGTTAAGCAGAAATTTTGTAAGAACTTTGAACGAGGGAGAATCCTTGTCCGAAGGGCAAGAAGGTGCAACCGAGAAGATTTAGAACAATTCCAGTTTGACGGAGTAATGGATATGAAAATCCGAGAAGTGAATGAGAATAAAAAGCAGTTTATATCATTATTGTTATTAGCTGATGAACAGGAGAGCATGGTTGATCGGTATCTTGAAAAAGGAACTATGTATGTGCTTGAAGACAATGATGTAAAAGCTGAATGTGTTGTCACCGATGAAGGTAACGAAATACTTGAAATCAAGAATATCGCAGTCGATCCGGAAAATCAGGGAAAGGGCTATGGCAAAGCACTAATTGATTTTCTTGCCAGTAAATATGCAGATGAATATTCTGTTTTGCAAGTTGGAACAGGTGACAGTCCATTGACGATACCATTTTATGAAAAATGTGGATTTGTTCGTTCTCACAAGATTCCTAATTTCTTTACCGATAATTATGACCACCTAATTTATGAGGGCGGTGTACAACTAATAGATATGGTATATTTGCAAAGACATATATAACTTCCAGTTTGCCGTACTCGTTCCCAGCAGGGTTTGGGTCAGGCACGCCCCAACAAGACCGCGTTTGCGCAGCAAGAGGGAGGGGCCTTGCCCCGACAGGTTCCTGCGGAGGCACCACTCGGAACGGTAAACAAGCAAAGGCAGGGTATCATCACGGTGATGATACCCTGCCTTTTGATATTATCGTATCCTCGGTTTCATTCAGCAGATCGAAAGTTATACTGTGGTCTCCGAGCGTTCGAGGTTCTTATGGACCATCAGTTCTTCTTCTCTGCAGTGCGGGCGAAGAAGTGGGCAAGGACAGCACCGGAAATGTTATGCCACACAGAGAACACAGCACCGGGGATGGTTGCCAGCGGATACTGTGCAAAGTGAGCAGCGGCCAGAGAGGTGGCCAGACCGGAGTTCTGCATACCGACCTCGATGGAAATTGCACGGCACTTGGTGGAATCCAGCTTCAGCAGCTTGCCCACGCCAAAGCCGGTGAGGTAGCCCAGCAGGTTGTGCAGGATGACCACGACCAGGATCAGCAGGCCGCTGGTCATGATCTTGGCAGAGTTTGCAGAAACAACGGCGCAGATGATGAGCACGATGGCAGTGGTGGAGATCAGCGGCAGCACACGGACGGCATTCTGGGTGAAGGCGTGGAAGAAGTGGTTGACCACAAAGCCCAGTGCGATGGGCACCAGCACCACCTTGACGATGGACATGAACATGCTCATGGGGTTCACGTCAACACGCTGGCCAGCGTACAGCAGGGTGAGCAGCGGGGTGAGGAACGGAGCCAGCACGGTGGAAACAGCAGTCATGCCAACGGACAGTGCAACATCGCCCTTGGACAGATAAGTCATCACGTTGGAGGATGTGCCGCCGGGGCAGGTGCCCACAAGGATGACACCGATGGCCAGCTCGGTGGGCAGGTGGAACACCTGCGTGAGCGCCCATGCCAGAAACGGCATGAGGGTGAACTGTGCAACGCAGCCGATAATCACGTCCTTCGGGCGGCTGAACACCACCTTGAAATCCTCCGGCTTCAGGGTGAGGCCCATGCCGAACATAACGATGCCCAGCAGGGTGTTGACCCATGCGGTCTTTACCACGCTGAATGTGCCGGGAAAGAACAGGGCCAGCGCTGCCACCACAATGACGATGCCAGCCATATACTTGCCTACAAAATCGCTTACTTTTTCCAGTGTTTTCATGTTAAACTCTCCTTTTCCAGGTCCCGATTTTTGCGGATGCAAAGGCAATGAAACATCCGGAAAATGGCTTTCCCGCAAACAAAAACGCCTTTGTCCCTTACGGTTTGTAAGAGACAAAGGCGTAGATCCTCTGCGGTACCACTCTTATTGCCGGTGCAAAGCCCGGCCCCTCAGTGCGCATCCAACAATGCGCGGCCCGTGATAACGGGGGCCTGCCGTTCCCGCTTACTGGGGCGCAGATGCCGCCCATTCAGCCGGAAAGCTCGGAGAGGATCTTCCCACGGACACCCTGCACTGCCTCGCACCAACCGGCAGCTCTCTGCAGCATTCCTTCCGGGTCCTTTTTCTCGTCATAGCCGAATATTTCACTGCCCCGGAGTATACTCCCCTGCAAGGGGAAAGTCAAGTGATGCGGCCCGTCTGATTTTTCATCTGGTTTGCCTCCGGGTGAAAGCATTTCAGACAAGGGCAGTGCCGGGGTCTGCGGCAGACGATGCGGAGGCAAAGCAGAACGAACAGCCTTATCCGCACAGCGAACAAGTGATATACCAGAAAGCTCGATCTTACGACTGATTTCGCAACTTTTTCTGTCAAAAAGTGGTTAAGCTGCGGCAAAGATTTTTCTTTTTGTGCTTTCGGTTTTCCGCGGAGCATTCTTTCCTCTGCTGCTGCGTGAAGTTGATTTTTCTCAATTTTACACGATATTCCGTAAAATTGTTCGTTCCCGTTTTCCAGTTCGTCTTTTTACTGCACCACCGGTTTCACCGGACATGCAAAACACGCCGCCAAATTTTGAAATTTTGGCTGTTTATTTTGAAGCCAAGAGATGGTATATAAATTTTGTCAGAACATTTTGCGGGCAGCGAACCTGCATTCATGCAGCCGTTTCAAAGCGGCGTGACAATTTTGATAGAGAGGTGATTGGTGTGTTTTGGTATCATTGTGTTATGGAACGACTTTATCATCCCGCGTGTGGTGCGTATACATCCTTTGGCATCGCCGCGTATTCTACATCTCACGGACGGCACCAAAAACTGCGGTTCATTTCGGATGTCTCCGTTGACCCGGTGCGGGTCCTTCGCCTGGCCGCGCGCTGTACCGCGTGCCAGCTCGATCCGTCTCAGCTGATGGATGTGGTGGAGGATCTGCTGGCGGCATAAGGCCGCTTTTTTGCGGGAGGAGTTTTTTCTGTCACAATTCTATGGTATACTGGTAGAAAAAACGCCGGAGGATACCACCATGGCAGAAACGAATCAGACCCAGCGGGAAGAAGAGCTGGCCCGCCGTGAGGCACTGCTTGCCCAGCGGGAGGCCCAGCTGGAAAAGGAGCAGGCAGAACTTGCCGCCGCCAAAGCCCAGAGCGCTGAGCGCAAAAAGACTCTGCTGGACAACAACGACCCGAATTTCGTCAACCCCAAGGAAAAGCTCTACGATAAATTCCCCCTCACGGTCCACCAGATGGACATAATCATTGGGGTGCTGTTTGCCCTCATTCTTCTGTTTCTGGTGCTGGGCATGACGCACACCAGCTTTTTCGGGCTGTTCGGCGGCTGAACCCTGCCCGCCCCACCCGCGCAGAAACCCATAAACGCACGAAAGCCCCGGCCGGAGCCGGGGCTTTCTGTTTGCTGCAAATGCCTGTTACAGCAGGACGTATTTCAGGATGAACAGAACGGTCAGCACATACATCAGGGGGCTGATCTTCTTCTCCCGTGCCTTGCCGGTGATGACATTCAGCAGGGTCCAGGAGATGACACCGATGGCGATGCCCTCAGAGATGCTGTATGCGGTGGGCATTGCCAGGATGGTCAGGAATGCGGGGATGCCCTCAGCAGGATCGTCGAACTCGATCTTCAGGGCAGAACCCATCATGTAGAAGCCAACGATGATCAGGGCCGGAGCGGTCGCAAAGCTGGGGATGGTCAGGAACAGGGGGCTAAACATCACCGCCAGCAAGAACAGAACACCGGTGGTCATCGCCGTCAAACCGGTACGGCCGCCCTCGGTAACACCGGAAGCACTCTCGACGTAGGTGGTGGTGGTGGAAGTGCCCAGCACAGCGCCTGCGCAGGTGGCGATGGAGTCGGCCATCAGTGCGCCCTTGATGTGGGGCAGCTTGCCGTCCTCGTCCAGCATGTCGGCCTTGGAAGCAACACCGATCAGGGTGCCCAGGGTATCAAACAGGTCAACGAAGAGGAAGGAGAACATCACGGCGAAGAAGTTCAGGATGCCCACGCCGGAGAAATCGGTCTTGAACACCTGACCAAAGGTCTTGCCCAGAGCAGAGAAATCGAAGCTGATGAAGCTGGTGGGGATAACACTGTACATGCCGGCATCGGGGTTGGGGATGTAGATGCCGGTCAGCTCGCAGAGGATGCCCAGCCCCCAGGTGATGAGGATGCCGTACAGGATGCCGCCCTTGACCTTTTTTACCAGCAGGATGGCAGTGATGAGCACGCCCACGAGCGCGAGGATCGCACCTACGCCGATGCTGTGGAAGGTCTCGCCCTTGAAGTGCTGCTAGGTGACAAGGGTAGAATCGCTGTTCACGATCAGCTTTGCGTTCTGCAGGCCGACGAAAGCAACGAACAGGCCGATGCCCACGCTGACAGCGCTCTTCAGGGTCATGGGGATGGCATTGAAGATGGCCTCACGCACATTGGTCAGGCTCAGCACGATAAAGATGATGCCCTCCACAAAAACGGCCATCAGAGCCAGCTGCCAACTGTAGCCCATGGTCAGGACGACCGTGTAGGAGAAGTAGGCGTTCAGGCCCATGCCGGAAGCCAGCGCGATGGGATAGTTGGCCAGAAGGGCCATCAGGGCAGTGCCAACGAACGATGCCAGCGAGGTGGCGATCAGGACCGCATTGGCATCCATGCCCGAAGCGGACAGGATGCTGGGGTTGACCGCAAGGATGTAGGCCATCGTCATAAAGGTGGTGACACCCGCCATGAGTTCGGTCTTGACATCGGTGTGGTTTTCTTTCAGGTGAAAGATCTTTTCTAACATGAAAGTTCCTCCTGTGTTATAGTAAAAACAAAAACCGCCGCGTGGGAACCGGCGGAAAGAACAGCTCCCATTGTAGCAGAACTGTTTTCCCCTGTCCATGGTCGAAACACAGAAAATTCACGAAAAGTTCAAACTTTCTTGTATAGGTATGACTTATCCAAAGGCTTTTTGGCGTTTTATGGAAATTTTTCTTTCCGGTCATGGAGTTTGTGCTGACCCTGATATATCCATAGTCTGTATTTGCGATAAAATCGACCTCCTATTCACGAAAAAGCGCCCCCGCTCACTGCGATCTTACAGTGAACGGGGGCGCTGTGCATTTTCATAGAAAAGAGCGGATTTTGCAAGAAAAAATCTCCGTAGATCCGGGAAGCTTACACCTGATGCTCTGCGATCCACTGGCCCATCTGCTGGGCGATGGCCTTGATCGAGCCATCCTCAAAGGGAACCTTCAGTCCGGCGGTCTGCATCAGCTCTGTGTAGCTGGCCAGACCGGCACGGCGCACCAGCTTGAGGTAGCGTTCCCAGGCATCCTTGTGGTCCTTGAGGCTCAGCAGGAAGAATTGCAGCGCAGCCATGGTGGACAGGCAGTAATCAATATAGTAGAAGGGGCACTCATAAATGTGGAGCTGGCGCTGCCAGCCGGCACACCGCGGCCATAGAAGGGCAGGTTGTCGAAATCGATCCAGGGGCGGTACTTGTGCTCCAGTTCCAGCCAGACGGCATTGCGCTCGTCCGGGGTGAGGTCGGGGTTCTGGTACATCCTGTGCTGGAACTCGTCCACAATGCAGCCATAGGCCAGGAAGAGGAAGCTGTCCTCGGCGTGGAGCAGGGCGTATTTCTCAGTGTCCTTGCCAAAGAGCAGATGGTGCCAGGGAGCCGTCAGGAACTCCATGGCCATGGAATGGATCTCGGCGCTCTCCATGCCGGGGCACTCGAGGTCTGCGGGGACCTTGGGATCACGCTCGGCCACATAGCCCTCAAAGGCGTGGCCGCACTCGTGGGTCAGCACGTCCACGTCGGCAGAGGTGTTGTTCCAGTTGGCAAAAATAAAGGGGGCCTTGTAGGTGGGCAGGCTGGTCATATAGCCGCCGGACATCTTGCCGGGGCGGCTCTCCACGTCGAACAGCTCATTGTCCTGCATGAAGTCAATGAATTCTGCGGTCTCGGGGCTCAGCTCGTGGTACATGGTGCGGGCGGCGGCCATCCGGGCATCGTAGCCGGGGATGGGAGAGGGGTTGCCGTCCTGAAACGCCACAGGCAGGTCGGAGAAGGTCAGGTGGGAGATGCCGGTGCGCTTGCAGCGCAGCTCGATCACCTTTTTCAGCTCGGGCACCACATCGCTGGCCACCTGGTCGCGGAACTTCCGGATCTCGGCAGGGCCGTAGCCGATGCGGTTCATCCGCACATAGGAAAGCTCGCTGTAATCGTGGTAGCCCAGGATCTGCGCCTGTGCGTTCAGGTTCTTGACGATCTTGGTGTACAGGCCGTCCAGCTCGTCACGGTGGGCATCAAAATACGCTGCCTCGGCCTCGTAGGCGGCGCGGCGGACGGCAGGGTCCAGGTTCTCCTTATAGGGGCCCAGCTGGGGAATGGTCAGCTGCTTGCCGTCAAACTCGACCAGCGCGCCGCCGTACACCTGCTGGTACTGGCTGACAAGGGCGTTGTACTCCTTCTGCAGCTCCACGGTGCGGTCATCCATGCCCAGCACGGCGTTCTTCATACCTGCCACGCAGGTGGTGCCAAAGGCTTCGGTCAGCGCGTCCACATGGGCGTTGGCCAAAAATGCCCGGGATCTCCACCCGTGCGTTCTCCACAGCGGGACCGTTGGCATCAAAGAAGTCCTGCTCGGCCTTCCAATAAGCGTCACGGGTGTCGCAGGTGTAGTGGATGCTTGCCAGCTGTGCGGCGGTGCTGTAATCGGCAAAGGCGCGGCTCTGCTCGTAGTAAACATTCACCAGCTCCTCGCCGCTGGCGGCCCCGGCGGCCTTGGCGGCCAGCGCCTTGCACTGGCCCAGCAGGGCATCAATGTCCGGGCGGGTATAACTCATTTCGCTGAATTTCATGGGATCCATCCTTTCGTTCCTTCTTGTCTGAGTGCTGAACCCATATTAGCACGTTTGGGGAAAAAAGGGCAATGGAAAAGAGGAACTGCCCCTGTGGAGGAAAGTGTGTCAGAATTGTAAAAGATAAAATATTTTAGCTATTATTCTTGACTTATTCGACGATTCAGATATAATGGTCGTGTTCGCAAGAAACCTCAAACTTTTTAGATAATAAAAATACAAACCAATCAAAGGAGACTACTACCATGACGTTTGAAGAAATGAAGAAGATCGTTGTTGATACCCTGAACTGCGACGAGGACAAGGTGACCATGGAGGCCAGCCTGACCGAGGATCTGGAGGCCGACAGCCTGGATGCCGTGGAGCTGAACATGGCGCTGGAGGATGCCTGCGGTGTGTCCATCCCGGACGAGGAGCTGGCAAAGCTCAAGACCGTGGGTGATATCTACAACTACATCACCGCACATATCTGAGGAAACATGCGATGAATGATATCCGAGATCTGCTCCCCAACCGGATGCGGGAGCGCACTTTCCAGCTGAAGGCCAAGCGGGATGCCGGTGCCGTCTGGCACGAGCCGCAGTTTGTGGAGTGCAAGCAGTGCGGCCGCCGCGCCGCACGCACCCTGTGGGCAAGAAGCCTTTACGTCTGCCCCAACTGCGGCTACCACATGCCCATTGGCGGGTATTACCGGCTCAGTCTGGTGCTGGATCACGGCAGCTTCCGGGAACTGGACGCTGACCTTGATCCGCAGGATGTGCTGAACTTCCCCGGATACGGGGAAAAAACTTGCCGCCGCCCAAAACAAGACCGGCCTGCACGAAGCTGCTGTCACCGCCGTCGGCCGCATTGGCGGCGTGGCCTGTGTGGCAGCCGTGTTGGACAGCCGGTTCTTTATGGGCAGCATGAGCACTGCCGTGGGCGACAAGATCACCCGCGCCGTGGAGTACGCCACTGCCAAGCGCCTGCCTCTGGTCATCTTTTCGGCCAGCGGCGGCGCGCGGATGCAGGAGGGCATTTTCAGCCTGATGCAGATGGCCAAGACCAGCGCCGCTATCCAGCGCTTTTCGGCAAAGGGCGGGCTGTACGTCAGCGTGCTGACCCACCCCACCACCGGCGGCGTGACCGCCAGCTTTGCAAGCCTGGGCGATATCATGCTGGCCGAACCGGGGGCACTCATCGGCTTTGCCGGCCCCGTGTCATTGAGCAGACCATCGGTGAAAAACTGCCCGCCGGATTCCAGCGCAGCGAGTTCCAGATGGAGCACGGCTTTGTGGATCAGGTGGTGCCCCGCAGCCAGCTGCGGGATACCCTGATCCAGGTCTTGCAGCTCCATGCCGGAGGAAAACACGAATGATCAAGGAAATTTTAGAGCAGCTGGCTCCGCTGGATGCCCAGATCGCCGCGCTGAAAGGCAGCGGCAACGAGATGGATGCCATCACGGCCCATGCCTCCGAGCTGGCAGAGCTGGCTGTGGAAGAGGACGAGATCCTGCGCACCTGCGGCCCGCTGACCGCCGAGGATCGGGTGTTTCTGGCCCGGCACCCGGAGCGTCCGCACATTGATGAGACTGTTTCTGCCCTGTTCACGGACTTCTTTGAGCAGCGCGGCGACCGGCAGTGCAAGGAGGACGCGGCCATTCTTGGCGGCGTAGCCCGTTTCCACGGAATGCCGGTGACGGTCATCGGCCACCGCAAGGGCTCCACGCTGGAGGAAAATCTGGCCTGCAACTTTGGAATGCCGGGGCCGGAGGGTTACCGCAAGGCCCTGCGCCTGATGAAGCAGGCTGAAAAATTCGGCCGTCCCATCATCACCTTTATCGACACGCCGGGCGCTTACCCCGGCAAGGATGCCGAGGAGCGGGGGCAGGGCGAGGCCATTGCCCGGAATCTGATGGAGATGAGCGGCCTGACGGTGCCGGTCATCGCCGTGGTCACCGGCGAGGGCTCCTCCGGCGGCGCGCTGGCACTGGGTGTGGCCAACCACATCCTCATGCTGGAAAATGCCGTTTACTCGGTGCTGAGCCCCGAGGGCTTTGCCAGCATCCTGTGGAAGGACTCCTCCCGCAGCGGCGAGGCCTGTGAGATGATGAAGCTGACGGCACAGGATCTGTACCGCGGCGGCATCGTGGAAGAAGTGATCCCGGAGCCGGTGGGCGGTGCCCAGCGCTGCCACGCGGCCCTGTTTGAGCGCATGGATGCCGCTCTGCGCGCCCACCTGAAAGAATTGTGCCGCATGAGCGACCGGCAGCTGGCCGATCAGCGCTATAAAAAGTACCGCCAGATCGGAGAAACGAGGAACGCATGAATGGTTTACAGCTGATCGCCACCGGCGGGGCACTTCCCGGACGGACGATCACCAATGACGCGCTGAGCCGCATGGTGGACACCAGCGACGCGTGGATCACCAGCCGCACCGGCATCCGCACCCGGCACTGGTGCACGGAGGATGAATCTGCCGCCACGCTGGCCATTGCGGCCGCGCGGCAGGCCCTTGACCGCAGCGGCCTTGCCCCGGCGGACATTGCCTGCTGTGTCTGCGCGACCCTTTCTGCCCCGGATGCCACCCCCAGCGTGGCCTGTCAGGTGCAGGCGGCGCTGGGCCTTCCCGAGGACCGGCCTGCGCTGGATGTCAACGCGGCCTGTTCCGGCTTCCTCTACGGCATAGCCGTGGCGCGGGGACTGCTGACAACTTTGGGTGGACAGTATGCCCTCGTCATTGGGTGCGAAGCCCTTTCCCGCCTGATGGACCCCACCGACCGCTCCACCTGCGTGCTGTTCGGCGACGGGGCCGGATCCGCCATTTTCCGGCTGGCAGATACCCCCTTTGCGTTGACGCTGGGCGCACGCGGCAGTGATGTTCTCCATGCGGGCGGGCCGAACCGCACAGGTTCCGCGCCCATCACCATGGACGGCAAGGCGGTGTTCCGCTTTGCGGTGGATGCCCTGCCCAAGTGCCTGCACACGGTGCTGGACGAGACCCGGCTGACCCTCGAGGATCTGTCGTGGGTGGTCTGCCATCAGGCCAACAGCCGCATCATCGACCACTGCGTGCGGGCGCTGAAGGCCGACCCGGCAAAGTTCTACAAGAACATGGATCGCCACGGCAACACCAGCGCCGCCAGCATTCCGGTCGCCCTCAACGAGCTGGCCGAGAGCGGGCAGCTGATCCCGGGCAGACCGCTGGCCTGCATCGGCTTTGGCGGCGGCCTGACCTGGGGCGGCGCGATCCTGCAATACAAAGAGTGAATGCGTCAGCGTTCCGGCAGCTTTCTCAAAACGGGCCATCCCAACGGACAACCCACAGAGAAGCCCCCGGCCCGCCGACTGGAAACATCATATGAAATTACTGAACGAGATCTTAGGAACGAAATACCCCATCATCCAGGGCGGCATGGCAAACATTGCCACCGGTGAGTTTGCCGCAGCCTGCTCCAATGCAGGTGCACTGGGCATTATCGGTGCGGGCGGCATGAATGCCGACACCCTGCGCGAAAATATCCGCCGGTGCAAGCAGCTCACAGACAAGCCCTTTGGCGTGAACATCATGCTGATGCACCCGCAGGCAGATGAGTTTGCCCAGATCGTTGTGGAAGAAGGCGTGCAGGTGGTTACCACCGGCGCAGGTAACCCGGGCAAATATGTTCCCATGTGGAAAGCGGCGGGCATCAAGGTGATCCCCGTGGTGGCTGCCGCTGTGCTGGCAAAGCATCTGGAGAAGCTGGGCATCGATGCCGTGATCGCCGAAGGGACCGAGAGCGGCGGCCATGTGGGCGAGATGACCACCATGGCTCTGGTCCCTCAGGTCGTGGACGCTGTAGATGTCCCTGTCATCGCGGCGGGCGGCATCGCCGATGGCCGCCAGCTGGCGGCAGCTTTCGCGCTGGGCGCCTGCGGCGCGCAGATGGGCACCTGCCTGCTGGTCAGCGAGGAGTGCCCCATCCACGAAAACTACAAAGCCGCCCTGCTCAAGGCCAAAGACAGCGACACCATCGTCACCGGCCGCATCGGCGGCACCCCCGTCCGTGTGCTGAAAAACCGGATGAGCCGCGAATATGTCCGGCAGGAAAAGGCTGGTGCCGATAAGATGGAGCTGGAAAAGTACACCCTGGGCAGTCTGCGCCGGGCCGTGTTTGAAGGCGACACCTCCACCGGAAGTCTGATGGCCGGTCAGGTGGCCGGAATGCTCCACGAGGTGCGCCCTGTGGCGGACATTCTGGATGACCTGTGGAACGGCGGGAGGCAGCGTATCCACGCGCTGAGCGAGGAATGCTGACGCTCGGAAAGAAAGTCCTGTCTGTGCCCATCCTGCAGGGCGGCATGGGCGTGGGCGTTTCTCTGGGCGGGCTGGCCGGTGCCGTGGCGGCCTACGGCGGCATGGGGTGCATCTCCACCGCCGATGCAGGCTACCGTGAGCCGGACTTTGCCCGCGACCCGGCAAGTGCCAACCACCGTGCACTGACCGCTGAGATCCGGAAAGCAAAGCAGATCGCAAACGGTGCCGGTATGGTGGCCATCAATGCAATGGTGGCCACGCAGGACTATGCCGCCGCCATCCGCACCGCTGTGGAAGCGGGCGTGGACGCGGTGGTGTCCGGCGCGGGCCTGCCGTTGGAGCTGCCCGGCATCGTGGGCACAACGGATGTTGCCATCGCTCCCATCGTTTCCAGCGGGCGGGCGGCAAAGCTCATCCTGCGCCGCTGGGCCAAGGAGTTCGGCCGCACCGCCGATTTTGTGGTCATTGAGGGCTGCAAGGCAGGCGGTCATCTCGGCTTTGCGGAGCAGGACCTGTTCTCCGGAAGCTGCCAGACGCTGGACGAGATCCTGCCGGAGGTGCTGGCCGAGGTAAAGCCCTATGAGGCGCAGTTCGGCCACAGCATCCCCGTGTTTGTGGCGGGCGGCGTGTACACCGGGGCCGATCTGGCTCACTTTACCAGACTGGGTGCCGCAGGCGTACAGCTTGCTACCCGCTTTATCACCACCTACGAGTGTGACGCATCCCAGGGCTACAAGGACGTTCTGCTGAATGCAGGTTCTGAGGATGTGCGCATCATCCACAGCCCGGTCGGGATGCCGGGCCGGGCGCTGAACACGCCGCTGGTGCAGGCCATGGCGGAGGGCAGACGCTTCCCGCCCCGGCACTGTGCCCGCTGCCTGAAGACCTGCGACCCCGCCAAGGTGCCCTACTGCATCACCCATGCACTGATCGAAGCGGTCAAGGGCAACCTGGAGGAAGGACTTTTCTTCTGCGGGGCCAATGTGGGCAGGCTGGACCGGATGTACACTGTCCGTGAGCTGATGGATGAACTTGTGACCGAATGGAGGCAAAACCGATGAAGCTTGCTGTTTTGTATGCCGAGCCAGGGTGCCCAGCACCCCGGCATGGGCAAAGAATTTTACGAAGCATCTTCCGCTTTCCGTGCCGCGTTCGACGCTGCAGACCTTCCGTTTGATCTGCACCGCGTCTGCTTCGACGACCCGGACGGCGTTCTGAATCAGACCGAATACACCCAACCCTGCATGGTGGCCTTTGCCTGCGGCGTATCCGCCGTTCTGGCCGAGCAGGGGGTCAAGCCCGCTTATGTGGCCGGTCTCTCTCTGGGCGAATATTCCGCGCTGGAAGCCGCCGGTGTATTCACCGCCAAGCAGGCCATTGAGCTGGCAGCCTACCGCGGCAAAGCCATGGCCGACGCGGCCAGCGGCATCGACTGCGGCATGACCGCCGTGCTGAACCTCGACCGGGTTCCCCTTGCAGAATGCTGTGAGCAGGCATCCGCGCTGGGCTGTGTGCAGATCTGCAACTACAATTGCCCGGGCCAGCTGGTCATTGGAGGCGAAAAGGCCGCAGTGGACAAGGCTGCAGAGCTTGCAAAGCAGGCCGGTGCCCGCCGGTGCATCCCGCTCAAGGTGAGCGGCCCGTTCCACACCCGCCTCATGGCTCCCGCCGGGGATGCCCTGGCAAAGCGCTTTTCGGCTGAGCCCTTTGGCGAGATGCAGGTGCCGGTGCTGTTCAACTGCCTTGGCCGCGAAAAAGCCGAGAGCGACAGCATCCCGGCCCTGCTGGTCCGGCAGGTACAGAGCAGTGTCTACATGGAGGCCACCCTGCACCGTCTGGGCGAGCTGGGTGTGGATCACATTCTGGAGGTCGGCCCCGGCAATGCGCTCTCCGGCTTTGTGAAAAAGACTCTGCCCGGTGTGACTTGTGTGTCGGTGGAGACCCCGGCGCAGCTGGACACCGTTCTGAACGCATGGAAGGAAGAACAATGAACGAAGAAACCATCATCCGTACCGCCGTTGTGACCGGCGGAAGCCGGGGAATCGGCCGGGCCGTGTGCGTACAGCTTGCCCGGCAGGGCTGCCATGTGGTGGTCAACTACTGCCACGGCGAAGCGGCCGCCGCCGAGACCGTGTCTCTCTGCAGGACCGAAGGCGCGCAGGCTGTGGCTGTGCAGGCCGATGTTTCCACTGCCGAGGGCTGCAAAGCGCTCTTTGAACAGGCGGTGAACGCCTTTGGCCGGGTGGATATCCTTGTGAACAACGCGGGCATTACCCGCGACAACCTGATCCTGCGCATGTCCGAAGAAGACTTTGATGCTGTGCTGGACGCAAACCTCAAGGGTGCGTTCCTCTGCTGCAAGGAGGCCGCCCGCCGGATGGTGCGCCAGCGCTGGGGCCGGATCATCAATCTGAGCAGCGTCGTTGCCCTGCGGGGGCAACGCCGGCCAGACCAATTACGCCGCCAGCAAGGCCGGGCTGATCGGCCTGACCAAAAGCCTGGCCCGGGAGCTGGCCAGCCGCAATGTGACAGTAAACGCTGTTGCGCCCGGCTTTATTGAAACTGATATGACCGCCGCCCTGCCGGAGGCTGTCCGTGCCGAAATGGCAAAGGACATCCCCGCAGGCCGCGCAGGCCAGCCGGAGGATGTGGCAAACGCGGTGGCATTTTTTGCCGCAGAACAAAGCAGCTATCTCACCGGGCAGGTGCTCTGTGTGGACGGCGGCATGGCAATGTAAAAGGAGAAATTCTCTATGGAAAAACGCAGAGTGCTGATTACCGGCCTGGGCACCGTCAACCCCCTGGGCAACACTGTTGCCGACAGCTGGGCTGCCGCAAAGGCAGGCCGGTGCGGCATTGGCCCCATCACCCAGTTTGACACCACCGATTTCAAGTGCAAGCTGGCCGGTGAAGTGAAAAACTTTGACCCCGAGACCGTTGTGGACAAAAAGGAAGCCCGCAAGATGGCCCGCTTCACCCTGCTGGCACTGGCTGCTGCAGCCGAGGCCATTGCCGACAGCGGCCTGAACACGGAAGCAGAGGCCAAAAACATCGGTGTGGTCCTTTCCAGCGGCATTGGCGGCCTGCCCACCATCGAGGAGCAGCACACCCGCGGAGAAGAAAAAGGCATGGAGAAGGTCAGTCCCTACTTTGTGCCTATGTCCATTGCCAACATGGCGGCGGCACAGGTAGCCATCCGCTTTGGCCTGAAGGGCATGTGCACCTGCCCGGTCACGGCCTGCGCCGGCGGCACCAACGCTGTGGGCGATGCCTTCCACCGCATCCGGGACGGTTACGAGACCGCCATGGTCTGCGGCGGTGCCGAAAGCTGCATCAGCCCGCTGGGCATCGGCGGTTTTACCAGCATGAAGGCGCTTTCCACCGCCACCGACCCGGATGCAGCCAGCCTGCCCTTTGATGCCCGCCGCGGCGGCTTCGTGATGGGCGAGGGCAGCGGTGTGCTGGTTCTGGAAGAGCTGGAGCACGCCCGGGCACGCGGTGCGCATATCTACGCCGAGGTGGTGGGCTATGGTACCAACTGCGATGCTTACCACTTTACTGCACCGGCTCCCGGCGGCACAGGTGCCATCGACTGCATGAAGCTGACACTGGCCGACGCCGGCATTGCCCCGGAGCAGGTGGATCACATCAACGCCCACGGCACCGGCACCCACATGAACGATGCCTGCGAGACGGCTGCCATCCATGCTGTGTTCGGTGAGCACGCAAAGCAGCTGACCGTGGTCAGCACCAAGAGCATGACCGGCCACCTGCTGGGTGGTGCGGGCGGCATCGAGGCCGTGTTCACGGCGCTGGCCCTGCGAGACCAGTTTGCCCCGCCCACCATCCACTATGAGCAGCCCGATCCCGAATGTGATCTGGACTATGTGCCCAATGCAGGCCGTGCACAGGCCATGACCTACGCACTGAGCAACAGCCTGGGCTTTGGCGGGCATAATGCCTGCATCGCCCTGCGCAGATGGGAGGGCTGAGCCATGGCAGAACCGCGCACCGTGCGGGAGAACGCAAACGCTCTGAACAGTGAGCAGATCGCAGCCCTTCTGCCCCACCGCTACCCCTTTGCCCTCGTGGACCGCATCCTGGACTACGAGCCGGGTCAGTGGGCCATTGGCCGCAAGTGCGTATCCCGCAATGAAGAATTCTTCTGTGGTCACTTCCCGGGCCAACCGGTCATGCCAGGGGTGCTGATCCTGGAAGCACTGGCCCAGACCGGAGCCGTGGCGGCGCTGAGCGTTCCCGAAAACAAAGGCAAGCTGGCCCTCTTCGGCGGCATCAAAAATGCCCGCTTCCGCAAACAGGTCACCCCAGGGGATGTTCTTACGCTCCATTGTGAGCTGGTGGAACAGCGCGGCCCAGTGGGCATCGGGAAGGCATCCGCTTATGTGGATGGCAAGTGCGCCGCCACAGCGGAGCTGACCTTTGTGCTGACCGAAGCAAACGCAGGGGCTTAAGGCGCCACAGCACTCGAACCCAACACTTCCTCACGGGTGACCGTTTTGGCATCATCCGTGAAGTTGAAATTGAGTACGACCCGGTCATCAAAGACGTAGACCGAGTTGACAAAGGTATCAATGATCTGTCGCTGGTGTTCCGTGCTGCCCACGTCACCCTTGCGGAATTTTTCAAGCCAGAACCGAATCCACTCACGGGTCAGGACGGGCTTTTTCAGCTCTTCTTCCAGAATGCTGGTGTTCAGGGCTTCTTTCCGGGCTTCCAGCTCGTCCAACCGCTGCTTGGTAGTCGGGGTCAGGATGCCCTGTTCAATGGCTTCCAGAAGGTTTGCGAGCCGTTTCTCCGTATCCCGGAGCTGCTCTTTCAGAACAGGCAGCCGGGTGTTCTCCTGCTGCTGGGCTTCCATGACCAAATCTATCAGCCGTTCGATGATTTCATCGCTGAAAATCACCTTAATGGCGGTATCCACCACGAACCGTTCCAGCGGCTCCTTGCGGATGGCTTTCAGATCGCAGTGCGCCTTGCCGTGGCGTTTGGCGTTGCCGCACTTGTAATAATAGTAGGTGTTCCCCATGTGGCTTGTGCCGCTTTCGCCGCCCATCAGGGTGCCGCACTTGCCACAGAACAGCTTGGTGGTCAGCAGATAACTCACATCCTCTTTTGCGGGGCGACCGTGGGCAATCTTGTTTTGCTCGAAACGCTGCTGCACCCGGTCGAACAAGTCCTGATCAACAATAGCCGGGATGCCGCCCGGCGTCACAATGTCCTTGATATCGGTATTCGCCGATGTAGCGGCGGTTGCGGAAGATCTGGAAGAAGCTGTTCTTCACGAACGGCTTCCCGGTGCGGGTACGCAGACCGCGCTCGTTCAGGGATGCTGCAATCTTCTCGGCCGGTTCGCCGTCGGCATACCGTCTGAAGATCTCCTGCACGATGGGAGCCGTCTCCGGGTCGATATGGTACAGCCTGTCCTCCTTGCCAATGGTGAAGCCCAGCGGCACCATACCGCCGTTGTACTTGCACTGGAGGGCGTTTTCGCGCTCACCGCGCGCCACTTTCAGGGCGAGCTCGGCGGAATAGTATTCCGCCATGCCAATCAGCATACTTTCCACCATAATTCCTTCAGGTCCCTGCGAGATGGGTTCCATGGCAGACACCAGATGGACACCGTTCTTTTCCAGCTGGTACTTGTAGTTCACGGCATCGTAGCGGTTCCGGGCAAAGCGGTCCAGTTTCCAGACCAGAACCACATCGAAGATTTTCTTTCCGCTATCCTTGATCATCCGCTGAAAGTCTGGGCGATCATCCGTTTTGGCAGAGTAGGCACGGTCAGGTGCCGACCACGGTGATGCCGTTCTTCTCGGCGTAGGCCTTGCAGTCGCGCAACTGTCCCTCAATGGACGCTTCTCGCTGGCTGTCGGATGAATAGCGGGCGTAGATTACGGCGGTCATGGTTGCACCTCCTTGGCGTGTATTCGACTTGCCTTTATAGTATCGGGTCAAGCGCAGCTTGTCAACAATCTGCGAGCAGAGTGAAATGCGAAAATTGCGAAACGCAGCGAAAAGGTGAGAGCAAGAATCGTCCCGTGGCCACAAATTTTCAATTCTTGAAAATTCTTGCCCCTTTGGGACAGCTTCTTGTTGGGGCGTGCCTGCCCCAAACCCTGCTGGAACGAGTACGGCAAACTGGAATTTGACTAATCCTACATGTGCATCATATTACACTCATGTAATTATCCTCTACATAAACAGCTTTTCCATCAGCAAGCTTAATCTCATCTTTGCCGTTCGGTAATACTGTTGTTTCAGAACCATTCCAATGGGGGATAAGGATTGTCAATAATATGTAATCCATCTGTTCAATTTCCCGCCGCATACATACTTCCTGCACTGATTCCGACATATATAAGTCCGTTTTTAATTGCATTATTAAGTATTCTATCAAAACCAGTTCTAGACATTTCACGACAAAGCACAGATACATCACCACCACTGACAAAAACAGCATCAAATTGGTTTAATTCTTCAAAAGTTAATAGCCTTGTAAGCATAAACGGGGTTGTAACATACGAAGAATAGGTTCTTTGATAGTCTTTTGAAAGAATTAATTCCAGATTGTACACTAATATATTTTCGTACTGAATTCCCATTAGAAAGAGTTCATGAAAACATATTGCAAGCGACTCTCTTGCACCATCTGTTTCAATGCCAGCTGTTGGAATATAAAGCACTTTCACATCCTTCGGACACTTTCCAATAATATCAAAGAATTTCTCTTTCATCTTATCGGTCAACCCTGCAGATGTAAGAAATAGATGTTTTCCATTCATATTCTTTTACCTCGTCAAACTCCGATTTACTGGGCTAAGCCGAGTATACCACACTCCACCATGAAAGAACACCCCGATATAGTGAAATTTTGCCATTTTTCTGCGTACGTGCGTACACGCTCCGCAGGGATTCTAAGGGGCTTGACCCCTTGGCACACAGACTTTGGCACAAAGTCTAGTGTGTTACACCTTGTCAGAGGTGTACAGGCTCCCGGTATGCACGTACACAGCGATTGCCCCCAATGCGTCATATAGGGGTGACGACCAAGTTCGCACAAAGCGAACTTGATTCCTCAAAGCAAAGGCAGGATACCACTGCCATGGTGATACCCTGCCTTTGTTCGTTCCTGCTCACTGTTCCGAGTAGTGCCTTCTCAGAACTTCCTGTAAACAAAAAACGTACCCGAACCCTTTCTCATAGAGAATCGGGTTCGAGTACGAACTGTATGGTGGAGAATTAGGGACTCGAACCCCAGACCCCCTGCGTGTGATGCAGGTGCTCTAACCAGCTGAGCTAATCCTCCGAATCGGAACAAGAGAATTATACCACAACCGAAGTGGATTGGCAAGCCCTAATTTTGATTTTTTCGCAATTTTTCCCCCTGCGGGGCAGTTGCTCTTTGCGCAAAATGGTGTATACTGAAATTGCGCATTCCAGCGCAAAAAGAGAGGTTTTTTCAATGCTGACACTTCGTGGGATCATTACCATTCTGGTGCTGGCAGGGCTGTTTGCCCTGGCAGTGGTCTGGATCTCCAAGCAGGGCGGCTGGAAAGGCGAAGGCTGCGGCGGCAACTGCGCCTCCTGCCACCAGCACTGCGATACTCCGGAAAAGAAAACGCACTGACTGCAATGCCCCCGGATGGCTGTCCGGGGGCATTTTGCGTCACAGGGCACCGTAGCGGGCGGCAAAAACGGCTACGGTGCTCAGCAGATCGAGCTGGGCTTTCTGGTAGGTGGTGCGTCCGATGCAGAGCCGCTCCAGCACATCCTCCTCCTTGCGGCGCTCCAGGTAGCGCAGCTGGAGCAGGCCTGCACGGATGGGGTCGGCGGTGCGGTAATACTCCTGCGTCTGCTGGATGGCCCGGGCCCAGCCCCAGTTGGCCGGGCTGCGGGCCCACTGGCGGGTACCGTAGTTCTGCAGGGCCTCCCGGGTCTTTCTGCGCTGTTCAGCGGTCATCACGCCGCCCCCTTTCTTTGGCACATCCGGGTGCCCGGGCCAAAGAAGCAGGCATCCCGCTGCTCCATGGTCAGCCCCAGCATGGCAGAAAGCCGGTCGGCTTCGCTGACTTTGAAATCGCTCTCGTCGTTCAGCTTCTGATGCAGGGCGCTGCTGCTGATGCCCAGCACCCGTGCCACATGGCCCAGCTTGAGGCCCTGGCTTTCAATGTAGGCGCGGATCTGTGTGGTATTTGTCATCAAAGGTTCTCCTTTCACCTGGATCTCTGCGTGTCGTTTCACAATCTTTGGTTGTATTATAGTTCGAAGTTGATTTTTTGTCAACTATTTTCCTAAAATCGCGCGAAAATCATTGATTTTTAAGAACTTTTCTGATATACTCACGGCAGAACATTCTTTTTCAGGAAAAGCGAGGTCTCTGCCATGTCAGAACTTTCCCGCCGTATCTTACAGCGTCGGCTCGAGCTGGGGCTCTCTCAGGAAGAGCTTGCCCAGCGGATGGGCTACCGCTCCAAATCCTCCATCACCAAGCTGGAAAAAGGGGTCAACGACATCCCGCAGTCCAAGGTGGAGGAGTTTGCCGCTGCATTGGAGACCACACCCACATGGCTGATGGGGCTGGAAAACACTGCGTTTGTCCCGCCGGGGTTTGAGCCCCTGCCCGAAATGGTGCGGGTGCCGCTGGTGGGCAGCATTGCCTGCGGCTCCCCCATCACCGCCGAACAGAACATCGAATGCTACATCGGTGTTCCTGCCGCATGGCACGCCGACTTTGCCCTGACCTGCCACGGCAGCAGCATGGCCCCCCACCATCTGCGATGGTGACATTGTCTGCATCCGCTGCCAGCCCGAGGTAGAGCAGGGCGAGATCGCCGCCGTGCGGATCGGCGACGAGGCCACCTTAAAGCATTTTCACCGGCAGGGCGACACCGTTATGCTGCTGGCCGACAACGCCGCCGTCTGCCCGCCCATGATCTATGCCGGGCCGCAGTTGAACGAGATCCAGATCGAGGGCAGAGCCGTGGGCTTCTGCAGAGGTTTATAATATGAGCAACGAAATCATGACCCTGAAGGTCATTGCACACATCCACACCGCCTTTCCCGCCAAGTTCGGCATCCCCCGCCAGAGCGGGCTGGTGGACGAGCTGCGCGGCGAGGTGATCTTTACGCCCGAATACCGCAATGCCAATGCCGTGCGCGGTCTGGAAGATTTTAGTCACATCTGGCTGGTGTGGCAGTTCTCCGGCGCGGTGCGGGAGAGCTGGTCTCCCACTGTCCGGCCCCCGCGCCTGGGCGGCAACACCCGGATGGGCGTGTTTGCCACCCGCTCCCCCCTTCCGGCCCAATCCGCTGGGCCTTTCCAGCGTCAGGCTGGAGGCCATCGAGCACCGCCCCGAGGTGGGCCCGGTGCTCATCGTGCGGGGCGCAGACCTGATGGACGGCACCCCATCTACGACATCAAGCCCTACATCCCCTACGCCGACTGTCACCCGGACGCGGCGGCAGGCTTCACGGCCCAGACCCAGACGCACAGGTTGCAGGTCGAATGCCCGCCGGAGCTGTGGGAGACCGTACCCGCCGCCGAGCGGGACGGCCTGCGGGGCGTGCTGGAAAACGACCCCCGCCCCTCCTACCAGCACGACCCGGAGCGGGTATACGGAATGGAATTTTCGGGATTGGAAGTCCATTTTGTCGTAGATAATACTGTCCTGACCGTGACCGGCATCACCCGCCGCTGAGAGGTGCCGCCGTGGAACTGCGTACCATCAACACCTTTTTGCATATTGCGGAGCTGCACAGCTTTTCCCGTGCGGCACGGGAGCTTGGCATCATCGTGGAGCAGGGTCATGGGCAACAGGGCTTTCTCCGAATAGTGCGGCACCCGGTTGGCGGTGGTAAAGGCGATGACGATCTCGCCGCTGCCGTTGCCGCAGTAGGAACTGTGCGGGAAAGCCCCACCAGCGCCCGGCGGCACAGCCGCCGCAGCTGCCGCTCGCTCAGGGGGATATCCGTGGCCAGCACCGTGATGATGGAGCCCTTATCCTCGTGGGGCGGAATGCTGTTATTCAGCAGCGTATGGATAGGCGTGCCCGCCACGATGAGGTCATCGAACAGCGCATGGTTGGAGAGCACCAGTGCGCCCATGGTGTAGGGTTTGCCGTCCAGTTCCACCACCCGGGAGGCAGAGCCGATGCCGCCTTTCAGGCCGTGGCAGCGCATTCCCCGCCCGGCACCTACGGCACCCTCGGCAAAATCTGCCTTGCAGTCTGCCAGCGCGGCAAAGACGTGCTGCTCGGTCACATGAAGCCCCGGATGTCGTGGAGCTGCCGCAGGCGGCTGAGCGGGTTCACCCCTCAGAGTGCTTCACGCGCTGCATCTCCCCCAGATCATAGGGGGTGTTCTGGTAGACGTAGTAGTTCAGCCAGTTTTCATACAGCAGATGGGCGTGCGCGCGCCAGCGGAAGAGCGGCGGCTGGCTGGGGTCATCGTTGGGGTAGTAGTTTTTGGGCACTGCAATGGGCAGGCCCTTGGCAACATCCCGCTTATACTCCGCATCCAGCGTGTATTTGTCGTACTCCGGGTGGCCGATGACAAAAAATCTGCCGGCCGTTCTCGGTGCTCATCAGGAAAGGCCCTGCCTCATCGCTCTCGGCAAGGATGCGCAGCGCACTGCAGTGGTCGATATCCTCCCGGCTCATGGCGGTGTGGCGGCTGTGGGGGGCATAGAACACCTCATCAAAGCCGCGCACCAGCGGGTTGGAGGGCCGGATGACCCGGTGCTCGAACACGCCGAACATCTTGGCAGACAGTAGCTCCTTGCGGATGCCGTAGTGGTAGTACAGGCCCGCCTGCGCACCCCAGCAGACATGCAGGGTGGAATAGACGTTCGTCTCGCTGAAATCCATAATCTCGCACAGCTCCGGCCAGTAATCCACCTGCTCAAAGTCCATGGTCTCCACCGGAGCGCCGGTGATGATCATGCCGTCGTAGCGGTTATGCTTCACCTCGTCAAAGGTCTTATAAAAGGCCTCCAGATGGGCCGCGGAGACGTGCGTTGCCTCATGGCTCACCGTCTGCAGCAGGGTCATGTGCACCTGCAGCGGCGTGTTGGCCAGCAGCCGGGCGATCTGGGTCTCGGTCTCGATCTTGGTGGGCATCAGGTTCAGCAGCAGGATCTGCAGGGGGCGGATATCCTGGGACGCTGCCCGCTCCCGGTGCATGACAAAGACGTTTTCCTCGTACAGGGCATCGTAGGCGGGGAGCGTTTTCGGGATGATGAGGGGCATAGATGGTTACTCCTTTGGTGCGGATATTGATGCGGCCTCGCCCTCTCCGTCACGGCTTACGCCGTGCCACCTCCCCCAAAGTGGGAGGCCTTGGCAAAACCACAAAGTTTATTTTTTTCGCCAGAGGCTCCCCCTTTGGGGGAGCTGCTGAACGAAGTGAAGCTGAGAGGGCGAGCCCGTTTGCCTTTTAAATCTTATCCAAAGCCTGTGCGATATCTGCGATCAGATCCTCAGCGCTTTCCAGACCGCAGCTCATGCGCACCAGCTCTGCAGGCACACCGGCGGCTTTCAGCTGCTCATCGTTCATCTGCCGGTGGGTGGAGGAGGCGGGGTTCAGGCAGCAGGTGCGGGCGTCCGCCACATGGGTCTCAATGGCGGCCAGCTTGAGCTCCTTCATAAAAATGCTGGCAGCTTCGCGGCCGCCGGCCAGACCAAAGCTGACCACGCCGCAGCTGCCATTGGGCAGATACTTTTCAGCCAGTGCGTGGTAGGGGCTGGACTCCAGGCCGCAGTAATTCACATAGGCCACCTTGGGATGGCTTTCGAGGAACTTTGCCACGGCCATGCCGTTGGCGCAGTGGCGCTGCATCCGGACATGCAGGCTTTCCAGACCGAGGTTCAGCATGTAGGCGTTCATGGGCGACTGCATCGAGCCAAAGTCACGCATCAGCTGCGCGGTAGCCTTGGTGATAAAGGCACCCTCTTTGCCGAAACGCTCGGCGTAGGTGATGCCGTGGTAGCTGTCGTCCGGGGTGCAGAGGCCGGGGAACTTGTCCGCGTGGGCCATCCAGTCGAACTTGCCGGAGTCCACGATGGCGCCGCCTACCGCCGCGCCGTGGCCGTCCATATACTTGGTGGTGGAGTGGGTCACGATATCCGCGCCCCACTCAAAGGGGCGGCAGTTGACCGGCGTGGGGAAGGTGTTGTCCACGATCAGGGGCACGCCGTGGGCGTGAGCAGCCTTGGCAAATTTCTCGATATCCAGCACGGTCAGGGCGGGGTTGGCAATGGTCTCGCCGAACACCATCTTGGTGTTGGGCTGGAAGGCGGCGTTCAGTTCCTCCTCGGTGCACAGCGGGTCCACAAAGGTGGCCTCAATGCCCATCTTCTTCATGGTGACGGAGATGAGGTTGAAGGTGCCGCCGTAGATGGTGCTGGATGCCACGATATGGTCACCGACCTCGCAGAGGTTGAACAGGGCAAAGAAGTTGGCTGCCTGACCGCTGGAGGTCAGCATGGCGGCGGTGCCGCCCTCCAGCTCGCAGATCTTCCTGGCCACAAGGTCACAGGTGGGGTTCTGCAGGCGGGAGTAGAAGTAGCCGTCGGCTTCCAGGTCGAACAGCTTGCCCATATCCTCGCTGGTGGCATATTTGAAGGTGGTGGACTGGATGATGGGGATCTGGCGGGGCTCGCCATTGCCGGGCGTATAACCGCCCTGCACACAGATGGTATCACGGTTCATTGCAACATACTCCTTTACTGGGTTTGTCCGAATAGCACAATTCCCCGCAGGAGCACATGCCTCCGGCGGGGAATTGAAACGTTAAATTTAAACTCCTGCTCCGAGGGCAAGGCTCCACTTTGTATAAACTCTCCGTCATCCTCGCTAACGCTCGATGCCACCTCCCCTAGTAGGGGAGGCCTTGGCATTCCGTCGCGTTTTCGAGTGTAAGCGCTTCGCTACGATTTGCTCTGCTGACGCAGTGTTTTGCCTTACGGCAGAAATTGATTTGGGAGCCAAAGGCGAAGAGATCAAAAAATGAATCTTTTTTGCCAAGGGCTCCCCCTACTAGGGGAGCTGTCGCGGCGAAGCCCGCGACTGAGAGGTTTGACAACAGGCGCGGATCCTACTTTTTACTTCCTCAGCCGCTTATCGCTTCTGGTGGCCCAGAAGGTGCCAACGGTCTGGAAGATCTGCACCAGCAGCACCAGCAGGATGACACAGACGATCATAATGTTGGTCTGGTAGCGGTAGTAGCCGTAGGAAAGGGCGATCTTGCCCAGACCGCCGCCGCCAATGACACCGGACATGGCCGAGTAGCCCAGAATGGTGGTCAGTGCGGTGGTCATGCTGGAGATCAGGCCGGGCAGGCATTCCGGGATCATTACCTTGGTGATGATCTGGAACGGGGTTGCGCCCATGCTCTGGGCGGCTTCCACCACGCCCTCGTCCAGCTCGCGCAGGCTGGTCTCCACCAGACGTGCCACGAACGGGAAGGCTGCCACCACCAGCGGAACGATGGTGGCCTTGGTGCCTACGGTGGTGCCCACGATGATACGGGTAAGCGGGAATACACAGATCATCAGGATCAGGAACGGAACACTGCGCAGGATGTTGATAACGATGTTGAGAATGTGCATCAGCCAGCCGGGCAGCGGCAGAATGCCGTCCTTATCACCGGCCACCAGCAGCACACCCAGCGGCAGGCCGATGACCAGAGAGAACGCGGTGGAGAGCAACGTCACATAGAAGGTCTCCCAGATGGCAAAGCCATAATCTGCAATACTCATTCGCCGGTCACCTCCTCTACCGTAATGCCGGGCTGGGCGCGCATATAGGCCGCAGCCTGCTTTGCCTGCTCCACATCAGTGGGCAGCTTGAGCAGCATGGAGCCGTAGCACTGGCCGCTCAGGTCGCGGGTGTCGGCGCTGAGTACCGACACCAGAATGCCTTTTTCTGCGGCAAGGCTTGCCACCAGCGGCTTTGCGGCGGAAGAACCGTTGAAGGTCACACGCACCACATGATCGTCCGGCGCAAAGCTGGATAGGTCACGGGCTGCGCTGCCGCCGTTGGGAGCCACCAGACGCTTTGCCGCGGCGGTCTTGGGGTTGGCGAAGATCTCCTTCACCTCGCCCTGTTCCACCACAACGCCGCCGTCCAGAATGGCAACGTGATCGCAGATCTCCTCCACAACGCTCATCTGATGGGTGATGACCACCACCGTGATGCCCAGCTTCCGATTGATGTCCTTGATCAGGGTCAGGATGGAGTGGGTGGTGTTGGGGTCCAGTGCGCTGGTGGCTTCATCGCAGAGCAGAACTTTGGGGTCCGTTGCCAGTGCGCGGGCAATGGCAATGCGCTGCTTCTGGCCGCCGGACAGCTGTGCCGGGTAGGCGTTGGCCTTATCGGGCAGGCCCACCACTTCCAGCAGCTCTCTGGCACGCTTTTCGGCATCCGCCTTCTTCACACCGGCCAGCTCCATGGGGAAGCAGATGTTCTTCAGGCAGCTGCGCTGCATCAGCAGGTTGAACTGCTGGAAGATCATCGTGATCTCCCGGCGGCGCTGGCGCAGCTGGGCGGGCGTGAGCTTTTCCATCTCCACGCCGTCAATGACCACGCTGCCCTCGGTGGGGCGCTCCAGTAGGTTGATGCAGCGCACCAGCGTGGATTTGCCCGCACCGGACATGCCAATGATGCCATAAATGGAACCATCCGGGATGGTGAGGTTGATGTCCTTCAGCGCATTCACCGCGCCGTCCTTCATCTGGAAGGTCTTGGAAAGATGTTTGATCTCGATCACAGAAATTGCTCCTTGCTGTTGAATAAACTCCTTCAGTCAAACCCTTGCGGGTTTGCCAGCTCCCTCATGGAGGGCGCCTGAAACGGAACGGTCAAGCAAAGGCCCCCTCCCCGAGGGGGCTGTCACCGCAAGGTGACTGGGGGAGTTTGCTTAGCCCTCGATCGGGCTCAGGTCGCTCTGCTTGCCGCCGTAGATGCCCATGGGCTCAACGTGGATGCCAGCAACGGAGACCAGGTGGGTGCCCTTCTCCTCATTGAAGTTGTCCAGGTAGTGCTGATGCTGGAAATAGTTGGTGTCGCACTGGCCGTCCTCAACGATGGTGTTGGGGATCACATAGTCATCGTACTCCTGGATGTCCAGCGTAATGCCCTTGTCGGCCAGGATCTGCTTGCAGACCTCCAGGATCTCGCAATGGGGGCAGCGGGGGTGGCAGCGCAGCTGACGGTCTCGCCGTTCAGTGCGTCATAATCGATGGAAGGATCATAGCCGTCGGTGGGGTCTTCCACAACGGAGACCACAGCGCCGCCGTAGCTCTCGGTCATAAAGTCCTTGACCTGCTGGCTCTGCAGGGCAGCGACCAGAGCCTTGATCTTGGGCTCCTCCTCATTGCCTTCCTTGCAGACCAGAACGTTGACGTAGGCAGAGGTGCCGTCCTCCATGGCCAGAGCGTCGGTCATGGGGTCCAGACCGGCGGAGATGGCGTAGTTGGAGTTGATGACAGCGTAGTCCTCATCCTGCAGGACGTTGGGCACCTGAGCAGCCTCGACCTCGTCCACATTGACGTTCAGGGGTTCTCCTCGATATCGTTCTTGGTGGCGGTCAGGCCTGCATCTGCCTTCAGCTTGAAGAAGCCGTTCTTCTCCAGCAGGGTCAGAGCGCGGGCCTCGTTGGTGGTGTCGTTGGGAACAGCGACCTTGATCTTGTCCAGCTTGGCAGCGGTGGAGGCAGCCTCAGAGGATGCAGCGCCGGAAGCGGCGGAGCTTGCAGTGGAGGAAGAGCCGCCGCAGGCGGTCAGGGCAGCGGCAGCAGCGGCCACGCCGGAAACTTTCAGAAAATTACGACGAGTGATCTTAGACATTTTGTTTTCCCTCTCTACTTTTACAAAAATGTTTTTTTTGTGCGGTGCGGCACAATCCGCACCCTTTGCACCGGAAGCAAAATAAAAAACGCTTCCGTCCTCAGCGGGCATACACCCACAAGGACGAAAGCGTAAAACTTCCGTGGTACCACCTTGGTTTACTGTCCCCTCACAGAGACAGCCTCACTGCTGCGGCGTTTTGCAACGCGACAACCGGACGCTGTAACGGGCGCTCCCGTCGCAGGCTTAGCACTCTTGCACTTCGCCCCCGCGGCTCCGAGACCATTTTCAGTTCCCTGTTTCCTGCCCTTTTCCACCGCCCGGGCTCTCTGGAAGGATCAATGCGAAAACCTACTCTTCTCTTCACCGCCATTTTTGTGATATTGCATACATAATACCCCACTCTTCCGGGTTTGTCAACCCTTTCAACGAAGTTTTTCAGTAGGGAATTGCCCGTCATCTTTTCGGGCTTATCCTTGCGCAGGCAGTGGCGCAGGTTGGCAAGGTCGGCCTTCACGCGGGCCTTTTTCTCGTCCTTGTCCAGCTCTTTTTTGCACTTGGAAAGTGCTTCATCCACCTTGTAGGCCAGCACCTCGGCCTGATTGTGGAGGTTCAAGCCGCTCCTTGCGGCGGCTGTCCTCAGCCTCGTAAGCGGCGGCGTCTGCCATGGCGCGCTGGATCTCGTTCTCGGAAAAGATTGGTGCTGCCGGTAATGGTAATGTTCTGCTCCCGCCCGGTGGCAAGGTCTTTGGCAGATACCTTGACCACGCCGTTCACGTCGATATCAAAGGTGACCTCGATCTGGGGCTTGGACGAGAAGCTTGAGCGGATGCCGGTGAGCTTGAACTTGCCAAGGGACTTATTGTCGCGCGCAAAGTGGCGCTCGCCCTGCAGCACGTTGATCTCCACGCTGGTCTGCATGGGACGGGCCGTGGTAAAGATCTGGCTCTTGCGGGTGGGGATCATACTGTTGCGGGTGATGAGGGGGGTGGCCACGCCGCCCAGCGTCTCAATGGACAGCGTCAGCGGGGTGACATCCATCAGCACAAGGCCCTGCGCGGCCGCGCCGGTGGCACCGGCCAGCTTTCCGCCGCCCTGCAGCAGGCCGCCCTGCACGGCGGCACCCATGGCCACGCATTCATCGGGGTTCAGGGTATGGCTGGGCTCACAGCCCAGCAGCTCCCGGACCTGCCGCTCCACAGCAGGCATCCGGGTGCTGCCGCCCACCAGCAGGACTTTGCCCAGCTGGCTGGCGGAAATCCCGGCATCCCGCAGGGCGTTCTGCACCGGCTGAACGGTGCGGGCCAGCAGGTCACCGGTCATCATCTCAAACTGGGGGCGGCCCAGGCTCAGATCCAGATGGTGGGGGCCATCCTTGCCCACCGCGATAAACGGCAGGTTCAGCTGGGCGGAAAGCGCACTGGAAAGCTCCTTCTTGGCCTTTTCCGCTTCCTCCTTCAGGCGGCGCGGGGTCCTTGGTCAGATCGATGCGGTCAGATCTGCGGAACTCCGCCACAGCCCACTCAACGATGCGCTCGTCAAAGTCATCGCCGCCCAGATGGGTATCGCCGCCGGTGGCCAGCACCGTAAAGGTGCCGTCCTCGATCTCGATGATCGAAACATCAAAGGTGCCGCCGCCCAGATCGTAGACCAGGATCTTCTGGGGGCTTCGTTGTCCAGGCCGTAGGCCACCGCGGCGGCGGTGGGCTCGTTGATGATGCGCAGAACATTCAGGCCCGCAATGCGGCCCGCGTCCTGAGTGGCCTTGCGCTGGCTGTCGTCAAAATAGGCAGGCACCGTGATGACGGCCTCGGTCACCGGCTCGCCCAGGTAGCTCTCGGCATCGCGGCGGATCTTGGTCAGGATCATGGCGCTGATGTCCTGCGGGGTCAGGTCTCTGCCATCGATATGCACCCGGTGATCAGAACCCATGTACCGCTTGATGCTGGACACCGTGCGGCCGGAGTTTGTGGCGATCTGGCGCTTTGCCGCACCGCCCACCAGACGCTCGCCATCCTTGGTAAAGGCCACCACGCTGGGGGTGGTGCGCTCGCCTTCGGCGTTGGTAATGACCACAGGCTTGCCGCCCTCCACCACCGCCACACAGGAGTTGGTGGTACCAAGGTCGATTCCGATCACTTTGCTCATAGTGCTTGTCCTCTTTTCTTCGGCGCAGAATATTTCCTTGAATATCTTACCGGTTTCCTATGACGATTTCTTAGAACAAATGTAAAGAAACTGTGTTTCAGGCGTTTTTATCGTCGACCAGCAGCTGATCCGTCAGCAGTTCAGCCTCCCGCAGCCAGTCGGCAGCATCCGTTTCGCCCTCGGCCTGCAGGATCCGAAAGCCCTGCACGGCCTCCGCCACCTGCAGCAGCGCCTTTTTTGCGGGAGAGGTACTGGGTCTCGTACTGGGCAAGACGCAGGCAGACCTGCGGGGTGTAGGCGATGTCCGGCACCTCCCGGGCAGCGCTCTGGGCGCGGCGGTAGTATTGCAGGGTCTCCGCCATCTCTCCGCCCGATGCAGCACAGTCATCCCCCAGGGCGATCATGGCCTGCACCTCCCCGGCCTGTGCGGCCTTTTTCCACATCCGCCGGGCCTGGGTCTTATTCTTCCGGGTACCCCGGCCATAATACAGGCAGTCCCCCAGGGCAGAAAGCGCCTCTGCGCTGCCCGCCTCGGCGGCGGCAGTGTAGCGGGCCGCCGCTTCCTGCCAATCCCCGGCCCGGGCGGCGGCGTGCCCGGCTTCCAGCTCCTGAGCGCCGGGGTTGTCGCTCCCCCCCGCTCCGATCTCAGCAGCCCGCTGAGCAGGGAGACATCCAGCGTGGCAGAGCTTGTCCACGGGTCCAGCACTACACCATCGATGCCGTCCGTTTCCAGCGCATACTCCATGGCGCTGCGCAGGCTGCGCTCCACCATGGGGCGGGTGGCGCTGGCCTTTTCCGCCTCGGCGTTCTTTACCGAGGTAAACAGCGGCAGATAGTTCCGCTCCTTCCGGGTGTGGAGCAGCCAGGGCTGCAGGCCCTCGGCCCGCTCCTCCGGGATGGGCAGGTGTGCCCAGGGGGCGGCCCCGCTCTGGGGGTCCACCGCCGCATCCAGCGGAACCAGCACCTTGGTCTGCAATTCCAGCGCATAGTTCAGGGCGTTCATCAGGCTCCAGAAATGTTCCTCGTTCTGCTCCCGGTACAGCCGCGCCACGGCCTCCTCCACAAACGGGCAGCCTGTGCCCACCGGCCCGTACTGCGGCGCAGTCCGCTTTTTTCCGCTGCCCACCGGCCGGAAGCGCCGACCGCCCATGTTGTATGCCATTTATCTCACCCTTCTTTTTCATCAATAGGATAAGTATAGCAGGAATCCGCAAATTTCACAATATTTTCCCGCAGGCAGCCGAACGCAAAAACAGCAGGCGGCTGCACATGGCCGTCTGCTGTTCGGTTCACTCCTCTGCCGGTTTCTCCGCATCGTCCAGATAGTCCTCGATGCTGCCGATGCTGTACCGGTTCTCGTTGGCTTTCACGCTCCGTGCACTGGCATCGTAGCAGGCTTCCAGAATGGGCATCACTGGCTGCTGGCCCTCCGGGTCGGTCAGATGTCCGATGGCCCGGGCCTCATAGTAGTTGTCGATGATCTGGTTCACGATCCGTTTGCGGTCACGGAGCGGAGTCTGCAGGTTGGCCAGCAGCTCCTGCCGGATGCCGCAGCTGTTGCTGCCGTGGTCGCCGAACAGGATGTAATACTCCTGCTCGATCTCCAGCGGTGCAGCCTGATGCAGATAATAATCCGCCAGTGTCCTCCGCTTCTTTTCGGTGCTGAAGCCCTTGATATCCTCCATGCCGCGAGGAAAGAGTTCCGGATGCAGGATCCACATTTCATAGGGCCCCACCGGCAGGTGCAGAGTATCGAATACATCCAGAAAATCCTCCAGCGCAATGCGGATCTCGCCCCGCTCCCATTTCTGAATGGTGCGCTTGTCCCGCCCCAGCATATCCGCAAGCTCCTGCTGAGATCTGCCCGCCATGTTCCGGGCAAAGGCAATGGCTTCCCCGATTCGGTTCCGGTAGTTGGACATATTCTTTCCCTCCTGACACACACTTGTACACCAGGCATTCCAACGTCTGGCGACATAAAATACTTTCCTCTGATAAAAGGATAATGGTTTGTCCCGCCTTCTGTCAAGAGTTGCAAATTCAATCACTTCACGTAAAATTTTTGTTAAATGTGTCATCCAAGCCGGGCAGCCGCCTTTTTTTGCAGAGATTTCGCCGCTCCGTGGGGCATCCGTCCCCTGTCTTAAACAACGTTCGGGCCATTTTGTCCTTTTTCACCTGCCGGAGGCGGCCGGATGTGTCAGGCACACCACAACACGCAACGCAAAATATTTTTTGCAAAAAATTCCTCTTCGGCAAGTTTTTCCCAGCGCATCTGTTTCCATACACGCAAAAACCGCCCATAGCCGTCAAAAACAGCCATGGGCGGGTGCTTTTTCTTTATGCCAGTTTATTCAGCCTTACGGCAACGTAGGGATCCGGGAGCTTGAGCTCGTCAGCAAGGTCGGCTTCAGATTCGTACTTCTCCGCCGCCATGCCCACCACAACGCTGCACACGTCAAAGCGTCCGGCGGGCGAAAGAGCCGTGACCTTGGCTTCTCCATCGGCAATGGCGGTCACCACGCCGTCCGCATCCACGGTAACGACACCGGGGTTGCTGCTGACCCATGTAATGGGCACACTGCCGCCGCCTTCCACCGCAACGGTGGCCGTCAGACGTTCCTGGGTGCCCACGGTGCGGAGCAGCAGGTCACTCTTGTTCAAGGTCACCTTGCCGATATCCGAAGTCACCGTGACGCTGCACCGCAAAGCCTGGCCGTTGGAGACCATTGCCGTGATGGTGGTGGTGCCCGCCGCCTGAGCCGTGACAAGGCCCTTGTCGCTGACTGTGGCAACCTCGGGGTTGCTGCTCATCCACTGGTAGACATAGAGGAAGGAGTGGTCGCTGTTGGTCAGCTGGAGCTGATGGGTGGGGTGCAGGTCATTGTACTGCAGCACAAGGCTCAGGCTGGTGGTATCCAGCGTGGGCTTTTTTCTGGCTGCTTCTTCATTTTTGCGGGTCACGGTCACCTTGCAGGCGGCGCGTTCGCCGTGGTCGGAGATGGCGGTGATGATGGCAGTGCCTGCATTGCGGCCCGTCACCTTGCCGTCGCCATCCACCGTGGCAACATTGGAGTTGCTGCTCATCCAGACGATAAAGTAATAATCGCTCTGGCCGCTGGTATACAGGTAGCCCTTGGGGCGGGGGGGTCATCATCGGTGATCTCCAGCTCCATCTCGGTCAGCTCCAGTTCCAGCTTGGAGCCGGTTCCGGTCAGGCCTGTCAGCACACCGGGCGCGGCCTGCGCGGGCAAAGGGGCAGCCAGCAGGGCCCCGCTCAGAGCCAGCAGGGCCAGAAGCCGCCCCGCGGTTTGGAATTTCCATTTCATTGGGTCGAACTTCCCTCCTTGTTTCATCCCATGGGATCAAAGGAATGCCGCACACATGGAAAAATTTCGCGTCCATGATTTTTCTCACTATTGATTTATTTTACACGTCCGGCCAATGTGGGTCAAGTTTTTCGCCCAAAGTGCTGTGCTTTCGCACCCGATTTCGTCGGGAATTCCAGTTTTTCCGATTTTTTTGTGCAGAACATCAGGACCAAAAGCTGCTCCCGGCGCAGGCAGCCAAACGCCGCGCTCACATTCAGTTGTGCTGTTTCAGGGCGCAGACCGCAATGCTCAAAGAACTCCAAGCTGCCTGATACATCAGGACAGCGGCCACCGACAGGGTGCCGATGCTCCCCGCGTAGGTCAGCAGAACACCGATGACCACCGAGAACCAGACCGAGACCATCTGCACCGTGGTGGCGCTCGTCTCGGCGTTCTGGGCCTTTTCCGCCGCGCGCAGGCCGCCGATCAGGCTGGCAAAGCCCTTATCATGCAGCATACAGCAGCGGGCCGTCTCGTCCGGCTGGGCAGGGGTCAGCGCGCTGCACTGCTCCTGATCCAGCAGAGTGATCATCCCCTCGGGCAGATGGTAAGCCTCGGTGATGTGGCGGGCCGTCAGGCTGGGGTCCTCACAGGTGACCAGCAGGCGGATGTTCTCCCGCTGCAGCACCTCCAGCCCGCGGGCGGCGTTGCGGCCGCCCACATAGTGGAGCACGAACATAGCGTGCAGGCTGCCGGAAACAGCCAGATACAGGATCTGCAGCGAGCCGTTTTGGGAGTGCTCATCCTCATACTCCTGCTCGGGCAGGGGCACGCCCTCCCGCTCCATGTACAGCCGGTTGCCGATGAGCACCCGGTTGTTATCGCACCAGGCGGCAAAGCCAAGGCCGTGGTGGACCTCCAGATCCTTCACAGGGTACAGGATCTCGGTGCGGTCCTCGATGATCTGGCGGAACAGGCCCCGCAGGGTCTCACAGCTGTGGTTGAGATGCTGGCCGCATAGAGGATGGCACGGTCGATGCGGCCGCCCTTGAAGATGCGGATATCCTCCAGATTCACGCTGTCGGCGGTAAAGAGCTCGTCGGCATCCACCTGCACGGTGTCCACGCCGCCCAGCTCCTCAATGGCAGCCCAGCCGGGCACCACGGCACCGGCGGCGGCAGCGGTCTTTTGCAGGCGCAGAGACGCGATGCCCGCAACCAGGGTGGAGGACAGCGGTGCACCCATGCAGAGCATGGAGGTCAGGGCTGCGGCCATGCCGTTGGGCCCGCCGCCAAACAGCAGGAACACCAGCCCGCTGAGCACGGCGGCACCCAGCAGGATCAGGGCTGTCTTGCGGGCGCGGCGCTCACTGGCGCGCTCCCCGAAGCTCTGCTCCACCAGCGCCTCGTCCCACTGGACAGGGCGGCTGAGCAGCACCCAGGGGTCTTTCTGATCCAGGCTCCGGGCCAGCACCCGGATCAGGTCCTTATCCCGGACACGGAACGCGCCCTGCAGCCCCTCGGGAGATCGGGCGGCGAGGTCGTAGCCGTTTCTGACGGCAGTCAGCAGGACCCGGCTGCCCAGCAGGGCCAGGAACAAGCCCAGTGCGGCCACGCCGGAAAGCAGCGTCCAGCTGGAGTTCTGATAGCTCTGGGCGTTGAGCAGGGCGACCGCAGCCTGCACCAGCGCACCGCAGGCGGCCAGCGCCGGCATGGTGTCTGCACTGGGGCGGCCCTTGAGGCCCTGCAGGCCATCCCGCAGGACAGGCCAGCCCACAGCCAGCGCACCGGCCAGAAAGAGCAGATTGGCAGCATAGAACGCCGCCGGGGCGATCACGGGGTCAAGGGAGGCCACAGGGGTCAGCAGCCCCTCGGCAACAAGGCCAAAGTGGAGCAGTACCACGGCAAGGATGCCCTCCAGCACACACCGCAGTGTCAGCTCCGCGCCCATCCGGCGGAGCTTCTCCCCCACCTGCTCGGGCGTTTCCGGCTCGGCTTCCTCTTCAGGCTTCTCCTCAGCCTCCGGCGCGGCAGGGGCCGCTTCCTCAGCAGGCTGGGCCGGGGCCTCCTCTGCCGGTGCGGCAGGCCGGGCGGGTGCTTCGTCCTCTTCCAGCCCCATCAGCGGCAGGCTCATGCTGTCGTCCTTGCTGGGGGCCGTGGTGCGGGTAGGGGCCTGCGGCTCGTTCTCGTCCGCGCCCTTGCCAAAGAACTGGAAAGCCGTTTCCGGTTCCGGCTCAACCTCTGGCGCGGCTTCCGGGGCAGACTTTGCCTGCTTTACCGACTGATCCTCGGCAAACACCATGGGGATGGCCGGGCCCTCAGGCGCTGCGGGAGCTTCCGGCTCCACGGCCAGCACCTCTTCGGGGGCATCCTGCACCTCCTCCACCGGGGCGGGCTTGGGGGTGCCATAGAGCATGGCCTTGAGTTCGGCCATCTCTGCATCCTCCTGCTGCTCCTGCGGGGTCAGGGATTCCCGGCGGCGGGGCGGCTCCGGCTTTTTCTCGGGCTGGGGTGCGGGCCGGGGCTCCGGCTTCGGCGCTGCGGGGGCTTCCGGCGCGGTGGGCAGAGCCACAGGCTCTGCTTCCTCCAGCTCTCCGGGCTCCAATGCCAGCTCCAGGCCGGCCTCGGCTTCTTCCTCATGGCCCAGCACGATCTCACCCGTGGGCGGCAGCTCATTCTGCACGGCCGGGGCGGCGGCTGGCTCCTCTTTGTCCTTTTCGCGGTGAAAGAGCTTGCCCAGCAGGCTGCCGGTGCTCTCCTTTTCCTCATCGCGGCGCTTCATCTCTTCGGGCACCTGTGCCACGCTGGTGCTGAAAAACGTGCGGAACTTCTCGTTCTGCGCATCGATTTCTTCCTGTGTCAGCTCTTTGCGCTTATCATCCTTTGGCATCCTAGTCCCTCCCTGTTCTGGTCACAGCGGTCTGGCCGCTGTTTCTTACTCTGCGGCGCGCTGGCTCTGGATCTCGTACAGGATGATGCCCGCCGCCACCGAGACATTGAAGCTGTCCACACCGGTGCCCTGAGCGGCCATATCCAGCCGCACCACACCGTCACAGCGCTCTTTCCCCAGCCGGGATACACCGCTGCCCTCGCTGCCCAGCACCAGCGCAATGGGGCCGGTCAGGTTGTTCTTGCGCAGGGGCACACCGTCCATATCGGCACAGTAGACGAACACCCCCTGATCCTTCAGGCGGCGGATGGTCTCGCCGATGTTGGCCACGCGGGCCACAGGCAGGCGCTCGGCCGCACCGGCGCTGGACTTGATAACGGTGGGGGTCACGGACGCGCCGCCCCGCTTGGGGATGACGATGCCGTGGGCTCCGCACAGCAGAGCAGAGCGCATCACCGCGCCCAGATTGTGGGGGTCCTCGATGCCGTCACTCAGCACCAGGAAAGGGGGCTCCCCCTTCTCTCTGGCAACGTTCAGCAGGTCCTCCACGGTCACATATTCGATCTCGCTGGCAAAGGCAGCCACGCCCTGATGGCTCTCGTTGCCGGTCATCAGGCGCAGCTTGTTGGGATGCACCCGCTTGACCGTGGCCCCGGCCTCCTTGGCCATGGCGGTATAGTAAGCTGCCACAGCGGGGGCCATGCCCTCCGCGATCAGCACGGTATCCACGCCGGAACCGCTCTTGAGCAGCTCGGTCACGGGGTTTTTGCCGTAGACCAGGCTCTCATTCTTGGGCTGCTCCTCCGTGCTGCTGCGGCGGGGACGGCGCGGCATTTTCTGTTCGTCCATTGATGTGTTCTCCTTCCATTCTATGGCAAGGCGGGCCGTTTGAGCCGCGCCATGGTTTCGTTCTGTTTCAGTTTTACTATATTTTGACACTGATACATTCTAAAGTATAGCATACCCCGGCATTCTTCGCAATGTTTGCCGAAGGCAAAAGTTTTCCACATTCAGCAGGCTATACAATCGGTAATTCGGCTCAAATTTTTCCACATGTTGAAAACCCGGTGGAAAATGTTCAAAAATCAAGTTTGTACGCCCACTTTCCGGGTGGAATTCCACAGTTTCCACCGAGTTTTCAACCTCCCGGGTTCGACACGCAAACTTTCCGCCGTACTTTTTGTAAAATTCAAGTCGGAATTATGACAATTTTTTGAAGGGAGATCCAGTGGTTTTTGCCAGAATCTCCAACATCAAAATGCCCAATGTGAATTTGTGTTGAAAACGCCGCGGGAACCGCCTTGATTTTATCCTGTAATTGGGGTATACTACCCTTAGGTTCGTTAAAGGATGCGCAATCTTGTATCCAAAACGGCTTTTTCACCCCAAAATGATTTTGCGGAGGTAATGAATAATGTTGGTAAATGCAACCGAAATGCTGATCAAGGCACGCGATGGCCACTACGGTGTGCCCCAGTTCAACATCAACAATCTGGAGTGGACGAAGGCAGTCCTGACCGCCTGCGAGGAAATGAAGAGCCCCGTTATCCTGGGTGTCTCTGAGGGTGCAGGCAAATATATGACAGGCTTCAAAACCGTCGCCGCCATGGTCAGCTCCACGGCAGCTACGAGGGCGCCAAGGCCTGTGTTGAGGCCGGGTTCTCCTCCATCATGTTCGACGGCAGCCACTACGCCATCGACGAAAACGTGGCCAAGACCACCGAGCTGGTGGCTCTGGCACACCCAAGGGCCTGAGCATCGAGGCCGAGGTCGGCTCCATCGGCGGTGAAGAGGACGGCGTTGTGGGCGCTGGCGAGATCGCAGACCCCGCTGAGTGCGCAAAGATCACCGATCTGGGCATCGACTTCCTGGCCGCAGGCATCGGCAACATCCACGGTGTGTACCCGTCCAACTGGAAAGGCCTGGACTTTGAGGCTCTGGACCGCATCCACAAGGCTACCAACAACATTCCTCTGGTGCTGCACGGCGGCACCGGCATCCCCGACGATATGATCAAAAAGGCCATCAGCCTGGGTGTTTCCAAGATCAACGTGAACACCGAATGCCAGCTGGTGTTTGCTGAGGCCACCCGTAAGTACATCGAAGAAGGCAAGGATCAGCAGGGCAAGGGCTTCGACCCCCGCAAGCTGCTGGCTCCCGGCGCAAAGGCCATCGAGGCTAAGTGCAAGGAGAAGATCGAGCTGTTCGGCTGCGCAGGCAAGGCCTGAGCCGAAGCGCATCTCCTGAGCACATTCCCGCCCCATAAATGATATTGCCCCGCTGTTCTGTGCATCGCAAAACAGCGGGGCATTTTTTGTAAGCCAGTCCGCAAAAAGGGGCTGCTGCACCGGTTTTTCCGTGTGCCGCAGCCCCTCTGGCCGCTACGGTGACGAACTGCCCGGCCAGCGGCAGGAGTAGTGCCAGCATCTCGTCCACATCCTTGTCCGCCATGATGCTGAGCAGGAACACGAACTTCTGCCCCGGAAAGCGGTCCCGCAGGCTCTGCACGGTGGCCCGCATTCCGTGGGCGTTGTGGCTGCCATCCAGCAAAAAAAGGCGGGCGAATGCCGCAGCAGCTCGAACCGGCCTGGCCAGCGCACCTGTTCCAGACCGGCACGGATGGCACTGTCCGGGATGTTCCAGCCCCGGCTGCGCAGCACCCGCAGGGCCGTAATGGCCGTGGCGGCGTTCCGGGGCTGATAGCTGCCGATCAGGGGCAGGCGGATGCCGTTCAGGCCGTCAAAATCAAAGGTGACAGCATCCAGATCCCCGTCCTCGATGGTCAGTCTGCTGAGGTCCACCACGGTCAGCGGCGCGTGCCGCTCTGCCGCCGTACGGGCGATGACGGCATCGGCCTCGTGCACACCGCCATAGCTCACCACCGGACTGCCCGGCTTGATGATGCCCGCCTTGGCCGATGCGATACCGGCCAGGGTGGGGCCCAGCTCCTTTACATGATCCATGCCCAGCGCCGTGATGACCGCGCACTCCGGCGGGTCGATGACGTTGGTGGAATCCAGCGTGCCGCCCAGGCCCACCTCCAGCACCACGATGTCGCATTTCGTCTCAGCGAACCAGAGCATCCCCAATGCCGTGATGATCTCGAACTCAGTGGGGATATCGGTCATGGCATCGGCAGCGGGCTTCACACGCTCCACCAGCCGCACCAGCGCCTCGTCCGGGATCTGTTGGCCGTTTACCTGAATGCGCTCGTTGAACCGGTTGATAAAGGGCGAAGTATACAGGCCCACCCGGTAACCCGCCGCCTGCAGGCAGGAGGCCAGCATGGCCGCCGTGCTGCCCTTGCCGTTGGTGCCCGCCACATGGATGAATTTCAGCTGCTTGTGCGGATCTCCCAGTGCGGCCAGCAGGGTCCGGGTGCGGATCAGGCCCGGCTTGTGCCCCGCCCACTGGACGGCGTGGATATAGTTCAGCGCTTCTTCATAGTTCATTGTGCAATGCCTCGGATCGTTTTGTTTTCCAGCAGCAGGCGCACCAGCACGGTGTTCACCGCCGCCAGGACCAGCGCGTTGGGAATGCGGGTCACCAGCACGCTCCACGGATAGTTATAGAAGAGGTGGAGTGCCAGCGAGTTGATGACAATGGAGCCCACCGCATGGCCGGCAAACACGCTGATCTGGGTGCGCAGGCCCAGCCGCAGGTTTGGCAGGGCGCGCCAGAGAAGGCCCGCCGTCAGGCCGATGGAGCCAGCCCCCAGCGTGATCAGCGGATTGATGGCGTAGCCGGAAAGGGTGCCGCCGATCATATCGGCCACTGCACCCACGGCAAAGCCCTCCACCGGCCCGAACAGCACAGCGGCCAGCAGGGTGGGCAGACTGCCCAGGGTGAACCGGACAAAGCCGGTGGAAATGCTCAGCACCCGGGCAAACACGATGCTCATGGCAGTGAGCAGGGCCAGCATGGTGAGCTTGCGGACGGAATTTCTGGAATGGTTCATATCAATTGTCCTCCCCTGTTTCGGGAACCGCGGGGCGGGCAATGCAAAACGCCCTCCCCTGTGACAAACCGCACAAAGGAGGGCGTGATTCAACGGTTCACATCCAGACGAGGCCGCAGACGGCCCCGTCTGCACCCAAGTCCATGCAGCAGCGGGATGCAGGCCATGCACCGCGGGTCTTACCTTCGTCCGCAGCACAACTCCCCGTTGATGCGGCACTTAACGCGCATGGCCTTACTCTGTTGATGGTCTTATTATATGCCTTTTTCCGGCCCATTGCAACCACAACTCCCATCATCTTTCCCAATTCGCGGGGCAGATTTTTGGCGGGGTGCACAATTCCGGCCTACACAAAAAGCCCTCCGGTGCGTCTCGTCCCGGAGGGCTTTTGGGGTACAGAAGGTCTGGTCAATTACTGCACATCGGTCAGCTCAGCCAGCTTGTGGAAGATCTCGGTGTTGTCATACACGCCGCGGAACTTGTCTGCACCCTGACCACGGGCGTAGAGGTTCACCATGGCACCGGTGTGGGCGTAGGTGGTGTGATCCACACCGGACTTGTGGTTGATGGTGTGGCAGATGGCCATGCTGAAGGGGATGTAGGTGCCATACAGCTCGTAATCCTGCTGGCTCATCTTGCTCTGGCTGGAAGAGCCGACCTTCAGGGTGCGCTCGTAGGCGGTGCGCAGGTTCTGCACCTCGTAGTCGGTCAGCAGCAGCTTGCCTGCGTTGGCGGCATCGGGGTCGGTGGGCAGGGTCAGGCCGAAGTTTGCCTTCACATCCTGCATAGCGGTCTCAAAGGGAGTCTGATTCTTCACGTAGTTGTTCACATAAGTGGAATCGAACTTTGCGTAGGACATCTTCTGGTGGGCCAGGTTGGTCAGGAAGGTATCGTAGTTGGTGGTCTTGTAGCCAATGCCCAGACCGCCGGTCTCGTGGTCAGCGGTCACCAGGATCAGGGTGTCATCGGGGTGCTGGGTGTAGAACTCCACAGCGGCCTGCACTGCGTTGTGCATCTCGATCACATCATGGATGGAGGCAGCGGCATCGTTGGCGTGGCAGGCCCAGTCGATCTTGCCGGACTCCACCATCATAAAGAAGCCGTTGCTGTTGTCCAGCAGCTCAATGCCCTTGCGGACATAGTCGGTCAGCTGCCACTCTCCTGGAGCGGCATCCATGGCGTAGTTCATGGCCTTGCCGTCGGCCAGATTTTCGGCAATGATCAGGGTCTTGCCTGCGCCTGCGGTCAGTGCAGCAGCACCCGCCTGCGTGGTGACCACATTGTAGCCAGCCTGAGCAGCCACCTCGTGGTTGTTGGGGCCGGTGCCATCGCCGTTCACCTTCTGGAACTCGCCGCCTGCGAAATACTCAAAGCCGGAGTTTGCCAGCTCCACGCCGATCTGATAGTAGTTCTTGCGGGTCTTCTGGTGTGCATAGAAGGCAGCAGGGGTGGCGTGGTCAATGTTCACCGTGGAAACAATGCCAACCTTGTAGCCCTTCTGCTTATGGAGCTTCTCCGCAATGGTCTCATAGGGCACATCACGGGTCCAGGGGCACATATTGATGACACCGCTCTCGGTCTTTTTTGCCGGAAGCGATGGAGGTGGCAGTGGAAGCGGAGTCCGGGCAGAAGGAGGTGCTGTCGTAGGTGGTCACGCTGCCCACCTCGGGGAACTGGGTGAAGCTCAGCTCTGCCTCGGTGATGGCACCGTTGTTGGTGACAGTGCCCTGATAGAACCGGGCAGACTGGATCTGGGCAGTGCCCATGCCATCGCCGATGAACAGGAAGATGTATTTGGGCTTCTTCTGGAACAGGCCAAAGCAGTTCTCCTCGTCAGCTGCGGTGGAAGCAGCCGGAGCGGCAGCGTTTGCAGCCACGGGGCAGCAGCAGTCATCACCGGCGGCAGATGCCACAGCACCCACTTTCAGGAAGTTGCGGCGGGACATTTTATGTTCTTTCATACGATAATTCCTCTCTTATCCTGAGCCCTCCCGGGCCCTGTTGCAATGTATCTTGGGAACGGTTCTATTGTACCCGTTCGGAGAAAGAGGGGAAACCATGGTAAAGCAAATCTTAGGTAAACCTTGGGCAATGAAAAACAGGCATTGGTAAAAAACAGGTGGTCTTTGTAAAATCGAGCCTTTCCTGCTCGCGGGCTCTTCCACTCCGTCAGGATTCGCCCCGGATCGGTTGCATCCGGTGGGCAAATCGTGTATACTGTAACCCGATTTTTATTTGCGGAGGGAGGGGTGCACATGTCCGTTTTATGTCTGGGCGAAGTCTGGCTGGAGCTGAACGCCGCCACGGCTCCGGAGCTGACGGAGATATTCCGGGCGCAGACCGGCGGCTGGGGCGCAGACTTCTGCCGCCAGTACGCCGCATTGGGCGGGCAGGCGGCTCTGCTGGCCCAGCTGGGAGCCGACCCCTTTGGCCGCAAGCTGGCGGCCCAGCTTGCCCGGGATGGTGTGGATTGCTCCCTGCTCTGCTTCACGGATGCCTTCCCCACGCCGGTGGTGTTCACCGGAGAGGACACCGCTCTGCCCTACCGTGCCCACACCGCCGGGCTGGCCCTTTGGCCGGAACAGCTGGAAACCGCCCCGTTCCGGGGAGCTTCTGCCTTCTGCTTTTCCTCCGCCGGGCTGGTGGACAGCCCCCTGCGGCTGGCCCACCTCAAAGCCCTTGCCGCCGCCCGGGATGCCGGGGCGCTCTGCTGCTATCTTCCCCGGCTGGCGCAGGCCGCGCCCTACTGGCCGCAGCGGGAGGCCTTGTGCCAGACCGCCCTGCAGTTTCTTGACCGGGCAGACGTTCTCTTTTTTTAGAGGAGAGCGACCTGCTCCTCCTCTTCGGCTCCCGGGAGCTGCGCACAGCCCTGTTTGCCCTGTTCACCGGCCATGTGCAGCTGATCTTTTTCTAAAGGACAGGATTCTCGCCTTTACACGCAGTGTTATGGCTTCTGCCGCAAAGAAGACCAGAGCCCCGCTCTGGTCTTGTATCGGATGGAAAAGATGGGGATTCATGTAATAGATTTGCCACGGTTAAGGGAGCATGTACTAGAACAGTTACTGAGTAACGATGCAAACACAACGGAATGCCAAGGGCTCCCCTACTAGGGGAGCTGGCGAGCGAAGCGAGACTGAGAGGTTTAACCCGGACGCTGGCGAGCGAAGCGAGACTGAGAGGTTTAATCCGTAGCCAAACAAAAACAGCCAGCGCCGTGGAAAGGAGGAGAAAGCGGCGCTGGCTGTGCATGAGAACTCCCAAACATTTGCGGCTGTCAGGAGATGGTTGGTAGTCTGTCCGCTGCCTTGGCTATTGCCTCGCATCAGCAGGGGACAGTGTTTTTTTTAAAGGGGCCGCGCCGCCCGGCTTCTGCCGGAGATGCGCGGTTTTCATTGCCTGCATGGCATCTTGGGAGGATGTTTTTCTGTTCCTCCCTGACTGCACCCTTATTGTACAGGATAAAAATGGAGTTTCTTTGTGAGGAATTTGAACAAATTGAAAATAAACGGAGCCGCTGCACATCATTTTGTACAGCGGCTCCGTTTTTTACGATTTTTCTTTAATTTTCAGCCAGATTACCGGTGTAGAGCTGGTAATACTTGCCCTTCTTGGCGATCAGCTCGTCGTGGCTGCCGCGCTCGATGATGCGGCCCTGCTCCAGAACTACGATACAGTCTGCATTGCGGACGGTAGACAGGCGGTGGGCAATGACAAAGCTGGTGCGGCCATACATCAGGCCGTCCATGCCCCGCTGGACCAGCGCCTCGGTGCGGGTATCAATGGAGGAGGTCGCCTCGTCCAGGATCAGCACCGGGGGATCGGCAACCGCGGCGCGGGCAATGGCCAGCAGCTGGCGCTGCCCCTGCGACAGGTTTGCACCGTCGTTGGTCAGCATGGTGTTGTAGCCATCGGGCAGACGCTTAACAAAGCCATCGGCATTGGCCAGCTTGGCCGCGGCAATGCACTCCTCGTCGGTGGCTTCCAGGCGGCCATAGCGGATGTTGTCCATCACGGTGCCGGTGAACAGGTGGGTATCCTGCAGAACGATGCCCAGAGAGCGGCGCAGATCGTCCTTTTTGATCTTGTGGATGTTGATGCCATCATACCGGATCTTGCCGTCTGCGATATCGTAGAAGCGGTTGATCAGGTTGGTGATGGTGGTCTTGCCGGCACCGGTGGAGCCGACAAAGGCGATCTTCTGGCCCGGGCGGCCATAGAGGTTGATCCCGTGCAGAACGGTCTTTTCCGGCACATAGCCAAAATCGACATCGGTAAAGGTGATGTCACCCGCCAGCTTGTGGTAGGTGGTGGTGCCGTCGTGGTGGGGATGCTTCCAGGCCCAGATGCCGGTGCGCTCGGTGGTCTCCATCAGCTCGTCATCCTTGCCATACTTGACGTTGACCAGGGTGACATAGCCCTCGTCGGTCTCGCTGGTCTCGTCCATCATCTTGAAGATACGCTCTGCACCGGCCAGTGCCATGATCACGCTGTTGGCCTGCATGGACACCTGGCTGATGGGCATATTGAAGCTCTTGTTCAGGCTCAGGAAGGCCATCACGGTACCCAGGGTCATGCCGCCCACATTGCCAACGGCCATGGCCGCGCCTGCCAGTGCACAGACCGCGTAGCTGATGTTGCCCAGCTGTGCGGTAACGGGCATGATGATGTTGGCGTAGCTGTTAGCCTGCTTGGCGCTTTCCTTCAGCTTATCGTTCAGCTGCCGGAAGCCGTCCAGAGCCTTCTGCTCGTGGGTGAACACCTTGACGACCTTCTGGCCCTCCATCATCTCTTCGATATAGCCGTTCACCTTGCCCAGATCCTTCTGCTGCGCCACAAAGTACTTGCCGCTCATGGCAGTGATCTTCTTGGAGCAGAACAGCATCAGGGCCACCATCAGCATGGTGACAACGGTGAGCTGCCAGCTCATCAGGCACATGCTGGTGAACACGGACACGATGGTGATGGCGCTGGACACCAGCTGAGGAATGCTCTGGCTGATCATCTGGCGCAGGGTGTCCACATCGTTGGTGTATACCGACATGATATCGCCGTGGGGGTGGGAGTCAAAATACCGGATGGGCAGGCTTTCCATGTGGGTAAAAAGCTGGACGCGCAGGTTGCGCAGGGTGCCCTGGGTCACATTGACCATGATGCGGGCGTTGAGCCATGCGGCCAGCACGCCGATGGCGTAGATGCAGCCGATGCGCACCAGTGCGCCTGCCAGCGGGCCGAAGTCCGGCGTGGCCTGCTTGGTCATGGGGACGATGTAATCATCGATCAGGGTCTTGAGGAAGAGGCTTGCCTGCACGTTTGCCAGCGCGCTGACGATGATGCAGACCAGCACAAGGATGCAATGGAGCAGATAGTGCTGGAACACCTCATCCATGATCCGCTTGAGCAGCTTGCCCGGGTTCTCCCTTCGGCTTGGGGCCGCCCATCCTACGGGGGCCGGGGCCCTTTACTTCTTTCACCTGTGCCATTACTGCTCACCTCCCTGCTTATCGAAGTCGCCGCTGCTCTGGGTCTGGCTGTTGTAGACTTCCTGATAGATGGTATTGGTCTTCAGCAGCTCCTCGTGGGTGCCCAGGCCGTTGATCTGGCCGTTGTCCAGCACCAGGATGCGGTCTGCATCCTGCACGGAGGAGATACGCTGTGCAATGATGATCTTGGTGGTGCCGGGGATCTCCTCCCGGAAGGCCTTGCGGATCTTGGCATCGGTGGCGGTATCCACGGCGCTGGTGCTGTCGTCCAGGATCAGCACCTTGGGCTTGCGCAGCAGCGCGCGGGCAATGGTCAGGCGCTGCTTCTGGCCGCCGGACACGTTGGAGCCGCCCTGCTCGATCCAGGTATTGTACTTGTCGGGGAAGCGCTCGATGAACTCATCGGCGCAGGCCAGCTTTGCCACCCGGATGCACTCTTCCTCGCTGGCGTTCTCGTCGCCCCAGCGCAGGTTATCCAGAATGGTGCCGCTGAACAGAACGTTCTTCTGCAGCACCATGGAGACTTCCCGGCGGAGGACATCCAGGCTGTAATCCTTAACGTCCACGCCGCCCACCTTGACAGAGCCGGTCTCGGCATCATACAGGCGGGGGATCAGCTGCACCAGGCTGGATTTTGCACTGCCGGTGCCGCCGATGATGCCCAGCGTCTCGCCCGGCCGGATGCTGAAGGTGACATCGTTCAGGACAGGCTGGCCGGTGCCGTGCTTATACTTGAAGGTGACATGGTCAAACTCGATGCTGCCGTCCGCCACCTGCTGCACCGGCTGCTTTGCCGGGGACAGGTCGGTGGTCTCGTCCAGCACTTCCACGATACGGCGGGCAGAAGCGGCGGACATGGCGATCATCACAAAGGCCATGCTCAGCATCATCAGGGCCATCAGGATGTTCATAATGTAACCGAACAGGGCGTTCAGCTGGCCGGTGGTGATCGCACCGTTCAGGACGTAATGTGCGCCGAACCAGCTCAGGGCGATGTTGCAGCCATACACAGAGACCAGCATGGCGGGGTTGTTGAAGCTCAGGCGGCTCTCAGCGTTCACAAACTGGTCGTACAGGCTCTGGCAGGCTTTGGTGTACTTCTCGTTCTCAAAGTGCTCCCGGACAAAGCTCTTGACCACGCGGATGGCCGAGACATTCTCCTGCACGGAGGCGTTCAGGTTATCGTAGTTCTTGAACACCTTATCAAAGATGCCGAAGGTGGGAACCATAACGCCTGCCAGCACTGCCACCAGGAACACGATGGCCACCAGGAACACCATGGTCAGCGAGCGGCTGATCATGGAGGCCATGATCAGCGCGAAAACCAGATGGACGGGGGCACGCACGCACATGCGCTCGATCATCTGGAACGCGTTCTGCAGGTTGGTCACGTCGGTGGTCATACGGGTGACCAGACCGGCCGTGGAGTACTTGTCGATATTGGAGAACGAGAAATGCTGGATGTTCTCATACATCGCATCGCGCAGATTGCCTGCAAAGCCGGTGGATGCCGTGGCAGCAAACCTGCCGGCCAGCACGCCCAGCAGCAGGGCAATGGCCGCCACCAGGAAGGTGAGCAGGCCGTACTTGACAACGGCGTTCATATCGCCCTTTTCAATGCCCTGGTCAATGATAAAGGCCATGATGGTGGGCAGCAGCACATCCATGATGGCTTCCAGAGCAGAGAAGATCGGTGTCAGGATCGCGGCGCGCTTGTACTCGCCCAGATGTGACACAAGTTTTTTGATCATCTGTTGTAATCCTCCTGAAGTTTATTTGCAGGGGTCATTCCAGCCCCTTGCGCAGCTTGTTCAATAACCGCAGAAGCTCTGCGTTTTCCTCTTCCGTCAGCAATCCGGCCACAAACTCATCGGTCTGGTGCAGGGAGAGCATCGTCTTTTCGTGGACGCGGCCTCCCTCTTCCGTCAGGATCAGCCGCTTCAGCCGGGCATCCTGCGGCACGCTCTGGCGCTCGATGTAGCCCTTGCGCTCCATCAGCTGCAGGATGTTCGTCACGGTCGAGCGTGTGATGGAGAACTCCCGTTCGATATCGCGCTGGTACACGGGCTCGTTCTTGTGCCAGTAGAGGTAGCTCATGATCCAGTCGTGCATGGGGGTCACGTTGTCCACGTTGTTCTCCCGGTGGAACTGGTTGATCTTGCGGAAGATCAGGTTGTTCACCCGGCGCACCTGTGCCGGGATGACCTGCGGCGGCTCCCATGGGGGGTTGCAGCAGGGCTGTTTGTTGCTTTCATCGTGCATAATGGTTTCCCTTTTGAATTGTTTGTGACAGGATTGTTTCCTTTAGAACTGTTTGATGCCGTACAATATCATAACGCACGATTTGATCATTGTCAATAGGAGACGCAAAATAAAATCCAGAAGCGCCCCACCAAACGGCGGGGCGCTTCCACTGGGCGCTGATTTTGCTTCTGCTGGCTCAACAGTCCTTGCTTTCTGACCAGAATATGCTTTAATAAAAGCAACTACGGGCACTGCGCCCCCGAATACTGCAAGGAGAATCCCATGGAACAACGGAATACCCGCCTGCGGAACGCGGGCTTCGTCACCTTCTTTTTTTTCAGCGGCATCTGCACCATTTCCAGCGGTGTGGTGGTCAGCCTGCTGCAGGAGGAATACGGCTTTGCCTACGGCATGACCGGCACCCTGCTCAGCCTGCTGAGCATCGGCAACCTGCTGGCGGGCCTGCTGGCCGGTGCGCTGGTGGGAAAAATGGGCATGAAGCCAAGCGTCCTGCTTCTGACCATCGGCTATGCGGTGGGCTACGGCCTGATGGGCCTGACCGGCCTGCCCATTCTGCTGGCGCTGGCCTTCTTCATTGTGGGCATTGCCAAGGGCAGTGTCCTGAACACCTGTACCATTCTTGTCAGCGGCAACTCTGCAGACCGCACCCGGGGCATGAACACCATGCACGCCTGCTACGCCTGCGGTGCCCTGCTCTGCCCCTTTCTGATCTCTGCCGCGGCCAGGGTCAGCACCACGCTGGCCGTGCTGGCGCTGGCGGCGCTGGGTCTGGTGCTCTGGCTGGTATACCTGTTCACCCCCATGGCAGGCCGCGCCAAGGCCAAAGAAGCTGTCACCGATTGGAGCTTTTTGCGCTCCTCCCGCTTCTGGCTGCTCACCGGCCTGCTGTTCTGCCAGAACGCCGCCGAGCAGAGCGTTGTGGGCTGGATGGTCACCTACTTCAAGGACAGCGGCATCATTGCAGGCACGCTGGCGGCCTATACCGTCACCGTGATGTGGGGTGCCACCCTGATCGGCCGCCTGCTCATCGCCTTTGTGTTCCCACTCAAACAGCCCCGCAAGGCCATGGTATTTATGGCGGTTTTCTGCACTGCCTTCTACTTTGCCATGATGCAGACCCACAGCCAGCTGCCTGCCATCCTGCTGCTGTTCGCCTTTGCCTTCTCCATGGCCGGTATGAACCCCACCGCCGTGGCCAGCGCCGGTAAAATGACCACCGTGACCAGCATGGGCATCATGCTGCCGGTGGCATCCAGCGGCGCAATCCTGATGCCCTGGGTCATCGGCAAGGTGGCTGAAAGCGCCGGTCTTGCTGTTGGTATGGCAACCAACATCGTACCCTGCGTGGGGCTGATCATCTTTGCAATTCTGGTGTCCAGAATGCGGGAGGAGTAAACTTCTCCGTCATTGCATCGCAATGCCACCTCTCCTGGCAGGAGAGGCAAGCAGCAGGCGACTGAGCGGTTCATCCCCTCGCCTTTGCGCTGAACTCACACCCACAGTAATCCTGACGGTAAAGCCCGTACTCCTCCGAAAGCTGGAGGGAGCGCAGGTAGCCGTTCTGCTTTTTGAAATCCGAGGGCAGGTGCCTGATGCCGAATTCGGCTTCAAGCTCCTGCCCGATTTGATTGATGCGGGCCGCATCCTTGTGGGGGCTGATGGAAAGCGTGGTGGTGAACCAATCAAAGCCGTGCTCCTTTGCGTACTGTGCCGCCCGGCGCATCCGCAAACGGTAGCAGACGGTGCACCGCCCGCCCCGCTCCGGCTCGTTTTCCAGCCCCTGCACAGCCGTGTAGAACTCCTGCGGGTCGTAGTAGTCCTCGATGACCGTGACCCCCAGCGGGTGCGCCTGCGCCACGAACTTTTTCAGCTCCTCGCCCCGGCGGTGGTATTCTTCTGCAGGCCAGGTGTTGGGGTTATAGTAAAGCACCGTGATCTCAAAATACCGGCACAGCTTTTCCAGCACGGCGCTGGAACAGGGCCCGCAGCAGGCATGGAGCAGCAGCTTTGGCCGCTGCGGCCCCAGCGTTTTCAACACTTCGTCCATCTGCTGTGCAAAATTCAACTGTTTTGACATCGGTTTCATCCTTTGTTATACTTGCTTTGATTCAACTAGCTCCCTCCTGCCGACTCGTCAAAAGAGCCGCAGCTGCCGGAAGGGGCATCCCGGTCATATTATATCACATTTTATCTAATAGGAGAACTGCGATGACAAACGAGAAGATTGCCCGCATCAACGAGCTGGCAAAAAAAAAGCAAGACCACCGGCCTGACCGATGCCGAAAAGGCAGAGCAGCAGGCCCTGCGGCAGGAGTATGTTGCGGACGTAAAGGCCAGCCTGCGCGCCCAGCTGAACAACACCTCGATCAAAGAGCCGGATGGCACTGTGCACAAGCTGGGGAAGAAGAACTAAAGCAGCATCACGAAGAGGAGCGCCTGGCGGATATTTGGGAGAAAAGTGTTTCTTCCCTCTTTTTTTTTCCGCGTTTCGTGCTATACTATAATTGTATTGTTGCGGATATTTCCGCGGGCGGTACAGATTCCCAAGGTGGCGTATCCCGGGCAAGGTGCACGGAAAAGGCTGTCTTTTGAAAAAATGATAAAGAGGTCATTTATTATGCTTACTGCAATTACGGGTATCAACTGGGGCGATGAGGGCAAGGGCCGCATGGTCGATCTGATCAGCCAGGAGTATGACATTGTCGTGCGGTATCAGGGCGGAAACAACGCCGGCCACACCGTGAAGAACGAGCGTGGCAAGTTCGTGCTGAACCTGCTGCCCTCCGGCATCCTGCGCCCCAACGTTGTCTGCGTGATGGGCAACGGTATGGTCATCGACCCGCACCATCTGGACGGTGAGATCAACAAGCTGCGGGAGCAGGGCATTTCCATCACCCCCGATAACCTGAAGATCTCCGACCGGGCCACCATCACCATGCCCTACCATGTTGATCAGGACGGCCTGGAAGAGGCCCGCCTGGCCAAGACCGGCGCACAGTTCGGCTCCACCAAGCGCGGCATCGCCTACACTTACGGTGACAAGTATATGAAAAAGACCCTGCGCATGGGCGACTTGGTGCACCTGGACGACAGCGTGAAGAAGCGCCTGGTGACCATGGTGGACTCCAAGAACCTCGTCATGGAGGGCAGCTACAACCACTCGCTCCCATCAGCGTGGATGAGATGTGGGCATGGCTGGAGAAGTACGCCGCCATCTTCAAGGACTACATCTGCGACGTGGGCCAGTATCTGGCTGACGCCGATGCCGCCGGCAAAACAGAAGGTGCTGTTCGAGGCCCAGCTGGGCGCGCTGCGCGACATCGACTTCGGCATCTACCCCTATACGTCGTCGTCGAACGTCATCGGCGCTTACGCGCCCGTGGGCGCGGGCATCCCGGGCCACAAGCTGGACAAGAGCATCGGCATCATGAAGGCCTATTCCTCCTGCGTGGGCGACGGCCCCTTTGTCACTGAGCTGGCTATGACCGAAGAGGAAAAGCACGACCTGCGTGAGGCTGGCCACGAGTACGGTGCAGCCACCGGCCGTCCCCGCCGCGTTGGTCCCATCGACCTGGTGGCAAGCCACTACGGCGTGTTCTGCCAGGGCTGCGATGAGGTTGCGTTGACCTTGCTGGACGTGCTGGACTACATGGAGAAGATCCCCATGGTCACCGGCTACAAGCTGACCGATGGCACCATCACCAAGCGCTTCCCCATGGGCATGGCTCTGGACACCGCACAGCCCGTGGTGGAGTATCTGCCCGGCTGGCACTGCGATATCACTGCCGCCCGCAAGTGGGAGGATCTGCCCCAGGAAGCCCGCGATTACGTTGAGTATCTGGAAAAGGCTATTGGCTGCAAGATCACCTACATCTCCGTGGGTGCCGAGCGTGAGGCCTACATCCACCACAACGTCTGATCCGCGCCACAGAACCCGCCGCATTGAAAAGGAAGCGTGACTATGTTTGATATCATCACGGACAGCGCCTGTGACCTGACCCCTGAGACGGCCGCAACACTGAATATTGAGATCATCCCCTTCTATGTCTCGCTGGACGGTGAGCACTACCGCAAGGAAGGCAAGGAGATCGCCGTGCGCGATTTCTACCAGTTCATGGTAGATAACCCCGCGGCCTACCCCAAGACCAGCCTGCCCTCTCTGGAGGATTTTGAGACCGCCTTCCGGGCCCATGCCGAGGCGGGCCGCCCGGTGCTCGGCATCTGCTTTACCAGCAAGATGAGCGGCTGCGTGGGCAGTGCCCGCAACGCCCGGGAGCTGGTGCTGGAGGATTTTCCCGATGCTAAGATCGAGGTCATTGACAGCACCGCCGCCACCGTGACCGAATCCATCGTGGTGGAAAACGCGGTGGCCATGCGGGATGCAGGCTGTACGCTGGACGAAGCCGTGACCTGGCTGGAAGCGGAAAAGATCACCAACCAGATCTTCTTCACGGTGGGTAATCTGGACTACCTCATCAAGGGCGGGCGCATCGGCAAAGTCACGGGCCGTGCCGCCAACATTCTGGGCATCAAGCCCATGATCCTGTTCAAGGAGGGCGAGATCTTCTCCGCTGGCGTGGCCCGCGGCCGCCAGAAGAGCTTTGAGAAGGCCCTCGACCTGCTGATGACCTATCTGGCCGAGCACAACGGCACGCCCGACGACTACTGCATCACGGTGGGCTACGGCTACGATGCCGACGAGGGCAAGCGGCTCTGGATGCAGACCCGCGCCGCCCTGCGCGCCAAGTACCCCACCTGCGAGTGCAATGTGGTCCTGCTGCAGATCGGCTGCACCATTGCCGTGCACACCGGCCCCTATGCGTTGGGCATGGGCGTGATGCGGCGGTGGAAAAAACAGTAACTCCCTCAGTCGCCTCCGGCGACAGCTCCCTCTAGGAGGGAGCCTTACGGCAGCGAAAAGCCTCCCTCTGAGAGGGAGGTGGCATTGCGTCAGCAATGACGGAGGGAGTTCCCACATAGTAAAAAAGAAGCCCCGACGAATGTCGGGGCTTCTTTTTTTTTTCAGCCTTGATTTTTACGATGCACGATCACAGAAGACGGTGACACGGGTCTTGCCGCCGTAGGTGCAGGTGTACAGCACCAGGGCGTAGCCGCTGTGTTCCACTTCCTCCACACTGTGGGGGTCAAGCACTTCGACCTTGTTCACGACGTACTCATTCACGATGCCGTCCATATCGGTGAAGGTGACGCTGTCCCCCCCGCTGTGAGGGAGGTCAGCTTGCCGAAATGGCTCTCGTAGTTGTGCGCCGCAATGACCAAATCATCGGTGCGGGAAGAGCCGAACTGGCGGCAGGGAGCGATCTTCAGGCGGGGGTAGCTCCACTCGCTCATCACCGGCAGGTCAATGCCGATGGCGGGAATGGAGATCTCACCCACATATTCGTTACCGTCGATCTCCACCACCGGGAGCTCGGGGGTCCAGGGGGCCGCTCTCTGTCTCCGGTTCCGGGGTCTCCACCTTCTGCTGAAGGTCGGCCACCACGGTCTGGGCCTCGGCACCGGCGTGGGCATCCTCGTAGCGGTTGTAGGCGTACAGGCCGCCCGCCGCCAGCAGGAGCACCACACCCAGCACGATGCAGACGAGCCCGGGGATACTTTACGCATTCTTTTCACGTTAGCCTATCTTTTTTTTTTCGTGATGATGATTTTTCCGCACAGTGGAGCCCTCCCTGCATCATAGTATTTTTGGCAAAACCGGAGGAAAAGATATTCAACTTTTGTCGTTTTTCTTTCCCTTGGCAGGTTATTTTTACCAGATACATCATTATCGTAATTATAGCATGTATATCCAGTATTTTCAATAGTGAAATTTTATTTTCCCTTCCCCTTTTCAGACAAAATATTCTGCGATATACAGCACGTTATGAACCGCCGCAATATCATTGCGGGGAGTAGTGCGCTCTAACTTATCCGCACGCCCCGCCGCATTGATATATCGCGCAGTTTTGTGTTGTATCTTCGCAGTTTCACTCTCTATAATACATGAAGCGCAGATTCCTTTCACTTTTTCGAGATTTTTTTGAAAAAAGTTTTCGGAGCCCTCTCAGTCAAAGCCTGACGGCTTTGCCAGCTCTCCCAAAGGGAGAGCCAATTGCGGCTCGACCTTCAGCGGCATTTACCGCCCAAAAGCCTGCCCAAAGCTCCCGTTTCCCTTGCAGATGCGTTGGCTCCCCCCCTCGGGGGAGCTGTCGAGCGAATGCGAGACTGAGAGGGCGTGCCCCACCAAAAAGCGCCCCCATCACTCAAAGGAGCAATGGGGGCGCTTTACCATATTACAATGGGTTCCGCTTACTCAGCCTTGGGGGCTTCGGGAGCCTTTGCCTCCTCAGCCTTTGCGGCGGGCTCTGCCGGAGCGGCAGGAGCGGCAGCGGGCTTCGGAGCCTGCTTCACCACGGGCTTGGGGAGATTCGGATCGTCCTTCAGCGGGAAGAGGATGATGTGCTTGGGGCACTTCTGGGCACACATGCCGCAGCCCTTGCACTTGTCGTAGTCCACACGGGCCACGCCGTCCACAACGTGGATGGCATCAAACTTACAGGTGCGCTCGCACATGCCGCAGGCAATGCAGGAGGTGGTGCACAGCTTGTTTGCCACAGCACCCTTATCCTGATTGGAGCACATGACCACGGGCTTGCGGGGGCCGCCTGCGTCGATCATAATGACGTGCTTGGGGCAGATGTTGGCGCAGGCACCACAGCCGGTGCACTTGTCCTTGTCCACCTTGGCCACACCGTCCACAATGTGGATGGCATCGAACTTACACACCTTGGTGCAGTCGCCCAGGCCGATGCAGGCAAAGGTACAGGTCTTGGGGCCGCCGTACAGGGTCGCGGCAGCGGCACAGGTCTGGATGCCCTTGTACTCGTAGCTGGGCTTGCAGTGCTCGGAGTTGCCCTGGCACTGGACCACAGCCTTCTTCTCCACAGCGCTTGCCTCACCGCCCATGATCTTGGCAATGGCGGCAGCAGCCTTGGGGCCGCCGGGTGCGCACTTGTCGCAGGGCACGCCGTCCATGACCACAGCCTTTGCGTAGTCCGCACAGCCTGCGTAGCCGCAGCCGCCGCAGTTTGCACCGGCAAGGCAGTTGGTAACTTCTTCAATGCGGGGGTCTTCCTCAACCGCCATGAACTTTGCGGCCAGCACCAGAACAACGGCACCGATCGCGCCCACGATGGTACAGAGGATCACAGCAGATACAATATTCATAATCCTGTTCCTCCCTTACAGCGTCACGTTGAACAGGTTTTCGACGAGACCGCCGAAGCCCATAAAGGACAGGGAGGTCATGGCAGCAGCCACCAGAGTGATGGGCAGGCCCTTGAAGGGTGCCGGGGGATCGCAGGCTTCCACACGCTTGCGCACGCCGCTGAACATGACCATGGCCAGCATAAAGCCGACACCTGCACCCACGGCACAGACCAGAGCCTCAATGTAGGCAGCGGCAAAGCCAAGGGTAGCAACGTCTGCGCCGTAGTCGTCCACGACCAGAATGGTCACGGCCAGCACGCAGCAGTTGGTGGTGATCAGGGGCAGGTAAACGCCCAGAGAATTGTACAGTGCAACAACATACTTCTTCAGGAAGATCTCGATGAACTGCACCAGCACTGCAATGACCAGGATGAACACGATGGTCTGCAGGTAGCCCAGGTCAGCGGGGTTCAAAATGAAGATCTGGATGGGGAAGGTGACAGCCGTTGCCACCAGCATAACAAAGATAACAGCGCCGGACATACCAATGGAGGAATCCAGCTTCTTGGAAACGCCCAGGAACGGGCAGATACCGTAGAACTTCACCAGCACGTAGTTGTCCACCAAGATCATGCTGAAGAAGATCGCAGCAAGTTTGACTAACATCTTATTCTGCCTCCTTCTTCAGGTTGTCGAGGTCGCAGCAGCTCTTGCGCTCGATGCGGGCATCCAGCTTACCTTCCAGCCAGACGCAGCCGGCCATCAGCACGCCGTAGCAGAAGAATGCGCCGGGAGCCTGGGTCATAATGCTCATCTTGGCCATGCTCTCGGGCAGGACCTGGAAGCCCAGCCAGGTGCCGCTGCCCAGGATCTCACGGATGGAGGCCATCAGCACCACGGTGAGGGTGTAGCCGATGCCCATGCCGATGCCGTCCAGTGCGGAATCCACCACATTGTTCTTGCAGGCAAACATCTCGGCACGGCCCAGAATGATGCAGTTGACAACGATCAGGGGCAGGAACACGCCCAGTGCGGTGTACAGGCTGTCCATGTAGGCGTGCATCACCATCTGAACGATGGTCACGAAGCCTGCAATGATGACGATGTAGCAGGGCAGATGGACTTTAGCGGGGATCACGTTGCGCAGCAGCGAGATCAGGATGTTGGAGCACACCAGCACGAAGGTGAAGGCTGCGCCCATGCCCAGCGCGCTGGAAACTGCCGTGGTAACAGCCAGGCAGGAGCAGGTGCCCAGAACCAGACGCAGAACGGGGTTTTCTTTGATGATGCCGTTGGTAAGGATGCTTACCTTGGACTTGTTTTCGCTTGCCATTTCTTACCAACCTCCTTTATGCCAACTCGTTGTAGCAGTTGATGCAATCGTTGATGGCGGCAAACAGAGCCTTAGAGGAAATGGTTGCGCCGCTGTATGCGTCGTAGCCCTGGCCCAGGGTGATGTTCTGGTGCCATCCATGCCATCGAACTGAGCAAGGAAGCTGTCGGTGGCAACGTTGCTGCCGATGCCCTTGGTCTGGGTAGAAGCGTCCACCCAGATGCCGGTGACAGTGCCGTTGGTGTCGAAGCCGATGATGACGGACAGGATGCCGCCGTCAAAGCCCTTTTCCTCAGCCTTGATGGCCAGGGAGCCGTCGGTGGCCTTTACAGCACCGGTGATGTTCTCGGTGGTGTAGTCGGTCACCTCCTCCAGATCGGAGGCGCTGGAAACGGTGGGCATCACGTCCACATAGGCAGCCAGCGTTGCGGCCTTCTGGTTATCCTCAATGATGGGAGCCGTAAAGGAGTTGACCATGGCCAGCAGCAGGCTGACGATCAGTGCGATCACGCTCAGCACAACAACAGGCTTTACACTGGTCTCCCAGGAAGAATTCTTATTCATTTGCCAGCACCCTCCTTTGCTTTCTTTGCAGGCTTAACATAGCCGTAAGGAGTCTGACGGGTCCAATCGTTGATAAAGGGGACCCACAGGTTCATAAACAGCAGCGCGAAGGAAACGCCCTCGGCGTAGCTGCCCCACTGACGGATGGCGAAGGTGACGATGCCCAGGCACAGGCCGTAGATCAGCTTGCCCTTCAGGGTAAAGGGGCTGGTAACGTAGTCCGTTGCCATGAACACAGCACCGAACATCAGGCCGCCGGACAGGATGCCGACCAGTGCGCCGTGCAGGCTGCCGGTGGAGATCAGGTAGAAGATAAACATGCTGCCGATGTAAGAAGCGGGGATGGCGATGCTGATGGTCTTGGTGGCCACCATATAAATCAGGCCCAGCAGGATGGCCAGAGCGCAGGTCTCGCCCAGAACACCGCCGTGCACGCCCATGAACAGATCCAGCAGGCTCAGCTTGCTGGTGTCAGCCACAGCCAGCGGGGTAGCGCTGGACAGCTGGTCAACCGCTGCATCGGGGAACACCCAATTGTTCATGGAACCGGCAAAGCTGATGAACAGCACGATACGGCCGACCAGTGCAGGGTTTGCAAAGTTCATGCCAATGCCGCCGAACAGCTGCTTGACCACGACGATGGCAACCAGGTCGCCGATGATGAGCTGGCCGATGGGCATGCCCACGGGCACGTTCATGGCCAGAATGATGCCGGTGACCACAGCGGACAGGTCGCTGATGGGGTTTGCTTTCTTCAGCAGCTTGCAGTACAGCCACTCAAAGGCCACACATGCCACAACGGACACTGCGGTAACCAGCAGGGCACGCGCGCCAAAGATGATTGCAGAGGCCACCACACAGGGGCACAGGGCAACGATCACGTTGGCCATCAGGCTCTGGGTCGTTTCCTCACTGCGCAGGTGCGGGGAGGCCGAAACAATAAGCTTCGTATCCATTACTTATTGCCTCCTTTTTTGATTTCACCAAGGTAGAACGCCTTTGCCAGGCCCATCATCTGGGTGCAGGGGCGCTTTGCCGGGCAGACAAAGGTGCAGGAGCCGCAGTTGAAGCAGTAATCAACATGCAGCTTGCCCAGCTCCTGAACGTCGCGGGCAGCGTAAGCCTGGTTGACCTCCACGGGCTCCAGACCCATGGGGCAGTACTCCACGCAGCGGCCGCAGCGGATGCAGGGGTTGACCTGCGGGGGCTCTGCAGCAGCGGCGCTGAGCATGATCAGGCCGGAGGTGGTCTTGGTGGTGGGGTAGCTCAGGTTCTCCACAGCGGGACCCATCATGGCACCGCCGGCAACCACCTTGCCCAGCTCCACGCCGCCCTTGATGCCGAAGCAGCGTTCAGAACATCCTCGTAGGCAGTGCCCACGGGAACGATCAGGTTCTGGGGCTTTGCGCAGGCATCGCCGTCCACGGTGATGCAGCGGCTGACCACCGGCATACCGGTAGCCAGGTACTTACCCAGGGTAGAAACAGAGGTCACGTTCATCACAATGGCACCTGCATCTGCGGGCAGACCGCCGTGCGGAACCTCGCGGCCCAGGCACTTCTCGATCAGGATCAGCTCTGCGCCGGTGCCGTAGACACTGGGCAGTTCCTTGACCTCGATGGCGGGCTTGTCTTTGGTCTTCTGGTTCAACAGCTCGATGCACTCGGGCTTGTTGTTCTCAATGCCAATGATGCACTTCGGGATGCCGGTATACTTCAGCATGGCCTCGATGCCGCGGACGATATCATCGCTGCAGTTCAGCATCTCCTGCGTGTCGCTGGTCAGCCAGACTTCACACTCGGAAGCGTTGATGAGCAGGGTGTCCACGGTCTGCTTGGGCTGCAGCTTGACATCGGTCGGGAAGCCTGCGCCGCCCAGACCCACCAGGCCGCACTCACGCACGGCTGCCAGGAAGCTGGCCTTGTCGGTGACCTCGGGTGCCTTCACGGCAGGGTCCACGGTCTGCTTGCCATCGGTCTTGATGACAACAGAGTCGCACATCCGGCCATTGGAGAGACGGAAGGGTTCCACAGCGGCCACGGTACCAGAAACACTGGAGTGGATATTTGCAGAGACGAAACCGCCTGCTTCACCGATCTTGGTGCCAACAAACACTTCGTCGCCCTTTTTTGACCAGGGCTTTCGCCGGAGCGCCGATGTGCTGGCTCATCAGGATGCGTACCTGCGCGGGCAGAGGCATCGGAACTGGTTTGCTTGCAGCGGTTGCCTTGTCATGCGGCGTATGCGCGCCAAGCGCCGCACGTTTCAGCTTGTTCAACATGGAATAAATCCCCCATTCTGCTTGAATTGCCACCCCTGCCCTCATGCGGGCGCACTGCGGCAGGGACAGCAGCTGCTTAACACAGTTATTGTATCATTTTACAGCCGGAAGTTCAACGACAACAGCACCAAAATGATGCAATTTCCTCAATTTTCTTTGCCATTTTTAACGATTAGTCGTATCTAACTAATTGTTTTTTTATTAACAACCACCAACTTCACGCAACTTTACTACCGTTTGCCTTTCTACCGGGATTATGGTATACTGTTGCTAATGACCCTGCGGAACGTCCCCTGCTCCGCATTTGAACGACCGGGCCATGCCCGCCAAGGAGGATCGGATACCATGAAAGTTCTCAAAGCTCTGCTTGCCATCTTCACGTTCTTAGCCGCCGCACTCACCTGCACGCTTCTCTTTGTGCAGGACAGAAACGCCCCCCACTATATTAAGATCTACGAGAACGAGCAGTAAGCAGTTTCTCTGACAAACAAGATCCCCGGAAAGCGGCCCGCGCCGCCCTCCGGGGATCTTTATGCTTTATGGTTTTTTCCTCTGTATCGGGGAACGCCCAGTTCACATCGAACAGGCAGACCGCCTGATAGACAGTGCCGTTAGAAGTGGGAACGTATGCAACGCCGATCTTTTCTGCTAAGTTGAATGCACTGGTATCTTTGAACAGCGAATCATACTTGAAGCTGGTCTTGGAAGCGGGGTTATAATCACTGGTGATGGGACGGTAATCTTTGGTCATGCCAACCACAATCTTCACACTGCCCAGTTCAGCAGTGATCTTACGGTAATTTTCCCAGTAGATCGTGTTATTGATCTTGTTATTGGTATACTCCAGCCAGTTCTCCAGCAGAGCCTTCGTCACTGCGCTGTACTTTGCACTGTACTCAACCTGGCCCAGACCCTTATTGGCAGCCATGTTATTCACGGTCATCACCACTTCGGGAGTACCGTCCTCCGGCATTATGCTATCCGGGTCGGTGGTGCCACCGTCGCAGGCGGTCAGCATTGCCAGTGCCAGAACACCGGCCAGAACAAGTGCCAGAACTTTTTTGAAACGCTTCATTGCAATGCCTCCTTGATTTTATTTAATCGTTATCTTCACACCCGAGCAGGAATCTTATGTAGGCAAAGGTGCGCTCCTGCCCCAGATCCCGGACCATCAGCAGCAGCTTTTCCAGCAGTGCCCTTGTTTCGGGATGGAGCAGATAGTGATCCTTGCTCTTTTCATAATACTGCCACGGGGATGCGTCGGTGTACTTGTCGCCCAGATATATCTGACTGGCCGCCACGCGGTCGCAGACCATCTCGCAGACATAGCGCAGGGGCATTTTCATGCCGCCCAGGCCGGATTTGTTGGTTGTGTAGTCGATCCAGTATTCCAAATGGTGCTTGTTGCGGCCCTTATGGTGGAGCCATGCCGAGGAATAGCCCCGGGCGGCGCGCTCTGCCTCGTTGGGGCTGTGGTCGCCCTGATAGTAGATGCAGCCCGGGATGAACTCGGTGGGGCTGTACTTGCTCAGGTCATGGGTCAGGCCCTGCCGATAAAGGCCGCATTCAAAGCAATACTTCATCACCAGCAGTTTATGCCGGGTGATGGTCTCAAAGTGTCCCTTGATGTTCATTGGAGGGTACCTCCCCGGAATCTTACCGTTACCCTGCCCTCTTTCAACCTGCGCAGATCGTCGCTCTCCGAAAAATCCTCCCGGTCACGGGTCAGGTTGGGGTTGTAATAGGGGTCATCCAGAATGTTTTCCTTGCCGTGGATGGTGTAGAGCCGCTGCTGCTCCGCCGCAAAGCGGGCCGCCTTGACGGGGTCTTTTTCATCCCCGCCCCGGCTCTTGCTCTCATAGTGGATGAGCTCGGCGTAGGGGGTCCAGGCAATGCGGTAGCCCGCATCCCGCACCCGCAGGCAGAAGTCCACATCGTTGAAGGCCACGGCGAACTGCTCGTCCAGCCCGTGCATCTCGTCATAGACGGCGGTCTTTACCAGCAGGCAGGCACCGGTCACACCGGAGAAGTCCTGCACGGTAGAGGTGCGGAACAGATAGCCGCTGCCGCCCTTCTTCTTATACTTGTGGCTGTGGCCCGCGTAGCCGCCCAGACCGGTCACGATCCCGGCGTGCTGGATGGTCTCATCCGGGTACCAGAGCATGGCACCGCAGATCGCCGCACCGCCGGGGTGGGCGCACTGCCGGAGCAGCTCCGTGAGCCAATCGCCGTTTACCACTTCCACATCGTTGTTGAGCAGCAGCAGGTAGTCGCCCTCTGCCGCTTTCCGGCCAAAGTTGTTGATGGCCGAGAAGTTGAAGCCCTTGTCCGGGTAGGTGACCACCTTCAGGCCATCGTACCGCTGCCGGGCCTTCTCGTAATAGGCAAAGGTGGCCGGGTCTGTGGAGTTGTTCTCAATGACGATGACCTCGAACCGGTCCCAGGTGGTCTTTTTCCAGATGCTCTGCAGGCACTTTTCCAGATCCTCGGTGTGATCCTTGTTGGGGATGAGGATGCTCACCTTCGGCTCCCCCACAATGTCCCACCTGACCCGATAGGTGCTGGGGTACAGGCCATCCTCTATGGTACCGGTGCGGCCGGTGCGCTCCAGATGGTCGGCCAGCGCCTTCTTTGCCGCTTTGGCAACGTAGGGCTTGGCATCGGTGCCGCCGGAGGTCGAGCCGCCGTGCACCCGCCAGTAGTAGAGCACCTGCGGCACATGGGCCGCGCCGCCCACCTGCTCAATGAGCCGGAGGAAGAGGTCGTGGTCCTGACTGCCATCACATTGGGCGTTCCCCGCCCACCTGCTCGAACAGCTCCCGCCGGAACACGGCCAGATGGCAGATGTAGTTGCAGCAGAGCAGATAATCCGGGGCATAATCGGGCTTGAAGTGGGCCACCAGCGGCTTTTCGATCTTTTTGGTAAAGAGGGCCTCGTCGCTGTACAGGAAGCCGTCCGGCTCCCCTGCCTCGCGCAGCTGCCGGATCGCCTGACCCATGGTGTACATGGCGTGGGGCGCAAGGATGTCATCGTGGTCGGCCAGCGCCAGATATTCCCCCGATGCCAGTTCAGCGGCGGCGTTGGTGTTGGCCGCAATGCCCTTGTTTTCGATCTTTTTTTGTATACGATATGTTGATATTTTGCCTGATATTCCCTTACGATATTCCCCACACTGCTGTGGGCGGCATCCGAGGCATCCGCCAGGCAGAGCTCACCATTGGGGGCGGTCTGGTTCACGAAGGAATCCAGAAACTGCCGCAGAAACACCTCAGGAGTATTATACAACGGTGTCAACACGGAAATCGTCGAAAGTTGGCAGTTTTCAAAATTTTTTCCTGCCATTTCGGCTCTCTGGGCTTCCAGCACCTTTTTTGCGGGCAGGTAGCGGGCCTTTTTGCCAAAGCACCGCCGCCTGACAAAGTCTGCGCCCCGGGCCAGCATGGTGCCCAGACCCTCGTCCTTTGTCAGCTGCACCGCATAGCCTGCCAGCTCTCTGGCACGTTTCAATCGCACATTCATGGCTCAGGCCTCGCCGCGCTGGGTGGCCTTGTAGGCCGCGCAGACTGTCTCGGTATCGCCGTTCATTTTCAGATGGCCATGGCTCAGCCATGCCACCTTGCTGCACATCCGCTCGATCTGCTCGATGGAGTGGGACACCAGAATGACGGTGGTGCCGCCTGCCATCAGCTCCTTCATCCGTTTTTCGCATTTCTGCTGGAACAGGAAGTCGCCCACCGAGAGCGTCTCGTCCACGATCAGGATATCGGGCTTTGTGATGGTGGTGGCAAAGCCGATACGGGCCACCATGCCGGAGGAGTAGTTTTTCAGCGGCACATCGAGGAAGTTCTGCAGCTCGCTGAACTCCACGATCTCGTCGAACTTCTCGTCCAGATACTTGGGCGAGAACCCCAGCACCGTGCCGTTGAGGTAGATGTTCTCCCGGGCGGTCAGGTCCATATCAAAGCCCGCACCCAGCTCGATGAGCGGGGCGATGGTGCCGTTGACGGTGACCTTGCCCTTGCTGGGCTTGTACACGCCCGCAATGGTCTTGAGCAGGGTGGATTTGCCCGAGCCGTTCAGGCCCACCAGACCGTAAAAATCGCCGGGCATGATGTCCAGGCTCACGTCCTTCAGGGCGTAAAACTCGTCGTACTGCAGGCGGCCCTGCACCAGGGCCAGCAGATATTCCTTCAGGCTCTCGTGCTTTTCGGTGGAGAGGTTGAAGCACATGGACACATTGTCCACTTTGATGATCGGTTCCATTCTTCTCCCCTCCTTAAATATGCAGCACAAAACGATCCTGCGTTTTGCGGAACATGTGCACGCCCACCCACATGGAGACCACCGCGCAGATGCCGCAGACCGCAAACATGTTGAGGTCCAGTGGGATGCCCCACATCAGGGTGCGGCGGAAGCCGGTGATATACCAGTACATGGGGTTCAGCTTGATGATCTGCTGCATGTTGAACCCGCCGATGGAAAAGGTCATCTGGGTAGGGTCATAGAAGATGGCCGAGAAGTAGAGCAGCGCCGTGATGAACACGCTCCAGATGTGCATGATGTCCCGGAAGAACACCGTTGCCGCCGCCAGGAACAGACCCACCCCCAGGCTGAAGAAGAAGAGGGTGATGAGCGGGTAGAGCGCTTCCAGAAGGGTCAGGTGGAAGGGCGCACCGGTAAAGATCATCACCAGCAGCAGGGCCACAAAGCTGAACACGCAGTTCACCATGGCAAAGCAGCACTTTTCCAGCGGGAAGATATACTTGGGGATATACACCTTTCAGCAGGGGGGCAGCGCTGAGCACGCTGCTCATGCTGGAGGAGGTGGCTTCGTTGAAGAAGTTGAAGAGCAGCTGACCGCACATCAGGAACACCGGGAAGTTGTCGATGCCGCTGCCCCGCATATCCATCAGGCTGCTGAACACGGCCCAGTAGACCAGGCACATCAGCAGGGGGTTCAGCACGCTCCACAGTACACCAAGCACGCTGCGGCGGTATTTCAGCTTGAAATCACGGCTGACCAGATTCCACAACAGATAGCGGTAGCGCCAGAAGCCGTTGAACATTCCTTTCAGTTTCGCCACGGGCTATCACCACTTTTCAAAGAATTCAAACTTCTGGGCTGCAAAGGGCTCATGCAGCTTGTCCTTTGCGCTGGTCTTGTGCTCACAGCCGCAGTCGGGCCACTGCACGTTCACGGTGGGGTCATCGTAGGGGATGCCGCCCTCGCTGGTGGGGTCGTAGACATCGGTACACTTGTAGCAGAACTCGGCCACATCGCTCAGCACGAGGAAGCCGTGGGCAAAGCCCTCGGGGATATAGAACATCTTCTTGTTCTCCTCGCTCAGGGTCACGCCCACCCACTTGCCAAAGGTGGCGCTGTGGGGGCGGCAGTCCACGGCAACATCATAGACCTCGCCCTTGGTCACACGCACCAGCTTGCCCTGGGTGTGGTTCTTCTGGAAATGCAGGCCGCGCAGCACGCCGCGGGTGGAGCGGCTCTGGTTGTCCTGCACGAACTCCTTGTCGATGCCGGCAGCAGCAAACTGATCCTTCTGGTAGGTCTCCATAAAATAACCGCGGTCATCACCGAACACCTGCGGCTCAATGACCACAACACCAGGGATCTCGGTCTCAGTAAACGTAAACTTGCCCATATTTCTTTTTTCCTCTCTGTTTTCTTTCAGCAAATTTTGTCTGTTTGTAGTATATGGAAAAGTCCTTGCGGGCTTTTGCGCGATTTTCAGACGGCTCGTTGCCTGTCAAGCCCACCCTCTTCGTCAGCGCTGCGCGCTGCCACCTCTCCCAAAGGGAGAGGCAACGCATCTCCTGGATCCAGCTGCTGCTGACCATGAGCTGCTATCGGCTCTCCCTTCGGGAGAGCTGGCGCAAAGCGCCTGAGAGGGCGAGGCCGTCAATGTCTCGCCTTCCGTTTCCTGCGGAGCTTCGCCCTCAGCCGCACCACGCCGAACGCCGCAAGAGCGGCCAGCACGGTGGCACCGACCGAGATGGCCAGCAGGCCGCCTGCGATCCTCTTCGGCCCCACATCCCGGGAGGCGGGCAGGGTGGCGTTGGCACTCTTGGCCAGCAGCTCCTCCAGCCCGGTCACAGCGGCAGGCACCCGGACGCTGGCCGTTTCCTGCACGTCCCGCCCATGAATGGTATACACCGCATACACCGCCGGGTCAACCCCCAAGAGGTACTGTTCGGGCAGTTCCAGCGTGACCGACACATCCGCAGCGGTCAGGCCGTCGGCCAGCAGCAGCTTCACGCCGGGGTCAGAAACCGTCACTGTACCCAGCGTGCTGCCGCCGCCCGCCACTTCCAACTCCCCGGTCACACCCTGGGCAGGGATCTCGGTGTAGCCGGTGTAGCGGGCAAAGGCATCGTCCAGCAGGGTGCGGACATCGTTGTACTTGTCGGTCTTGATCTGGCTCTGCATGGTCACGCAGATCAGCCGCACGCCGTTCTGCTCCGCCAGGCAGACATAGCTGTACCGGGCAATGTTGGTGTAGCCGATCTTGGAACCCAGGATGGCCGGGATATAGTACCGGCTGGAGCCCACCCGCATTTTATCCTGCTGGTGGAAGTACCGGGTCACTGGCTGGACATTGGTCGGGCCCATGGTGTACATCTCGTTCCGGGTAAACAGCGTCTCGAACCCGGGCTGGGTCAGCGCCCAGCGCAGGATCTGCGCCATGTCATAGCAGCTGGTGTAGTGGTCCTCATCGCTGATGCCGTGGGGGTTGGCAAAGTGGGTGTGTTCCAGCCCCCCCAGCTCCTTTGCCTGCGCGTTCATGGCGGCCACACCGCCTTCAATGGAGCCGCCGCCGAAGTATTCGGCCAGCAGGTTGGCCCCATCGTTGGCGCTGGCCATCATGGTGGCATACAGGGCATCGGTCAGGGGCACTTCCTCCCCCTCCTGCAGGGCGATATGGCTGGAATCGGTGCCCGCGAGGGAGTAGACGTCCTCGTGGCTGACCGTCAGCTTGACATTGTCCCACTTGCCCTGGGCCTTTTCACAGGCAAGGCCCAGCGTCATCACCTTGGTGATGGATGCCGGGTGCAGTTCCTCGTTCATGTTCTGCTGGGCCAGCACCAGACCGGTGTCGGCATCGATGATGCAGTACGCTTCCGTAGCCGTCAGTGCAGGCCCGGCAGCTGCCGCGCCCGGCGCAAACGCCGCCAGTGCGGTCAAAAGCACCGCACACAGCATGGCGATGTGTTTTTTTCATTCCAGTTCCTCTATCTCAAGATATTATAATATAGTATACCACATTTTATCCCTCTGAAAAGAGAAACCCTCAGTTCCACTCCCGGAGCACCGGCTGCAGCTGCTGACCGTGCAGGGCAGCCTCCAGTGCAGCGGGCAGCAGGGTGAGATCTGCCTTCAGGCTCTGGGGTTTCTGCGCTGCATCGTCCTGTCCGTAGGGCACAAAGTAATAGTGCTTGCGCTGCATCAGCCGGGCGATGTTCTCCCCGGAAGCCCCCAGCCCATCGTTGGTGGAGACGGCCAGCAGCACCGGGCACCCGACCCGCAGCAGGCTTTTTGCCGCCAGCGTGACCGGCGTGTCGGAAAGGCCCGCCGCCAGCCGGGCCAGTGTGGTGCCGGTGCAGGGGGCCACCACCAGTGCCCGGGCCAGCTGCCGCGGCCCCAGCGGCTCCACATCCTGCAGGGTATCCAGCACCCTGTGGCCGGTCAGGGTCTCCAGCCGCGCCTTCCACTCATCCGCCCGGCCAAAGCGGGTGTTCAGGCCGGAGGCCGCATAGCTCATCACCGGCAGCAGCTCCCAGCCCTGCCGCACCAGCTGTTCGGCCTGAGCCACCGCCGCGCCCAGCGTGCAAAAAGCTCCCGCAGACCGCAAACGCCACTGTCCCGCGCAATTGCCTTTTCATGGTGTTCCCTCCCTTTCCGCCAGGATCTCACAGACCGTCCGGGCCAGAGCCTCGCCCGCCGTTTCCGGTGCGCAGGCCGTGGGCAGGCTCAGGGCATGGATGGCCCGGTGCCCCAGCCGCCGGGCCGCGGCAAAGTCAGTGCCGCCAGGCTTCGATGCCAGATCCACGATCAGACTCCCGGGCCGCAGGGCTGCCAGCACGGCTTCCGTCAGAACAGGGGCTGGGATGGTGTTCACCACCGTGTCAAAGGCCGGAGCGGCCTGTTCCAGCCGGGCCAGATCCACCGCCCGCAGGCTGAAGCTCTCCGCCAGTGCCCGCTGGGCCGGCCGCCGCGCGGCCACCGTCACCTGTGCGCCAAGTGCCGCCAGCCGTACCCCAAGCGCCTGCCCCACCGGCCCAAAACCGGCCAGCAGGATGGCGCTGTTCCAGAGCGTCCGCGTCCGCTCCGCCATCAGGATGCCGATGCAGCCCTCTGCTGTCGGGATGGCGTTGCAGAGGATCAGTTCCTCCCGGGCAAAGTAGTCCACCAGCTCCACGCCCGCCTCCGCCGCGATCTGCCTTGCCTGCGCCGAGAGCTTTCCGCCCAACGCCAGCGCCCCTGGTTTTGCGGCCCGCAGCAGCTCCGCCAGCGGGGTGCGGCTCTCGTCCAGCGGCAGCGGCAGTAAGATGTAATCGGCCAGCGCCGTCTGCTCCGGCCCGCCCACCGCAAACCCTGCACGGGCCAGCGCCCGGCCTGCCGCCGCCAGCCGCGCGTCCGTTCCGATCACCGCAAATCGTCTTTGTCCGTCCATTCCCGGCCCCTCCTCCCCATGGTCTGCGTCATCCTATGCCCATGGAGCGCCGGGTGTGAAAAAGCCGCCGCTCTCCGTTAGGAAAGCAGCGGCGATCTGTTTTTTATGATATCGGCTTTTCGGTCAGAGCGGCGGCAGAGATTGCCTCCGGCTCCTCCATGTTTCGTGTCCGCTCCACGGCCTCACGCATCCGCGGCAGCTGGACGGCTTCATCAAAATCCGCATATTCCTTTGCGTAGGCAGGCACCATCTCCAACCGGTATTCTGCACTTGCAACGCTCCATTCCCGGATAGAAAAGTGCTCCGGCGGGAAATTCAGCCAGTTTCCACTCTCTCCAAACTGCGAGACCGCGTCCACCTGAATGCGGAACAGATTCTTTGCATAGTAAGCGGTCCTTGCGATATTTTTCCGGTAGAGCTTCTGCAGATCCTTTTCCCTGCTCGTCGCCTTGCAATACGTCACAAATCGGGTGTCTGCCATCCGCTCTCTGGCTTCCAGCAGGCTCAGGATCGTGCCCTGCTCATCTACCAGATACCCGTTGGTCGTTGGGTCCAGCATACACCACTTTTCCTGCGACCGGTCGTAGATCTCCGTGACAACGTGACAATCAAAATCGAAGGGAGAATAGGGCAGGAAGCGCACACGCCGTGCGTAGATTCCCAGTGCCAGGCAGACCTCCTCCAGAATTTTAGCCTTATTCAGGCAGTTGATGCCCTGTTCCGGTTTATCCAGACTGTAATCCAAAAGCGCCAGGGCGTTGCAGTCCACATGGCCGTCGTACCACGGGCTGTGCGTCAGCTTAGGCGAGAGGTATTTCAGCACCCGAATTGCCCGCTGCAGGTCCGTGCCTTTTCCTGCAATTTTCTCAAAGGGATACTTTTTCAGGAGGTCGGCATACTCCGGGCAGTCCATGCAATATTCCACCGCCGTGCTCTTTCCCGGTTGAAAGCTCCGATTGTTCCGCAGGATTCCACGGTAAACATTGTAAAGGACTTCTGTCTCTTCAAAATTCATTGTTTTTCCCCTCTCTTTTTTGGATAGACGAACGAATGGCCGTAAGTGTTCATTTTCCCCTCTATTTTCAGACCCTATCGTTTTTTATGATACCACGGTTTTCCTGCTCATGCAATGAAAACGCCCGGCCATGCGGGCGTTCCCACACAGCCGGGCGGCTTCCTTTATATCATTCAGTTCTGTTCAGGGCCGCTTATATTTCAGCGGTGTCTGCACCTGAGCACGGATCTTGAGCAGATAGGTCCGGGTCTGCTCGGTGCCCCGCAGGATGGCCTCCACCTGTTCCCGCTGCTCCGGGGTCAGGGCCTCGTCCTCGGCCAGCAGGTCGGCGTTGCCCTCAATGACGGCCAGCGGCGTTTTGAGCTCATGGGAAAGCTGGATGATCTGCTCCCGCTGCTGCTGCTCCATTTTCCATTGGGCCTGCAGGCTGGCCGTCAGCTCCTGCCCCATGGTCTGCAGGGCAGCCAGTGTCTCGGCGTATTCCCGCACCTGCGCCCCGGAAAAATCGATCTCTTCCACGCCCTTTTTCTCAGCCACCTGCCGGGAGACCTCGGTCAGGCGGGCCGTCTCCCGGGCCAGGAGCGGTGGGTGCTCCACACCACCGCTCCCACCAGCAGCAGAATGCCCAGAATGCTGTGCACCGTCTGCACATCTGGCAGCTTTCCCCGCAGCGCAGGGGCGGCGTAGGGCACGGCATAGTCAAATTGCAGCAGACAGACCGTTCCGTCTCGCAATTTTGATGTCATATAATACTGTGTGTATCCAAAATGCCAGCGGGTTTTCCCCTGCCGGTTCTCCATTGCCCGCTGCAAGTGCCCGGCATCCATGTTGGTGGCCAGCACCTCGCTGCTGTCCGGCGCAGCAAACAGGGCGTAACGGCACAAGGAGTCCAGCTGGGTCTCATCAAAGGTGGCGGCAGTCATGCCCGGCAAAACGTCCTGTGCAGCCTTCTGGCAGGCCTGTGCTTCTGGCGGGAAGAAACCTGCCGTTCGGCCACAGATTGGCCAGCAGCCAGCGCCAGCCCGCTGTTGATGACGCACATCAGCGCCGCAAACCACAACAGCAGCGCCAGCACACAGCAAAAAGACGGTCTGCACCAGATACACCTCAACACGTTATAAACAAGGCAGGATGCCCCATACAGCAGGTACACATGGGCGGGGTAGAACCAGTAGAACAGCTGCTTGTGTCCGCTGCCGCGCTGCCCGTTGTACAGCAGCATCAGCAGTACCGCCGCTACGCCGAACCACTCGTAGTAGTCGGTGAACATCTGCGTCCACACAAAATCCTCCTGTCGGCAAGCCATCCCAAAGGTCAGCACAAAGTCACACAGGAAAATCACCAGTGCCCATACCGTCAGCTGCACTTTGCGCCGTCCACGCAATGCATACAGCAGCGCACCGCCCAGCAAAAAGCTCCAGCCGCCGTCCGTGATGGTTGTCCACATGGGCAGCGGGCTTGTAATGACAAAGGCCACGATCGTTGAAGCAATGGGCATCTCCTGTACCCCGGGGAAAAGCAGCAGAAATACTACCACCACATACGGCCAGCACAGAACGGCGGCAATAGCGCCAATGCCCTTTGCGTATTTTTTCTCCCGCAGCCAGTCGATGCCCTGCCAGACGATGCACAGCAGCATCAGATCCTGAAAAATAGCATTCAGCGGGTAAAAGTCATCCCCGCGCCGGAAGGCCTTGGCGTAGATCATAAAGAATTCCAGCGCCGCCATAGCTGTGCCGATAGCCCAGATGCGTTTCGAGGCAGCCGAATTTTCACCCGTCGGGATGCAGCCGGTGAATTCAAAGAAATAATGAATGTGGTCCAGCACCATCAGCGCCAGTGCAATGGTCTTGAGCTGGAAGTTTTCGTCCAGCCCCCACGAGAGTTAATTTGTCCATATAGACTCTCCTCGTT